>Ga0101944_10001328_pt1 | contig 52912 bp, 32 predicted proteins | sample DewCreD2012metaG_FD_75245 | JGI IMG/M metagenome (GOLD analysis project Ga0101944, IMG submission 75245) | Hot spring sediment bacterial and archeal communities from British Columbia, Canada, to study Microbial Dark Matter (Phase II) - Dewar... ... | reverse complement strand
CATCAACCTGCATTTTGTGGGGGACATGTACGCCGTGGAGAAGGCCAACAACCTGCTCTGCGCCTTGGTGGACAACCATCTGCAACACGGCAACGAACTGGGCATTGACCCGCGGCGCATCGTGCTGCGCCGGGTCATTGACCTGAACGAGCGGTCGCTGCGCGACATCATCATCGGGCTGGGCGGGCCGTTGCACGGGGTGCCGCGCCGGGACGGCTTCAACATCACCCCCGCCTCCGAAGTCATGGCCATCTTGTGCCTGGCTCGGGACTTTCATGACCTAGGCGAGCGGATGGCTCGCATCGTGGTGGGCTTCACTTACAAGGGCGAGCCGGTGCGGGCAGATGTCGTCCAAGCCGTCGGCGCCATGCAGGTGCTGATGCGCGACGCGATTCTGCCCAACCTGGTGCAGTCCCTGGAAGGGACGCCGGCCTTTGTTCACGGCGGGCCTTTCGCCAACATTGCTCAGGGCACCAACACCTGTCTGGCCACACGGCTGGCGTTGAAACTGGCCGATTACGTGGTGACGGAGGCCGGTTTTGCCACCGACCTGGGCGCCGAGAAGTTCTTCCACATCAAGTGCCGGACCGCGGGGCTGACGCCCGGGGCGGTGGTCATTGTGGTCACCACCAAGGCCGTGGCCTATCACGGCGGATTTACCGAGACCGGCGGCCTGGGCAACGTGGCCAAGCATATTGAGAATATCCGCCTCTTCGGCCGCGAGCCGGTGGTGTGCATCAGTCGTTTCCCGGACGACAGCCCGGCCGACCATGCCCGCATTATCCGGTTCTGCGCGCGGCTCGGCGTCGAAGCGGTGGTGTCGGAGCATTTTGACAAGGGCGGCGAGGGGGCGGTGGCGTTGGCGGAAGCAGTGTTGCGGGCCATCGCCACGAACCGCCGCCGCCGCTTCCGGTTCCTCTATCCGCTGAGCCAGCCGATTGAGGGAAAACTCGAAACCCTGGCGCGGAAGCTCTACGGAGCAAGCGGGGTGGAGTTTGACCGCGCGGCGCGCGGACAGTTGGCGTTGCTGGCCCAACACGGTTTCGATCAATTGCCCGTGTGCGTGGCCAAGACGGCGCTGTCCCTTTCGGACAATCCCGACTTGCGGGGTCGGCCGCGGGGCTTCCGCCTCACCGTGAACGAACTGCGCTTGGCCGCCGGCGCAGGCTTCGTGGTGGCCATCTGCGGCAACATCGTCACCATGCCGGGGCTGCCCAAAGTGCCGGCCGCGGCGCGCATCCGCATCCTGCCGAATGGCCAGGCCGTGGGCCTGACGTGATGCGTGCGGGCCGCTCTGGCCGGGGCGGCGGCAACCACGCGACCGTCTCGGGGCGGCTTGAGGCCCGGGCAGGCGATTCGGGCGTTACGGCCCGGTGGCCACGGCGGGACAAGCGCCGTGGCAGCGCGTTGAAAGGGTCTTTTCTGGCGGGAAAGCCCGCAAGCATCCCGGCGCCTCCCGGCGTCAATTACCTCAAACAGCCATTTCAAGAGCCTGACGAGAAGGTCGCCTTCAGGTGAATTCACGGGACGCGCGTGTCCTGTGGCGTCACAACCCGCTGGGCCTGCCGAACGGCGTGGGGCGAGACACCGAACGCGCGCTTGAAACAGTGATTGAAATGAGAAAGGTCCTCAAACCCGCTTTCAAAGGCTATGGCACTCACGCTCTTGTCGGTTTGCGCCAGCAGTTTTCGGCTGTGTTCGAGGCGCAGTCGCATGATGTACTGTTTCCAGCTCTCGCCCGTCACTTTGCGAAAGAGTTCAGTGAACTGGCGACGGCTCAATGCGGTGGCCGCAGCGGCCGTGTCCAGGTTCTGGTGCAGGTAGAATCGGGTGCGTAGCTGCGCGGCATAACGCGCCACCCGCTCGGTGCTGTCCATGCACTTTACTTCCAAGGGGCGACGACTTTCCTGATCGTGCAGGAACATCCGAACCGTCCGTACGGCAAGCTCGGTCAAGCGTGAGCGTAGCACCCACTCCCAGCCTTGGCGCTGGAGGCTTTGCTCGAACAGCATTTCCTGGAAGTCGGATCGGATGGCGCGGGCCAGGGTGGGGGCAAAGCCGGGCACATCCAAATGCAACAAGCCGTGTTCCGAAAGGCTCTGCCTGAGGAACTCAGGCAGCAAGGCAGGCCGATAATGAATGGCGTAGAGAATCACCGGTTCGTGCGGGAAATCGCTCTGGCAATGCGGCAACCCGGCGGGAATGTGCACCAGGCTGTCGGCTGTCACAGTCACCGCCCGGCCTGCCGCCTCCCATCGGGCTTTGCCGGTCAGGATCAACAGAAACTTGGAGAAGTCGTCTTGCAGCTCGCCGACAAACCCCGGTGCGTGACGACTCTCAAAAATCACCACCCCACAGGGCGGGACCGGCACGACTTTGGGCCGGATCACACGCTCTTCCTCCGGCGTTGGCAAGGCAGGCACCCGCTTGGGGGCGCCTTTCCCGTCTTGGCTGGGATTCGGCACAGACCCACACTACACGGGCCGACAGGCCGGTTCAACCGCGTCACGAACGCTCTGCCCGCCAAACGCGCCTGAACCGCGGCAGTTCCGGAAACCGTGGCTTGGTGAGCCGCAGGGTTTGGGCAGGCCGACGACGCGCATCGCCCAGCAAGACAACTTGAATTCGCTGATATCGCTGGCATCTGCCCCAGAGGAGCTGGTATGCAATCGGCGGGACAGATGGCGAGGAAACAGCGACCCCGGTTAACCGGCTCCTCAAAGAAAGGTGTTTGGGGCAACTGGCTTGCGAAAGCACCGGGCTTCTCACGCCTCTTGCTGGCGAGAATGGCCGCTTACACAACCCTTCCAAAGTGCCACGCATGAGGAACAAAGACGCCAAGTCAGCCCAATGGACCAGGCTGCGGACCAAAGCCGATCACGGCACCGGCGCAAACCAGGTCGTCGCATCGCAGGCCGGCACGCGCGGCGGAGTCAGCGACCGCCCTCGCCCTGAGGCCAAGTTGCACCTGCTGCTCCTGGCGGCTTGGCTTCGGGCAGCGACCCTTGGTGCTGCCGATGGCGCGAACCCGCAGACTGAAAGCGGGTGGCGGGCTGTAGGCCCGCTTACTCGTTTTGAAGTCACCCACGACCAGGTTCTACACCCGGTCAAGGCCGGACGTTGGCGGCTTTCAGGCACTTTGGACGTGCGCTTTGTCGGCGGAGTCGATCCGCACGAGAATTCTGTGTTGGCCCTCTTCGGCCCGGGCGCGGAAGTGGAAGGGCGCTTTGAACGCGTGACGCTGCCGCCGGGTTGGAAATGCGATGTTCGCTACCGGGATGCCGCCGGCGCGGTCGTGCTCCGGAATTTTCGCCCGGACCGCGCGCCTGCGTTTCCAGGGGCGGAAGGCTTTGGCAAGTACGCGCTTGGTGGGCGCGGGGGGAAGGTCTATTACGTCACCAACCTGCACGACCGCGGGCCCGGCAGTCTGCGGGCTGCCTGCGAGGCCAGCGGTCCGCGCACGGCCGTGTTTGGGGTGTCTGGGACCATCCCGCTGGAGTCCGAGTTGAGGATTGTCAACCCCTACCTCACCATTGCCGGGCAAACCGCGCCCGGCGACGGGATTTGCGTGAAGAACTACCAAGTGAGCTTCCGTACCTCCCATTTGGTGATCCGCTACCTGCGCTTCCGGCCAGGGGACGAAATGCGCCGGGAGCAGGACGGGTTTTCCGGCGAAGGCGACCACATCATTATTGATCATTGCTCCGTAAGCTGGGGGGTGGATGAAACGCTCTCGATCAACAAAGGCACCAACCTGACTGTTCAGTGGTGTCTGGTCAGTGAGAGCCTGACGCAATCCGTTCACAAGAAAGGGGCGCACGGCTATGGCGGCCTGTGGGGCGGTCCTGGCGGGTCGTGGCATCACAACATCTTGGCCCACCATTCCAGTCGTAACCCGCGCGCCTCCGGCAACCCCGCCTCTGGCCTGATGGATTTCCGTAACAACGTGATCTACAACTGGGGATTCAACAGCGCCTATGGCGGCGAACTGTGGCCGCGCAACTGGGTCAGCAATTACTACAAGTGCGGTCCTGCCACCGCGGCCAACGTGCGCCGGCGGATTTTCCTTCAGTCAGACCCGCGGGGGAAGATGTTTGCCGCCGGCAACTTCGTTTGGGGATATCCCGCCATTTCCGCAAATAACTGGGACGGGGGCATTGACTTCACCCCGGACGGCGGGGCCTCCGAGGCAACGTTGCGGGTGGCTGAGCCTTTTGTCGTGGCCCCGGTCACCACAACCTCCGCCGAGGAGGCATTCGAGGCGGTTTTGGCCCGGGCGGGTTGTTCACTGTCTCGCGATGCGGTAGATCGGCGGATTATCGAGGAGATTCGATCGGGCACAGCTCGTTACGGCGAAACGTATGGCGGCGGCGGCAAGGGGCTAATCGATTCGCAACGCGCAGTGGGCGGCTGGCCGGAGCTGCGCTCCAGCCCGCCCCCGAGGGACACTGATCAGGATGGCATGCCAGACGACTGGGAACGCGCGCATGGCCTGGACTTTCAAGATCCCTTGGACGGCGCACGGGACTCGGGCAACGGTTACACGCACCTGGAGCAGTACTTGAACTGGCTCGTGAGGGACTGACCCACGGCGCCCCAGAGGCCAAGTCCGCAGAAACCGGTCGGAAATGCTTTGACGCCAACGGCGCTTGCGGTCCATGGAAGATTGCCGAACTCCGAGCGGTTTGATGGTGGCGGTCGCCTGAATAGCCTAAAAAACCAATCAGAATCGCCTGAAAAACCTAGGCGACCAGAGCGGTGGACAGATATACTGAAATCATGCGAAACCAGACTTGTTACCTCAACACCTTGGCTATCGCTGCAGCCCTGGCAGCGGGACTCTCTGTTCAAGGCGAGATCAAAGTGGACGTAGGGGGCCAGGCGGCTACGCCACAACCGGATTGGATTCCCTGGATTACGCCCGAACGACTGGGCGGAGCGGCGTTGTCGCAGGCCTTTTCCGCAGATTTCGACGCCGATTTCACCATCGCCTTTGACAGTGTGGACACCCGCCAGCGCGGCGCGGTGGACCCGAGCGTGCCGTTGGCGGCCATGCTGCGCAGCGCCTTCAAACGGGCCAATCCCATCACCATGCGCATTCAATCCCTGAACGCCGGCACGTATGAAATGACCATGTGGCACCACGACGGCAACAACGATTCCAAGCCCTCGATCGACATCCTGGTGTCGGATGCGGACGAGGTAAACCGCTTGGTCGTGGACGATTTGCTGCAAAGCTGGGGCCCGGGGCCGGTTTTCAGCGCCGGCGTTGGCCCCGCCGAGCCGGCCGTGTCCACTTTTCTGTTCCGCTCCGACGGGGCCAACGAGGTCGTCATTACGGTGCAGGACAATAACAACGTCGAGGCCCTCTACGGCGGTAGCAGCAGTTTTAACGAGGCCTTCATCGCCGGCTTCCAAATCGCCGTCGCCACCCCACCGACCAATCCGCCTCCCTCGGTCGGACGCCCGACCGGGACGCCATTCGAGTTCACGATTTCGATCCAGCAGACCCCGCCGCGGTTGGTCAACACCAACACCGTCCAAGTGCAGCTTTACGGCAGCAATGTCCCGGTGCAGATCCTCTACACCGCGCAACGCGTGTCGCTGACTTACCATTCCCCGGTCATTTTCCCGTCCGAAGCCACACTCCCGATTCAGCTTCAGTTTGCAGACACCGCCGTCCCGGCGAGCAACTATGTTGCGGACCTTACGTTCCTCGTGCCCGCCTACAAGACGCTCACCGGCGACCAGGCGCGCGCACCTGGCAGCGTGGACCTCAACACGCCCGGCTTTGACATCCTCGCGCACCAGGTCCGCTACGACGCTCCAATTGCCCACAACTTGAATCGGGCCGAAGCCCAGATTCGTGGCCGGTTGATTGACCCCGCCACCGGTGTCCCCTACTCGAACCTGATTACCGGCGGACCAACGTTCACCGACGAGGACGTCCTGAATTGGGACCAAACCCAGGGGGGCGCGGGCAATTTCACCTGGGCCAACGGCTATGCCGAGGAACCGATGCCCGGGCTGCCTGGCCAAGAGGGATATTCCGGGAATGCGGCCCACGAAATACTGACCCATCTAGAGCTGGGGGCTGGCTTGCACACACTGGGCGTCAACAGCAGCGACGGTTTCCGCCTCACCGCCGGGTTGTCGCCTCGTGACATTTTCGCCCCGGTGCTGGCTGCTTACGACGGCACGCGGTCTGCCGCGGACTCGACGGTTTTGGTCTATGTGCCCGTGGCGGGTCTGTACCCGGTTCGACTGCTCTATTTTCAACGGGACTACACCGGAAGCCCGAGTCTGGAGTTTTTCTCCGTGGACGGCAGCGGCACGAATTGGCTGATTAACGATCGCTCGCAACCCGGGGCGATCAAGGCCTACCGGTCCTACACCGGCAGCCCGGTCCCCTACGTGGACTACGTGAACCCCGCCCCCGACGCTGCCGGCGTGCCGCTCTCTGCCCCGATCGAAGTCCAGATGCTGAATCTGGGCAACTCCGCCGTGCGGATGTATCTCGACGGCCAGGAAGTTGTCCCAAGCCGTCAGGTGTCCGATGGCCTCACCACACTCCGTTATCAGCCACCCAATCCCTGGACAGCAGGCAGGCTTTATACGGTTGGGCTGGAGTACGGCGGCTTGTCCAATGTCTGGTCGTTCCGCGCCATTCGCGGGCCCAAAGTGGCGCTGATCGTTGGTAATCCGGACAGCCTGAATCCCGGCGATGCAGGCGTCAAAGCCCGGCTTGAGGCCCATGGGTTTGAGGTTTATCCCATGGACGACGCCGCCACCCAAGCCAGCGACGTGGATGGCATGGTGCTGATCGTCATCTCCGCGACGGTTAGTTCAGGCAACGTGGCCGGTAAGTTCACCAGTGTCCCCATCCCGGTGCTCAATTGGGAAGTCAACGTTCAGGATGATTTTCTGATGACGTGGAATACGTCGGGCGTTGACCTGGGCGAAACCGCCAATCAAACGAATCTGGTTATCGTGCGCCCGGAGCATCCTCTGGCCGCCGGCCTGCCGGCTGAGGCGCACACAGTTGTCACCATTCCCCAAATCTTCACTTGGGGCTGGCCGAACACCAATACGGCGGTTGTCGTTGCCACACTGGCCGATGCCCCTGAGCGCGCCTGCATTTACGCTTACGATGCCGGCCAGTTGCTGGTGGACGGCACGACGCCGGCACCGGCGCGGCGCGTTCACTTTTTCATGCAGGAAAACGCCTTTGCCTGGCTCTCGGAGAAGGGGCTGAAACTCTTCGATGCGGCCCTCAGTTGGGCGCTCAACCAGCCGTTGGTCATTCGATTTGATCCGCCGGTCTTGGAAAACGGCAAAGTCCGCATCGCTTGGAAGGGGCCTGGTGTGCTCCAGTTCGCCAGCGACCCCACCGGTCCTTGGCTGGACGTGCCCAACGCGTCGAACCCGATCTTGGTTGATCCCACCGGGCCTGCCCGGTTCTTCCGAATTCGCCCGTAAGCCCAATTGCCTCCGCCCGAGTTGTTCAGCCCAAGCGTAAAAGGCAATTGCTGTCGGCTGCCGGACTGGCGCAGGGGAGCGCAGACTCATGCTGCTCCCCCGCCAAGCCCGGGCCTGGCTTTTCAACGGTCTCGTCCGCTCGCCCCTCGCCCGGTTTGGCGGCTTCCCGGTTTTTTGCGCCCAAGACCTCCAACGAGCCGGTGGGCCTTCGCCAAGAGGGCCGTGGGCCGTCCGGCGCCGTGCGCCCCACGCACCCCCGCCGCGGCAAACGGACGGTACGTCTCACACACCGCATCTGCGCCAAAGACGGCAAGACTCACGCCGGTTGCTTCCTCTTCACAAACCTGCCCTCCAGCGGCCACAGCACCAGCGACTGACAGTCCACTTGGGCGAGCCGAACACCGCCCAACGGGGGCGCTGGCGGCATCCGATTGAGGTCCTGCACGAGGACGGGCAGGGCCGCGCGTTCCGCCTGGTCGGACAGCGCCGTCCCGGCGGGGCAGTTGCCGGCAGACTTGTCGGGCGGGCGGTTTGCGGCAACATTGGCCCGTGGCCGCGGGGTGGATTCTCTGGTTTGCGGCGCTGCTGCCAGCGGCATGCGTGGCCACGGCCCGCGCCGGTGGCAGCGGTTTGAACGTCGCCGTCGTCGTGAACAGTTGCAGCACCGACTCGGTCCGGCTCGGTAACTACTACTGCGAACGTCGCCAGGTCCCGCCCCAGAACCTGATCCGCATCGCCTGGCCCGGCGGCAACACGGAGTGGACACGCGCGGAGTGCGAGTCTGTTTTGCTCGGTCCGTTGTCCTACACACTCGCGGCGCGGGGATTGACGGGGCAGGTGGAGGTGGTGGTCCTTGCGATGGATATCCCCTATCGGGTCGTGCAACCCGGCCCACCGCCTGACGGCGGTCAGAACAGCACCACGTCAGTCCTGTTCTACGGCTTCAAGCCGGACGAGCCTCTGCCCGTGCCCGGCGCGCCCGCCTCGTGCAGTCTGCCGGCGGCATCGCTCAATCCTTACGCGGCGGCCGAAGCGCCGTTCCGAGACACCACCGCCAGCAACCACTGGCTGGCCTTCATGATCACCGCCACAAACCTGGCCGAGGCCCGGGCGATTGTGGACCGGGGCGTGGCGGCCGACGGCACATTTCCCACGCAGGCGGTTTTCCTGACCAAGAGCAGCGACCCGGCTCGCAACGTTCGATACCGCGCCTTCGACAACGCCATCCTCGAAAACCGCGTGCTCGGCTGCGTCAACTTGGTCCGCACCAATGCCAATTCTCCCACCGCCCAAGGGCTCCAGCTTGGCAGCCAAAACGGCTACTACGGGTTCGGCCTCACCACCAACCTGTTCGTGCCGGGCGCCATGGCGGACAATCTGACCTCCTTTGGCGGATGGTTGTTCGAGAACGCCTGCGGCATGACGCGTGTGCCCGACTTCCTAGCCGCCGGCGCCACGGCCAGCTACGGCACGGTGGTCGAACCATGCAACTGGCCCGACAAGTTCCCCTCGCCGTTGAACTACTTCTACCAGGCGCGCGGCTTCACGATTGCGGAATGCTACTACCAGAGCCTCACCAACCCGTTCCAAGGCGTGCTGGTGGGCGAACCACTGGCGGCCCCGTTCGCCCGACCGCCGCAAGTCAGTTGGCTCACCCCGCCCGCCGACACCTCCCTTCGCGGCAGCACCAACCTCACCGTGCACGTCGCCGCGCCCGACCCCTCGCGTCCCGTCGGCCGGGTGGACCTGTTCGTGGACGGGCGCTTTTGGCAAACCCTGACCAACATCGGCCCTGCCGCCGGCAACGTGCTGACGGTCACGCTGGCCGGCACGCCGATGACGTGTGTCGTGCCAACAAACGCTTCGCTTGGCTCGCTGGCCGCCGCCGTGGCCGGCGTCATCAACGCGCCCGAGCACACCAACCTTACCCGGGTCCACGCCCTGGTGCACGGGGATCGGTTGGAATTGCGGTCCTTTGAGATGGGCCGACCCGGGGCGGCGGTCGCCATGTCCGCCGAAAGCGCCTCGGGCAGCGCGCCGGCGCGAACGACCTTCCTGCGCGCGGCCCGGCCCTCGTTCGTGGAAGAGGTGGTGTACGGCATCCGCAGTTGCCTCGTCACCAACCTCACCACGCCGGACGCCTACTTGCAACTGGTTGTCCTGAAAACCAACGGGGCCACAACCACCCTGGCCGTCACCAACTCCGCCGGCCACACCAACCCGGCGCCGCTGGTCGAGGCCCTGGTCAAGGCCATCAACACGCACCCCGACCTGCTTCAGGCCGACGGTGTCGCAGCCGAGGACTTCATTGAATGGTCCAGCCTTCCCGGGGCCGAATTCAATCTCCGCGCCCGGACGCCCGGCTGGCCCGCCGCGCAAATTCAGGTCACGCTCGGGGGCTCGACCAACCTGGCCATTCAGCCCGAAGGCACCGTGCGCCTGGACGAGAACATCGGCGACCTGATGCCGCGCAATCACCTGTATCTGACTGCCGGCGTCACGAACCTGACGCTGGAGTTCCCGTTGGACACCACGGCCCTGGCCGACGGCTGGCACGAGTTGGAGGTCGTAGCCTACGAGGGCAGCCACGTCCGCACTGCCGGGCGCGCCGCGCGGCGGCTGCGCGTGGCCAACGGGTCGCTATCGGCCACCCTGACCACGCTTGTGGGCGGCAGCAACACGCTGGTCACCACCACCCTCGCCTTCGCCGTCGAGGCCAATACCAACGCGGTTGCCCGGATTGACCTGCTGGGGACCGGTGGTCTCCTCGCCAGTGTTTCCAACCAGCCCACCGCCATCATCGAGCTGCCCGGAACAAACCTGGACCTGGGGTTGCACCCCCTCTGCGCGCTGGTCACAGGCCCGGACGGCGCGCAGTACCGCACCGAGACCGTTTGGGTGCGCCTGGTCGAAGAGACCTTCCCCGAGCCACCGTTCGCCCTGCAAGCCGGCGGCCCACCGTTGAAGCTGTCCTGGCCCGCCACCGTGGGCCGTCGTTACGCCGTTTGGTCGGCAACCGAGCTGGCCGGTCCGTTCGAGGTCCGCGCCCAATTCACCGCCACCAACTCGCCGGCCTCATGGGCCGAGTCTGAACCGCTCGCGTCGGCCCGTTTCTACCGCGTGTCCGCGTCACCATGAGCCGTGGGCGGGGGCGGACTGCCCCGCCGCGCTGCTGGCGGGCGGTCGGCGACCGGGAGTTGTCCAACCGACCGGCGGGCTGTTATACCCGAGCCGTGAAAAGTCTCACTGAACACCTGTGGTTCGAGATCCCCACTCGCCGGGGCTTCATCAACATCACCGACACGGTCCAGAAGCTGGTGCGCGCCAGCGGCGTGCGCGAGGGGCTGTGCCTCGTCAACGCCATGCACATTACCGCCTCGGTGTACATCAACGACGCCGAGGACGGCCTGTTGCACGACTACGAGGTCTGGCTGGAAAAGCTGGCCCCGCACGAGCCGGTGGGGCAATACCACCACAACCGGACCGGCGAGGACAACGCCGACGCCCACCTCAAACGCCAGATCATGGGCCGCGAGGTCGTGGTAGCCATCACCAACGGACAACTGGACCTCGGCCCTTGGGAGCAGATCTTCTACGGGGAGTTCGACGGCCGCCGCCGCAAGCGGGTCCTGGTCAAGATTATTGGCGAGTAAACCGCGGCCGGTCCGCCTGCGCTTGCCCCGGACATCCGCAGCCGGGCACCGGATGTCGCGGCCCGCGGACACGAGCCGCGACCGCACCCGCGGCCCCAACCAGCTTTTGCGTCCAGCGGCTCGGGGCGATACACTGACGACAATGGTTCAGACAAAGAATCTGCATGTTCGCTCCATCGAGCCGCTGCGCCCGCCCAAGGCGGTCTGCGACGCCCTGCCCTGCAGCGAGACGGTGGCGCAGACCGTGGCGGACTGTCGGGAGGCCATCATCCGCATCCTGGCCGGGGATGACCCCCGGTTGCTGGTGGTCGTAGGGCCCTGCTCCATTCACGACCCGCAGGCAGCCATGGACTATGCCCGGCGGCTGGCCGCCCTGCGCATCGAGCTGGCCGATCGGATGGAAATCGTCATGCGCGTTTATTTCGAGAAGCCGCGCACCACGATCGGTTGGAAGGGTTTGATCAACGATCCAGACCTGAACGGGACTTGCGAGATTGACAAGGGGCTGAGCCTGGCGCGCAAGCTGTTGCTGGACATCGTGGGCCTTGGCCTGCCCGCCGCCACCGAGTTCCTCGACCCCATTGTGCCGCAATACCTGGCGGACCTGATTGCTTGGACGGCCATTGGAGCGCGCACCACCGAGTCCCAGACCCACCGCGAGATGGCCAGCGGCCTGTCCATGCCGGTGGGCTTCAAGAACAGCACTGATGGCAGCCTGCAAGTGGCCATTGACGCCCTGGCAGCCGTGCGCCACCCGCACCACTTTCTGGGCGTGGACGAATACGGCTTCACCAGCATCGTGCGCACCTCCGGCAACCCGGCCGGTCACCTGGTCCTGCGCGGCGGCAGCAAGCGCCCCAATTACGACGCCGCCAGCATCCAGGACGCCCTGCAACGACTGGCCCGGGCGGGCCTGCCGCAGGCGCTGATGGTGGATTGCAGCCACGGCAACTCGGGCAAAGTGCCCGCCCGCCAGGAAGTGGTTTGGCGGGACGTGCTGGAGCAGCGCGCCACCGGCACGCGGGCGATCATCGGCCTGATGCTCGAAAGCAACATCCACGAAGGCAACCAACCCTTCCCTCAGCCCCTTGCCGCGCTGCGCTACGGCGTCTCGATCACTGACCCGTGCATCAGTTGGGAAACCACCGAGCGGCTGCTGCGCTGGGGCGCGCAGCGACTGGGCCAAAGCGCCTGAGCGCCACGCCTTCCCCGCGCCCGAGCCTTCGCCTTCCCGCCATCGGTGCCCGCCGCCGCCTTGGCGAGACGACAGGAACGGCCCTCAGCGCTCTTGGACGCCAAACACAACCGGCGCACCGCCGTCGCGGCCTTACACCCCGCCAATCCACTTCCGCCCCTCCCACACGGCCTTCAGCGACGTGAGATTGCGGCGATCCAGCAGGTGCCGCGCGGCGGCAAGCAACCTGCCCCGCTTGGCCGCCTGCCAGGCATCGCTGGCCGCCACGGCCACGTGCTGCAACACGCTGGGGTCGCGGTAGCAGTCAATCATGCAGCGCCGGCACCCGTCCCGGATGAGCTTCGAGGCGTCAAACTCGTAAATGCTGCACATCGGCGTTTCCCAGAAGTGGCAACGGTAAAGGTTCAGATGCCAATCCAGGTAAAAGTATTTGTGCCCGCCCAGGCAGCCGAACCGCTCGGGCTGGCCGCGCAGGTGCCGCTGCATCTCGGTCAGCGACTCCATCGGGTTCATTACGGCAAACCCGCTGCGCCGTTTCATCTGCTTGATGCGCTCGAACAGGCCGATGAGTTCCTCCCGGGTGTAGCGGACCAAGCTGCTCGGACTGAAACTCAGGTAGCTGGACCCCAGCGTCGTGAGGGGATAACTGAAGGTGCAGCTCTTGAAGCCCAGCGACTCGAGGAAGGCCGGCAGCTTGTCGTAATCCTCGATCAGCCGGCTGGCGGTGACGCTGGCGATGGTCTGGATGCCCGCGCCCCGGAAGAACTCGTTGGCCCGTTTGATCTTGCGGCACACATCCGGCAAGCCCCGATTCTGCTCGTGCCGTACCACGTCGTGGGCGTCAATGGACATGATCACGCTGCTCAGGCCGTCGTCCGCCAGACCGCGCATGTTGGCCTCGGTCCACAGCCCGCCGTTGGTGCAAATCATGGGCCGCACACCCCGCTCGGCTGCGTAGCGCGTCATGGCCCGGATGTCCCGGTGCACCATCGGCTCGCCCCCCACAAACAGCAGATAGCCGATGTGGTTGCGCGCACAAATGTCCACCACGTCGCGCGCCTGCTCCAGCGTGACGCTGTGACGCGCAGCCGGGGCGAGTTGCGAGCGGGCGAATCCGCAGAACTGGCAGTCGGCGTTGCACAGGTTGGTGATGGCGAATTGCAGGTAACCCGGTCCGCCGTGGTCCAGCACCTCGCTCACCAGGTGCCACAAACCCCGGCGCGGGCGGGCCACAGCCACGGGCGACGCGGCTGCGACCGGCGCGCCGGTGGGCGCGTCGGACGGCGGGAAGCTTGCAGTCGCCTTCATCGAAAGCCGGCAGCCATTGTCCCGGAGCCGGCACCGGATGCAATCCGATCCTTCTTGCGTCCACGGCACGGGGCACATCGTGACGGGTCCACCACGGCGCCAGCGCTGCAAGCAAGTGGCGCAAGCTCGCGGCCTGTCGTATCGCCAACTGGCAGGGGCGGTCTCTGCATCGCGCCGGTGAGCGTGTCTCATCGTCAATCCCGCGCGCGTCCAGGCCGTTTGTTTGACCCGGCAGGACGACCCGGTCGGGCTACCGCTTCAGCAAAGCAGTGGCGGGCGCGCTGAGGTTGCCCGCGGCATCAACCGCTCGCAGGGCCACCGCCTCCGGCCCGGGCGCTTCCAAGCGCAGGGCGTCGGTGGTCAGCACTTGGTTGGTCCACTGGCCGGCTCGGAGGACTTGGAGCACCCAGAGCCGCGGCCGTTCGCCAGAGGCCGCCTTCCAGCTCAACTGCCAGCCCGCGCCGTGACCGCCGGAGACCGACAGGACAGGTTGGCGGGGCGCGGTGGCGTCCAACCACGGGCAGGCCGGTACCAGCGCCTGCTGCGCGTAAGGCCCGTGCGCCAGGGCGGCGGTCAGAGCGGCGTTTTGCCGCAGGCTTTTCATGTTCCAGTGGATGTGCCCGGCGCTCACCGGTTGCCGGCCGGCCAACCGAATCTGGTCCACGATTTCCTGCGCGCCCCAGGTCCGCGCCCGGGTGCTGTTCAAGCCCGGCCAGATGTGGCGGCGCAGCGGGTTGTGCTGGTTCCACCAGTCCAGCAAGGCGGTGAAACTTTGCTCCTTGGCTCCGATGGCCCAATACAACTGCGGCGCAAAGTAGTCCACCCAGCCGCCTTCCAGCCAGCGCCGGGCGTCGGCGTAGAGGCTGGCGTAGGCATCGAAACCCTTGATTTGCGCCGGATACCCCGGACGCCAGATGCCGAAAGGGCTGACGCCGAATTTGACGGTGCGTTGCTCGGCTCGGAGGGCCTGGTGCACCCGTTGGATGAAACGGTTGACGTTGTCCCGCCGCCAATCCTCCCGGCTCAATCCGGATTTCACCCCGTATTGTTGCCAACTGGCCTCGTCGGGGAACTCGAGTGTCCGGCCGTCCGGCCCGCGTTCCGGATACGGGTAGAAATAGTCGTCGAAATGCACCCCGTCCACGGCGTAGCGCCGCACCACGTCCAACACCACGCCCAGCGAATACTCCTGCGTCTCGATCTGGCCGGGGTCCAACCAGAGGTATTTGCCGTAGTCCCGCACCAGGTGGGGGCGGCGGCGGCTGACATGCCCGGCCGCCACCGGGCTGGCGTCGGACTTGATCCGGGCGCGGTACGGATTGAACCAAGCGTGCAGTTCCAGGCCGCGCCGGTGGGCCTCGGTGACCGCGAAAGCCAGCGGGTCGTAAAAGGGCTCGGGCGCGCGCCCCATCGTGCCGGTGAGGAACTCCGACCACGGCTCGATCTTTGAGGCGTAAAGCGCATCGCAGGCCGGGCGCACTTGAAACAGCACGGCGTTGAGCCGCAACGCAGCCGCGTGGTCCAAAATGGCCAGCAACTCGGCCTTTTGCTCGGCGACGGGCAACCCGGGTTTGGAGGGCCAGTCAATGTTGCCAACCGTGGCCACCCAGGCGCCCCGGAACTCGCGTGCCGGGGATGGCGGGGCGGGCGCTGGACCAGTGGCGCTGAACGCCGGCCCGCCGGCAACCAGCGCCACCCACGCCCCAACGACTGCAGCCACATTGGGCCGGATGCACACACCGCGATTCATCGTTCCCGCCCAGTCTCCGAAACCAGACGCCCCGCGCAAAGCCATTTCCCGCTAGGCCCGGACGCCGCTCTAACCACGCGGCCAGAACCGCAGCCAGAAGCGTTGCGGGGACTGGATCAGGATTTCCCGAAGCAGGTCCTCCATGCTGGCGGCTTTCGGCTCGTCCAGCCGGCGCGCCAGGGCCAACGTCAGGCCGAATACCATCGCCGCGGCAGCGTAGAACACGGTGAACCGATTCCACTCGATGCCCAACCAGCGCGGCGCACGCGCCCCCACCGCGTCAATGAGCACGCCCCAAGCGATGGGCGCCAGGCCCAGCGTCACGTTCGTCAACACCGAGTAAAGCGCAAAGAAGTGGTTGCGACCGGTTGCCGGAATCACCGCCATGGCCAGGCGTGTGTTGGCCATCTGCACGAGCGCGGCCAACAAGCCCATGAGCACTTGCAAGAGCAACACCAGCGACAGCCGGGCCGGGAACGCACCACCAGCCAGCAACAGCCAGCCCGCCAGCACCGCCAGCCAGGCGGCGAAGCAAAAGCTCAACACCGGTTTGCTGCCCAGCCGGTCCAGACGCGAGCCTAGAAACCACAGGCTGCTCCAGCCGCCCAGAAACGCCACCGAGGTCACCAGCAACACACGGCCCTCGGTCATGCCGCTCTGAGCCTTGAGGAACGCCACGGTAAACGCGGCCAGGCCGCCGTAGGCCACCGACCAGGCGATCACCACGCGCAGGAGCTTGCGGAACGGGGCGTAGCGGGCCATGGCCAGCCAGGGCACGCGCCCCTTGCCCGCGCGGGGTTCGTCCGGCGTGGGCACGTCCGGAATGCGTTTCAGAAACACCAGGCTCACCGCGCCCATCGTGGCGCTGAACGCGAACAGCGCGGCGAATTGCCAGGAGCGCGGTTGGCCGGCCAGGGTCAGCGCCGCCACCAGAAAGGTGACGAAGCTGGCGACATTCTGCACCGCGGTGTCGCGGGCCAGGTATCGGCCGCGCAGCTCGCCGGGCACCAGGGCGGTGATCCACGGCAACCAGGCGCAACTGGAAATCCCGCGCGACAGGTTGAAACAGAACAGCAGGGCCAACAGCAGCGCCAGGCGGTTGGGCGCGTCCAGAAACGCGCCGGTCAGCGGCACCAGCGCCATGCCGTAAATGAAGGCCACCCGCGTGCTCCAGCCGGCCAGCACGAAGCGGCGATAGCCGATGCGGTTGATGTGACTGGCGGCCGGGATTTGGAAGATGACCAGCAGGGGCATCATCCCGGCGATGACCCCCAGCACCGTGGCGCTGGCTTCCAGCGTCCGGGCATACAGGATCATCGGTCCGCCCAGCACGATCTGATAGGACAGGGCGTTGAAGGTGGCAAACAGGTAGGCGTTGGTCAGGCCGGGGGGAAAGCCGGGCGACACCGACGCCGCCGGGGCGGACGCAGCCGGGGAGTTGCGCATGAGAAAGGCCGACCAAGAAGCCGGGCGGGACGGAATCTCGGCCCGGGCGCTATTTCGGTCCGGTTTCCAGCATTTCCCGCTGGCTCAACAGCCTCAGGCCGGCCTGCTGCAACACCGCACAGGCCCGCACCACCTCCTGCACCTCCAGGATCAGGATGGCGCGGCCATCGGTCACGAAGCCGGAGGTGTTGTCCAGGTTGATGCCGTGTCGGGCCAGGCAATCCGCCACGGCGTGCAGGGCGCCCGGCCGGTCCGGCACCTCCACGGCCAGCACCTCGAGGAACGTCACCGCAAAGCCGGCCTGGCGGAGCGCCTGGCGGGCGGCATCCGGGTCGCTCACGAGGAACTTCATCACGCCGGAGGCGCCCAGGCTTGTGATGGTGGCCCATCGGATGTTGAGCCGGGCCTCGCTGAGCACCTTGGTGACCAGCGCGGTCTGCCCGGGCCGGTTTTCTGCGAATATGGCAACCAGTCGTACCGTGTTCATGGATCGCTCCGCTGGGTTCAGAGTTTCCGGTTGTCCACCACGCGCCGCGCTTTGCCCTCGCTAACCGGCAGGGCGCCGGGCGGCAGGAGCTGGACGGTGGGTTTGACCAGAATTTCGGCGCGCAGCTTCTCGGTCAGCCGGCGCTGCAGGGCCAACAGATGCTCGACCTGCCCGTCAAAACCGGCTTCCGACAACTCCACCTTCACCGTCATCTCATCCAGCCCGTCCAGTGTGATCAGGTAATTGCGCCCGACTTCGGGCTGGGCCATCAACACCCGCTCGATCTGCTGCGGGTAAATGTTCACGCCGCGCACGATGAGCATGTCGTCGGACCTGCCGGTGATGCGCCGCAGGCGGCGGTGCGTCCGGCCGCACGGGCAGTCGCCCGGCCAGAACGCTGTCAGGTCGCGCGTGCGGTAGCGCAACAGCGGCATGGCCTCGCGGCACAGCGTGGTCATGACCAATTCGCCGGTTTGCCCGTCCGGCAGCAGCTCGCCCGTGGCCGGGTCAATGATCTCAACCAGGAAATGATCCTCCCACACGTGCATGCCCTGCTTGTGTTCGCACTCGAAGGCCACGCCCGGGCCGTTCATCTCGGACAAGCCGTACGAGTTGTAAACGTCCACCCCCAGCCCTTCCTCGATCTTGCGGCGCGTTTCTTCCGTGTACGGCTCTGCGCCCACGAAGGCCTTGCGGAGAGCCAGGTCCTGGCGCGGCCGGACGCCCTGCTGCTCCAGATAGCCGGCCAGATACAGGGCGTAGCTGGGCGTCACGTGGATGACGGTGGTTCGGAAATCGCGCATGAGCAGGAGCTGGCGCTCGGAGTTGCCCGGGCCGGCAGGGATGACCAGGCAGCCGATTTTCTCGGCGCCGTAGTGAGTGACCAACGCGCCGGTGAACAGGCCGTAGGTCATCATGTTCTGGAACACGTCCCGGGCCGTCACCCCGGTGGCCACAAACGAGCGGGCAACCAGCTCCGCCGCGTTGTCCACGTCCTGCTTGGAAAAAAACAGCGCCTTGGGCTTGCCAGTGGTGCCGCTGGAAGTGTGCAGCCGCAGCGTGGCCTCATAGGGCACGGCCAACAGACCGGTGGGATAGTTGTCCCGCAGGTCGGCGCTGGTGGTGAAGGGCAGACGGCGCACGTCGGCCAGCGACCGGATGTCGTCCGGGCTTACGCCCGCCTGGGCCAACTTTTGCCGATAAAACGGGACGGCGGCGGCAACGCGCCGCACGGTGTCACGCAGGCGGTTGAGCTGTATCTGCTCCAGCTCGGGCCGTGGCAGGGTCTCGTGAGGTTTGTCCCAAAACATGGTGTGTGACAGGCCTTCCGCACGGGCGCCGGCGTGGACCTGGCCGGCGCTCGCGCGGAGTCGGGTCCGTTTAGGGGTTGGGGTTCGAGGTGCCAGAGGGGTGCAATTTGCGGGGCGTTGTTGCCGCCCGGCGGGGCGGCTGCGCGGACGAGGCGGCGGCTGGTGCGGTCAACCCGCCACCGGCGGCCGTGCTGCGTTGCGCTGCATTCATCCTTCGACCGGCAGCATGGAGCAACCTCAGGCCCGCAATCAAGGCCGCAGTCACGCCCGGCGGGTCACCGACCTGTTTGGGCAAACGTCTGCGCCAGCGCCACGGCCTTGAGCATGGCCCGGGCTTTGTTCAGCGTCTCCTGGAATTCCGCTTCCGGCTGGGAGTCGCTCACCCAACCGCCGCCCGCCTGGACGTAAACCCGGCCGTCTTTGAGCAGGGCGGTGCGGATGGTGATGCAGGTGTCCAAATTGCCATTGAAGCTGAAGTAGCCCACGCACCCGGCATACGGACCGCGGGTGGTGCCCTCCAACTCGGAAATGATCTGCATGGCGCGAATCTTGGGCGCGCCGCTGACCGTGCCCGCCGGGAACGTGGCGCGCATCAAATCGTAGGGCGTCTTGTCGGCGCTCAGCCGCCCCTCGACCGAGGAGACGATGTGCATGACGTGGCTGTACCGCTCGATGATCATCAGGTCTTTGACCCGCACCGTGCCATAGTCGCAGACACGGCCCAGGTCATTGCGGGCCAGGTCCACCAGCATGACGTGCTCGGCCTGCTCCTTGGGGTCGGCCAGCAGTTCCTTCTCCAGCGCGGCGTCGTCGCCGGCGGTCTTGCCCCGCCATCGCGTCCCGGCGATGGGGCGGATTTCGACCAGCCGGTCTTCACAGCGGACGTGGATTTCCGGCGACGCGCCGACCAGCGAGAACCCGTCCAGTTCCAGCAGGAACATGTAAGGCGAAGGGTTGACCGAGCGGACGGCGCGATACACGTCCAGGGGGGAAGCAACGGACTCGGCGCAGAAGCGCTGCGAGCCGACCACCTGAATGATGTCGCCGGCCGTGATGTAGTCCTTGGCCCGGGCCACGTTGGCCAGGAACTTCTCGCGCGTTACGTTCGAAACAAAAGGCACGTCGGGCACGTCGGCCGGCAGCACCGCCGGGTGATGCTCGCTGGGCTGCTCCAGCAACGAGAGCAGGCGCTCAAGCTCGCTGACGGCGTTCTCGTAAGCCTCGGCGGGCGAGGCCGCCTCGTCCAGGGCGGCGTTCACCAGCACCGTGATGGTCTGGGCCACGCGGTCAAACACCAGCAACTGGTCGGCAATGATGAAGTAGAGCGTGGGCGTGCCCAGCTCGTCGCGCGCCGGCCGGGGCACTACCGGCTCGATATTGTGGATGAACTCGTAGCCGATAAAACCCACGGCGCCGCCGGTGAACCGTGGCAGGCCCGGCACGGACACCGGCCGGAACCGCCGCATCACGCGTTCGACGACTTCCAGGCCGTCACGGACACCGGTTGGCTGGCCCGGCGGCGCGTTTTCCGCTGCCGGTGCCGAATGGGTCGGCGTGGCAGGATTCGGCCGGACCTCGAACCGTTCCACCGGCTTGCCTGCTTCGAGCACCTCCACGCGATCCCCGGTCTGTCGGATGACCGTGCGCGGGTTGCAGCCGACGAAGGAGTACCGGCCCAGGTGTTCGCCGCCTTCCACAGATTCCAGCAGGAAGGACTCACCCTGGCCGCGGATTTTCCGGTAGGCCGAAAGCGGCGTTTCAGTGTCGGCCAGGATGCGGCAGGTAACCGGGATGAGATTGCCCTGGGGCGCGAGGTTCAGGAACTCAGCGAGGGTGGGTGAGTACATCTTGAAGGGCCGTTGTGGTCAGTTTCGTTGCCCGCCGCATCCGCCAAATGGCCAGCAGGGTGTAGAAGGCCACGGCCACGGCGTAGGCCACAATACCCATGCCGACGGCCAGCGGCACGAGCATCCAGTGGCTGAACAGGATGAGCGCCACCCCCACGGCGGCGGTCAGCAGCGTCTGGCCGGCCAGGCAGAACAGATACACCGAAATGCGCGTCTCCTGAACGCGCTCGACGTGCCACTCCCGGTACGAGTGCTCGCCCAGGGAGCGCATGAGCCAGGCCGACTGAAAATTGCGGGCCGCCACCAACACGCTGGCCGTGGCCACAACGATGGCCGATAGGGGCCAGAGCGCCAGCACGCCGCACAACAGCGCGTTGACCACCAGCCCCCATTTCCAGCCCAGCCGCCGGGCCACCGGGTTGCCCTCCAACACCAGGTTGGGCGTCGCCACCCACGTGCTGAGAAAGTCCACGCCGCGCGCGAACACCAGCAGGGCGACCATTAAGAAATACTCGCGGCTGGCAAAGGGCAGTTGCTCGTCCATGCGTTCTCGTTGGTTGATGCCGCCGAGCCGGCCCGCGCGACCTGGCCCACCGCGGGCGCGGCGACCGCGGCTTCGAGTTCACTTCTTGCCGTAGATTTGCTCCGGCGCAAGCAGGCGCGGCTCGGTGACAGCGCAAGAGCCGCCGCCGTCCCGGACCGACCTGAAGAAGCAGGACCGATAACCCTCGTGGCAGGCGGCGCCGACCTGCTCGACCTGGATCAGCAGCGTGTCGCCGTCGCAGTCGAAGGCCACGTCCTTGACCGTCTGCGTATGGCCGCTGGTCTCGCCCTTCATCCAGAGTTTCTGGCGCGACCGGCTCCAAAAGTGCGTCTTGCCGGTCTGAAGGGTCTTTTCCAGCGCGGCCCGGTTCATCCAGGCCAGCATCAGCACCCGGCCGGTTTGCTGGTCCTGAATGATGGCCGGGATCAGCCCCTGAGCGTCGAACTTCAATTGGTCGTAAACGGTCATGTTCGCGTGGTTATGCCGGGTCAGCTTAGCAAAACAGGGCGCGGCAACCACGAAAAAGTTAAGCCGAAAAAGATGCCAGGCGCGGCGGCGCGTCCGGCCTGCGGCAGGGCAGGCAACCGGCCGGCGTCCCGCCGACCGGTCAGTGCATCGCCACCAGGATGGCCATGCCGGCCAGGGTCGTGAGCACCGTGACCGGAATGCCGAATTTGGCGTAGTTCCAGAACCCCACTTCGGTGTGCCCCCGGGCCGATTCGACCACGATGATGTTGGCCACCGAGCCGAGGATGGTCAGGTTGCCGGCGAAGGTGGTGGCCAGGGCCATGACTTTCCACATCAGCTCGGGTTGTACGAAGTTGCCAATCCACTTGCCGGCCACCAACACGAACGGGACGTTGGAGAACACGTTCGAGCCAAGCGCCGAGAACCAGGCCAGATTCCAGGCTTGCCGCGTTGCCGTGCTGCCGAACAGCCCCCGCAACCTGCCGTAAACCTGGTCGGGCAGCCCCGTGCCATTGAGGCCTTCCACCACCACGAACAGGGCCGCGAAGAAAACCAGCAAATGCCAGTCCACCAACTTGAGCACCTGGTGCGTGTCGCGACGCGCCAGCACCATGACCAGCGCCCCACCGGCCAACGCGGTCCAGGGCAAACTCCAGCCCGCCAGGAATCCGGCAAAGACCAGCCCCAGCACACCACCGGCCAGGGCCGTCAAACGCCGGTCCAGCGCAGGCGGTGGCCCGGCCGGCCGCTGGATGCAGGCGGCGCCGAGCACCTTGCGAAACCCCAGCCGGAGCACGACGTATTCAATGGCAAGTCCCACCACGGCCACGGGCAGCAACGACATGGAGAAGCGCAGGAACGGGATGCCCGACAGATGGCCAATGATCATGTTCTGGGGATTGCCCACCAGGGTGGCCACGCTGCCGAGGTTGGCGCCCATGGCCAGCGCCAACAGGTAGGGCGCCAAAGGCAATCGGCCCCGGACCATCACCGCCACCACCAACGGCGTCAGCATCAGGCAAACCGTGTCGTTAACCAGCAGGGCCGACAACAGGCCCGAGGCGCCGATCAGATAAAGCAGCAACCGCTGGGGCGATTGAGCCAAACGCAGAATCCGGTCCGCCGCCCAGTCGAAGAAGCCGGCCAGAAACAGATACGCAGCGATGAGCATCATGCCCAGCAACAGCACCAGCGTGTCGTAGTCCACCGAGCGATACGCCTGTTCGGGGGTCAGCACGCCGCTGACCACCATCAACACCGTCCCCAAGAGGGCGGCGGCCGGTCGGTTCAGCGGCAAAATCTTCAGCCGACGGCCGCTGATCAGCAGGTAAGTCAGGGCGAAAATAGCCAGGGCCAGGGGTTCCTTGCTGTCCATTTGCTCTCAAGCGATGGCACGCCGAAGCCAAACCCGGTCCGTAGGGCCACTGCGGCCATGACGGGCCGGCGCGCCGGGCGACCTTGCAATCGGCCGGCGGCTTGCGAGGCGACCGTGCCTCAAGCCGGCGTTGTGGCTGCATTCGTGGGTTGTTGCCATGCGCCCGACATGCTGCGCCCGCGGGCCAACTGTGGCAAGCAGCGGCCGGGCGAAATCCGCGCAGTCTGCCCTCGTGCCCTGCTCCCGGAGAATTGAGGCACGCTGTCACGCCGCCGGCCTGGCCCGGCCAGCGTTTCGCAGACAGCCGGCGGGCGCAGTTTGTGGTGCGCTTTCCGACGAACGAAAACCCGCTCCGGGGAAAACCGCCGGAGCGGGCGATTCAAAACGCCTCGTGTGGCCGCGCCTTACTTGGTGGCCTCGGCCAAGGCGCCGCTCACCGGGACAACTTTGGAGAGCATGCCCAGCTTGGCGCAGACGAAATAGACCACCGCGCCCACGATGAAGGCGGCCACCGGCGCTGCAGGCAGGTCGTAGATCTTCACCAACGGCAGGATGCCGACAATGAAGCCCAGTGCCCACGATATCCAGCCGGCAGGATTGAACCCTTCACGCGGCCCGGTCCAGCGACCCGCGTTCAGCATGTAATCCACCAGCATGGCGCCGCAGATCGGGCCGAAGGATGCGCCGATGACGCTGAACACGTTGACCACGTCACCTGCCCAGCCCGTCACGGCCAGCACGATGCTCACCAGCGTGCCGATGCCCACGGAGATGAACGGATTGACCTTCGGCAGGGTGGTCTTGAAGCTGTTCGCGGCGATGAACGAGGAGAAGCAAGCAGGCGGGAATGCCGCCAGGGCCAGCAACAGCCAGAAGATGCCCGCCGTCTTCTTGCCCATCAGCGACTCCATCAGCCCTGTAGCCGTCACCGCGGTCGGAGGTGTGCCTGCGGCCTGACCGAAGGCGCCGGCCACCACAATCAGGCTGATGCCAGCCGTAAAGACAATGGCCAGGGCGATGCCGATCAGTCCGCCCATTTGCACGTCGTTCTTGTCGCGGTTGTTCATGCCGAAGTCCACGCCGGCTGCGCCTGCCGTGGCAAAGAACCCGACCACGTAAGTCAGCATCAGCGCAATCACGCCCAGGCCGCCCGGCGCGGCGGTGATCTTCTGACTTGCGATCAACGTCTCGGGTTTGAAGCTGCCCACGCCGCCCACGGTCTTGAACAGCAGGATCAGCAGAATCGCCAGGGGCAACAGCGGCAGGTAGGTGGCCACCCGCGCCACATACTGAATGCCCTTCAGTCCCATGAACGCGGCCAGCACCGCCCAAAGAATCGCAATGATCGCGTGCCCCGCCACCGGATAGGCCGACTCCGGACTGACGGCAGTCGAGGCAAAGGCGTTGTAAAGCAGCATCGCCGAGAAAAAGGCGTTGACCCCCAACCAGCCGAACTGCAGCACGCCCATCAGGAAACCGGGCATCAAGAAGCCGCCTTTGGCGCCGAAGGTCGAAGTGCCCACGATGTAAAGGGGCAGCCCCGTCCTCATCCCAAACAGGCCGGGCACCAGATAAAACAGGAAATGGCACACCAGGGCGGAAATCACCAACCCCAGCAACGCCGTGCCCAGACCGGCCGCCAGGGCCTTCCCGCCCGAGGTCACCGGGTCCCAGAACACGAACCAGAGGAAAATGCCCGCATAGGTGGGCGCGGTATTCTTGTACCAGGGCGCTCGCTTCTCGCGCCCAAGCGGCGTGGCACTGGTGATGTAAGACGGCAAGGTGCCGCCCGCTTGCTGAGTTTGATTGTTCATGGCTTCACTTTGGGTTTTGGGTTTTCAGCAGCCTTGGTAGGCCCACGGTCGGTCAATTCACTGGCGTCCCGTATCGCCATCGCGGCTGACTCATTCGTCGAACGGACCTTCTCGCCTGTGCCGTCATCCCTGTCCCGACGGCCCAAGCTCGGCGACATACTGCGCCATCGCACCCACCTGTCAATCGCAAAGTCCACTCAGACGGCCGTGACAACGACACGTTGCTCTGACCCAGGTCAGGCTACCGGCCGCGGACCGTCGCCCCAGCAAACCAGGTCGCCCTGCCTGTCGGCAGAAGCGGGGCAGGACGAGGGGATGGACACTGTCATGTCTTTCGGCGCTTGTCTGACAAAGCGTTGGCACCGTCAAATTTCGGTCACCGGAGGATGGACTGGGTTTGCACCGTTTTTGGGCAGCGGGCGAGCCTGGGCTTTGCGGTGTCTTGCTCCATGCCAACAAGGCACCAAGGCGGTCGGAGGCAGCAAGACGAACGCACCGCTTCAAAAACCCTTGATTCTGGCCGAAAGAGCGGGCCTGGAGTGCGGTGCCGCCGACTGTCCATTTTCTTACCCGGCCCGCTCCAACGCGCGCGCGCGCAGCCCGTACCCCTTGGCATTGCCACTGCTCAAGGGCCGGCGATGGGTAAACCGCTCGCCACTTTCAAGGCGCTGCATCACCGGCTGCAAGTCGAGCTACTCGCCATGCTCGGGCTGAGCCTCGTTGTGCGGATTGCCAGTGGCGTGACGCTCGAATGGGACGCCAGCCCGGACAGTCGGGTGGTCGGGTATGCGATCTACCAGGGCACTTCCAGCGGGCAATACGATGTGCGGGTGGACGTCGGCAACCGCACCACCGTGACGCTCACCAACCTGCTGGAAGGCCAGACCTACTACTTCGTGGCGACGGCCTACACCGCCGACGGGCAGGAGAGCGAGCCGTCCAACGAGGTCGCTTACACTGTAGCGGCAGGGCAAAGCAATCCCCCGGTGAATGTGGCACCGGTGGTAACGGCTGGTGAGGACGTGGCGGTGACGCTGCCCGAGACGGCTCCGTTGCGGGGCGGCGTCAGCGACGACGGTCTGCCGGCCGTGCCCGGGGCGGTGTCCGTGGCCTGGTCGGTGGTCAGCGGCCCTGGAGCAGTGGTCTTCGAGTCTGGCAACGCGGTGGAGACAGCGGCCAGCTTCAGCGTGGCCGGGCAGTATGTGTTGCGCCTGACTGCCAACGACGGCGAGCTGGTGGCCTGGGATGACGTGACGGTGACCGCGCGTTACGCCAGTCCGACAAACCCGGTCGCGGTGCAAATCGAAGCAGAGTCAGGCCGGCTGCTGTCCCCGATGACCGTGGTGGTCGAGGGGCAGCCCGATGGTTCATCGAACGGCGTTTGTTACATCGTTTCCCCGACACCCGAGCAAGGGGCGGCGCAGTACGATCTGCCGGTTGTGGCAGCCGATAGCTACGTGGTTTGGGCACGCGTCCTCCTGGATGGGCGGACAAATGCCTGTCTCCATTTGTCGGAGGATGGCGCGCCGGAGGAATCCGTGCGGGTGACCGCCGGACCGAATGCCACCAACACGTGGTGTTGGGTTCCGCTGGTGGTCAACGCCAGGGGGGACATTCAGGCAGCGTGGAGTGCTGCCGCGTCTCCGGTGTCGCTCAGCTTGCAGCCGGGTTATCATACGCTGACGGTCCGCGCGGGAGACACCGGCGTGGCGTTTGACAAGTTCCTTGTGACCAACGACCGCAACTTTGTCCCGGCCACTACGACGAGCGTGCCCGCCACGCCGCCACGCATCACGGGCCTGAGCCTGCATCCGGACGGCGCGCAAGTAACCTGGAGTGCCCAGCCCGGTCTGACATACCGGCTGGTGTACAAGGACAATCTGACGGACACGCACTGGCTGCCGGCCTCACCGGACCTCGTGGCCACGGCGAACGTGCTTTCGTGGTTGGACGAGACGGCGGGTAGCAGCAGCCGCAGGTTTTACGGGGTGCTGGTGGTGCGCTGACCGCCGACGCGCCTGCTGGCCTTGAGCACACGTCGCACGGAGCGGCTCAAATCGGCTCCAGGATGGCCACGTCCAACTTCACCGCCGCGGCCTGCCCGATGAAATCCAGTCGGAGCAGCACGGTGCTCGGGCCGTAGCGTTCTTCGACCCAGCCTTCCATGCCGCGCAACGGGCCGCTGCGGATGCTGACACGCATGCCCTTGCCAATCGTCGGGGCCAGCCGGACCTCACATCCCGAGTCCAGGGCCAGGAGGATTTCGTTTAACTGGCGCTCGAACAACTCCTGGTCAAACACGTCCAGCAGATTGGCCACGTAGTCACTCTGCAGCACCACTTTGCGTTGCTCCGGCGTCGGCCGCAGGAACAGGTAACCCGGGAACAGCGGTTTGTCGAAGGCGACGGTCTTGCCGCGATATTTGTGGACGGCACGGATGCACGGCAACGTGTTGGCGACACGCTCGCGGTCGCAATACTGCTTGAGCTTCTTTTCGCAACGGGGTCGGGTGTGAGCGACCACCCAGGGCGGTTCTTTCACGCAGGCAGCATGACCCGCCTCGTTTCGATGTCAAGGGACCGGCCCGAGCGGCCACCGTGCGTGTTGGCGGATTGAACGGCAGGTCGGCTGTCGGCGCCGTGCCACGCGGCCGTGCGGCGGGGGCAGCCGTTTCCGAATCGCGCTTGTGAGGCGGGAACAACCAGGGCCGGGTTGACCCGTGGTCCACCCGGCCCGTCAGAGTGCTTGTCCGCTGGCTCAGAAGCGCCGCGTGAAGGTCAGGGCGATTGTGTGACCTTGCAGGCGGTCTTCCGCCAGGACCTCGTAGTTGTAGCGGAGCGAGGTGAACAGGCCGAGTTTCGGGCAAAACATGACAATCTCCGGCCCGACGGCAACGACCTTGTCCTTGGTGGACCCGGCCGCTGGGTCGTCGTCGGTGACTTGCTGCTGGTAGTAGCCAGCCAGGCCGATGTCCACCGTCTTGGACAGCGCGTAGCTCAGCCCCCACTCCAGGGTGTAAACCTGCCCTGGTGTCGAATTGTCGTCGTCATCTTCGTGGTTAATCTCGTAGCGATTCAGGGCCGAGAGGGCCCATTTCTTGTCCGCGTCCATGTACCAGGTGATTCCGGCCGTGAACATGTGCGTCCAGAAGCCGAGGCCGGGCTTGGTCGGATCGGCAGCCGAGGAATCGCCCGTGGGCGCCCATGCGCCGTAGCCAATCGCAAAGTCCGCCCCGTCGGGATGCCATGACAGGGTAACCTCCGCAAACACGTCGCCGATGCCGAAGGTGCTGTCGGAAAACCTGCCGCCCGGGGTGTTGATGGACAGGTCGGTATACTGAAGCGGCACCAAGGCGTCCACGCCCAAGAAACCGCCCAGGACCTTCTGATCGGTGATCCAGATGACACGCGGCACGTTCGCGTAGATGAACGCCTCGGCGTCCGCGGCCTTGATTTCATCGCCGTCGCCGTCGTTCAGCCGGTCAGCGAAATAGACCACGTTGTAGTCGCGCACGTAAATGCCGGGGGGCGGAAGCGACGCGCCCTTGATGCCTTCAACGCCGGGCACGTAATGCGCGCCCGGCTGGGCTACGAGCAGGTTGGGAAGTGCCGCGACTGCGGCCGTTAACAGGATCGTTTGGCTCAGGTTTTTCATACGGACTGGTTGTTGGGGTTGAGGGTGAACTGAATCAGTTGCCGTTGTCGGTGTCTTTCATGGCACCGCTCAGGTAAGCATCGTAGGCGGCCAGGTCCAGCATGCCGTGGCCGCAGAGGTTGAACAGGATGACCTTCTTGCGGCCTTCCTCGCGGCAGCGCACGGCCTCGTCAATGACCGCCGCAATCGCGTGGGAAGGCTCGGGCGCGGGCAGAATGCCCTCGGTGCGGGTGAACAGCACAGCGCTCTCGAAGACCTTGAGTTGCGGGTAGGCCAGGGCGTCAATCAAACCGAGCTTCTTCAGATGGCTCACGGTGGGGGCCATGCCGTGATAACGCAGTCCGCCGGCGTGAATCTTGGGCGGAATAAACTTGTGCCCCAGCGTGTACATCATCAGCAACGGAGTCATCTCGGCCGTGTCGCCGAAGTCGTACCGCAGCTCACCCTTGGTGAGCGAGGCGCAGGAGGAAGGTTCGACTGCCACGATGCGGTAGTTGGCGCCCCGCTTGAGCTTGTGCTCGATGAAGGGGAAGGTGAGTCCGGCGAAATTGCTGCCCCCGCCCACGCACCCGATGATCACATCCGGCGCTTCGCCCGCCAATTCCATCTGTTTGATCGCTTCCTGCCCAATGACCGTCTGGTGGAGGCAGACGTGGTTGAGCACGCTACCCAGCGAGTACTTCGTGCCGGCGTTCTTGACGGTGTCCTCGATGGCCTCGCTGATGGCGATGCCGAGGCTGCCGGGGCAGTTGGGGTCTTCCTGCAACACCCGCCGGCCGTAGTCGGTGTGCTCGGTGGGGCTGGGGAAGACATTGGCCCCGTATGCCTGCATCATCAATTTGCGGTAGGGCTTCTGGTTGAAGCTCACCTTCACCATGTAAACGGTGCATTCCAGCTCGAACAGTTTGCAGGCCAGGGCGAGGGACGAACCCCACTGGCCCGCGCCGGTTTCGGTGGCCAGCCGTTTGGTGCCGGCGACCTTGTTGTAGTAAGCCTGGGCCACGGCGGTATTGGGTTTGTGGCTGCCGCCCGGGCTGACCCCCTCGTATTTGTAGTAAATGTGCGCGGGCGTTTGCAGGGCGCGCTCCAGGCGCACCGCCCGCAACAGCGGTGTCGGCCGCCACAGCGCGTAAATCTCGCGCACCGGTGCCGGGATTTCGATCCAGCGCTCGGGCGAGACCTCCTGCATCACCAGGTTCTCGGGAAAGATGGCCGTCAGCATGTCCGGGGTGACCGGCTGTTTGGTGCCGGGATGCAGCGGCGGCGGCAACGGCTCGGGCAGGTCGGCCAAAATGTTGTACCAGGCGGGGGGCATCTCTGCCTGCGACAGCGTGAAGCGTATCTGTTGGCTCATGTTGCTCAGGTTGGTTAATACCGCGGCAGAAGTAGCCGTTCCAACCAGGAAGGTCAACACCTCTTGAGGTTTTTTTGAACGGAGCGGCCAGGGGTGGTCTTGAAATCATCAGTGGGCCGAGAGGGCCAGGCCGCGCGCGGAATGGACGGCATGGCACGCCTCCCAGGAGCGCTCCGTCATCCGCCACGCCACCACGGCCTCTCAGCGCGGCGTGCTGAACGAGCCTGCTCGGTTGATTGCGCCGTTGGTCGGCAGGTTGGCCTGTCGCTTGGTCTGTCGTGAGCGCCGGTGGGCCGTGTGTGATCAGGGTCAGCCCGCCCCACCGGCGCGATGGCGCTTGAACTCGGGCGTGTTTTCGCGCAGTGAGCGTGGTAGGTTGTGGGCGCGATGGCAAGGCGGCACGGAATCTTTCTGGCTGCGGTGGGGGTGTTGGCGATGACCTTCCTGGCCGGCGGCACGGAGGTCTTTTCGACCAATGCGGTTTGGCGCTTTCGGCCAGGTGGCAGCGAGGCCTCCTCGCCGGTGTCCGCATGGCGCACACCCGAGTTCAACGACACAGGTTTCACCAGCGCGCCGGCCCCGTTCTGGTACGGCGACCCCTATGACGGGGGCACGGTGCTGAGCGACATGCGCGGCGCTTACTCGTGCATCTACCTGCGCCGGCTGTTCGTTGTGGACACTCCCGCCGCCGTCACCGCCCTGCGGCTGATGGCGTTTGTGGACGACGGTTTTGTGGCCTGGATCAACGGCGTCGAGGTGGCCCGCACGAACGTTTCGGCCGCGTCGCCCACTTACCAGACCCTGGCCAGCAACGCGGTCGAGCCGCCCCCGTTGGTCACCTACAACCTGCCCTATCCCGCCGGCTACTTGCGGGCCGGCACCAATGTCCTGGCCGTGCAGGTGTTCAACACCAGCCTGAACAGCTCGGACCTTGCCTTCGACTGCCTCCTGGACATTGCCATTGCCGAGACGCAACCACCTGTCGTGGCTGCGGTCACGCCCCCTCCGGGCCAGGTCACGAATCTGACTTCGATCACCGTCCGTTTCTCCGAGCCGGTGGTGGGCGTCCAAGCTGGCGACTTGTTGGTCAACGGCCTGCCGGCCGGCGCAGTGACAGGCGGTGGCGACACCTACCTCTTCACGTTTGCCGAGCCACCGCCCGGGACCGTCTCCGTGACCTGGTCGGCAGACGCAGGGATCACCGACCTGGCCACGCCGCCCAATGGGTTTGACTGCAACGCCCCGGGGGCAACGTGGCAATACAACCTGGTGGACGCCACCCCGCCCGTGTTGACGGGTTTGTATCCGCCCGCCGGCTTGACGCTGCGCTGGTTGAGCGAATTGGAGGTGACGTTTAGCGAGCCTGTGCTGGGTGTGGACGCCGCCGACCTCGTGATTAACGGGCAGGCCGCCACCAACCTAGTGGCCGAGTCCGGCCAGCGATACCGCTTCCAGTTCCCGCCCCTTCCCAACGGCCCGGTCAGCGTGGCCTGGGCCGCCGGACATGCCATCACCGATGCCTCGGCCTGGACGAATCCGTTCGCCGCCGGCAGCGGCTGGACCTACACGGTCAACAGCAACGCGCCTCTGGCCGACCTGGTCATCACGGAGTTCCTCGCGGCAAATGTCGGCCCGGGCGGTCTGCTCGACGAGGACGGCGAGCAGCAGGACTGGATCGAGATTTGGAACCGGGGCACCAGGCCGGTGAACTTGGAGAACTGGTCGTTGAGCGACGACCCGGCCTTGCCCGGGTTGTGGACGTTCCCGGCACGCACGCTCGAGCCGGACAACTACCTGATCGTGTTTGCCTCCGGCAAAGACCGCCGCCCCACCCACGCCACCCTGCCGCTGCACACCAATTTCAAACTGAGCGTGGCCGGCGAATTCCTGGGCCTTTACTCGCCCGATTCGCCCCGGGCGCTGGTCTCCGGCTTCCAACCCTATCCGGAGCAGCGCAACGACATTGCCTACGGCGTGGACAGCAACGGCGTGGCCTTCTACTACGAGACGCCCAGCCCCGGCGTGCCCAACGGCCCCGGCTCCATCGTGGGCGTCTGCGCGCCGGTCCACGTCAACGTGCAACGCGGCCATTTCACGACGCCCTTTGACCTCCGGCTGTCCTGCGCCACGCCGGGCGTGACGTTCCGTTACACGACGGACGGTTCCGAGCCAACCGCCGCCAGCCCGGTGTTTGCCGAATCGCTGCGCATCAGCCGCACCACACTGTTCCGCGCGGCCGCTTTCAAGGCGGGCCATCTGCCCTCCAAGACAGTCACTCACAGTTACCTGTTCAATCTGTCGGCTGGCATTCGCTCCCTGCCGGTCATCTCGATTGTCACCGCCACGAACAACCTTTACGGCCCGAGCGGCATTCTGGGCATCAAGGGGGGCACGTACGCCAACGGCCCCTGGCAGCCGGTCGCCCCGGATGATTACCACAACCCCTCCCAGCATGGCCTGGCCTGGGAACGGCCCACGTCCGTGGAGTGGATCGAGCCGGGCAGCAGCCAAGGTTTCCAAGCCGACTGCGGCATCCGCGTGCAGGGCAGTGACTATCAGCGGCCCAGGCTTACCCCCACCAGCAAGTTCTCCTTCCGCCTGTATTTCCGGAGCGACTACGGCCCGGGCCGGCTGGAGTATCCGTTGTTCCCGCTGACGGCGGTAGAGCGGTTCGACCAGATTGTGCTGCGCGCCGGCTTCAATGAGCAGAACAACCCGTTCATCCGGGACGAACTGCACCGCCGGCTGGCCGCCGACATGGGCCAGCCGGCCTCCCACGGCACCCTGGCGGTCGTGCTGGTCAACGGCCAGCCCTACGCCAGTTCGCCTTGGTACAACCCCTGTGAACGGGTTCACGAGGAGTTCTTCCAGCAACACCTGGGCGGCGGACCAGACTGGGACGTCGTCGGCCCGCCCTGGGCCAGCGGCGCGGGCGTGCCCGGGGTGATTGACGGCGACCGGGCCAATTTCCAGAGCCTGGTCAACTACGTCAATGCCAACAGCCCTACCACGCCCTCGGTCTATTCCAACATCGCCCGGTGGTTGGACCTGACGAATTTCGCCGACTATTGCCTGCTCAACGCTTACGCCGCGATGGGCGACTGGCCGGCCAACAACTGGCGGGCCGGCCGCGACCGCACCGGGGGCCCGTGGCGCTTTGTGGTCTGGGACGCCGAATGGGGCATGGGCATTTACGGACGCAGTGTTTCGCTGAATCCCTTCACCATGAGCGGCAGCGGACCGCACGACTCCGGCCTGGCCAGCACCAGTTACTCGGAGATCGCCCAGCTTTACAACCGGCTGCGCCTGAGCGGGGAGTTCCGCCTGCTGTGGGCCGACCGCGTTCACAAGCACTTCTTCAACGGCGGCGCGCTCACCCAGACCGCCATCTCGAATCGGTTCAACGAACTGCGCGCCCAGATGGCCACGCTCATGCCCAACATGGACACCACCATCCTCAACTGGGTGCGGGACCGGCAGCCCATCTTCTTCAACCAGATGCAGCCCTACGGCTTGCTGCTGTCCTCCAACGCCCCGGTCTTCAACCAGTTTGGCGGCCGCGTGCCGGCCGGCTTCAGCCTGCTCATGACCAACCTCTCCGGCACGATCTACTACACCACCGACGGCACCGATCCGCGGCTGCCTTTCAGCGGCGCGGTGGCCCCTACCGCCCGCCCTTGCAACGGACCGATCCGCCTGGACCAAAGCGTGACCATCCGCGCCCGCTCCCTGGACGGCGCGACATGGAGCGCCCTGACCGAAGCCACTTTCACCGTCGGCCGGCTCGGCCTGCCGCTGCGCATCACCGAAATCATGTACAACCCGCCGGGCGGCTCGTGGCACGAATTCATCGAGCTGCAAAACCTCGGTCCCACGACGCTGGACCTTGGCGGCATGTATTTCGACGGAGTCAGCTTTCAGTTCAAGGAGGGCGAGACCCTGGCCGGCGGGGCGCGGCTGGTGTTGGGGTCGAACACCGACACAAACGCCTGGCTGGCGCAGTATCCGGGCGTCACACCGCGCGGCTGGTTCGCTGGCAACCTCGCCAACGGCGGCGAGCAACTCGCCCTGTACGACCGCTTCGGCCGGCTGGTCACGGCCGTCCGTTACGACGACGAGGACGGCTGGCCCGCCGCGGCTGACGGCAGCGGCCGGTCACTCGAACTGACAGACCCCTGGGCCGACCCGACGGACCCGGCCAACTGGCAAGCCAGTGCCGCCAACAACGGCTCACCCGGCGCGGCCAATTCGCCCCCGGCCAACCCGCTCGTGCGCCTCAACGAACTGCAGGCCGACAACCTCACCACGACCAACCACAGCGGCACGTTCCCCGACTGGATCGAGTTGCACAACCCGGGCAGCAGCGCGGTCAACCTGGCCGGCTGGAGCCTCACCGACGGCCCTGACCCGCGGAAGTTCGTTTTCCCATCCGTGGTCCTGCCGGCGGGCGGGTATCTGGTGGTCTGGTGCGATGCCGTTACCAACACCACGCCCGGTTTGCACACCGGGTTCGCCCTGGACCGGGACGGCGACCGTGTGTTCCTCTACGATGCGGCGACCAACCGGGTGGACGCGGTGTCCTTCGGCCGGCAGGTCCCGGACCTGTCCCTGGGCCGCGTCGGGAGCGTCTGGACCCTGACCCGGCCCACGCCCGCCGCGGCCAACATCGCCGCGCCACTGGCCTCGCCCACCAACCTGGTGTGGAACGAGTGGATGGCCAATCCGCCCGCCGGCCAGCCGGACTGGGTGGAACTGTTCAACACCGCCGCCGACGCCCCGGTGGCGTTGCGTGGCCTTTACGTCGCCACCAGCAACGACCTGCACCAGCTCGGTGCGCTGGCGTTCCTGCCACCGCGCGGCCACATCCAATTGTTCGCGGACGGCGACCTGGGCTCGGACCACTTGAGCTTCAAGCTGCCCGCCGCAGGTGGCACGCTGGCCCTCTACGACGCCACCGGCGGGTTGATCCAACAAATCAACTACGGCACGCAGCTCGAGGGCATCTCGCAAGGGCGACTGCCCGACGGCAGCGCCACCATCCGGGCATTCGCGGGCTGTGCCAGTCCGGGCACGACCAATTATCTGATCACCTACACCGGGCCGGTCCTCAACGAGGTGCTGGCCAAGAACAAGTCCGTCAGCGTCGGCGGCCGCATGGCGGACTTTATCGAGCTGTGGAACACCAACAGCACCGGCTTCAACCTCGGCGGCATGAGCCTGAGCGTCGGGACGCCGGAGCCGGGCCGCTGGGTGTTCCCGCCCAACACCGTGCTGGCTGGCAGGGCTTATCTGGTCATCCTTTGTGACGGCGCCCAGCCGGCCTCGACCAACCCCGCGAGCTTCAATCTCGGCCGCTCGCTGGACGGCGACAGCGGGGGGGTCTTCTTGTTCAATGCCGCCGGGCAGTTGGTCGGTGCGGTCGAATACGGCCCTCAGGTGGAGGATTTGCCGCTGGGGTGGAACAGCGGCCAGTGGCGGTTGCTGAGCGCAGCCACGCCGGACGCGCCCAACGCGGCCCCCGCAACACTGGGCACGCCGGCCAGTCTCCGCCTCAACGAGTGGATGGCCAATCCAGCCGACGGCCCGGACTGGTTCGAGTTGGTCAACCTCACCAACCGCCCGGTGGACTTGAGTGCGCTGGCACTCACGGACGACCCGTCCCTGGCCGGCCGCGACCGCTTCCGCCCGGCGCCGCTCAGTTTCATTGCCGCCAACGGCTTCGTAAGGTGGATCGCTGACGGCGACCCCGGTCAGGGCCGGCATCACGTCAGTTTCAGCCTGGATTCGTGGGGCGAGGCGCTGGTGCTGTACGCCGTCAGCGGCTCGACCTACACGGTCGTGGACACAGTGGGTTTCGGCAGTCAGGAGCGCGGCGTTTCCGAGGGCCGCCTGCCGGACGGAGCAGTTGACATCGTCGCCTTCCCCGGCTCACCCACCCCTGGCGAAAGCAACTACCGCCTGCTGACCCACGTCGTCATCAACGAGGTGCTTGCGCACACCGACCCGCCGCTGGAGGATGCCATCGAGTTGGAGAACCTGTCCGCCATGCCGGTGGACCTGAGCGGGTGGTTCCTGAGCAACAGCCGCGTCCAGCGACGCAAATACCACCTGCCCGCCGGCACCGTGTTGCCCGCCCGGGGGTTCCGGGTCATTTACGAGAGCCAATTCAACGACGGCACGACCAACGCCTTCACGCTCAACGCCGCCCACGGCGACGAGGTCTGGCTGTCGGCGGCAACCAACGGCGTGGAAACGGGCGAGCGGACCGGCGTGGCTTTTGGCGCTTCCTTCAACGGCGTCAGCTTCGGGCGTGTGCCGACCAGCCAGGGCTTTGATTTTGCCCCGCTGCTCCGGCGCACATTCGGTGTGGACGCGCCCACCAGCCTGGAGGCGTTCCGCACGGGCACGGGCCTGCCGAATGCCGGGCCGGTCATCGGCCCCGTTGTTATCAGCGAAATCCATTACAACCCGCCGGCGGGTCAGGCCGCATTTGTTGAGCTGTGTAACATCACCAGCCAAACGGTACCGCTCTACGACCCGGCCTTTCCCAGCAACCAATGGCAACTGGGCGGCGGGGTGGCGTTCAGCTTGCCGGCCGGCTGCAGCCTGCCGCCCGGCGGGTGCCTGGTGGTGGTGGACTTTGATCCCGCGGGCGATCCCGCGGCCCTGGACGCCTTCCGCGCCCGCTACGGCTTGAGTGCAGACGCGGTTGTGCTCGGCCCGTTGACCGGCAAGCTGGCCAATGACGCCGACACCGTGGAGCTGTATCGCCCGGACATCCCGCAACTGCCGCCACACCCCGACGCGGGTTTTGTGCCGTATGTCCTGGCCGACTGGGTCAGCTACACGGACGCGCCGCCCTGGCCGAGCGGGGCGGTTGATGGCGGCGGCCTTTCGCTCCAGCGGCTGCTCCCGACGCTCTACGGCAACGACCCCATCAACTGGGGCGCTGCTGTCCCGTCACCAACCGCTGTGAACCAGCTCCCGCTGCCGGACACGGACGCCGACGGCATCCCGGACGCGGTGGAGTTCCACGTGGGGCTGGACCTCAACAATCCCCAGGACGCGGCTCAGGACGCCGATGGTGATGGCGCCAGCAACCTGCACGAATACCGCGCCGGCACCGACCCGCGAGACCCGGGCAGCGCCCTGCGCCTGGCAACCATCGCCCTCGGTGGCAGCACGGTGCTGACCTTCCAGGCCATGCCCGGCCGTTCCTACTCGGTGCTCTATGCCGATGCACCAACCGGCGCGCCCTGGCGGCGGTTGGCCGACGTGCCGGCGGCACCGGCAGCCCGCCAGGAAACCGTGGTGGACCCGGACACCCGCGCCACGCGGTTTTATCGCTTGGTCACTCCGGCCCTCGCCCCCTGAACCGCACTCAGCCGCCGGCCATCGTCCGCGCCTTTTCCAGAATCATCGGCCTGGCCTCTTCCATCATGTCTTTGACGTCGGCGTAGCGCAGCGTCCGTTGCGCGAAGCTGCGCTTCTGCATTGCGCCCAGGAAGCGGCCCTCGAACTCCCGGAAGTAACTGCCGTAAAGGTGGTAGCTGTCGGCCATGTGCACGTAACGCCCCACCAGGACCGGTCGGCCGGACAACGCGGCGATCCGCACGGCGATGCGTTGCTGCAGTTGCACCAGGGCAAAGATGTTCATGAACGCCGCCTTGTAGGCGTCGTTGGACCGGAAACGCACGTTCATGCTCAACACCGGCACGCCGTCCTGTTCCACAATGCGGCACCAGATGCTCTGCATGCAGGCCGGGTCGTAGCAGTCGTTGTCCTCCCAGACCTTCCAGGTAATCGCCTGCGCGCGGCGCGTGTGCGGAGTGCGGGCCAGTTTCTGGCACAACGTCTCGATCTGGTCGAACGGCCGCAGCCCCGGCACCGTGTAGCCAAACAACCGTTGGTGGTAGGTATATTCCCAGCGGGTGTCCGAGGGGTCGTTCGGATTCCGCACCAGATGGTCCTTGATGCCGTCGCAGACCTCCATGACATACTCCTGCAACTCCAGCGGGCCGCCGGGGAAATCCCGGTGGATCATCGGCTCGGCCAGCGGGTCGGTGATCGTCAGAATCATGGTCGCGTCCTTGCTGGGCGGGTCGTCAGGCTTGTCGTACTCCGTCCTCACGCTGCAGCCCTTGGCGTGCAGCTCCAGCAGCGACAGTTCCCAGGCGCGCGCGATGCAGTCCGCCTCCACATGCAAAACCGGTATGCCTTTCATCGGTGTCGTGATGGTTTACCCAAGCCCGCCGGCCGGCCGGGCGACACACCCGCCGCTATCGGCCGTCCGGCGGCATCCGCTGCAGCTTTGGCTGCCCGCGCCCACTTGGCAACACCTTTGCGCGACCGGCAAGTTGCGTTTGCTTCGGGCCCGGCCCTTTGCTTCACTGCTGCCCGGCAATGCGGCCCAGATGAAAGCTCGTTTTGCTCAGATCACCGGCTCGGTCACCGCGCCGCAGGGCTTCCGCGCCGCCGGCGTGTTCTGCGACATCAAACGCCTCGGCACGGGCAAAGGCTCGGACAAGGGGCCGAAGCGCGACCTGGCGCTGATCGTTTCCGACGCGCCCGCGGTCCTGGCCGGCATGTTCACCACCAACCAGGTTTGCGCCGCGCCGGTGAAACTGTGCCTGCAACGGGTGCGCGCCGGCGTGGGGCGGGCCATCGTGGCCAACTCGGGCAATGCCAACGCCTGCACCGGCACGAGGGGACTCAGGGACGCCGAGGCCATGGCCGCCGAAGCCGGCCGCCAATTGGGCCAGCCGCCCGAGCAGGTCCTGGTGGCTTCCACCGGTCGCATTGGCCTGCCGCTGCCCTTGGCCAACATCCGGGCCGGCATCCGCCAGGCCGCCCGCTTGTTGGGCAGCAGCCCCGACCACGCCGCCGCCGCCGCCGAGGCGATCATGACCAGCGACACCCGGCCCAAGCAAATCGCGGTCGAATTCAAACTCGCCGGCCGGCCGGTCCGCATCGGCGGCATCTGCAAGGGCGCGGGTATGATCCAGCCCGGCATGAGCGCCACCGGCCAACGCCCCGCCGCCCGGCCGCGCCACGCCACCATGCTGTGCTTCTTGACCACCGACGCCGCCATCGGCGCGCGGGCGTTGCAGGCCGCGCTCGAGCAGGCCGTGGCCCAAAGCTTCAACTGCATCACCGTGGACGGCGACATGAGCACCAACGACACGGTGCTGCTGCTGGCCAACGGCCTGGCGGGCAACGAAACCCTCGAAGCCCGAAGCCCGGGACTCAAAACATTCCAGGCCGCGTTGAACCACGTCTGCTTGGAACTGGCCCGGATGATCGTGCGCGACGGCGAGGGCGTCCACCGCGTGGTCACGGTGCGCGTCAGCGGCGCCCGGACCGCGGCCGACGCCGACGCGGCGGCGCGGGCCGTGGCCAACAGCGCGCTGGTCAAGGCCAGTTGGCACGGCGGCGACCCGAATTGGGGGCGCATCATGGACGCCATCGGCTACAGCCCGGCCCGGGTGGTCGAGGCCAAGGTGGACATCGGCTACAGCGCGCCCGGCAGCCGCCGCATTCTCTGGAGCGTGCGGCGCGGGCAACCGACGAGGGCCACGTTTGCGGCCCTGTGCCGGGCGGTCGCGCCCGCCGAGTTCGACCTTCACATCCGCTTGAACCTCGGGCGCGCCGGCGCCGTGATGTATGCCGCCGACCTGACCGAGGAGTACGTGGCTTTCAACAAAGGCGATGTCACCAACCCCACCGCACTCGGAGGCTGAATGATGAAAACCACCATCGTGCTGGTTGCTGCATTCGGACTGGCCGCCCCCTTGGCGGCCCAACCCACCAACGCCCCCGCCACCGTTGTGGCCCCGGGCGCCCGGCTCGAAAAGCTGGCCGGCGACTTCAAGTTCACCGAAGGGCCAACTTGCGACGCGCAGGGCAACGTCTTCTTCACCGACCAGCCCAACAACCGCATCCTGAAATGGAGCGTGGAGGGCCGGCTCACCACCTTCCTCCAACCGGCCGGCCGCGCCAACGGGATGTACTTTGACCGCCTGGGCAACCTGATCGCCTGCGCCGACGAAAAAACCGAGCTGTGGTCCGTCACGCCCGACGGTCGCCACACCGTGCTGGCCAGCCAGTTCGACGGCAAGCCGCTCAACGGCCCGAACGACGTCTGGGTGCGCCCCGACGGCGCGCTGTATTTCACCGACCCGTTCTACAAGCGCGAGTGGTGGAGCTACACCCAGCGCCCGCAGGACGGCGAGCACGTGTATTTCCTGTCTGCCGACCGCAAGACCCTCAAGCGCGTGACGACCGACCTCGTCCAGCCCAACGGCATCATCGGCACACCGGACGGCCGGACGCTGTTTGTGGCGGATATCCGCGCCGGCAAGACCTGGGCCTACGACATCCAGCCGGATGGCGCGCTGACCAACAAGCGGCTGTTCTGCGAACTGGGCAGCGACGGCATGACCCTGGACGAGGCGGGCAACCTCTACCTGACCGGCCGGGGGGTGACCGTGTTTGACAAGACCGGCAAGCAGATCGAGCAGATCGCCGTGCCGGAGCGCTGGACGGCCAACGTGAGCTTTGGCGGCACAGACCACAAGACGCTGTTCATCACGGCCAGCACGGGCCTGTACGCAATCCGCCTGCAACACCGCGGGGCAAATCCCGCCAAGTGACCGGCGCGCCCTTCCACCGCGGCACGTCGTAACCGGGCCGGACGCCGCCACCGGCGCCGCCCTTGGCGCGCCGCGGTCGGCTTCAGGACCAAGCCCGTCGAGGGCCGGGCGGAGAGCCTGCCAACCTGGCGGATTTGAGGCTTGCAATTTCCAGCGCCCAAGGTCATTGTAGCCCCGGCAACCGAACCAGAGCCAAGTGCTCTTGAACCGGCAGCGTTGGCAGAGATGCAGGCCGGTAAAGCCAATGAGATCAACTGACATCCGACCCATGAAAACCCTGATTCCGTCCAAACAACTGCTCGGCCTGGCCCTGGCGCTGGGTATCACCGGGACAGCCATGACTGTTCTGGCCACACCATACGCGAGCTGCCTGACCAATACTGGATCGTCCATCACCTTCCGACTGAACGAGGCAGCCGACAACGTGAAGATCATCTACAACGGCGGCACCGCCACCAATGATCTGGGTGCGCTACCCGCGGGCCTGACAACGGTTCCGTTGGCCGTGACCGGCCACTTTAAGGTCGTCGTCTCCAAGTCCGGCTCGGGTTCGATCACTCAAATCGGCACCAGCATTCCCTTCAACTCGCCCCGTGGGGTGGCCGTGAATAACAACCCGGCCAGCCCTTACTTCGGGCGAGTTTATGTCGCCAACAGCGCCGCGGGGACCAAAGGCGACGGTATCTACGTGTACCATTCCGACCTGAGTGACGTGTTCGGAGAAGTGCGGACTGCGGGTTATCCTTCCTGGGCCAGCAGCGGCAGCGGCACGCCGTTCCGACTAACGGTCGCCCCAAACGACGAGGTTTACATCTGCGACTGGTCTGATGCCACTGGCAACCTGATCGCCACCGACCCGGACGTCAGCTCGTTCTGGTATGTTCTGAAACCAATCGAGCCCAATCCCCTGACGGGCCAAACCGGCGTCGCGCCGGTAGGCTCGGTGAACACACACGGCAGCGTGCAGGCGGTGGCGGTCTCCGGCAGCACCAACACGGGCGACTTGGTGGTTTACACCGTGGACGAGGATTACCAGCAGGATCCGGAAACCAGCGTCCTGTCCCAAATGAACAGCGTCTGGGAGTACCGCATCGGTGCCGGGCCGCTGCCGTGGCCCAATCCGCCAGATCGCATTATGGCCGTTCCGTCGGTGGCCTTTACTTCTCAAAACGACGACCTCGTGCTGGGGCCCAGCGGCTATCTGTACTTCAACCAGCGCCGCGCCAACGCCAGCTCCGCCAATGAGACGCCCACCCTCATGCTCGTGGACACCAACGCAGCCAATTACATTGACCCCACCAACTACGGCACGATTTGGCCCACGCACCCATCTTGGGGCGGCTACTTCTGGGATTCGCACCAAGTTAGCAAGGACCTCGGGTCGCCCAACGGGGTGGACCTTTTTGGCGAATGTAACGGTATCTCGGTGTCGCCGGACGGCCGGTACATTGCCGGTATTATGTATGGCTCTTACGGCGGCCTGTCAGCCAACACGTTTGTCATCGCCCCTCTGAGTAACGGCATTCCCCTGCTGGACAAGCGGTTTACCTTCAATCCGGGCACCACTGCCGCCGGCCGCGGCATCGCCTGGGACCGGGCCAACAACCTTTACATGATCAGTTCCGGTCTGGCCACATTCCGCGCCTACAGCTTGGGCGTCACCGCCACAACAGTCACCGGCTCGGATGGAACATTTGAACTGATCCTGCCAGCGGCAACCGTGTCCCTCACCGTCACCACAACCAACGCCTACGAGGCTGGCCCCGTCTCTGGCCAGTTTTCCCTCAGCCGGACGGCCGAAGACCTCAGCAAGGCTCTGACCGTGAACATTACCGTAGGGGGCACGGCCACACGGGGCGGCACCGCCGATTACGTTCTGAAGGTCGGCGGGGTGGAACTGACTGGAAACAGCGTGACCATCCCGGTGGGCACCGCGTCCGTGACGGTGGATGTTGTGCCCGTGGATGATTCGGTCTCCGAGCTAACAGAGACGGTGACGCTGGGCCTAGACCCCGATGAGAGTTACACCATTGACCCTGGTGCCCGCGGTGGCACGGTGGCCATTGTGGATAACGACGTGCCCATGGTGGATTTGGCGGCGGTGTATCCCAGCATGTACGAACGCATCGCCGCCGACTACGCCCGATTGCGGGTGGTCCGTCGCGGGGACACCAACGCCCCGAGCTTCACGGTGAACCTGGCCTACTCGGGTACCGCCGCGCCGTCTCGATACGTCGCACCCAGCACCGTCACCGTGGATCCGGGCGTGGTCAACCAGAACTTCGACATCAACCCGCTCGATGACAGCCTGCTCAATGGCGACCAGACGATTGTGGCAACCGTCGCCGCCGGCACGGGCTACGTCGTGGGCACCAACAGCCCCAGCGCCACCGCCACCATCGTGGACGACGAGCTGCCGCCCGAAGACGTCATCTGGTCCGAAGACTTCAACACCGACAACTCCGCCAACTGGACGGTGCGGTTCGGCTCTGGCAACGGCATTGACGATTACCGCTACGTTTTCAGCTACGATTACAGCTCCTGGGGCTGGATACCGATGACCATCCCGGCTGCACCCCATTCGACCTCCGACACGCTGGGCTGCTACCTGACTGTCAACAAGGACGAATCCACGGCTCTGGGCGCGGCGGGCATCAACATCTATCCCAACGGCAAGAGTTTCAGCGGCAATTTCGCCGTCCGGTTCGACATGTTCCTGGTCGTGGGCAACGCGGCCTCCACCACGGAATACGCGCTCATGGGCATCAACCACTCGGGCAACAACACCAACTGGTTCCGTAACAGCACCGGCGGCGTGCCGGCCGGCTGGACCTTCGACGGCCTGTTCTTCGGCGTCGAGGCCGACGGTGCCGCCCTGGGCGACTACGTCATCTACAGCGCGCCCACCACCGCTGGCAACAACCCGACAGCCCTGACGCCCGGTCGCAACGCATCCACGCTCACCGGCGTGTTCAAAGCGCCGCCCTTCGGCTATCCCGGCGCGCCATCCAATAGTGAAATCACCTCCACGCCGGTTTGGGCCGATGTCGAGATCAGCCACGTCAACGGCGTGGTGACCCTCACCATCAACCGGACGCCGATCCTCAGCTACACCAACGCCACGCCCTTCACCAGCGGCAATATCATGCTCGGTTACTGCGATGCCTATGACTCGATCATGGCAGGCAGTTCCGGCGTGGTGTACGACAACCTGCGGGTCGTCCGGTTACCTGCCACCAGCGCGCCCAACATCACCCGCATCCAGATCGTGGGCGGCAATGTGGAGGTTTACTTCACCGCCGAGGCCTCGGATCAGCCGTCGGCCTTCGGCTTGCAGGAAGCCAACGTTGTCAACGGGCCCTACAACGATGTCGCGGCCACCATCACGGGTAGCAACGGCAGCTTCAAGGCCGTGCGCGCCCTGGGCGGGACGCAGCAGTTCTATCGCTTGAAGCGGAACTAGGCCCGCCTCCGCGGCCTTTCACCGGGGCATCCGCTCGAGCGGATGCCCCGTTTTGTTTGGGAGTGTCTCGCCGCATGGCGTGCGGCCACCGGGCGTGGCGGGCGCTCCGCATCAGAGCAGGGCCTGCCGGGGCTTACCGATGAGGCGGGTCTGCCAGCCCAGCGATCCACTCACAGTTCAAAATCAGCCCACACCGCGCCGTGATCGGACGCGGCATGGGTCGGGCGGTCCACACTGGGGAATGACCTGGCCTGGCCGCCGGTGAGCTTCTCCAGCCCGAAAATGCCGCGCCGTTCCACGCCGGCATCCCACCACATCGCCCGAAGCGGTTCGGACACCAGCAGGTAGTCAATCTGTTGTCGTTGGCCATAACTGTAGGTCCACCGGTCGGCGGCAGCGGCAAACTTCAGCGCCAGCACGTCGTGCAGGTGGGGTAAACCCAGCAGCGGCTTGAGCGGCCCGCTGCCGGGCGTGTCATTCAAATCCCCGCACACCGCCACCAGGTCCCGTTCCAGGTTGTAGTTGGCGGCCAGGATGCGCGCCACGGTTTCGGCTTGCAGTCGGCGCCGCGCGCTACTCCGCGCCGTGACCCCGTAGCCCTTGCTCTTGAAATGATTCAGCAACAGAAAGAGCGATCTACCGTTCGGCAGCTCGACTTCCACCTCCAGGCAGTCTCGCGAGAAGATTCGGCTGCGCCCCCGGGTGTCGTGGATGTGACTGCGCAATCGCCGCAACGGAAACCGGCTCAACAAACCCACGTCAATCCCGCGGTCATCGTTGCCGTCTATCAGCATGTTGAATCCGTAACCCAGGCCCTGGAGCTTCCGCGTGGCAAACCGCTCCAAAACCGGCCGGCTTTCGACTTCCACCAGGCCCACGATGTCCGCCGCCATCGCGCGCAAAACGGCTGCCGTGTTCTCGACCGCCGGCTCGGCGAATTCCTCACGCTTGAACTCCAGCCAGCCCTCCCAATCCGCCCTGCCGTTGGCCTTCACGCCCACCGCCGCAAAGCCTCGTCGGGCAAACAGCTTGCCGCGCACTTCCACCACCCCCACGTAATCTTTCAACGCCCGATACAGCCTGAGAATTGCCGGTTTGTCGTAGGCGGCGCGTGCCAGTTCAGCCTGAAGCTCCTGAACCTGGGCCAGCAGACGGTCCCCCTGGCTGTTGTCGGCGCAGTTGAGCACCCGGGCGCGGGCAAATAGATTCTCGACATTAAACGCGGCAAGGCGAAGTGGCATGGCCATGCAGCCACCATCGCCGCTGTCGGATGCATGTCAACCTCGAAACCGGCCTCCGTCGAACAACGGGCGCATCGGTTGGGAAATGCGGCCAACCAGGGACGGCCGACCTGCGACTCCAACTCGTGGTGCGGCCCACCCACCGGACAACAAAAAACCCGCCCCTCGCTGGAGGGGCGGGTGAAAGATCAATCGTGGCTCTACGGCCCGGAATAGTCGCGCCCGCCGCCGGGCTTGGCCACGCGGGTCATCGAGCGCGTCACTGTGCCGGGGTCCGTGCCGGGCGGCAACGGGGTAAACGGAGGCCCCACCGTGGGCGGCGGCAGCGGCGCAGCCAACCCACCGGCGTTGCCACCGGCAAGCATTTTCTCCGGCGTGGTCTTGGCCGTCCGAGCCGTCTCACTCACCAACCACTCGGTCCTGTCGAGCAAGGCAACCAGCGTGGCCTCTTGGCCCAGGTCACTGCTGGCGCGGTCCACAAAAGGCTTCAAGCCGGGCACTGCGGCTGTCAGAGCGGCAAGAACCTCGGCGCGCGCCGTGGGCACCGCACTGCCCACCGCACTGGCGATAACGGCGTATTTGGCTGGTGCCCCCTTGCAAAGCGCCTCCACAATCTTGCCCGCCTGCGAGGGAGCGGCCGTGGCGGCTGCCGTGGCGATCTCCGCCAGTCGCTTCGGCTGGATTGACGCGGCTTTGGCAGCAGCCGGCGCTGCAGCCTCCGGCACCTGGCGCGCAATCGCGCCGAGCACGGCCAACGTAGAAGCCGGCCGCACATCCAGTGCGGCGGCAACAACTGATGCGGCCGTGACATCACGCTCTTCCGCAGCCGCCTGGCTCACCAGCCGTGCGGCTTGGGCAGGCAGCTCCGCCGCGGGGACGGCTCGCAGTGCTTTGCGGGCGCTGGCAACTTCAGGCGGGGTGGCAGCTTGGAGCGCCGGGACCACCAGGCCCGCTGTTACGATGGCAACCGAAAGTCTCAGGAATGCGGTCTTCATAGCGGCTTCTCGTTTCAACTGAACCTTCTATAGCAGGGCTTCGCAGTAGCGTCAACAATTTTCTGGGAAATGTTTCGGCTGTTTTGCTCGGGGCCTTGAGGAGATTGTGTCCCTGTTGACCACCGGGCCGGGCCAATGCGTTGGGCGGCGGTCGGCCTTCCGCCAGCCCCCCATTTGGCGCGTGCTCACAGCTTTCATAATGGGACTCGGGCAGATGGTGGGTTGGCTGCGCCGTTGACAGGGCGCCGTTTGGTTTTTAGGGTTTGTCGGCAAAGGAAGAGCAGCCTTTGGCCCCCGAGCAACTGGCGGTGGGGGCTTTTTGTCGTGGCAGGGCTGCGTCCGGACCCCGGGCGGCCAGACGCCTCTGCCGGGGCATCAGCCGATGGTGATGGCGCACTGCGGCGTAAACAAGACAGGAAACGGATCATGGCCAATACGATTATCGTTGGCACCCAGTGGGGGGATGAGGGCAAGGGCAAGATTATTGACGTGCTGACGGAGCAGGCGGACGTGGTAGTCCGGTATGCGGGCGGCAACAACGCCGGGCACACGGTGTTGGTCGGCGACACCCGCTACGTGCTGCACCTGGTGCCGTCGGGCATCCTTCATCCAGGCAAACTGTGCGTCATCGGCAACGGCGTGGTTGTGGACCCGGTGGGATTGGTGGCGGAGATTGCCGGCCTGCGCAAACTCGGTGTTAAGGTGGACCGGAACCTGGTCGTGAGCGAGACGGCGCATGTGGTGTTGCCCTATCACCGGGAACTGGATGCCGCCCGAGAAGAACGTCAGGGCCGGCACAAGATCGGCACGACCAAACGTGGCATCGGTCCGGCCTACGCCGACAAAGTGGCCCGGGTGGGCCTCAGAGTCGTGGACCTGGTTAACGAGGACACCTTCGAGGCGAAACTCCGCGTCCGTATCCGGGAGAATAATCAGGTCTTGCGGGCTGTCGGCGGCCGGCCGCTGGTGTTCAAGCGTGTGTTGGAGGAGTATCGCCAGGCCGCCCGGGTGCTGCGGCCGTTTGTGGCCAACACGGTGGTGTTGCTGCATGACGCCATGCGACAGGGCAAGGACCTGTTATTCGAGGGCGCCCAGGGGACGTTTCTGGACATTGACCACGGCACGTATCCCTATGTGACTTCCTCCAACACCACGGCTGGCGGCGCGTGCACCGGCTCGGGCGTGCCGCCCAATCGCATGGACCGCGTGGTGGGTGTGATGAAGGCCTACACAACCCGCGTGGGCGAAGGCCCGCTGCCGACCGAGAACGCCGAGATTGCCGACATGTTGCACGCCATGGGCCGCGAGTTTGGGGCGACCACCGGCCGGCCGCGCCGCTGCGGCTGGTTCGACGCGGTCGCCGTCCGCCACGCCGTCACCGTCAACGGCGTGGACGAGCTGGCCGTAACCAACCTGGATGGACTGGACAACCTGGAGACCATCAAGGTCGCCATCAGCTACCGCTGCAATGGCCGTGCCTACGATTTCCCGCCCGCGGACGTGGCCGTGTTGGCGCGTTGCGAACCGGTCTATGCGGAGTTCCCCGGTTGGCGCGCACCGACCAGTCGGGCACGCCGGTTCAAAGAACTGCCAGCCAAGGCACGGGCCTATCTCAAGGCCCTCCAGGAACTGGTCGGCGCCCGGATCGGCATTGTCTCCGTCGGACCGGACCGGGAACAAACAATCGCGGTATGAGGCACAGGCGGCTTGTTTCAGCGAAGTCCGGCGCTGCGCCCACGCGGGTTGGCGGCGGTGACGATCGGCGCGCCGGTGTCCACGAGCGCGTTCGCCTATGAGCGCCGGCCCTGCTTTGTCGGCCGAGGCGTTGGCGTCGCTGCCCCGCCACGTGGCCATCATCATGGACGGCAACGGCCGTTGGGCCAAGCAGCGCGGGTTGCCGCGCATCGAGGGCCACCGCCATGGCGCCGAGTCCGCGCGGGCTGTTATTCGCGCCGCCGGCGAGCTGGGCATCAATTACCTGACCCTTTACGCGTTCTCGGTCGAGAACTGGAATCGCCCCAAGGACGAGGTGGACGCGCTGATGAAGTATCTGGTTCACTACCTCAAGACCGAGACCAGCGAGCTGAACAGGAACAACGTCAGGCTGGAGGTCATTGGCCAGATTTACCGACTGCCGGAGAACGTGCAGGAGCAACTCAGGAAGACCCTGCACACACTGGCCCGGAACAACGGCCTGACCCTCATCATGGCGCTGAGCTACGGCGGGCGCACCGAAATCGTTGAGGCCGTGCGCAGCATCGCCCAAAAGGTTCGCGACGGCCGGTTGGACCCGCCGGACATCAACGAGCAGGTCATCGCGCAACACCTCTGGACGCGGAACATCCCCGACCCGGACCTGCTCATTCGCACCAGCGGGGAGATGCGCCTGAGCAACTTTCTGCTCTGGCAGATTTCCTACGCCGAACTGGTCATCACCCCCACGCTGTGGCCGGACTTCCGCAAACCGCACTTCTACGCCGCGCTGGAGGAATACGCCCGCCGCCACCGGCGGTTCGGCGGTCTTTGAGCCGCCCCGGGCGGTCCGCGCGCTCGACGCGGCGCGATCGGCCCCCCGGCCAACGCGCGCCAGGCCCCCTCACCCTTTGCGGTCGAAGAACGGGTTCTTGCCGGTCACGCTGAGTGGGATGCCGAGCGCCTGCCGGACCCCCGCTCCCAGCAGGCCCAGGTCCAGACAGGCCCGCCCGATCGAATACATGACGCGGTTGTCCACATGCGCGCGGGCGGCGACTTCCGCGGCGGACGCTGTTGCGATGCCCAGGTCAATCGAGTTGAAGGCGCACACGCCGCCGGCTTGTTCAAGGGCCTCACAGGTGGGCTTGCCGCAGAAGCCGCAGTTCAAACCGGCTGTTCGGGCCAACACGCCGAGCACCACCACGGCCGGGCAGCCCTCGATGTTGCCCGCGTCGCGGGCCAGACTCGGTCGGTTCTCCTGCGCGGCAATCGCCCGCATGGTGGCCACCAGCCGTTGCCGGGTTGCCTCGTCGTCAATGAGAAGGGCGCGCACGTTGTCCACACCGCGCGTCTTGGGTGCGGTGCGCGCGGCCGCCACCATCGCGGCGGCGACTTGCAACGCCGCTTGGATTTCCAGTTCCGTCGAAGTTTTCATGGCTGTCAGCGCCGGCCAGTTTACGCGACCGCCTTCGGCCAACCAACGTCAAATCGCCCCTCATCAAGCGACGCGGTGACCGGCCCTGGAGGCCGCAATGCCCGGTGGCGCGTTGCGGCGCAGGCTACCGACTGCCCGGCTTGACAGCAGGCAACGCCGCCAAGTCCGGTGGCAGGCGGTCGGCCGGGAAGGTTTCAACCTCAAGCGACAGCAGGCTGAAGGTGGGCACGCCAAGGTCCACTCGACCGTTGGAGCGGTCCACCAGCATGGCCACGCCCACCACGCGGCCGCCCCGGGCGCGCACAATTTCAATCGTCTCCCGCACCCGGCCGCCCTGTGTGACCACGTCCTCCACCACCAAGACCGGTTCGTCCGGCTCGATGCGAAAACCACGGCGCAACGTCAACCGGCCCTCCTCCTTCTCGACAAAGATGAACCGCACCCCCAACTGTCGGGCCACCTCTTGTCCAATCACCAAGCCGCCCATGGCGGGGGCAATGACCGTGGCCGCGCCCAGGCCACGGACCTGCTCGGTCAGGGCCGCGCCCAGCCGTTCAACGGTCGGCATGTGTTGAAGGGCCAGGGCGCACTGGAAATACAGGCGGCTGTGCAATCCGCTGCGGAGGATGAAGTGCCCCTCCAGCAACGCGCCGCTGTCGCGGAAAACCTGCAGCACTTGTTCCGGTGTCATCGCCGGGCAGTCTCGGGCCTTCCGCGCCCCGGAGCAAGCGCGATCACCGGCCCGCTGTTCCCAAGGCGCAGGGATGGCATCCGGGGGGCCGGGCTTGACCCGGCACCCCCCGGCCACTCAGCTTTCACGCACCACCGCGGGGAGCTTTTGCTTCAGCTCGGCCACCAGCGCCTCGTGCGCTGCGTTGACCTCGGCGTCCGTCAGCGTCCTTTCGGCCGAGCGATAGGTGAAAGCGTAGGCCAGGCTCTTCTGACCCGGCGGGACGTTCTTGCCCCGGAACACGTCGAACAACTCCACGCTCTCCAAGTTGGCCGGCTTGGCCTGCTTGACGACCTGGAGCACCGCCTCGTGCGTGACGGCCTCGGCCACCAGCATTGCCACGTCGCGCCGCACGGCCGGGAAGGCGGGTAGCGGCTTGAAGGTCTTGCTGGAGGCGCGCCGTGCCAGCAGCAGGTCCAGATTCAACTCCGCCAACAGCACCGGGTCACGCAGGTCGTGCTGGCGGGCCAGCGTTGGCAACACCAGGCCCAGCTCGCCCAGCGGCTGCTTGCCCAGGTGGATGACCGCGGATTCGAGGAACAGGGCCGTGCTGTCCGCGCGCCTGGCGTAGCTGACGCCGCGCACCCCGAACTGCTCCAGCAGTTCCTCGACAAAGCCCTTGAGGTCGCTGAGGTCGAACTTCGCCCCGCGCTCGCCGCCGCTCCAGAAGGTGGGCTGGCGCTGGCCCGTCAGAGCGATGGCCACGCGGCGTTCTTCCTTGAACGCGCTGTCCGCCTCGGGCGCGCGGGACTGCCCTTTCTTGGACTCGGCCGGCGCGACGCGGGCGGCGCGTTGGAACACCCGCCCGACCTCGAACAACGCCACGTCCGCGTTCTTGCGGCTGACGTTGTGGCGGAGCGAATCCATCAATCCGGGCAGCAGACTCGGGCGCAGCGCGTTCATGTCGCTGCTCAACGGGTTGGCCAACAGGACGACGGATTCCGGCGGCACAAGCAGCCTGGCCGCCGTGTCGGAAATGAGCGTCTGGCCCTGGGCTTCGTTCAGGCCCAGGCCGGTCAAAATCCGCCGCACCTCGGTGATCTGGTCGTGGACGGCGTCGAACGGGTTGGCGCCAATGGCGCCGCGTGGCGGCGTAGCCGGCACTTTCTCGACGCCGTGCAACCGCTCGATCTCCTCGATCAAATCCCGCTCGCGCTTCAGGTCCACGCGCCAGGTCGGGATGCGGAACGTGGCCGCATCCGTCGTTTGGCCCTGCAACTCCAGGCCCAGGGCCCGGAGCAGGCGCGTCTGCTCGGCGGGCGGAATGGCAATGCCCAGCAAGGCGTCGGCCTTCTTGAAACGGAGGGTGATTGCCCGCGGCGAGAACGGTTGCGGGTAGGCGTCCACCACTCCCGCGGCCAACCGGCCACCGGCGGTCTGCAATATCAACTGGGCGCAGCGGCGGCTGGCGTAATCGTTCACCTCGATGTCCGCCCCGCGCTCGAAGCGGTAACTGGCGTCGGTCCGCAGGCCCAGCGCCTTGCTGGTGCGACGGATGTTGGTCGGGTTGAACCAGGCGCTCTCGATGAGCACGTCCACCGTCTGGTCGTTGATCTCCGAGTTCTGGCCGCCCATGACGCCCGCCAGCGCGATGCCCTTCTGCTCGTCGGCGATCAGCAGCATCTCGCCCGTGAGGGTGTGCTTCTGGCCGTCCAGCGTGACGAACAACTCGCCGTCTTGGGCGCGCCGCACCACGATGGTCGGCTTGCCTTCCGCGCCCTTGGCAATGAGGTGGTAGTCGAACGCGTGCAACGGTTGGCCGGTCTCCAGCATCACGTAGTTGGTCACGTCCACCACGTTGTTGATGCTGCGGAGGCCAACCTTCTCGAGCGTCGCGCGCAACCAGTCCGGGCTGGGGCCGATCTTCACGCCCTGCACGACCCGCGCGGTGTAACGCGGGCAGAGGTCCGGGGCCTCGATGCGGACGGCCACCAGGTCCGCGCAGCGCGTCGCCGATTCCGGGACGCTGGCTTCAGGGATTCTGAGCGGGTGGCTGGTCAGCGCCGCGACTTCGCGCGCGATACCGATGACGCTGTTCAGGTCGGGCCGGTTCGGGGTGACTTCCAGGTCATAAACCACGTCGCCACCGGCGCGCCCCAGGTATTCGGCGAAGGGCTGGCCCACGGGCGCGTCGGCCGGCAGGATCATCAAGCCCTCGGCGTCCCCGGACAGTCCCAGCTCCGCCGGCGAACACATCATGCCCTGGCTGACGATGCCAAAGACCTTGCGCTCCTTGATGACGAAGGGCTCCTTCTGGCCGGGCTTCAGCGGCAGGGCATGGTTGGGCAGGATAAGCGGGACCTTGTCGCCGGGCTTGTGGTTCTGCGCGCCGCAGATGATGGTGCGCTCGCCGCGACCGTCGTGGACCTTGCAGACGGACAGTTTGTCCGCGCCGGGCACCGGGTCGCGGGTCAGGATTTGGGCCACGACAACGCCCTCGAACTCGCCGGCGATGGGGTGCACGCCTTCGACCTCGAGGCCAAGCATGGTGAGCCGCTCGGCCAATTCGTCCGGCGACCAGTCGAAATCCACGTATTGCTTGAGCCAGTTGAACGTGATCTTCATCGTTTTGCTCGGCGGCCAGCTTACCGGGCCGGATGGCAAAAGCGAACCTTGTTTTCCGGGGGGCGTCCGGGCCGCCGCGCTTGCGGGCAACCCGCCCTCAAGAACAGGCGAGCCGGGGCGCTGCGGACAGCGCGGGCGTTCCGGCTTGAACTATTCCGGCTCGGTAGCATACTGATGCCGCCGAGTTCGGATGATTTGCAGCCGGGACATAACCCTTGGCTCTCGCACGGAAGTAAACAAACGGCCAGAAAGCCAAACGCTGAATTGCCATGAGACAGCCCCAGCAGACGCCCCCCCCTCCCTCGCATCGCTGGCGTTTCTTCCGCGCCGGCGGTTTCGATCAGGTACGACTGGACACCGGCGCCGACCTGGCGCACTTGGACAAGTTGGACCAAAAGCTTTGGGTGGCCCTGGCCGCCCCCATCGCCGGGCTGGAGTTCGACGGCCTCGACAAC
>Ga0101944_10001327_pt1 | contig 52921 bp, 46 predicted proteins | sample DewCreD2012metaG_FD_75245 | JGI IMG/M metagenome (GOLD analysis project Ga0101944, IMG submission 75245) | Hot spring sediment bacterial and archeal communities from British Columbia, Canada, to study Microbial Dark Matter (Phase II) - Dewar... ... | reverse complement strand
TCGTCCCCGTAGGCAATGTGCTCTTGGGGCAGCGAACCCAAGGCGTCACCCAGAACGATCGCCGTCAGCTCCACTCCCAGCTTCTCAGCCAGTTCCTTTCCCTTGCCCAAGAGTTCCAGAGAGACCCTGGCAGGTTTCCCATGGCTCTGTTCCACAAACACCCAGCACCCGCGATACTCGTTGATGTCCATCGCCATATCCCCTACCCTCGCGACCTAGAGCCATTCTAGCTTTTTGAAATAGATGGCGAATATTCCCAAAAGTCACCCTGGGACATCGCCTAAGAATGCTTCTTGTGCAAGCTGCTCAAAAGTGTCCAGATGCAAGGCACCCGAAATTCCGAAAAGTGAGGCGTACCTAGAAGTACGCCGCAACGATGAGGAATGAGGGTAACGCCGCAGATGGGCGTTTTTCAGCAGCTTGCCACTTACAGAATGTATTTTTCTTTTAGTACACGGATCAGTTCAACCGCAGCCTCCTTGGGGCCTCCAGGCAGCATCTGCACCTTGCCCTTGAGTACCTTCGGCGAAAACACTTTTCTCAACCGTGTGGGAGATCCCTCCAATCCGAACCGCGCAGGGTCACCCTCCAGATCCTCCGGCGACCAAACGGGGATCTCCTTTTCGTAGGCCTCCATGATGCGATCCATGGGTGCGATCCTGGGTTCATTGATCTCCCTTTCCACGGTCACCAGAGCCGGAAGAGAGGTTTCCAAAACCCTTTGAACTTTTCCCAGTTTCTGCGTGATCCTGACTTTGCGGTCCTCCACGGCAAGCGAGACGGCATAGGTCAATTGAGGGATCTTGAGAAATTCAGCCAGTTCCGGCCCCACCTGCGCGGTCATGCCGTCCATGGCCTCCTTGCCGCAGAGGATCAGATCCCAGTTTCCCATCTTACGTATGGCAAGCCCCAGCGTGTAGCTCGTGGCCCAGGTATCAGATCCCGCAAACCCCTTGCCCGTCAATTGAACCGCTTTATCGGCGCCCATGGCCAGGGCTTCCCTCAGCGCCTCTTCCACTTGGGACGGACCCATGGAGAGGATCATGACCTCCCCGCCGTGGTTTTCTCTCAATTGCAGGGCGGCTTCGATGGCATTCCGGTCATTGGGGTTTAGGATACTTGGGATGCCTTTTCGGATCAGGGATCCTGTTCCAGGGTCCCACTTCACCTCTTTCACATTGGGAACTTGCTTGATGCAGACGATGATATTCATATCCCTCTCAACGATTAGACCTCTGAACTTTGAATTCTCCGCGATTGGCGAGAACGAACAAACCCGAAATCCGAAGCACGAAGCACGAAACAATCTTCAATGATCAAAATTCAAATGACCAAATCTGTCGGTCGGTACACCTCCCATTTCCTCTTTGAGGCATTCGAATTTCGAGTTTGTTTCGGATTTCGAATGTCTTGCTTCGAATTTCCTTGCGGCCGTATATCACGGCCGCAAGAGCGCCATGCCCGCAATGGTCTTGTTGATCTCCAGGCTCGAGGCAACCACCCCTTGATGCATCGCAAGCCTATGCAGCCTTTCCACCTTGTACTCCTTGCTGTACCCGTAGGATCCATGAATCTGCACGGCCATCCGGGTGATCTCCTGGATCGTCGGCGTGGTAAAGACCTTCAACTCGGAGGAGTCCGTCTCAAAAGGCTGACCCTCATCCCACTTCCACGCCGCCCTCAGAGCCAGCAGCCGGCAGGCCTCGAGCTTGGATTTCATCTCCGCCAGCATCCACGTGAACCCTTGCATGTAGCCGATGGGAGTCTTGCCCACGACTCTCTCCTTGCAGTACTTGACGGACTCATCCAGGGCGGCCTGACCCGTGCCCACCATGCAAGCGGCCTGTTGAATCCTTTCTCCTGCAATCCAGCGGAGCAGAATCTTGAACCCGTCTCCCGGACTGCCCAGGATGTTGTCCTTGGGGACGCGGACGTTTTTCAGAAACACATCGCAGGTGTCCGACCCTTCGAGGCCCATCATCTTGTAGTGCCCGGAGCACGAGTATCCCTCGGATCTCTTGTCCACCACGAAAGCCGTCACATCCTTCTTCTCCGACTGGAGCGAGGCGTCCCTGACATAGTAGATTCCGTATCCGGGTTTGTTGCCCATGCTGATGAAGCGCTTGGTGCCGTTCAAGACAAACCCGTCTCCATCGGGCTCGGCCGTCGATGTGAGCGCCCGGGGATCGGACCCGGTTCCGGGCTCAGTGAACGCCGTCGTGGCCCAGGCGGTCCCGTCACAGAGGGGCGGGATGAATCTCTTCTTGACCTCCTGGGACCCAAAAAAGTGGATGGTTTCCGCAACGCTGTTGTTCATCATCATGGGGAGAAAAGACGTGGACCCTGTGCGGCCCAATTCTTCGCACAGGAGAATGAAGTTCAGATTGGTGGTGCCCACCCCTCCGTATTCCTTGGGAACCACGAGGCCCAGCATCCTGGCCCGTGCAAAAGTCTGCAACAGATCCTGGGGATAATCGTCGTGCTCCATCATGTGGGCATCGATGCGCGGCACTTCCCGGGAGCAGAAATCCCTGGCCGACTTGACCATCATTTCGCTGACCCGCGACAAACCAAATTCCATGGCTCACTCCTTTCGCCTGAAGGGTTGTCAGATAGGCTCTTGCTTTCTTGCGAAGGCAAAGAATGCGCTTTCTTTTACCCAAATAAACACGAAACATCAAGAAATTGCATCTCCTGCGGAAAAACCTACCCCCCGGAGCTTGCTCTTTCAAAGGAGGCGCCTTGCGGTTCAGCGAAAGAGGGCCGGTAAAACAGCAACCTGTCATCAGCTCCATTTTAAATAACTTGACTTTGACTAAAAGAAGCTTAAAATCTCAACATAACTAAGAAGGCTAGGCTTTGAGCTAGGGCCGGTTTCCTTCCGAGGGAAGATCCATTTGTCAAGAGTGTCCTCCTGAAGTTTGAAACTATTAGTATTCAAAGGAAAGGAGGGTGTCACTATGGCTAATGGAACAGTAAAGTGGTTTAACGACCAAAAGGGCTTTGGCTTCATTACTCAAGAGGGCGGTCCTGATGTATTTGTTCATCATTCAGCGATCCAGGGAAACGGTTTTAAGTCTCTCAGAGAAGGCGATCGAGTTACCTTCGACATTGAGCAAGGGAAAAAAGGCCCGGCCGCAGCAAACGTCACAGCCGTTTAACGGCTGGGGTTGTAAACTGAAACAGGGCATCCTGTTGAACCAAGACAGGATGCCCTGTTAAGGCATCTTGACCGGCCGATGTGTGTTTAGCAACATGTTTGATCTACCACCCTTTCCTCTCGTCTTAACCTCGACGAGATCAAGAGATTCTAAACCTGGTAATCCCGTTCCCGCTCCATGAGTTTCATTCGCCTTTCCCTGTGAAAGAACCTATAGGACCAGGGCAGCCGTCAACAGAAGTCAAAGGGGAAAAGGTCTATGCGAGCCCTGCTTGTCTATCCTGAGTTTCCAGACACCTTCTGGAGTTTCAAACACGCCCTCAAGTTCATCCACCGAAAGAGCGCTTATCCGCCCCTGGGGCTGCTCACCATTGGAGCCATGCTCCCGGCCGAGTGGCTCAAGCGACTGGCGGACCTGAACGTGAGAAGCCTCAGGGAATCGGACCTGGCCTGGGCGGACTGTGTGTTCATCAGCGCCATGGCCGTGCAAAGGGAATCGGCACGGCAGACCATTTCCCGGTGCAAGGAAGCGGGGCTCACGGTGGTGGCGGGCGGCCCCCTGTTCACCGCCGAGCATGAACAGTTTGAAGAAGTAGACCACTTCGTTCTGAATGAAGCGGAAATCACCCTCCCTCTTTTTCTGGAGGACCTGGCCAAAGGATCGCCCCGGCGCTTGTACACGACCTCAGAGTTTTGCGACACCCGAACGACTCCTGCCCCCCTGTGGGACCTGCTCGACTTGAAGGCGTATGGCGGGATGAGCGTTCAGTACTCCAGGGGATGCCCTTTCAACTGCGAATTCTGCAATGTCACTGTGCTGTTCGGGCACGGCTCGCGCACGAAGAAGACAGAGCAGGTCCTCAACGAGCTGGACGGGCTCTACCGTTTGGGCTGGCGGGGTCCTGTCTTCTTCGTTGACGACAATTTCATCGGGAACAAGAAACATCTCAAAGCCGAGTTGCTGCCCGCTCTCATTGAGTGGCGGAAAGGCAAGAAGGGAATGCCCTTCAACACGGAGGCATCCATTAACCTGGCCGACGACCAACTTCTCATGACCATGATGGTGGAGGCCGGTTTTGATGCCGTCTTCATCGGCATCGAAACGCCGGAAGAGATCGGCTTGGCGGAATGCAACAAGTACCAGAACAAGAACCGGGATCTGGTGCAAGACGTGAAGAAGATTCAGCGGGCCGGGTTGCAGGTGCAAGGGGGATTCATCGTCGGATTCGACAGCGACACCCGCTCGATCTTCCAGAGGCAAATCGAATTCATCCAGAAAAGCGGCATCGTCACGGCCATGGTAGGACTGCTTCAGGCCCCGGCAGGCACTCGTCTCTATGAACGCCTCAAGAAGGAAGGCCGGCTGCTCGGTCACATGTCGGGGAATACGGACGGCACGACCAACATCCTGACCCGCATGGACCTCAATCTTCTCCGGGAGGGCTATGCGTCCCTCATGAATACCCTGTACTCGCCCCAACAATACTACCAGCGGGTCAAAACGTTTTTTCGTGAGTACAATCCTCCGAGGATTAAAGCCCGCCTGGATCTTCAACGTGTCCTGGCATTGTTTCGCTCCAGCCTCCGCCTGGGGGTCATCGGGAAGGAGCGGTTTCAGTACTGGAGGATCCTCATCTGGACGCTCTTGCACCGCCCTCAACTCTTTACCCTGGCGGTCACCCTTGCCATCTACGGCCATCACTTCCGAAAAACCTGCAAACTCCTTTCCGCGAGAGCCGTCACTCAAACGCCGTAAGACGTTTTATTCCAGAAGTCGGCAGGCGTTTCACCGCACGATGCTCAGCACCAGGGGGCCTTCGACGATCCCTTTCTTGACCGGGTGCTGTTCCTGGTTTGTGGCTTGGGGCACTTGCTTCGAGACATAGGTGTACACTTCATCGACGGTGATCAGCCCGTCGCCGTCTGAATCGGCCTGTCCCTGAAGTCCCTTGATGAGAAAGTGGGTGAAGATGCCATGCTGGAGTTCGTCGCTCTCCGCGCTCACTTCATTGGCGCCGCTGGCGGTCAGAATAATTTTTCCCTTGCCGCCCGTGATACGATCCAGAAAACCGTCGGAAATGCCGGCCCGGATGTCCGCGACGTTGATCGTTCTGCCTCCGCTCGCCCCGCTGTAGCAGCTATCCACAAGGAACACGAGCCGGTCTGAGCGGATTCGGCTGAAGAGCCGGGAGATCTCCTCCATGGGCAAGGCGGTCGCATAGAGTTCCTTGGGGTCCGAATCATAGGGGAGAAGGTATTTCTCCAGCCCGTCCCCATCCGGGCTTGTCGCGTCCCTCTCCGTGGCACCGTGCCCCGCGAAATAGATGATGACCATGTCCTCCTTGGACGCTTTATTCTTCAGATAGATGCCCAGGGCGCTTCTGAGGCGCGTCAGATTGGCTTCCTCATCGAGGAGCAGGACCACGTTCTCCTTGGGAACCTGATTGTATTCCACCAGGTGATTGTAGAACGCCACGGCATCGTTCACCGCGTACTTCAACTGCCGGATGTTGGGGTAGCTGTTAATGCCGACGACCACGGCCCAGACATTTTTCTTTTTCTCCACCCCCCGGACACGGATGATTTTCTCCGCATAGAACCCTTCCACGTCCACGGCATTGATTTTGATACGATTGTCTCCCCTTTGAAGGGGGATTCTTTCCTGGAATTCAAGGCGCTTGGAAGCCTCCTCACCGGATGCGGAATCGCCCCCGATCCAGTAGGTCTTGAACTTCTCTTCGTTGATCCATATCTCCAGGGCCTCCAGACCCTGGTCGTCCTGGATCACCCCTGAGAGCCCCACCACGTTCGATTCGGTTTCCCATCCCTCTTTGGGAGAAACCACCAGGATGACCGGCGGGACCCGGGCTCCCTCGGCGAGTTTTCCCATGAGGGCTCTTTCCCGTTTTTCTCTATCCTCCAGCTGCTTGGAAAGCTCCGCGGTCTTTTCTTTCTCTTGCTCCCACTGCTTCCTGGCCTCCTCGATGCGTTCCGACGCCTTTCTGGAAGCCATTTCCGCTTCATAGCGAAGAGTCGCTTCATGATAGGCCACGGCCACCGGTGCGCTGTGGGGGTGATCTCTTTTCATCGTCTCGAAGAAGACCGCGATCTGAAGCCAGTCGGCCTTCTTCCAGACGATGATTTCCACATCGATCGATTTCCAGGACTTCCCTTCCTGAGCGGGCTCCGCGCCCAGGTAGAGAGGGCCTGAAGAGGAGGCAATGTTGTGATACATCCCGCAGGCCATGACAGAGTCGTTTCCTATCTTGTAGGTTAAGAGCTCCTTTGGCCGAGTCTCCCTGGGCAGCAGCGTAAAGGCGTCTCCGGTCGCCAGCCTGACCCCGGTATCGGCCAGGCCGGGATTCGAAAGGGTGAGGCTCTGATAGTCTTTGATCATGGAGGAAACAGGATCCGATCTTTTCAAGACCGGGCTCATCAGCGGTGCCCCGCTCAGGCACCCTGAGGTCAGAAGAAGGATGACACAGCCGCAGAACGCCAGGAATCTGTTCATCCTCTTCAGCAACGTTCCTGGGCGGTAAACAATAGGCGTGTCGCAAGAAGTCAGGAAATGCCCTTTCCTGTCCTTCCCGCGAAGGCGGGAATCCAGTCCTAGCAAACGGTTCCGGACTCCCGCCTCCGCGGGAGGGACGACCTTGGGGCTTTTCACGAACCCATCAACCTTCATATCAGAGGGTTTCCTTTTTCACTTGCCTGATCTTGTAACGTTTCCCCTTGACGGTGATGAAGTAGTCCTCCCCCTCATAGCCCAGAAGGTCCCAGAGTCGGACAAGGCTGTTGTCCGTGAACTTGATCCTGTGTTCTCCGGAGGTCACGTAAAGTTCGTCGTCATTCACAAATAGCTTCCTGGGTCTGAGCTTGATCTTTTTCCCGGTGTTCAGCAAGAGGAGTGGGTCATCCCCCTTGATCACATCGAAGACAAAGAGAGCCGTGTCTTCATAATGGAAGTAAACTTTTTCAACGCGATCGCCAATCCTTTGCCTGAGGTGATATCCGTTTTCGTCTCTCCGGATGCAGGAGTGGAAATATTGGATGATCTTCCTGTGTTCGAATTTCCCCTGTTCCTTGTGGTGCCAGCGGCCGTGCCTGTCCAGGTAGAACACGGCGGCTTCCTTGGGAATGACTATTTCCGGGAGATTCTTTTTCATGAGATGACCGACCTATTCTTCAAACGCCCGAGGGATGGGAATCGTTTTCCAGATTCGGATGAACTCCACCAGGAAGTTCACCTTCTCTTCAAAACGCGCCTTGGCCTCTTCAGGATCGGCTTCCCGCGGATCATTCTTCCCCCAAACCCCGCTGGAGCTGAAGTCATCGGTGTCCGGCTCTACGCAGGCCTGAAACACCTGGCTCACCATTTCATCGTCCTTCCGGTCAGGATCCAGAACTTTTCAAGCATGGGTTCTCCTCTACGCAGCATTCTCAACACAGCAATACCGGCGGGCACAGCGGCCCGCCCTACGGCGATCTTCAAAACAAGGATTGACGCAAGGTCCGCCACTGCGCCGACCGGAAGGGGGACCCCTCGATCAGCTTCACAGGCTGAGGTATTCCATCAACTGAGAAACGCTGTTCAGGATCAAGTCGGGATCCTCTGCTTTAAGCGCCTCGTAATCATCCACCCCCGTCAACACGGCGATGGTCTTCATCCCCGCCGCCTTTCCAGCCGCCATGTCCACGGATGCATCCCCCACGTAGGCGCATTTCCCGGGCGGTTCCCCGAGCCGCCTCGCGCACTCCAGCAGCGGCTCTCCGGAGGGCTTCCTGTTCTTGACATCATCCAGGGTGATCACAGATTGAAACAGGTCGTGAAGCCCGCATTTTTTCAAGGGGATGAGCTTGAACTGGATGAACCTCCCAAGGGTGGACGTCACCAGGCCCAGCTTCACGTTGCGCTTGTGAAGTTCTTTGATCAGGGCCTCCGCTCCGGGCACCACAGCGACATCCTCTTCAAACACGCGAGGATACATCTCCCTGATGACTTCTCTCGCGGAGGCGATCAGCTCTTCGGCCGTGCGCCCGGTCCCGGCGGGCAGAACCAAGTCCCAGTCGAATCCGCCGTCTCTTATGGCCTTTCGCATCACGGCTCGGGACACCTGGGGCCAATGGAGCCTTTCAAAGACCGTTTCCATCATGACGTAATAGATCCCCACGGAGTCGATGAGCGTGCCGTCCAGGTCAAAAATGAGCCCTGCCAGCGCCATGGCGCCGTCCATGGCTTTTTTAGGGTCGCCTTTCAGAATCAACATCAGCGTCCTTCAGCCCCGAACCCTACTTCTGAAACCACTTGGTCTTCTGGAAGTCGTCCGGCGACGAGGGCAAGGGTCCCTGCACCATGGACTGGAGCTTCAGGACCAGGGGATGCTTTTCGCCCAGAGCGTGACTGATCGACCTCACCGCCCTTCCCAGAGTGCCATCCAAAGACGGCTGAATCTCTTTGAGGACTTCAGCCGGAAGGAGCGCATAGGCCTGCCCCAGGTTTTCAATCCATGTTTCTATCGTCGCCGCCGACACATCCGATCTGCGGTAGACGAAACCCTCCAGAGCGCCTGCCGAAGCTGCAAATTCATAAAGCTGGGTGAACACCGTCATGCTTGAACCTCCCTACGCCCAAAGGCCTCCTACAGATATTTTCTTGCGCCCACGTAACGGGCCATGTAATATCGATCCGAAAGAGAATCGAACCGGATGGTCTTTCCCTTTCCGGGAGCGTGAATGAAACGGTCCTCTCCCGCGTACACTCCGACGTGCGAGACTTTTTCCCGTCCCTTTACGGCGAAAAAAACCAGATCGCCCTTTGCGAGTTCGGTCCTTTCGACCGGAGTGCCGACGGCATACTGATCCCTGGAAGTCCTGGGGAGGTCAAGACCGTTCAACTGATACACCGCCATGGTGAGCCCGCTGCAGTCAAAACCGTCTTCAGTCGATGACCCGCCCCACTGGTACGGGAGCCCCAGGAACCGCTCGGCCGTTTCCACGATCTCGTTCCGCACCGCGGGTTCCCCGTAAAGCCTGATCCTTGCCAAAGCATAGTCCTCAGGACTCACGATGTAGTAGTCCATGAAAACCCCGGCTTGGACCAGGGCCTCCGCTCTCATTCGTGCGGCCTCGCGGGTAGGGTAATCACCGAAACGGACCTTGAACAGGCCGGACTTGTGCTGGAAATAGTAGGCACTCATGCCCTGCTTTTCCAGGGACTCCGTGAGACGAACGGCATTGTCCAAGTGGGTGAAGGCGCCGACCTGGATCGAGTACCTCATGCGAGGGATTTCTTTGGCGGGCGGCACAGGCGGCTTTGGGGGAGGCGGCGGTTTGGCAGCACACCCGGCCCAGACAAGGATCAAGAGGGCCATGCAAAAGCCTGTACTTTTTTTAAGCGTAATCCTCCTCTTCATGAGGTGGCGCACTCCACGCGTACCCTTTTTCCCGCGTCCTTCCCGAGAGGGTGCTCCTGAGCGGAAAATCCCGCTTGGCGGCACGCTCTTATGGTGCCTGAGCTCTGCCCCCCTGTCAAGCTCCTCCATGAAATAAGAGCTTTTCTTTTTTTTTCTTTCAGGGTAAAGGTAACCTATTCCACTTTGGAGCTCCCGCCCCAAATCAGGAGGAGACAAAAAGACATGGTACTCGGTCCGGTTTCAGCCCTTTTCTCCCACGACCTGGCCATTGACCTCGGCACGGCGAATACCCTGGTCTATGTGAAGGGCAAGGGAATCGTTTTGAATGAACCTTCGGTGGTCGCAGTCAAGGGAGGGGAAAAAGGCATGGGCAGGAAAGTCCTGGCGGTCGGCAAGGAAGCCAAACTCATGCTCGGCCGCACTCCGGGACACATCGTCGCCATCCGTCCCATGAAAGAAGGCGTCATCGCCGACTTCGAGATCACGGAAGCCATGCTCCGGTATTTCATTCGGAAGGTGCACAAACGGAGCAGGCTGGTTCGGCCCCGAATCATCATCGGCGTGCCGAGCGGCATCACCCAGGTGGAAAAAAGGGCGGTCCGAGAATCCGCGGAGTCAGCCGGAGCAAGAGAGGTTTTTTTCATCGAGGAGCCCATGGCCGCGGCCATCGGGGCAGGGATGCCTGTGACGGAGCCCAGAGGGAACATGGTGGTGGACATCGGTGGAGGAACGACGGAAGTGGCCGTGATTTCCCTCGGAGGGATAGTCTACAGCAAGTCCGTGAGAGTGGCCGGGGACAGAATGGATGAAGCGATCGTGGATTATATCCGGAGGAAGTACCATCTTCTCATCGGGGCAAGCACGGCAGAGATCATCAAGACCACCGTGGGGAATGCTTTCCCGCGGGATCAAATCGACACGGTTGAAGTCAAAGGAAGAGACCTCGTGACCGGAATTCCGAAGATCCTGACCATCGACTCCGACGAGGTCCGGGAGGCGATTTCCGATCAGATCAACACCATCATTGAAACCGTTCACGCGGCGCTCGAGCAGATCCCGCCGGAGCTGGCGGCGGACCTCGTGGACAGCGGCATCATGCTCACCGGAGGCGGAGCCTTGCTGAAGAATTTGGATGAACTCCTGCGCAACGAAACCAAGCTGCCCATCCATATTTCCGAAGATCCTTTGTCTGCCGTCGCTGTCGGCGCCGGCAAGGCGCTGAGCAATCTATCTATGCTCAAAGGAATGGCAAGGGAATGAGTTCTCACGGACAAAGGGACAAAGGTCCGTCACAAGTGACGAGTAACGAGTCATGAGACAAAAACAGACTTGTCACTTGTCACTCGTCCCTTGTCCCTTCCCTAATACAGAGCAATGTGTTCGATTCCCGGCTTCAGGTAGAAGGTGCTCATTTGGACTTTTTTCTGGAGCTTGGAAAAGGTGATCACGAATTTTTTCTCCGCAGGAACCCTTTCAAGGCTCTTGACATCTTCGAGTTCAATGGCAGGGTTGCAGCGAAAGGCCATGACGATGACCGGCCCTGGTTTGATTCCCACAATATCCGCCGGCCCCTCGGGATAGCGGGGATTCCGGAACGCAGGGACGGGCGTGAGCCCCTGATCTCTCAGCCACCCAAAAAGCACACATCGCACGGTTTCTTTGATCACGAGATCACTCAGATATCCCTCGGGGATCTTGCCGAGGGCATCCAGAATCCTCTTCTTGATTTCCTCTTTCATTTCTGACCTGCACCCTCCTCATGCGTGCCCTGAGGAGCATGATCACCGCAGAGGCACGGAGAACACGGAGGGGGCTATTTTCGCCTCTCGGGAGATACCGACAGGCGAAAATAGCCCCTCCGGGAAATCTGCCACGACCTATCGCCGTTGGCACGCGAGCAAGAGAGACAGGACAAACCTTCTCCTTGGCCGGTATCTCCCGGCAAATGAAAACGCTTTTCTCTGTGCCCTCTGCTTGCCCCGCCATAGCTCAGGGAGCGGCGGCGGGTGCCTCCGTGGTCAATGGTGTGTCTCACTCATCCTCGTCGGAAATGTCGTTTGGTTCAGGAGCCTGCAGGCTGCGCGGGGTGTTTTCAACAGGGCTGAGAACCGGAATTTCAGCCCCTGACGCCGCGCCCAAGTCTTTGAACTTCCTCGCCGCAGGCAGCACCCTGGATTCCAGGGACCCCACCGCGCTGTTATACGCCTCGTTGGCCTTTTCAAGGCCCCTTCCAATGCCTGCGATGTGTTCCGCCATCACGCGCATTCTTTCGTGCAACCGCTTGCCCAGATCGCTGATCACCTGAGCGCTTTTGCCGATCTGCTCCTGGCGCCACCCATAGGCCACGGCTTTGAGCAGGCTGATGAGGGTCGTGGGAGTCGCGATAATGACACTCATCTTCATGCCGTCTTCGATGAGATCCTGATCGTATTGGGCGGCCACGGAAAAGAAAGACTCTCCTGGAATGAACATGACCACGAACTCCGGCGCTTTCCTGAACTGCTGCCAATACGCTTTTTCGCCCAGGCGCATCATGTGGTTCCGTATCTGCCTGGCATGGTTCTCGAGACAGGCGGTGCGACGGTCTTCATTCTCTGCGGAAAGAGCATTCAGGTAGGCGTCCAGCGCCACTTTCGCGTCCACCACAATCTCCCGCTCCGAGGGAAGGTGCACGATCAAGTCCGGTTGGATACGGCCGTCTTCAGAGGTCGCCGAGACCTGTTCCGTGAAGTCGCAATGCTCCGACATCCCGGCCAGTTCCACGACTTTGCGCAGGGTGATCTCTCCCCACCGGCCCCTGATGTGCGGGGTCCGCAACGCGGTGACCAGGTTTCTTGTTTCTTTCTGAAGCTGCTGCTGGGTTGAGAAGAGGTTCTTGAGCTGTTCCTCGACGCTGGTGTAGGCCGCCTGGCGGCTCTTTTCAAGCTGCCGGACGTGTTCTTCAAACTGCTTGAGGGATTCGGACAGAGGTCTCACCAGGCCGTTGATGGCTTCCTGCTTTTTCCCAAGATCTCCCTTGGCCTCGGCGAGGATCGTTTCGAAAACTCCCCTGGCAAGATTCAAAAACTGCTCGTTGCTCTTGCTGAGAGCATCTCCAGCCAAGGCCTTGAAAGCGTCGGCGAGCTTCTCTCGGGCCTGGGCAAGGAGTTGTTTCTCTTCTTCCAGGCGGTCGAGGGCCTCCTCGCGCTCTGTTTCAGCCCTGACCCGCGCTTCATGTTCCCGGCTCAAGCGGTCTCTCAGGGACCGGAGATCTTCTTCATCCCTGGAGCGTTGCTCTTCCATTTGTTTTCGCAGCTCAGCGAGAGTCGCATCCAGAGCAGCGGCTTTCCCCTCCGCCTTGCCCGCAAGGGACAAGGTTGCATCGAGGGTCGCATCCAGCTCCTTTCTGGTCCGCTCTCTGGCCAGGAGCCAAGCAATGACCCCGCCCACCCCCAGGCCGGCGACTGCGCACAGGGCAAACCACCACCACATATCTTACCCTTCCCTCACCCAAACCCCTCACAAGGGCCGGGGACCACACGGCATTCGGGAGAGCCCCAAAGCGGCAGGATCAATCCTCTGCAAGAATCTTCCCGAGCACGTCCTCGGAAGCGCGGGCGGTCGGCGCTTCTTCAGGAATATAAAGCATCACCCCTCCCTTGACGGGTCGGGTCACGATTTTGCCCTCCTGGGCGAGCCTGGTGGTCGCTTCTACAGGATTCTCATTAAAATAATCTTTGAAGGCCCTGTTGAATCCACTGTAAACGGAGTGAATACCCTTGTAAGGGGGTTTTCGAAGTTTCCTGATGGCCCTGATGACGAATTCGTGTTCTGAGAGTTTCTTTTCTTCACCTTCCATGATTTGTTTCCCTCCTTTGCTCCTCATGGTCAAGATCCAGCCTCTACAACTCCGCTACCCCCCGGTGTTTCAAAAGGGAAAGAACAATTCGACGGAAACGACACTCCGGCGGCCAAAAAGGTTTCTTTTTGTTAACAGATAAGCGGAAGGAAAGTCAACCCTCAGGGTGGTGGCACGGACAAGTCCGCTTGCTCAGGACTTGTCCGTGATTCAGGAAAGACATCGTCATACCTCGGCACGGACAAACGAAGTGTGTTCGTACCCCCTCTGACTCGTCACACGTTACTCGTCGTTTATGCGCCTTCGCCGCCCTTTTCACTCGTTCCTCGTCCCTCGTCACGGAATGATCCTTGAGACAACCGTATTGTTCATCTCGTCTGTTTCTGAAACAGCACCCGTCGCATCCAGAACCGCTAGGAGATAAACGGGGGAACCCGTGTAGGGGGTCGAAGAAAGCCTCGGCGTCACATCCACATATCCTCCGGCCGGTATGCTCGACACGCTTGTTTTGCCAAGATAGAGATCCGTTTTTTGAAAGATCGAATCAGGGGATTGATACACATGAAGGACCGAGCCTGGAGCGGCCTGGTTTCCAGGATTCATCACTCTGATTTTGCCTCTGAAGGTGCTCACGGACCTCTTGACGGTTCGGCTCAAGGAAAGCCACTGGCCCGAGAGATCCGATCCGGAAATGCCGCTGTTGACAAAGACAGAACACTGATCCGACGCACTCAACCCTTGCGGATCGGTCACCGTGAGACGAAAGACAAGGGTGCTGCTCGACCCGCCTGTGTCCGCGGCAAACCCGGGCTGAGCTGAGCCCGAATTGTCCAGCGTTACCGGCGTCCCTGCAGTCTGGAGCCAGGAATAGGCGAGAATGCCTCCATCCGGATCTGCAGATCCGTTTCCGTTCAGGATCACTCTTGCCCCCTGGTCCACGTTCTGATCCGGTCCCGCATCCGCCACAGGAGGCTGATTCACCCACACCACGTTGACGATGCAGCTGTCTCGTGCGGAAAGCCCGGCTGAATCCGTCACGGTCAATTGGAAGGTCAGGGTCTCTCCGGCCTGGCCCACCTTCGGCGCCGTGAAGGTCGGTTGAGCGGTTGAAGAGCCGCTCAAGGCCACCGGCGTCCCGCTTGTCTGAACCCAATCGTACGCGAGCGCAGAGCCGTCCGGGTCCGTGGAGCCGGAACCGTTCAATCGCACCATGGTCCCTCCGTTCACGCTCTGCTCGGTCCCTGCATTCGCCATGGGAGGCTGGTTCACCCACACCACGTTCACCAGGCATGTGTCCGAAGACTTCAATCCTTCCGGATCGGTGACCGTCAGCTGGAATCCAAGCGTCTCTCCGTCAGGGCCCACGTTGGGTGGCATGAAGGTGGTTCGGGATGCTGAGGGATCGGTCAAAATCACCTGCGTGCCGGCGACCTGACACCACGAGTACGTGAGCGTTCCTCTCTCTGGATCGCTCGAGTTCGCGCCACTCAAGGTCACGATCATTCCTTCATTCACATTCTGGTCCGGGCCTGCATCGGCCAGAGGCGGCTGGTTTGACGTGGTGAGCGAAACACTCACCTCGTTGGAGAAATCGCTTTCCAGACTCGCCGTGTTGATGGCGGTGGCCGCGAAGAAGTAAGTCCGACCCTGCTCAAGACCCGTCACCACGCAGGTGGTGGTCTTGCCCACCTCCATCACGTGGTCGTAATTCCGGCTCCCTAATCCATAGTACACCCTGTACCCGGCCAGATCCGGTTCTGAGTTAGGGTCCCACGCCAAACTGACTTCAGCGGCATGTCCAATAGATGGGAGGAAGGACGTACAGAGAAAAACAAGACACGCTTTGAGGAGAAGGCCCCGAACACGTAACCCTTGAGCGACAATCATGGTGCACCTCCTGGGTGATGAAACAGGGAGGAATCAGCACTCGGGAAGGTGCTTTTCCGCCCGGCAGCCTCGCAACCGTGTCCCACAGGGAGTCAGGCCGATGGCTTTGCGCCCCGCCCTTTCGAACGGGTTGCTTTTTTCAAGCGTTCAAGTTGAGACAACGTTTTCTTTGCGAAGGCATGGGCGGATGCAAGAGGCTGGTGTCTCGAAGAGCAAGAGGCATGCCACACCCGGCAGGATCGCGATGGCGGCGGAAACTTATCGAAAAGCTTCGCAATCCCAAAAGAGGCCCCGGAGGGACTTCACGAGTACCAGAATGACGATTTAAGGAAAAGAATACACGGATGGACAGATGTAGACAATGGGGGGCTGGCGCAGGAAAAGGTCGGCAAGGTCAAGGATCAGCAAAAAAGAGCAACAAGCCTCATGCGACTTGCTTTCGCCTTTCCTCATCCCTCATCTCCCGTCGCAGCATTTTCCCCACCTTGGACTTGGGGAGCATGTCCCTGAATTCGATGTAGTGGGGGACCTTGTAAGGAGCCAGTCTTTCGCGGCACCATTTGGTGAGCTCATAGGCGCTCACGCCTCTGGAATCGGACTTGAGGACCACAAAAGCCTTGATGCGCTCTCCCATCTTTTCATCGGGCACGCCGACCGCGCAGGCGGAGAGAACCGCATGGTGTTCCTGGAGCACCCTCTCGATTTCCGCGGCCGCGATGCGGTAGCCTTTATGCTTGATCATATCCACCGATCGGTCCAGGTAAAACACTCTGTTTTTTTCGTCGATGCGAACGATGTCCTTGGTTCTGTACCAGGTCTCCCCGTCCATTTCGATAAAGCACTCTTTGGTCTCTTGCGGCTTGTTCCAGTACTCCTTCACGGCATAGGGTGAGGTTCCCAGCAATTCACCCGGTTCCCCGGGGGGCACCGGAGCGAGGGTATCCGGGTCCACCAGTCTCCATCGACTCCCCGGAAGGATTGTGCCGGCCGAGCCCACCGGCGGAATCCCGTCCTCTGCATAGGACATGCAGATGGCGCCGCAGAATTCCGTGGTTCCGTAACCCTGGTATAGAGGGGTCTTGAACGTGTTCAGCCATCGGACCCCCACTTCCGGGGGCAACACATCCCCCCCTGTCCCGCAGTACCGCAGGGAGGACAGATCATAAAAGCCCACCCGATCATGCTCGAGGATCATCCTGTAGAGCGCCGGCACAGCAAACATGGTGGTCACCCTGTAGCGCTGGATGTGGTCCATCAGCGCATCGAGCACCACCCTGGGCAGCATGATGAGCGTCTCTCCCCCCACGATCAGCGGAGCCATGGCGTCCATCTCGCCGATGATGTGGTACAGGGGAGCGGCGAGCGCCGTGATGCACTCCCCTCTGGGCACAACGGCTTCGCTGGCCCTTCTCCATTCTCGGACCCGGTAAAGGAACAGGCCTTCAGAGAGAGGCACGCCCTTGGGAAACCCTGTCGTGCCTCCTGTGTAGAGAATCAGCGCCGTCCTTCGACCGCCTTCTCCACGGTAGGGAGGGAGTTCCGAAGGGCGTCCCCGGTCCATCAGTTCCCTGAAATGAAAAATATGCTTTCCCGTGGGCCGGCTGCCCCGGGGCACCCGGTCAAACCCCCTGGCCACCAAGCGCTTCCACCCGCTCACCAGATCCAACATATTGGTCACGATCGCTCTCTGGAGCGGTGTTTTCCCGAAAATCTCACTGACATAGTTGAAATTGCTGTCCATGCAAAAGATGGTTTCCGCACCCGCATCCTTGACGAGGTATCGCAGATCCTGGGAGGAGTAAACCGGAGCCACAGGAACCACGATGGCCCCCAACCGTTCAAGGGCCAGCCATGCGATGACGGTCTGGGGCATGTTGAAAAGGTAGAGAACCACGCGGTCCCCTTCCCGAATGCCCAGCCGGAGCAGCGACGCTGCCAGGCGAAGCACCATGTCCTGCAGCGCCCGGTAGCGGATTTTCTCATCCAGATAGAGGAGAGCAAGCCGTTCGGGAAAGCGCTCCGCCGTTTCCTGAAATGCACCGTATATGGTTTCCGCGTTTAGGTCGCCCATCGTCACCGAATCTTTCCCTTTCTCATCTCAAGAAGATATCACCCCAGAGGCCCAGAGGACACAGCGCGGCGTTGCCGCAACCAAATCCGAAGCACGAAACTCGAAATCCGAAACAAATCAAAATGACCGAAATCCCAATGATCTAAACAAGTTCAAAAACGAGACCGAAAATTTGCCTAAGGAATTTCAAGAAAATGCACATTAGTAGCACAGAGGGGGGATTTATTTGGATTGATAACAAACCCTATTTGCTTTATCTCCTTTCATGAGGGCAGAATATTTCTGTTTGCCGGTATCTCCCGGCAAACAGAAACTCCTCTCTGTGCCCTCTGTGCCTCTGTGGTGAACACTAAACTCCCATGTAAGCGGATCGCACTTCCGGGTTATCCACCAGCTCCTCCTTGGTTCCTTGGAGCACGAGCAGCCCGTTTTCGATCACGTATCCGCGGTCGATGATCGGCATGATCGGTCGTGCGAATTGCTCGGTCAACAGGATGGTGATGCCCCTGCCTCGAATGTCCCGGACCGCTCGGGCGAGATCGGCCTGAAGCAAGGGACTCAACCCCAGCAGCGGCTCATCCATCAGCAGCAGCCTCGGGCCCGCCACCAGGGAGATCCCGATGGCCAGCATCTGCTGCTCCCCTCCGCTGAGCAGCCCGGCCTTGCGTTTTCTGAGATGTTTGAGAACCGGAAAAAGGCCAAACACCGCCTCGATCCTTTCCTTGACCTGGTTGCTGTGATGGAGGTACCCCGCGATTTTCAGGTTTTCGTGCACATCGCTGTCCCGGAAAATAGGATGCCTTTCCTGGCTCAGCACAATGCCTTTCCTGACCCTGGCGCTCGGCTTGAGCTGAAGGATTTCTTCTCCCTCGTAGCGAAGTTCTCCCATCACCGTGATTCGCAACCCGCCTCTTCGTCTTTCTTTTTTTTCCATGTCCACGATGAGGCCGGAGACGGTGTTCATGAGGGTCGTCTTGCCCGCGCTGTTGGACCCGAGAACAGCGACGATTTCTCCTTGCCTCACTTCCATGGAAAGATCGTTCAGCGCGAGGGCGTTCTCGAAAAACACCATAAGATTTTTGGCTTCAAGCATGAGGGGCATGATTGGTGACTTCTCAAACGAGATCGACTTGAATTCCCAGATACGCTTTCTTGACTTCCTCCCTCTCCATGACCTCCGCCGGGACCCCGTCGGCGATCTTCATCCCGAAGTTCAGGACCAGAACCCTATCGACCACCCGAAAGAGCTCTTTGAGCCGGTGCTCGATCATGAGGATGGTCAACCCCTCCTCGTTGAATTTCTCGATGAGGGGCAGAGTGCTCGCCACCTCCGACATGGACATGCCGGAGAAAAGCTCATCCAGAATGAGCACTTCCGGCCGCAGCGCAAGCGCGCGTGCCAGGTCCAGTCGTTTCAGGTAGCCGTGGGGAAGGCTCCCGGCCACCTTGTAGGGCACCTGGGAGTCCCTTTCAAATCCCATGTCGTCCAGCAGGTCGATGGCCACGTCGTCCCGCTCTCCGTATTTGCCGCCCGAGAATTTCTTGGATCTGGACGAACAAAGAGGGATGATGAGGTTCTTGTAGGCCGGAAGATTATAAAAGAGGCGCACCATCTGGAAGGTGCGCGAGATCCCCATCCCGGCGATGGTGTAGGGCATCTTGCCCGTGATATCCTTGCCTTTAAAGAGAACCTCCCCCGCATCGGGTTTCACAAAGCCGGTGATCAGGTTGACCAAGGTTGTCTTTCCGGAGCCGTTGGGACCGATCACTCCCACAAACTCCCCTGGTTTCACGTCAAAGCTGAGGTCATAGGCTGCTAGAACCCCCCCGAAGCTTTTCTTCAGACCCTTCACCCTCAGGATGGGCTCGTCTTCCATGGTCATTTCACCTCGACGGTCCTCTCGAATTGATGATACTTTCGTGCCATGTAATGAAAGATCCCCTCCGGAAGACCGATGATGCTCACAATGAGGATACCGCAGTAAATGGCCATCCTCAGCCCGCCCAAAGCCCGAAGGGATTCGGACAGGGGCACGAGGATCAAACTCCCGATGGCTGCTCCTGCAAAAGTCCCCTGCCCGCCCAGAGCCACGGCGGCGACAGGCAAAATGGAATAGTCCAGGGCAAACGCCGACATTCCGAGGAACTGGTAATGGTGGGTCATCAGGGCTCCGGCAAAACCGCCTACCGCCCCGGAAATGAAGACCGCCTGAATCTTACGCCAGTAGATGTTGATCGCCCCGCTCATGACGGCCCGGTCATCGTCCCGGATGGCTCTCAGGACCAGGCCGTAATCGGAATTGATCACCCGCCTGAAAATGAAAAGACACGCAAGGAATCCAATGACCGCGAGATAGGTCGCCAGGAGCTCACTCGGGAAAGGGGATAGGGAAGGAAGGCCATGGGTCCCACCGAAGATCCCCGTGGTGTCGATCATCTTCAGCAAAAGAATAGGGAGCATCAGGGTGATCATGGCAAAGTAGACTCCCTTCAATCTCACCACAGGACCCAGGAGCGCAGCGCTCAACAGTCCGCTCCCCAAGGTGGCCGCCGGCACCGTGACGATCGGAGGGATCTGAAGGTAGTGGTTCAGCGTTCCGGCAATGTAGGCCCCCAGACCGAAAAAGAGGGCTTGCCCCAGGGAAAACAGACCACAGGAGGCCATGAAATCCCAGCTCAAAGCCAGCAGGCCGTACATACAGGCAAACACCAGAACCTTGCCCCAGTACCCCGTGAGCAAAAGGGGAAGGGACAGGAGAGCGATGACCGGCAAGACCCTGGGCAGGAGAAGATACAGGGTGTCTCTCCGCGAGGCAATGACGAAGATCGTGTCGCTCCTTGCTTTGATCCCCCTGTCCAGCCGTTTCCTGCGGCGTTGAACCGTTGTCTCCGCCAAGCTAAACCCTCTCTTCCAGTTCCTTGTACTTTCCGAAAAGTCCCGAAGGCTTGATCACAAGAACGAGGACGATCGCCGCCAGAGGCACGATGATCATCCACTTGGCGCCGATATACTTGGCTGCGGCCACCTGGCCGAATCCGATGATGAAACTGCCCACCACCATGCCCAGGGTGCTCTCCAGCCCTCCGACAATCGCCACGGCAAGGGCGTAAATCAAAACCTCCAGCCCAATGGAGGATTCCATCATCCCGAGAGGAAGGACCACCATGGCGGATACAGCAGCCAGCGCTGAACCGAGGGCCATGCTGAGAGACCCGATCCAATCCGACTCGATTCCCACGGAAAGAGCGGTGCGCTCGTTCTGCGCCATGGCTCTGAAGGCGAGACCGATCCGGGTGTGGTGAACGAAAAGCCAGAGGAGGAACACGAGGGCGACACCGGCGACAAGCACGAAGAGGCGCTGATAGTCAACCGAGACCTCCCCGATATCCACCCCTCCTCGAAGGAAAATAGGAAGGCTGTAGCGCATCCCGTAGAAGCCTTTCCACGTGAGGAGTTCCAGAATTCCCATGCCCGCGGCGAAGGTGACGATCAGTTCGGCCAGGGGGATTCCCCGCACACGGAGGAGGAACCCCCAGTAAAAGAGGAACCCCAGCAGGGCCGTGATCAGAACCGCAGAACCTGCAGACGCAGCAAAGGGCAGCCCCGCCAGATTCAGGAGGTTCCACGCTGCAAACCCGCTCAGGATGTAGAGTGCACCATGGGAAAAATTCGCGATTCCACTGATCCCATAGCAGAGGCTGAACCCCACGGTATAGAGCGCAAGAATCACACTGTTGATCAGGCCGTAGATCAAAAGGGACATGAGCAAAACCCCAGGCGCACGGCGCACGGTTCAAGGTGCACGGCAAACCCAATCACTCGGAGTATGGTTTTCACCGTGCACCGTGCGCCTTGTACCTTGTACCGTTCTTTACTTTTTCATCCAGGGAGGAAGCATGATCTTTCCTTCAGCAAGGAATTCGGGGTACACGGGAACCCTCTTGAGTGTCCCATCCTTGCCCTTCTGCCACTGGAAGACCACGCACACTCCGGTCTCATCGGCACTCTTCTCTCCAAAGACCATGATGTGGTCTTCGTTGAACTTGATTCTTCCGGAGACCCCTTTGTAATCGGTCTTCTCCAGGGCTTCTACAAGTTTGTCAGGGTCCAGGCTTCCGGCCCGCTCAATGGCCGAAGCCAGCACAAAGACCGAATCATAGGCCGAGGAATTCACCGCCGGCGGTTCGGGAAGCTCCCCATATTTCTTTTTGAACTTGTCCAGGAATTCCCCCGTCTTCGGAAGTTTGGCAAGAGCCAGGGTAGCACCGACCGGGAATTCCACGGTCATGCTGTATTCCACCTCCGGCCCGACGCTTTTGGGCGCTATGGGAGAGCCCATGGGCGGAATAAAGCCCACAAGCAGCGCAGGAACTTTCATAGCCACGTATTGCTTCGCGAACACACCGGCTCCAAGCGGTACGTCCCAGATCATCCCGATCACCTGGGCTTTGCCCTCTTTCGCTTTGCTTAGGGCAGGTGAGAAATCGGAGGCTCCCGCTGCGTACGCCTCGTACCCGACCTCCGTCCAGCCCGTCTCTTTGCAGTGCTTCTGCAGAAATCCAGCGAAGAACTTGGCCCAGGCTGTATCCTGGTAAATATGAAGAATGCTGTTCAGCCCAAAGTCCTTTTTGAGCATGTCCAGGGTGTGGGCGATATAGGTCGCATCCACGAGCGCATCCGTCGTGACCCTAAACAAGTACTTGTATTTCACCGGATCCTTCTTGAACTGGGCCTGAAATCCTGGGGTTTGTGCAATGGTGCCCAGATGGGGCACCTTGTACTTGGCGACGAGATCCATGGCAGCAATCAAGACCTCGGATCGGAAGGCACCAATGACAATGGCCGCTGGCTTCTGTTCTGTGATCATCTTCTCGTAAGCCATGAGCGCGTCGTGCACAGGAGTGCCTGGTTCACCGCATCGGGTATCCGCCACCACGACCTTCATGGGTCTCTTCTGGCCTCCCACATGGACCCCTCCTTTTGCGTTGATTTCCTCTACAGCCATGTTCACCGCTTTGAGCCCGTAACTGCCGAACGGCGTGTACAGGGAGGTCGGCACCCCGACGATGATTGGATCGGCGCAGAGCCCCTCCTGGGGCTGCATGAAGAAAGCGCAACCGGCAAACAGGAACACGAAAGCCATGACCAACATCCTTCTTTTCATGATGCGACCTCCTTTTCTGCTTTGTTTGTTTTTGGAAAGGTTAACGACGGCAAGAAACCAATGCAGCTGGAGACCTGGGAATCCCAGACCCTGCGACACAAAGATAGAACGGGGAAGTCTGCCATTTTCCCTTTCAACGCCTGAAAGGTTAAAAAAGGACACCCGACCCGGCTGGCGCGCAGGGAACGCCTTAGTCCCCGGGCACCGGTCCGATCAACCCGCCTAAATCACAGGCTCTTTCAAATTTCAGTATAGAGAAATAAAGGAAGGATAAAGCAGAACGGTGTTTAACAGAAGCTCCTTCGTGAAGTCAAGAGGTTTTTTCACCTTTGGCACCAGGGGGCTCAAAAGTCGGTGCGTTCTTGGGGGACTTGCCCTTCAGGTGTTCGTGGTAGTAGTGATAGGTCATGGGGCGCCCGGTTTTCAAAACCTCTGAACTGATCACGTCAGCGACAAAGATACTGTGCGACCCCAGGTCGATCCGGTCGATGACCTCCGCCTCCATCACGGAGAGGGAATGCTCCGTGATGAGCGGGCAACCCGTGCTTCCCTTCTTGAAGCTCACCTTGGCGAGCTTGTCCACCTCCCGGCCTGACTTGAAGCCGAAAGGCCCGAAAAAAGTCATGGGCGCCGACTCATCGAGGACAGACACCCCAAAGACCTTGCTCTTCACGATGAACTCGTGGGTCAGGTTCTTTTTGTTGATGATCACGGCGATCCGGGGCGGCTCGGAGGTCACCTGGATCACCGTGTTCACGACCTGTCCGTTCAGACGATCCCCCTTGAAGGAAGTTACCAGGTAGAGCCCGTAACTCAGGTCTCGAAAAGCTTTTCGGTCCACTTCGGGAGTCATGACTTTCCCCCTTTACTTACCGATGCGCTTCAGCTCCGCCTGACTCAGAGCCACCCGCGCCGCAGCCAATCTCTTGTAGTACTTCTTGATCTTTTCCGCATTGCCCTTGGCCACGGCCTTGACCAGGTCGCCTTCCAGTTCCGCAACCTCCAAGAGCTTGTAGTAGTCCAGGGATTCCTTGAAATGGGCGAGCACAATGAGCCCTGTCAGGATCGGGTGGTTGTTGGTCACATTGGCGTCCCGGAAGGTCATACCGTGCTCCAGTTCGACCTCCAGCCCCCGGCAGAATTCGCTTGGGTCGATCTTCATCTTTTCCTTGTTCACCAAATTCAGGATCCCCTTCGCTTCTTTGAGCGACACCTTCGGGCTTTTCTTCTTTGTCCAATCGCTGATCCTGAGTTCTTTACACACCCTTCTGACTTCTTCAACCGTCACGTACTCCGGAACCTTCATGGCACCCTCCTAGGTTGCACAGAATTAGAAAATCTCATCCCAAATATTGCGAATGAATAGATGCTTATAACACAAATGTCAAGAGCAGGATGAGTGCGGGCGAATTCATTTCGGCCTGGGTGTCTTGCCCTTCTTCGGCGCCGCCGCCGTCACCGGCTCCCCCTTAGGCAAAAACTCCCTGAACTTCTCGTAAAGCGCCAACAGCTTGTCTTGATAGTGAGGGACGTTTTCATCCGGATTCCCTGGATCATACAGGGAAGAGAGCTTGCTGTTTTCGTAGACTTTCACTTTCTTGGTTTTGCCGGTCACATAATAGGAAAGCTGATCTCCGGCCCGGTACGGGCGTCCCGAAGCCATGGCCAGCTCGTAGAGCGCGGAAGGGTTTCGCTTGCCTGCCGTTACTTTTTCCCTGTACGTCTCAAGCGATTCCGTGAGGGCTTCTGTCTTGGCCAGCCAGGAGATGGGGACTTGGTGGCGCTCGATCTTTTCCATCGCCTGCCGGAAGAGTCCTGCGATCTCCCCTGACCGGCCTTCCAGGAGCAGACGAATCATTTCCGAGAGGAATTCCCGGAGGTATTTTTCCATGCCCCTGGATCGCAGGGCGCTCCCCTTGATCAGGAGTCCGCCTTTCCAGTCCAACAGGGCATAGTTTTTCTTCTTATAGGAGAACATGGCTTGATACCGGCCGTCCAGGCTGACTTCAATCCCTTCGGCCAGGCTCTCGTTGAGGCGTCCCACCAGTTCCTTCTCCTGCTTTTCCGTTTTCACGCCCTCCGGTGGAACGAAGTAAATGCCGTCTGTGTCGATCTCGACCGGGATGGCCCCTTCTTTTCTGAGCCACTCGATCATCTGATGAATGATCTCCCTTCCCTTACGGGTCACCTCTGCGGCCAGCTCCGGATCCGCAAAATGGTGAAGGTCCGTCCCGAGGTACCCGTAAAAGGAATTGATCAGGACCTTGAAGGTCTGTTGCAAGGCCTCGTAATAGTCGCGCTCATGGAGCGAGCCGGACGCCTTGGCTCGACGCTTGGCTTCCAAGCGAAACTCCCTCAAGTCCCGCAGCAGGGGAAGAAAGACGTTGAGCTTATCGGCCGCCGGCTTGAGGCTGTAGGAAAGGAGAATGGATGGATACAGGGAGGCCACGTCGCAGTGGACCACATGGGGTAACACCCCGGTCACGAAGACATCGGTGTAGCCGCCTTCAAGCTCCCCTCCCCCCTTCGGCTTGGGAACAGAGGCGCGCTGTCTCAAGTACTCCCTCAGGAAGAGGGCGTTGATCTTGGTCGCGTTTCCGCGGACAAAAATGTTTTGATAGGAATAAGGGAAGATCCTGGCCTGCAGGAAAAAGGGGTATCCCAGCAATTCCGAGAGGGCGAGGGTCTCCTTCACATCTTCGAGGTTGTACTTCTTGAGAGATTCCGGGTCCTGATCGAAGGACCACTGGATGTCTTTCCCCTCGATGTAGGTGCGGCCTTCCTCGGCGAGACCGAAGTGTTGAGCGGCCGCCTTCAGCCCATAGCTTTCCAGTTCCCGGGCGCCGACGTCGTAGTACTGGAGGAGAAAATAGGTGTCCACCACGTGCCGGCCATACAGGTCCATGCGCGTGAAATCAATGACCCTCTCAGCCACTGTGAATCGGGATCGCCGGACCTGGGGCAGGCGTCCATCCCTTCCCCAGCGCAGAGGAACTCGATGCCTCTTCGCCCTTGCCCTGAGGTACTCGAGGTCAAAATTGAAGAGATTGTGTCCTTCGATCACGTCCGGATCCATCCGGGCGATCCTCTCTCCAAGAGAGACCAACATCTCCTTTTCTTCCATCTCTTTTCCGAAAAGCACTTCGGAATAACCCCGGTTGTCCCTCAAGGCGATGGAAAGGATTCGGTCTTCTTCCCTTTCAGGATTGGAGAACTCGAATCCCGGAGCGCAAGCGGTTTCAATGTCCAGAGCCAGCCGGTGAAGGTCTTTGAAAGCAAGCCCCTTGAAAAGCGTCTTGCCTGTGAGTAGCAAAAACTGGTGGACCGGATCGGAAAGATAGAGATAGGGGGCTTGCGGCGATGAGGCCGTTTCCCCGGTTCGCTTGTGCAGGTGATCTCTGGCCTTCTGGCAAGCCTCCCACCCTTCGAAAAGCACGAGCACCTTGTACTCATTGGTTGAGGAGAGGCGTTCGACTCGGTAGGGATGGTGGAAACCCTTCATGAGCTCTTCCTCTTCCACCCACACAAAAGGAATGAAGGGCTCTTCCTGAGTGACCAGGCGATGTCCACGCCTCAGAAAGAGCCGCATGGCCCGGTCCCCTGAGGGTTCAACGGCCACGATACCCTGGAGGGGATCAGACCCGAAAAGGACTTCACTCTCTTCCAAGGCCAGAGGTTTCATTGCCAGGACCTCCTCTGTCCCCCTTCCTTGTATCAAGAGCCCCCGCGCGCATCAAGTTTCGCGAAATTTCATGTGTTGTAGAATAATGCCTTCACCTGCCACCGCCGGCGTTAAATCGCCGCGTTACAGGTTATCCTTGATGGCCTTGAGGAGCTTCTGGATTTCTTCTGCCTTGAGCTTGCCGTCTTTTCGGAAGATAACCTTGCCGGACTTGTCGAAAGCAAGCACATTGCTGCTGTCGTCCGCCAAGCTCCACTGCTGGACAAGCACTTTCTTGTAATCCCGCAAATAGAGCGTCCTTGGATATTTCTCCTGCTTCTCTTTGAGAGAGGAGGAAATCAGGAAATTGGGCATGAAGGTCGCAGCCATGTTGATGACTGCCACGGACTGAAACTTCTCTGCCGGGAACTTCTCCTTGTCAATGGCATCACTTGCGTCGTTGTTCGTGTCTTTTTCATCCGGGTCCACATGGAAGAGCACATGCACCTTGCCTTTGAGTTCATCGCTGCTCCAGGGTTTGCCGTCTAGACGACCCCCCAGGTTGTCTTTCAGCTCCACCGTTGGAGGAACCTGGCCTACCTCCGCACCGGCCCACACGGTTGGCGGGACACTCGAGATAACGAACACCACCGCGAGAGCCCATTTCAGAACATCCTTCATGGCTGACCTCCTTTTGAATTGTCGTGTCTTTGTCTTCCCTTGCGGCCGAGAACACTACTTGATGCCCCTGGCGTAGTTGATCAGGACCATCTTGTGCTTCCGGGTATCGGCTTTGACCCTCGAGAGTTTTCGGTTCAGCCCTTCATCCTTCATCTGAATGCGATCGATAAAGCTTGCCTCATCCAACTCTCCCTCGATCTGGGCACAAAGAGTGTAAGCGTCCGCTTCGGAAATATCGGTTTCAACCTTCTTGACCAATTCTCTGGCCTTGTTCACGAAGTCCCTCAGAAACTCAAGGTCATAGTTCAACTGAAGCTGGAAGGAGGGCGCAGAAACCGCTTTCCCCCGGATCTGGTTAAAGACTTGGGCATGGACCATTTCTTCCCTGGCGAGCTCGGACCAGAAGGTTTTCACCTGGGATCTGAAATAGGGTTTTCCTGAAAGCTTCTCATACACCTTGGAAAGCCCTGTCTCAATCTTCGCCAAACCAATCAGCACCCTGTCGGTCTCCCTGGTGATCATAGAGCCTTATCTCCCTCCCACCGGCTGATTATTACACTCAACGAGGTCTTGTATTCAAGAGAGAAAATCCGGCTCCCGTGAATGAGAAAGGTCGTAACAGTTTAGCTCTTTGAAATGAATGGCTCGGGCCACGGGGGTGTGGCCTCTTCGTTGTTCTGTTTTTAGAGAGACCCCCATGGCCCTTTTCTGTGTTTATTTCAAAGAGCTAAACTGTTACGAAAGGTCCGGTAAGAACTGCCTTACGGAATCCTGCAATTCAGGATTGAGATTTGGATCGTCCTGTAATACGGTTATAGGCTGCCTTGGGCTACCCTGAAAGGGCCGAGGCGCAGTTCACTTTTCGGTTCCTTATGGAGGATTCTGTTCATGGCCCTCAAGCCCACCTATGAGGAATTGGAGCGACGACTCGAAGCGCTTGAAAAAGAGGCGGAAAGAGCCAGAATCGCAGGAGACGCCCTCAGGAAAAACGAACGGCTTTTGTCGCAAATGATCCAGGGAAGTCCCATCCCCACTCTTGTCATGAACATGGATCACACCATCATCTATTGCAACAAAGCGTTTGAAAACCTCATCGGAGTTCCAGCCCATCAGATCCTCGGAAGCAGGGAATGGCTGGAGGCTGCCGCTACGGCCAGGCCCTACATGGCGGACTTCATCGTGGACCGGGCTCCTGAGGAAGAGATGGTTTGGTACTACGGCAGGAAGTGCCGGAAGTCCAGCGTCATCGAAGGGGCTTATGAGGCTGAAGAGTTTTTCCCCAGAATGCGGCCCAAAGGGAGATGGCTGTCCATCACCGCCGCCCCCCTCTGGGATGAGGAGGGAAAGCTCATGGGCGCCCTGGAGACCCTGCAGGACATCACCGAAATCAGGGAGACGGAAGAGGCTCTCCGGGAAAGCGAGAAAAGACTCTCGCAGATCGTGCAGGGAACTTCCATCCCGACCTTTGTGATCGACGACAAGCACACCATGATTTATTGCAACAGGGCTTTTGAAAACCTCACGGGGATTCGCGCCGGCCAGATCATCGGAACCAGAGCCCAGTGGATGGCTTTTTACGGTTCTGAACGGCCGGTCATGGCCGACCTCATCGTGGACCGAGCCTCAGAAGATGACATGAAACAAGCTTATGGGGACAAGATCCGCAAATCTCGTGTCATTGACGGCGCCTACGAAGTGGAGGATTTCTTTCCGGACCTTGGCGAGGGCGGGAAGTGGCTTTTCTTCACGGCAGCGCCCTTGATGGATGACGACAAGAATATCCACGGCGCCATCGAGACCCTGCAGGACGTGACCGAACGCAGGCGGGCCGAAGAAGCTCTCAGGGAATCGGAGAAGCGATACCGGACACTCCTCGATTTCGCTCCTTATCCCATCGTGGTCTTCACTCTGGACGGCAAAGTCTCCTATCTGAACCCGGCCTTCACGGAAGTCTTCGGCTGGACTCTGGACGAGCTGGAAGGCCGCGTCATCCCCTATGTCCCACCCGGCCTGGAGCGGGAAACCTCACAGGGGATCAAACGGCTCTTTGAAAACAAGGTGATCCTGCGCGAAGAAACCAAACGGATGACCAAGGACGGCCGTATGCTCGATGTGATTGTGAGAGCGGTCGTTTTCTCCGTCTCCCAAGAAGAGCCTTCGGGCGAACTGGTGATCCTCAGGGATGTGACCCAGGAGAAAAGAATTGCCCGGAACAACGAGGCCATGCTTCGGATCAGCATGGCGTTACCCGAGTATCCGGACCTGCAAGACCTGCTTTACTACGTGAACAGCGAGGTCAAGAGCCTCCTCGGCACAGAAGGATCCATCACCGTTCTTCACGATGAGATCAAGGGGGATCTCTTCATCCTCGGGGCCGCCTATGACGATATGGATACCGAGAAAAGGGCCAGGGAGATACGTTTTTCCATGAACCAGCTGGTGGCCGGACAGGTGATTCAAACCGGCGAGCCGATCATCGTCAACGACACATCATCGAATCGAAGGTTGCACGAAGAGCGGGACAAGAAGCTGGGCTACCGGACCCGGAACCTGGTGCTGGTCCCCTTGAAAAGCAGCGACCGGATCATCGGCGCCCTCTGCGCCATCAACAAGAAGGAAAGCGTTTTTGATCAGACAGACGTGGAGATGCTCAGCATGATTGCGGGGACCGTGGCGCTCTCCGTGGAAAACGCACGGTTTTCCGACGAACTGAAAAAAGCGTACCGGGAAGTGAGCAGCCTCAACCGGGCCAAGGACAAGGTGATCAACCATTTGTCCCATGAATTGCGCACCCCGGTGGCCATTCTTTCCGGGTCCCTGAACATCTTGGCCAGGAGGCTTTCCGCTCTTCCAGAAGAAACCTGGAAACCGACCCTTCATAGACTCCAGAGGAATCTGGATCGGGTCGTGGAGATCCAGTATCAGGTGCAGGACATCATGGAGAACAAGGCCTACAGAACCAAGGGGCTTCTCACCTCCATGATCGACGAGTGCGGGGACGAGATCGAGACTCTCCTGGCCGAAGAGCTGGGCGAAAAGGGCGTCATTCAGAAGATCCGGAAGCGCATCGACGAGATCTTCAGCATCAAAGAAGAAGCGTCCAAAGAGCTCCGGCTGGAGCAGGAGGTCCGGTCGAGGCTCGATGAGCTCAAACCCCGCTTTGCCCACAGAGCATTGGACTTGGTGAGCCGTCTTGAGCCTGTGCCGCCGATCTACCTGCCTCCTGAAGTGTTGCACAAGGTGATCGACGGCCTGGTCAAAAATGCGGTCGAAAACACTCCGGACGAAGGGCGGATCGAAGTCCTCGTCCGAAAGAAGAACGACGGAGCGGAACTGGTCGTGAGGGATTTCGGCGTGGGCATCACCGAGGATGCCCAACGGAGAATCTTTGAAGGGTTTTTCACAACCCGGGACACCATGGCCTACTCTTCCAAAAGACCCTTTGATTTCAACGCGGGGGGCAAAGGGGCGGACCTCCTGCGCATGAAGATCTTCTCAGAAAAATACAACTTTACCATTGACATGGTCTCCGCGAGGTGCAAGTTCTTGCCCAAAGAAACGGACGTGTGCCCGGGCAGGATCAGCCGATGTTCCTTTTGCTCCAAAACAGAAAACTGCCACGCTTCCGGCGGAACGACCTTCACGATCTTTTTTCCACCCCCGTCCTCCGCCAAGTGAGGGGTGGCACGGAGAAGCGAGTCCAGCGTGTCCGTGCCACCAACGGAAACAAGAAGGAAACACCATGAGGACCAAGCCCCCTTCTGAGACCCTCGCAGCCAAAGTGAAGGCCCTCGAAAAGCGGCTCGCCGAATGCACCAAGTCCCTGGACGCGCTCAAGGGCATAGAAAAAAGGCTCTCTCTCATCATCCAGAGCAGTGCGATTCCCACGCTGGTGATCGACAAAAACCATGTGATCACCCACTGCAACAAGGCTTATGAAAAGCTGAGGGGAATCCCGGCGGAGAAAATGGTGGGCACCCGCAACCAGTGGATGACCTTTTACAAAGAGCCCACCCGCGCCATGGTGGATTACATCGTGGACCGCGTTCCGGAAGAAGAAATCCTCGCGCACTTTGGTCAGCGCTGCCGAAAGTCCGCCCTGGTGGACGGAGGCTACGAGGCCGAACTTTTTTTCCCGAGCCTTGGAGACAAGGGGCAGTGGCTGTTCTTCACCGCAGCCCCTGTGATCGATGAAACCGGCGAGATCCTGGGAGCCATCGAAACCTTCCAGGACGTGACCAAGCGCCGGCAGGCAGAAGAGGCTCTCCGCGATTCCGAGAGACGATACAAGACTCTTTTGGACTTAATCCCCTATCCGATCGCCGTCTTTACCATGGAGGGCTTCCCGACCTATGTGAATCCCGGATTTACCAAGGTCTTTGGATGGACACTCGAAGAGCTGGAAGGAAAGAAAATCCCCTTCGTGCCCGAGGAGGCCAAGAAGGAAACCATCGAGAATCTGAAGCGCCTCTATCGCGATAAGCTCCTGGTAAGACACGAGTCCCGAAGGATGACGAAAGACGGTAGACTCCTCGACATGTCCATCCGCGCGGCGGTTGTGTCCGAATATGGAGGAGACCCGTCCGGAGTCATCGCTATCTTTCGAGACATCACACAGGAAAAGAGAATCGCGCGGATTAACGAGGCCATGCTCCAGCTCAGTCTGGCCCTGCCAAGGTATCCCGTCCTTGAGGACCTTCTCGACTACGTCAATGGGAGGGTGAAAGCGCTTCTGGACACGGAAGGATGTGTTACCATCCTTCTCGACGAAGAGAAGAAAGAGTTCTTCATCCTGGGGGCAGCTTATGACGAGTCCGACGTGGAGAGGAGAGCGAGAGAAGCCCGCTTTCCCATGGATCAACTCCTCTCCGGTAGGGTGGTCCAGACCGGCAGGCCCATGATCGTGAACGACACGTCCACCGACCGGGACATCCATGAACGCAGAGACCGCAAACTGGGTTTCAAGACGCGCAATTTAGCGCTGGTGCCTCTCAGAAGCCATGAGAAGATCAGGGGGGTTCTCTGCGCGATCAACAAGAAGCAGGGAGACTTTGTTCAGGCGGACATTGAGCTCCTCGAGACGATCGCCGGAACCGTCGCCCTTTCCATCGAAAATGCCCGGGTGTCGGCCGAGCTGCACAGAGCCTATGAGGAGGTCACGAGCCTCAATCGGGCCAAGGACAAAGTAATCAATCACCTTTCCCACGAATTGAGGACTCCCCTATCCATCATGTCCGGCGTGCTTACGGTCCTCACCAGAAGAATGGAAAGCCTGCCCGAAGCCGAATGGAAGCCCTTCACGGAAATGGCCCAGAGAAATCTGAACCGGATGCAGGAGATTCAGATGCAGGTGGAGGACATCATGGAGGGCCGCGCGTACCGCACCTATGGCGTCCTCTCCATTCTGCTGGATCAGTGCGCCGATGAGTTGGCCGTGCTGGCGGCCCAGGAGATCGGCGGCTCGGACGTGGTCGAGCGAATCCGGAGGCGGATTGAGGAACTTTTCGGCCCCAAGGAGTCCACTCCCGCCGAGCTCCGGCTGGACCGGTTCGTGACCGAGCGGCTTGAGGCCTTAAGACCCGCTTTTTCCCACCGTCAGGTGCAGATCCTTACAGAGATCAACCCGGTCTCCCCTATTCTCATTCCTGCCGATGTCCTGCAGAAGGTGATTGACGGGCTGATCAAGAACGCCGTTGAAAACACGCCGGATGAAGGGAGAATAGAGATCGCGGTTCAGCCCAAGGGCGAAGGCGCCTTGTTGCTCGTCCACGATTACGGGGTAGGCATCCCAAAGGAAGCTCAGAAAAGAATCTTTGAAGGTTTCTTTCACACCCAGGACACGATGTTCTACTCCTCCAAGAAGCCTTTTGACTTCAACGCAGGAGGAAAAGGAGCGGATCTGCTCAGGATGAAGATCTTCTCCGAACGATACCGCTTCCAGATCGACATGGCCTCTGAAAGGTGCACGTTCCTGCCCAAAGACTCGGATGTGTGCCCGGGCCGGATCAGCGAGTGCCCGTTCTGCTCAAAAGCCGAGAACTGCCATGAATCGGGAGGGACCGTGTTTTCCCTCTACTTCCCGCCCGCCTCCCAAACCAAGACCTAGAGGATTCACCACAGAGGCCGAGAGGGCACAGAGGAATGTTTCTGTTTGTCGGGAGATACCGACAAGCAGAAAGGTTCCGCTCCAAACTATTCTATCAAACAGCGTTGAGTTATACGCAATCTATCAGAGGCTCTTTTCGCCTTTCGGTACCTCCCGAAAGGCGAAACACTTCTCTGTGCCGTCTGTGCCTCTGTGGTGAACAACGACGTGCTGCATGGGCAGGTTGTTGAGCATGAGGCGCTCGCAGGTGGTTCCCGGCAGGTCTTCAACAAAGTAGACGCGTCTTTCCAAAGGGTCCTCAAGAACTGACCGGAGAGCCGCATAAAGCCCGACGGCGACCTGCCGGCAACTCCCGCTCAACCCAGGGACCTCCCCCTGCGGTGTGGTGTTGAAGAAGTACTCCCATGTGTTCCCATATTCGAGGCACACCCCCACGGTCGCTTCCCCCTTCAGCGGGATTTTCCTATTGTCTCCCAGGGCCAGAGCGTCCAGGGGGACTTCCCTCTTCTTGTTATAAACCTCTTCAAGGTAATCCATCGTCTCCTCTTTCAGGGAGAAGAGGAAGCGGGAGGGCACATCATATTTCTGACCGAGGGTAATATTTTCTTCGTGGAGGAGAACAAACCCTCTTGGATAGGAAGGAAGGGTCATGATCGGCCGGAGCACGTTTTCCATGGAAACCCGGTTCTTGAGGGGGTTGGGCCGAAGGAATTCTATGCTGTTCCGCCCCTCCACGTATCCTGCCGGGTCATTGACGATTTCGTCCAAAAACGTTTCCCTGCTCCAGGCAATGATCGGCGCCCCGCCATTCACCGGTTCCCCTGTGTCGTATTCAAAGTGCACGATGTTTTTCGGCACACCGGATTCTTCGATGGCCTTTCGGACCCACATGTTGACGACCCCTGGGTTCATGCCGCTGCAGAGGATGTGCGATGCATTCCACGAAGCGTTCCTGCGATGGAGCAGGTCGAGAACCACCTCGGAGAAGGTCTCACCCGGTCGGTTCGCCACCCCGGTGTTGATGTAGCTGACCCCTGCCCCGTCCGTGGTTGAAAGCATGGCCCTGGTTTCGTTGACGCTGAGGTCGATGGCAATGTCGATCTCATGGCTGTCCAGCAAATCGAGATACTCGCCGCGGCCTTTGTCCAGGCCAATCGTTGTTTGAATAAACTCGCCGTCCAGTTTCTGAAACAGGAGTCCCTGATCATTCGGGTCTGGCTCCTGCTTGTCCACGAGCAGGAGCTTTCCAAGGTGTTCACGCTCCTTGACCAGAGTGCGCAGAAAGGCTCTGCCCACCCCACCGCAGGCTCCGATGACGAGAAGGTTCTTTCTCAAGGGACGAATGGCCATGACTCCAGGACTCCGGGTTTCTCACGGGGTAACATCCGCGAACTTGGTCAGGTGCGCGGAGCGGTAGAGGTCTTGCAGGCTCATCCCCTTTTCAACCATGAGCTCAACGATGTGAGAGGTTTGCTGCTTCACCGTCTTCACGTACTCGCGCATCATGAAGCAGTACTGGCGGGCCCGTCCGATCCCGCCTGTGTTGGCCTGCACAGGACACCTTCCCCCGCAGTAGGGCTCCACCCCGCAGTCGCTGCACCCGAGGTCTGTCTTGTAGCTGACGATCTTTGCCACCCTCTCCTTGGCATCCGCTTCAAAGACAATCTCCCCGCCATCTGAAATGCGGCCGATGCTCATGGCCTCAGGCAGATCCGCGCAGGCGTGAACTTTTCCATCGCCGATGATGTCAAAGTTCTCCATTCTTTCCACCGCGCAGGCTGTGGTTCCTCTCCTTTTTTTCGTGAACAGATAAAGCAGGAGATCGTTGACGTGGATAAGCGACAGAAGCTTTCCCTGCCGCAAGTGCTCGATGTAAACCCCCATGATCCTTTCCAGATCGCGGCGATAGCTCTCTAGATACCCGGACAGGTCATGAATCATTCCATCCCCTTCATCGCTGTGCCAGAAAAAGTGCTCCGCCTGCCCGCATTCTTGAAAATACATAAAGGACTCAAAACAGTCCCAAAGCGACATGCCGGGCCGCAGGGTCGCCCAGATGAGCACATCCCCCTCACGCACCCGGTTCAGGGCGTCCACCTGCCGCCTGATTTCGCGAAGAGAGGTCCCCCTGCGCATCGCATCGTGCTGTTCTTCGTTTCCGTCGATCGAAAGGGCGGTGAGCCACATGCCGGAAATGAGTTGAGGGGTCTTGCGAATGGCTCTTTCCAGGAAGTGTCCGCTTGTGATGACCATATGCTTGACGGGAATGGAATCCCCCACGATTCTCTGCAAATTGGCATAGAAATGATTCATGGTATCCATCCGGAGCATGGGTTCTCCCCCGTAATAAACAACCACCGCCGTCTTCTTGCCGCTCTCCTTGATCAGGCGTCCGATTCCCAGAAGATCTCTCTCGATATCCGGGCTTTTCTGTGCCCCAGGGCTGAAACCTGAGCGGCCGCTGTTTCCTTTGCCCGCCGTGAGCGCGTTGATACAGCCTCTGCAGTTGAAGGGACATTCCTGGGTCACGGTGTAATGAATCATGATCTCATCCGCTTCTTGGTAAGGCGGAAGAACCGCGATTTTTTCATAGACCTCGCTACCCAGAGCCATGTCCACATCATCAGGTCCCAGAAACATGAATAGCCATCCCCACCCGTTTCCCCCTCCCCGCGGGGGATGGGAAATAAGGTCCCGGAGCGGATTTGCGCCGGCCTCTCTGTCTTCGTTTTTAAGAGCGCCAGCGAGGTCGCCCCGCCGTGTAATCGCGCCGAAGCTTTTGGTGAGGGTCGATCTTCTCTGTCGCAAGCTGCAGAGAATCCAGGCGAAGGCGGATGAAGAGGAGCAAGCCGCTACCCCGCCCGAGGTGCGCCACAGCAGGACAAATGCCGGCACCACACTCAACCATTTCCGATTTTTTATGTCCCTTGCGTCCTTCCGTTAATGATTCACGATGGTTTTAGTGCTTCCTGAAAACCTTGTCGATCCTTTCCAAAGCCCAGTCGATTTCTTCCCGCATAATGATGAGGGGCGGAGCAAAGCGGATGATGTGATCGTGGGTTTCCTTGCAAAGGATCCCAAGACTCATGAGTTTCTCGCAGTAAGCACGGGCTCCTCCCGCTTCCGGGAAGAGCTCCACGCCGATCATCAACCCCCTGCCGCGCACTTCCTTGACGGCGGGGTTCCTGATTTTTTTCAGCTCCCCCAGGAAATAGGCTCCCATGGCTGCGGAATTCTCGATCATCCCCTCGTCGATGAGCACTCTGAGAGCGGTTCTCGCCACGGCACAGGCGAGCGGGTTGCCTCCGAAGGTGCTGCCGTGCTCTCCGGGCCGAAGGACGCCCAGCACTTCCGTGTTGGACAGGACCGCGGAGATAGGGTAAAAGCCGCCGGAGAGGGCTTTGCCGATCAGGGTGATGTCCGCCTCGATCCCTTCGTGTTGCTCCGCCAGAAGCTTGCCGGTGCGGCCCAGACCGGTCTGGATCTCGTCCAGGATCAGCACCACCCGGTTCTTCTCGCAGATGGATTTGGCTTTTTTGAGATACCCTTCGGGCGGGATGATGATCCCCGCTTCCCCTTGAATGGGTTCCGCGAGGAAACCCACCGTATTCGGCGTGATAGCCGATTCCAGGGCTTCGGCGTCGCCGAAGGGGACAATTTTGAAGCCTGGCGTGAAGGGGCCGAAACCCTCTCGGTAGTGCTCTTCCGTGCTGAATCCCACCAGGGTGATGGTGCGGCCGTGAAAGTTGTTCTCGCAGGCAATGATCTCGGCCTGATCTTTGGGCACCCCTTTCACCTTGTAGCCCCACTTGCGCACCGCCTTGACCACGGTTTCCACGGCCTCGGCGCCGCTGTTCATAGGAAGGACCTTGTGAGAGTTGGTGAGTTGACACAGCTCCTCATAGAAGAGCCCCAGCTGATCGTTCCGAAAGGCCCGCGAGGTCAAGGTGAGCTTCTGACACTGTTCGATCATGGTTTGCATGATTCTGGGATGACAGTGTCCCTGATTCACCGCCGAATAAGAGGCGAGGCAGTCGAGATATTTCTTCCCCTCCACATCCCAAACCCACACCCCCTGCCCCCGGCTCAGAACCACGTCGAGGGGCTTGTAGTTGTGCGCGCCGTATTTCTCTTCCAACTCTATATAGTGTCGGGGCTCCACGCTGCCTCCCTTCAGCTCCCTCCATCAGGTCTCGCATGATTCATGGGTCGTCAAAGCAAGATTCTTCGATGCAGCCCTCTTGCCACGCTTTCATCCCCTGAGGCATCGATATCCTCTTCTTCGCCGACCTCGTGAGGACGAAGGTTTCCGTTTGGACCACCTTGTCCACACGGGGGATGATATTGGTAATGAGCGCGTGCAGTTCCGCGATGCCGCCCGCCGCCACCACCTCCGCAAAGATGTCGTACCGCCCCGTGACGACCCCCGCCCAAATAACTTGCCTTTTGAATAGTAAAAACGAAAATGAGCGTCAACAGGGTTTTTTTATCTTTTTTACCCTCAGGGAACCTGCGTTCGAGCAGGTTCCCTTTCTTGTCGGCCGCCACGAGAGGAGGGTAAAAGGAAAGGGACCCATGGAGAAAAGAAAAGGCGCTCACCCATTCGGGGAGCGCCTTTTCTTTGAGAATGGTGGAGTTAAACGACGGTCACATTCACTGCGGTGGGGCCTTTTTTGCCTTCCTCTATGTCGAAAGTGACGTGGTCACCTTCATTGAGAGACTTGAAACCGCTTCCCTTGATTCCCGAAAAATGAACAAATACGTCCGGGCCGTTTTCCTGCTTGATAAAGCCGTACCCTTTTTGCTCATTGAACCACTTGACGGTCCCATCTGCCATGGCGCCAACCTCCTTTCCCCAAAATTTTGCTCCAAAATCCAGGTCAACGTCCTGACAAATAGGTACCGTCTTGGCCGTTAAAGACTTGCAAAAAACTCAAATCCAACTGGTTCCCGGAATTTCGAATGCAATGGCTTAGTATCCTAAAATACTTTGTTTTTGTCAAGAACTAATTCCAGACGCTCAAGCCAGCGCCTTTGTGTTCAGAGCGATTTCCATGATCGTCTCAGCCTGGAATGAATCTCCAGTCTTTCGAGCGAGAGGTTGATCACATCCTTCAGCTTCTCTTGCTTGTCCCTGTAATCCTGAAAGAAGTTTCTCACCTCTTCTTCTCTTCCGAGGCCGCAGATGGGCACAAGGGCGGCAATCACCCGTTCATAGTGGACCGGATGGAATCGCTCCAGCACCTGGAGATTGGCCCGGTACCAATCCCACAGGAAGGGGATGGCCGCGAGATTCTCGCTCAGGACACCGATGGGAACGAACTTGTTTCGATCCGGCACCTCTTCCAGAACATACCGCTTCACCCGGTCCAGAACTTCCGGGTCTTTGAAACAGCCGACGGCAACCAGCATGTTCATCCTCTCATGCTCACTCTCGGAAGACTTCATTTTTCCCACAAACCACTCGAAGGTTTCCCGGCCTCCGCAAGCGGCGCCCACCTGCATCACGCTCTTTTGAATGTCCGGGGGCACCTTTTGATCTTTCAGCAGAAGGGAAAATCGGTCCCTGCAGAACTCTTCAGCTTTGTTTGAGCCGAAGAGCGCCGCCTGCCAGAGGATCTGATCCCGCAGGATAGACGTGGTGTGCCTTTCCCGGTCTGTCGGTTCATAACCGATGGCTTCGAGGACCTTCTCGAAAAGGGTCCGCCCCATCGCCGAGACCCTCTCACGGACATGTCCTTCCCCCAGGATAAAGGCGTGCTGGAGGTTTGCAGCGATGCTGCTGAGCGGCAACGACGCCTTTTCCCCCGAGTAGTGAGAGAGGAACTCCAGGTATTCCTCCAGCGTTGCATCCCCACGCTTCACCATCGCATAGAGATCATCCTGGATTCCCCACCGATCCACAGAGGGCAGCGCCCCGCCTGAAACCTGCTTGCCGAGTTCCCTGAGGTTGTGCTCGTCCCGGTATTGAACCCTGTAAAAGCCGCTTTGACCGTCATTGACCTTGTAGGCCAACGCATCGGCTCCGATATCGAGGAGGGTGCTTTTGGACTCCAGGAGTGTTGACGTGGTTCTGGTTTGACCGTCCCCATAGAACACGCGGACCGTGATGGGGATCAGCCACTCCTGCTCCGACGGGGCGCTCAGGTAGGTGAACCTCTCTTGGCTCAAACGCAGGCAACCCCCTTCTCTTTCCACGGTCACCATCGGAAATCCGGGCTGCCCGATCCAGTTGGACATCATGGCGCTCACGGGTTTGGCGGACACCTTCTCAAGCGCTTCCCACAGGTCGTGGCTGGAAGCGCACCCGTACTGGTATGTCCTGAGGTACAGCCTGAGGCCCTCCCGGAAGGCTTCTTTTCCCACATAGCCCTCGACCTGTCTCAGGACGCTTCCCCCCTTGTTGTAGATGATGGGAGCCGTGCTCGCGTTGATCACCACGTGCTCCCCTCCGGGGATTTCGATGGCAAAGGTCTCATGAAGCGCATCCCGATCCATGGCCGTCTCGGTCTGCCCCTGCAGAAAATGCTCCCACAATTCCCATTCCGGGTAGTAGTGATCGACCACACCGTATCCGAAGAAGGTGGCGAAGCTCTCGTTGAGCCAAAGATACTTCCAGTCCTCCGGGGTCACAAGGTTTCCGAACCACTGGTGAGCCAGTTCATGGGCAATGACCACGCACATCCTCTCTTCTCCCGCTTTGGAGGTACTGTCCGGGTCATGAAGGACGAGGTTTTCCCTGAAGGTGATGGCTCCCCAGTTTTCCATGGCTCCGAATGCGAAGTCCGCTATGGCAATGAGATCGAGCTTGGAAAGGGGATACGGGATCCCATAATAGCCCTCGCAATAGGTCAGAGCCTTGCGCAGGAACTCCAGGCTGTACTTCCCCTGCTCCACCCTCCCCGGTACTGCGGCGACCCGAAGCAGGACCTCCCCGGGATCCTGTATGAATTCAAATTCCCCGACCCCGAAAAACACCAGGTAAGTGGACATCTTGGGTGTTTTTTCGAAACGAACCAGCTTGCGTCCGTCCTCCAGGGGTTTTTCTTCCGCTACCGCCGTGTTCGATAGGGCTGTGAGGCCTCTCTCCACCACCATCTCCACTTCAAAGGTGGCTTTCATCCTGGGGTGATCCAAACAGGGGAAAGCTCTTCTCGCGTCGCTCTCTTCGAACTGGGTGACGGCGGCATATTTCTCCCTGCCGTTGTTCACGGATCGGCTTCTGTAGAAGCCTGCCATCCGGTTGTTGATCTCCCCCACATAGTCGATGGCCACTGCGACTTCACCGGACACCGCCCGGGGAAAAAGGATTCTCAGCTCCTCTTTGAGCGGGTCCACCGAAAACCCACAGATCTCTTCCCTGCCCTGATCCATGAGCCTGCATTTCCAGATGGCCAGGTCCAGGATGTTGAGGGAAACCTCCGAGGCAAGCGTGGGCACTTCAAGGCGCAGTTCCACTTTTCCGCTGAACTGGAATTTCGCAAGATCGGGTTCCAGGTGGATCTTGTAATGAATCGGTCTTGTCTCGCTCATCTTTTCCTCTCTAATCCAAATACTTTGAGGGTCCCTGCGTCACGCCCTCGATCTTCAGGTCCTTGAGAATCATCATCGTGGACGTCCCATGAGCAAGCAGCGTCTCCTCCCCGTTCACGATGCTCGCCTCCCCAAGGCAGATGGTCTTTCCCACCCTCAAGCTTTTTCCTCTCGCGATCATGCGGCCTGCGGAAAGAGGAGCAAGGTAGTTCACTTTCAACTCCACGGTGGTCATGCCGAGATCCTCAGGGACTTGGGTGTAGACCGCCCAGAACGCCGCTGCATCGAGGACAGAGGCGAAAACACCTCCGTGGACGATCCCAAAAGGCTGAAGATGCTTTTCCTGGACCAAAACCTCCACCACGGCCCGGCCCCAGCTCAGTTCCCTGATCTCCATAGAGAGCAATGAAAAATACGGGCAGGAGTTCACGTGCTTGCCAACCGCCTCGATATAGCCCGGATTCAGATGTCGCATGGTTACTCTCCCTTTCCAACGCTGCGAGTCGCTCTCGATTCCATTGCTTTGGAGTGACTCCCCCAAGTGGAGGGGATAATAAGGTATCATTATCCTTTTGTGACGTTCATTTCAATAGGCTATGATGGGATGCCGGGGAGGCGATGATGAAAAAACCCAAGGAGCGCTACAAGATCACAGTTGGCGACGCCGGCTTGGAGATTCGAGACAGCCAAGGGAAGAACCTGAGCTTCACGGCCGCAGAAGCCCTGATGCTCTTGGACATCCTTAGGAACGAAGAGGAGAAGCTGAGACAATTGGCTGACAGGGCTTCTCCTCTGCCGGTTCACATCCGATTTTGAAATCAGTTCGTCCTCAGGTACCCCAGCGAAAAGGCGACGAGAAACTGGCCGGCATAGTACATGGGGAGGCCGACAAGTCGGTTGACGAATTCCTTTTTCATGAACCGGTCCCTGGCCACAAAGACATCCGAGAAATAGAAAGCCACAGCGCCTCCAAAAGCCATGACCCTACCGGAGAGCTTAAGATCAGGAGCCCCCAGGACCGAGGCGGCGGCGCAAACCATCACGGTGATTACCACGATGTACCCAATGACCGGTCCTTTCATCTTTCCAAGATGGGATCTGAGCCACCGGTAGACCAGGCCGCTGACCGCGGCGACCACAAGGAGGCTCGCCCAGGTCCAAATGTTGAGACCTGCAACAGAGAAAAATCCGATGACATAAAAGACATGCCCCACGAGAAAAGAGACCAGACCCAGCAGGAAGGCTTTCTTCTGAGGCAGCGCCAGAAGCACATCGCCCCCAAGGCAAAAGACCAAACCGGTCACCAGGAGGGGTCCATAAGGACTCAAGGGGTCTTCCTGAAGCAGGGCGGCAAGGATGAACAGTAACGAGAGGCACCCTTTGAAGGGCACAAGGCCGGCGCGGTTTTGCGTTTTTTCAAAATACAGGACGGCACACAGGAGAACAAAGGCGGCAAGAAGAATCAATGTGGATGTCATAGCCCCTCCAGGCTAAAGGTGATGGTCTTGTAAAAAGTCGCGTTCACCCTTCGATACCTCAGGGCGAACGCTTTGGAGCGACGCCAAGTGCCAAATTTTCCGTTCGTGGTGAGGTATCGAACCATGAACGGAAATGCTCCGTTTGACTTTTTATCAGACCGTCAAAGTGAGAACCTGTGCTTTTTCCTTGGCTATTCTCTGCGTCATCTTTACAATAATTCATTGGGGAAGCCAAATTTTCTGGCATACTCAGCAGGAAATCAACCTGCCATAGTCGAGCTGCGATCGGCAACCTGCGACTGGCCAAAGGCAACAGGCTTCCTGCATGGGAACAGGTTATGCCGCACCGCAACGGGCTCACAGTCCCATCTTATCTCAGCACGAGGTGCCCTACATGAACACCATTGACCTGAATTCCGACGTGGGCGAGAGCTTCGGCAATTACAAACTCGGGCTCGACGAGGCGGTCATCCCCCTGATCACCTCCGCCAACATTGCCTGCGGATTTCACGCGGGAGATCCCTCGGTCATGCGCAAGACCGTCTCTCTCGCCAAGCAGCACGGCGTTGCGTTGGGGGCCCATCCCGGATTTCCGGACTTGATGGGTTTCGGCCGCCGCAACATGGACGCCTCCCTGAATGAAATCAAAGACTACATCGCCTATCAGGTGGGAGCGCTCCACGCCTTCACAGCCCTGGAGGGTTTGAAACTCCAACATGTGAAACCCCACGGCGCTCTTTACAACATGGCGGTGAAGAACCCGGCCATCTGGGAAGCCGTGGCAGAGGTTCTGGCCGGTGTGGATCAGAACCTGATCCTCGTGGTCCTTGCCGGATCGAACCGGGAAGAGCTGCAAGCCATCGGGTCCCGTTTCGGGATTCGGGTGGCCTTCGAGTTCTTTGCCGACAGGGCTTACAACCCGGACGGGTCCCTGGTTTCCAGGCGGGAGCCTGGAGCGGTGATCCATGACCAGGAGTTGGCCAGCCGCCGGGTTCTCAAGCTGGTGAAAGAGGGAAAGGTTGTGGCCGTGGACGGAAGCGAAATCCCCCTGGCTGCCGAAACCATCTGCGTGCATGGCGACAACCCCACGGCCGTGATGCTGACTAAAAGGATCAGGGAAACCCTGCTGGTCTCAGGAATCGAAGTCAAGCCCATGGGGACTTTTATTTGACGGTGCAAGGTCCAAGGCCCGCGGAAAGCAAGCACTGATCAGGGCGCAATTTTACTGTCATGCCGGGCTCGATCCGGCATCCAGAACACTGGATTACGGCTTCCGCCGGAATGACCGCCTCTGGAGTTCCATGGGTATAACCTCTGTGTTGCGACCCAGGTGTTGTGATGCTTTACGACCCACCCCTTTTTCGCCTCATGGGAGACCGCGCTCTCCTCGTTGAGCTCGGAGATCAGATCAGCCCCTCCATCAACGAAAAGGTGAGAGAGCTTTTCCTTAAGCTGGATCGCCGTCCCCCGGAGGGAATTCTGGAACTTGTCCCAAGCTATCGATCTCTCATGGTCGTCTATGATCCGCTGAAAACACAATGGAACCGGCTCCAAGCGGAGATTCTGAAACTGCACCAGGCCACAGACCCTTCCCTGGTCCCGGAACCGAAAACCCTGATCGTGCCCGTGGTCTATGGCGGGGAATATGGTCCAGACCTGGAGTGGGTCGCCGCCTTTCACAAGACGACCCCTGAAGAAGTGATTCGTCTCCACACGGGGACGACCTACCGGGTGTACATGATCGGCTTTACTCCCGGATATCCCTACCTTGGAGAATTGCCGGAAGCCCTTGCGACTCCACGACGAGAAACCCCTCGCACGGCTGTGCCTCAGGGCTCCGTGGCCATTGCCCAGAGGCAGACCGGCATTTACCCCGTGCAAAGCCCTGGGGGCTGGCACATCCTGGGGTGGACACCCATCCCCCTTTTCGACGCAGACCACTGGCCGCCCACCCCCTTGGAGATGGGCGACAGGGTCAGATTTTTCCCCATTCAGGAAGAGGACATTCCCCATTGGACACCATCGAAAGCCTAGAAATCCTTTCTCCAGGCCCCCTGACCTCTGTCCAGGATCTCGGCAGGTACGGCTTCGGCAGGTACGGCGTTCCTCCGAGCGGCGCCCTTGATTCCTTCTCCCTGCGAGTGGCGAATCTTCTGGTGGGCAATCCTGAAGGAGAAGCAGGCCTTGAAATCACCCTCATGGGGCTGAAAGTCCGGTTTCTAACGGATCTCACCGTCGCCTTGTGCGGCGCCGACCTCCAGCCCCACTTGAACGACATCCCCCTTGAAATGTGGCGCTCTCATATCGTCAGGAAGGGAGACACCCTGTTTCTCAAAGCCCTCAGAAACGGGTGCAGGGCTTATCTTGCGGTTGGAGGCGGCATCAGCCTTAAGCCGGTGCTTGGGAGCAAATCCACGAACCTTGCATCCAGGTTCGGCGGTTACCAGGGAAGAGCGCTCAGGAAAGGAGATCGTCTCTTCTCTCGCGCTCCTGGTCAGCATTTTAAGAGCGCAGGGAAAGTTCTTAGCCCGGAAGCAAGACCCTGCCACACAGGGGATTGGGTTCTCAGAGTGCTCCTGGGCCCGCAGGACCAGGATTTCCCCGAGGAATCCACAAAACTGTTTCTTGGTTCTTCCTTCAGGGTCTCCTCTCAATCCGATCGGACCGGCATTCGCCTCTCCGGGCCCGCGCTGCACCGAAAAAGGGAACTGGGTGATTCGATTATCTCCGAGGGCATTGTCCCCGGTGCGATTCAAATTCCTGGAGACAGCCAGCCCATCATCCTCCTCGTGGAGACCGTAACAGGGGGCTACCGGAAAATGGCCACTGTCATCTCTGCAGACCTTCCCCTTCTCGGCCAGGTCAAGCCCGGTGACCGGGTCCGCTTCCTGGAGGTTTCCATGCAAGAGGCGATCACGGCGCTTCAGGCACTTGAGAGCCCTATCCACACGCTCAAGAAAAATTGAGACTGACCGTCCCTACCCTTTTGGAACCCTTCGTTTTTTCTATCAGGAGCGCTGACAGCCTTTCATCATAAAATCTTCGAGACTTGTCTTTACATCAAGCCTTCTAGGAGTTATAGAGATGCACGAGTCCGGGGGAACCCGGAGAAGGAGATCTCTGATCTCATGACCTGTTTGCCTACCATAAAGGAAGAAGGGACATGAAATTCATCAAGAGAGATACGGATTTCTTTGAGCTTTTCGACAGCATGGGGAAGAACCTCCTCAGCGCCTCGGAAAAGCTGGTCCTGTTCTTTGAAGATTTCACCGGCATGGAATCCAAGATCAAAGAGATTCACGATCTCGAGCATGACAATGATCTCCTGACCCATGACGTCATTCGAAAGCTGAATCAAACCTTTCTCACCCCTATTGACCGGGAAGACATTCACTCCCTGGCTTCCAAAATGGACGACATTCTGGACCTCATGTGGGGCGCAGCACAGAGAGCACAGCTTTTCAAGCTGAAGCAATCCACCAAGGAGGCTGCAGACCTGGCCAAGACCCTGGCCATGATGATCGAACTGGTATACAAGACCTTCAACTACTTGAGGCACAAAAAATACTCATACATCCAGGATCTGTGTGTAGAAATCCACGGGCTGGAAAACCAGGGAGACGAGATCTTCAGGGCGACCCTTGGAAGGATGTTTGACGAAGTGAAGGATCCCATCCTGATCATCAAGTGGAAAGAGATCTACGAGAACCTGGAAAACGCCACCGACTGCTGCGAAGATGTTGCCAATATCCTTGAGTCCATCGTGCTGAAGTATGCATGAGATCCTTCTGATCATTGTCTTTCTGACCATCCTCTTCGAGATCAGCAACGGCTGGAACGATTCCGCCAACGCCATTGCCACAGTCGTCTCCACACGGGTGCTCTCGCCCTTCCAAGCCGTGGGCATGGCGGCCACCATGAACATCTGCGGGGCTTTCTTTTCCACAGAGGTGGCCAAGACCATCGGTGAGGGAGTGGTGAGTCCTGAAGCCGTGACCAACACGGTGGTGATCGCCGCCCTGGTGACGTCGTTTCTCTGGAACGCCGTTTTGACGAGACTCGGCCTCCCCATCAGCTGCTCCCATGCCCTGATCGGCGCCCTCATGGGTTCCTCCGCGGCCTACGGGGGGATCGCCATATTGAATTTCGTGGGGCTCAAGAAGATCTTTCTCTCTCTTTTGATCTCCCCGGCCGTCGGGCTGCTTCTCGGTTATCTTGTCATGAAATTCCTGCTCAGGTTTTTCGGGGCTTACTCTCCTGGAACTCTGAACAGGACCTTCGGCCGGATCCAGCTCATCTCATCGGCCTTCATGGCTTTCAGCCATGGATCCAATGATGCACAGAAAGGCATGGGCATCATCACCCTCGCTCTGGTGAGCGGCGGTCTGCTCACTTCGCTGGAGGTCCCTTTTTGGGTGATCCTCACCTGTGCGACGGCCATGGGGCTGGGTACCGCCATGGGGGGGTGGCGCGTCATCAAGACTCTGGGCGTCAACATGCTGAAGCTGGAGCCCATTCACGGATGTGCCGCGGAGACGACGGCAGCCGTGACCATCATCGTGTCCAGCCACTACGGCCTTCCCGTCAGCACGACCCATGTCATTGCCACGTCTATCATGGGAGTGGGAGCGACCAGGAGGTTTTCTGCGGTTCGCTGGGGGCTCGCAGGCAAGATCATCACGGCGTGGGTCTTCACCCTGCCCCTGTGTTTTGCCGCAGGGTGGGTGATCGCGGAGTTGCTGCTGCACATGTAATGAAGAAAGGGACAGAGGCACACATTGAAGTAACGAGTGACAAGTGACCAGATCAAAATATGATGAACTCGTAAAAAGTCCCGTTCGCCCTTCTATACATCAGGACGAACGCATTTCAGCTTCCGCAAGTACCTGATTTCCAGTTCATGGTGATGCATAGAACCATGAACGGGAAGTGGGTTTACGCCTTTTTAGGAGGCCATCAAATATCCTCTTGTCACTTGTGACTCGTCCCTTGTCACTTCTCTGTGTCGATGAAGGTGCGCGAGAGATGGGGGGTTATCCATCTCTCAAATGCCTAGAAACGCGGATCGAAACATGTCGCTGGCCAGGAGTTCCTCCCCGGTGCCCTCCCCGACAATCCGGCCGGTCTGAAGCACATATCCCTTGTCTGCCAGGTCAAGGGCCTCCCGGACATTCTGCTCCACAAGCAGAATGGTCATTCCTTTCTCCTTCAGGCGACGAACCGTATCCAACACCTCATCGACCAGGATGGGCGCAAGCCCCAGGGACGGCTCATCGAGCATGAGGAGCTTCGGGTTGGACATGAGTCCGCGGCCGATGGCGACCATCTGCTGTTCGCCGCCGGAGAGGGTCGATGCCGCCTGACCTCTGCGCTGTCTCAAGGGGGCAAACAGGGTGTAGACGAATTCAAGGTTCTTCTGAATCCGGGAAGGATCCTTGAGGACATAAGCCCCCAGGAGAAGATTTTCTTCGACAGAAAGAGGCTTGAAGAGCATCTTCTCTTCCGGCACGTAGACAATGCCCCTTTGGACGATCTTCTCGGTTTTGAGCCGGTGGATTTCCTGCCCCACGAAGAGGATTTTGCCCTCAAAGACCGGTTGTTTTCCGACGATGGATCGAAGAAGCGTGGATTTTCCGGCGCCGTTGGACCCCACAACACACACGGTCTCCCCCGCATGGACCGTCAGGGAAACTCCTTGAAGAATCGGCAACCCGGAGTAGCGGACTTTGATATTATCGACTGTCAGAATCGGCTCACTCATCGGCAACGTCTTACCCCGTCTTCCCATCGGGCCGGAATAATGGAATGCTGGAATATTGGAATATTTTGGGAAAGGAAGAAAACGGGTTTTCCTCGATTGCCGACATTCCATTCTTCCATCGTTCCTTCATTCCTTTCTCTCTTGTTCCTTCACATACCTCTCTCCGAGATACGCCTTGATCACCCGAGGGTCCTTCGCCACTTGTTGCGGGGTTCCTTCCGCAATTTTCTGGCCGTAATCCAGCACAATCAGTCGATCGCTGATTTTCATGACAAGTTCCATCACGTGTTCGATCAACAGGACCGTGACCCCCATGTCGTCGTGGATGTGACGGATGGTTCCCAGGATTTCTTCGATCTCAGCAGGATTGAGACCTGCGGCCACCTCGTCCAAAAGCAGCAGCTTGGGCTCTGTGCCTAAAGCCGTCGCCATGGTCACCCGCTTTTGAGCCGGCACCGGGAGCTCCCGCACCATGGCTTGACACAGATCCAGCAGCTTGAGCTCTTGGAGGATCTCGCGAGCTTTCTTGCGAGCCGCTGAGGGGGAACGGGTTCTCAGAAAGCACCCCACCATCACGTTTTCTTCCACCGTGAGGTCGCCGGAGGCCACATACACCTGGAAGGTCCTGGCGATCCCCCGCCTTGCCACGTCATGGGCCTTCAGAGCGGTGATGTCTTCGCCGTCGAAAACAATCCGGCCCGAGGTCACAGGGTAGTGACCGGAAATGCAATTGAAGAGCGTGGTCTTGCCGGCGCCGTTGGGACCGATGAGACCAAGGAGTTCCTTTCTTTCAAAAGAAAAGGAAATCTGATCGTTCGCCCGAAGCCCGTCGAACGCCTTGGTGAGGTTTTGAATCTCCAGGAAGGCCATTATCTCCTCTTTTTCCTCCTCGCCTTTTCCACAATCCCCCAGATCCCCCTGGGCTCGAAGGCGGAGATAACCATGATGATGACGGCATACAGGATGAGGTCAATGCCGACCAGTCCTGCCGCAGCGCCCAGCCATTCCTTCAGGTAGCTTTTCAAAGGAATCAGGATCCCGGCGCCGATGATCGGCCCCCACAGCGAGCCTGCCCCCCCCAGCATGGCCATGAGGGCGATCAGGATGGAGATATCGAGGCTCATGGTATCTTCAGGCTCGATGTTCTTGACGTAGCATGCATGGAAGGATCCCACCATGCTTACAAAGGCCGTGGCAATGGCATAGGTCTTGATCTTGGCCCAGTGGACATTGATGCCTAGAGACCTTGCCACATCCTCATTGTCTTTGATGCACCGGAGCTGAAACCCGAGCCGTGACTTGCGGAACCAGTTGAGGTAAACCAGGGCGAGAAAGAAGAATCCCAGAATGACGTAGTAGTAATAGATGTCCTCCTTGAAAACGAGCCTCAAGAAGTCAGGGGGCTGGTACTTGATGGGGGAGATCCCAAGCCCGCGGGCTGCTCCCACAAAACTCCACACCTCGAAAATGTCCTTGAGGACCAGGGACGTGGCGATGGTGGCGATGGCAAAATAGTGCCCTTTGAGTCGAAAGAGCGGGTAGCCGATGATGAAGGACCACAGGACCGCAAGCCCCATGCCTACCGGCATGGAAAACCAGAAGGGGATGTCCCACCGGATGAGCATGACCGCCGTGGTGTAGGCGCCGATCCCCACGTACTGAGCTTTTCCCAGATCGACCTGGCCGCCATACCCGCCGATCGCGTTCCACCCCATCCCGTAGATGGAAAACATGAAGAACTGGATCATGGTGGCCATGGTGAATGAGGAATGGGGAAACAGGGGAAAAATGACAAAGAAGAGCGCAATGGCCCCTGCGATCACGAGATCCATGCGAGGGAAATCAGAGAAATCAAAGGCGCTCTTTAGTGCTTCCACCCGAAGAGTCCCCGAGGCCGCACCACCATGATCACGAAGTAGGCGACATAGATCCACATGTATTTCAAGGAGGTCATGGGCACCTGACCCATCCATTCAGAGTCCGTCACATAAGTGAGGAAGTCCCAAAACCCTGGGATCTCCATGATGAACCCCACCACCAGCCCGGCAAAAAATGCACCCGGCACGCTGCCGAAACCCCCGAGCGCCACCACGGCAAAAGCGATCATGGTGAAGAGAAGCCCCACAAAAGGGTTCACGGACCAGAAGTTCACGATAAGAGCCCCTGCAATCGTCACCGTCGCACCGCCGATACCCCACGCCAGGGTGTTCATCCGCTCCGTGGGAATTCCCATGTATCGGGCCCCCTGGCCGTTCAGTGCCGTGGCCGTGAGGGCCTTGCCGACCTTGGTTCGGTTCATGAGAAGCCAAACCCCTGCAAAGGAGATGACGGACAGAATGGCCGCAGCCAGCTTGGTGGCGGGGAGGATGATGCCCATACCTATGTCAAAACTTTTCCCCACCAGGATGCCATGATGAAGAGCCCTGTCCTCTGACCCGAAAACAAGCAGGGTCAGATTTCTCAAAAAGAGCATGAGACCGAAGGTCCCAAGGAGTTGGGCCACCATGGGCCCTCGCAGGAGGAATTTCACGAACCCCGAATAGCAAAGAACCCCGAGCAGAAACCCCACGACGGCTGCAGCAGGCAATGTGAAAAGCGGATCCATGCCCGTGGCCTGAGCCATGAGGAGCCCCGTGTACATCCCCACCATCAGGAACTCGCCATGGGCGAAATTCACGATGTCCATGACGCCGAAGACAATGGTCAGGCCCAGGGCGACCAGCGCAATGACCATGCCCAGCAGCAGCCCTGAAGAGATGGCGCCTAAGAGAATTTCCAAAACTAGAATCCCTTCAACGGGTAAATCAGGTTGGCCGAGGCCACATCAAAGGGATAAGCGATCTCCAGAACAATATTGCCGTCTTTGTCTTTCTGGTACTGGCCGATCATGCCCGTGCCCAGCTCATTCTGGCCGATGTCTTCCCCGGTGGTGGCAAACTTGATCCCGGACCATGGCACAATGAGTTGGTCTCCAGGAATCTGGATGGTGTTGCACGCCTTCTGGATGTCGGCAGGCTTTGTGGACCCGGCTTTTTCCAGGACTTCCACCCACGTCTGGAGCCCCGTGAAGGCCCTGGCCGAGGCGCCGCTGAAATCCCTTCCGGTCCTCTCCTTGTAAAGAGCGTTGACCTCGCCGGCCACCTTCTTGACCTGGGCCACTTTGGGCAGGAAGACCGTGCGGGTCAAAACGCCCACAATGTCCTCCCTCAAGGTATCCCTGAATTCGGGCGCCTCAAACCCGGCGTTCTGGCCCCAGATGATTTTTGCCTGCGCCTTCTGTGCCTTCAGGGTCTTTATCATGAGGATTGCATCGGAGGTGTAGGATGCAAACAGCATGGCATCCGGCTTCACGGCCTTGAGAGAGCCCACTTCACTGGAGAGGTCCGTGGACTTGGCTGCGTAGAGAATAGACTTCTTGACCTTGAACCCATAGGTTTTGGCCATTTCTTCGATCACCAGGGAGACATTAGAACCCCACTCCGTCTTTTCACAGGCACTGGCCAGATCATCGATGTCCGCCTTCTTGACCGCTTTCACCCCTTTTGCCTTGCCTTCTGTCAAGCCCTTCAGGAATTCAAAAAGGTCCTTGGTAAAGGTCACGTCATGAGGGGTGGTGCGCCAGAACCATTTGAAACCCTGCTTGGTGAGGGCTGGAGACGTGGAGGAATCGTTGATCATGGGCACGCCGTACTGCTCGCATACGGCGCTCACGGTCTTGGTCACGGCACTGTGGTAGCATCCTAAAATCCCTACCACCTTGTCATCGAGAATAAGTTTTTTGGCCAGGTCTGCACCCAGGGTGGGGTTGCCTTCGTGATCCTTGAAGATCAGTTCAATCGGCGCCCCTCCAAGGCTTTTGATTCCCGTGTTCTTCGCCATGTTCATGGAGATGTTCGGATAAACCTTATTAGCGATATCGAGGGCGAGCTCAGCGCCTGCGCGAAGCTCTCGGCCTTCCGCAGCCGCGCCGCCGGTGAGAGGATAGATCACCCCGATCTTGATGGGCTCCGCAGCTTGAACAACTGCCGGAACCAAAAACGAAGTGACGGCCAGAAACCCCAGAATGATGATTCCAACTTTAACCATTGATTTCATCTTCATACCTCCTTCTTCTAAAGACAAAGGTTTTGGGTTGTCGGTTGCTCGTGTAGCGTCTCAATGATCTCCTTACAGGTGTGTCATTTCGATCCCGCTCCATGAGCGGGAGAGAAATCCTGCGTTTCTCACGAGTTATTAAGATCTCTCCCTCCGGTCGAGATGACAGCCAATAGTTGAGACACTACACTTGGGACAGGGGGAATATCTGCGAGTGCCCGGAACTATAGGAGAAAGCTCTGCTTAAGTCAAGATCGACGTTCTGCGCCTTGCAGATTACTGAAAAAACACTGCTTTGCAGGCTGCTCAAAAACGGCCAGATACAAGGCGCCCGAAATCCCGAGGAATGAGACGTACAGTCCAGTACGTCGCAGTGACGAGGGATGAGGGCAACGCAGTAGATGGGCGTTTTTCAGTAGCCTGTTACAGAACCGTCAGGTCTTCGTCTTTCAGATCGGATACGAGCATGTGGCCCGGCGCATGGGTGATCACAAGGGGGAGCTTCGCCGAGGTGGCGGCCAGGGCCGAAGTTACACCGCATGCCCAGAAGACCGGGATCTCGCCCGGGCGGATCGTGACCGGGTCGCCGAAGTCGGGGCGGCTCAGATCCTTGATTCCTATTTCCTCAGGAGCCCCGAAGTGGACGGGCGCACCGTGGGTGAGATGAAACCGGGTCGTCACCTGGGTCGCCCGGACCGCCTGTTGAGGGGTAAGGGGCCGCATGCTGACCACGAGGCGAGATGAAAACGGCCCAGCAGGCACGCAGCTCCGATTGGTGATGTACATGGAGACATTCTTTCCTTCCTCGATGTTCCTGATGGGAAGGCCTGCGGCAAGCATGGCGCTTTCAAAGGAGAAGCTGCACCCCAGGAGAAAACTCACCATCCGCTCATGAAAGAGGTCTTTCACCTCCTCGACTTCTCTCTGGAGCACCCCGTTCTCGTAGATCCTGTATTTGGGCAGATCCGTTCGGAGGTCGGCGCCCCGAGCGATCGCGGGCTCGACTTGCCCGGGCTCCAGAACATCCAGGATCGGGCAGGGCTTCGGGTTTCGTACGCAGAAAAGTAAAAAG
>Ga0101944_10001326_pt1 | contig 52955 bp, 53 predicted proteins | sample DewCreD2012metaG_FD_75245 | JGI IMG/M metagenome (GOLD analysis project Ga0101944, IMG submission 75245) | Hot spring sediment bacterial and archeal communities from British Columbia, Canada, to study Microbial Dark Matter (Phase II) - Dewar... ... | reverse complement strand
TGGCTCATCACGGAAACCGGCTCTCTCGTAACCGTTCATGCGGGCCTGTTCACGGACCAGCTAAGCCGGGAGACCCGCATCGAATTGCACCTCCCATTTCTCGGCAGCAAGATGTGGAGCAGCCGCCTGGAAGCCCTGGCCAGCGCCGAGGTCACGGCGGATGAGGACGGCCGCCTTCTGGTGTACGCGGTCAGGGCTTCACACAAGCTGGACCGCAAGAACTCCTACCAAAGCTTGCTGGCTCTGGCGGGGACTTTGCGGGCGGGGCGGGCGCAATCGAACTCGAGCTTCAGGATTTCATACAGCGACTCGCGCAAGGTGGAGAACGTGCAGGCGCTTTTTGCCTTGCGAGCCGTTTTGGAACGGTATGTGTTCGGGCAGGAGGGCATTGAAAGGTTGAGCCGCCGCCTTCTTTCGTCCGGCAAGGAAACGGAACTGGCCCTGTCGATCTCCGTGCCCGGGTCCCTCGCCGCAGCCTGGCTGGACGCTCCGGATGAACAGTCGCCCGAATTCTTCGCTGTTTACTCAAGAGTCGCTCATGCCGTGCAGCAGACGATGAGGGTATGGCTGCCCTACCTGTATTTCTCGGACGTGCGGCGATACGGGGATCTGGAGGCCGCGTTTCCGCTGGTCGTATACCAGGCCAGCCCGCCCTTCGCCGGCAAGCCCAAGTACGATTTCAATTACGACGTTATGAGCGACTCCTGCATGGCCGGTTTCTTCCGGCTTGCGGCCCGCCCCCTCCAGGCGAGACTCAAGGATCTGGAGGCGGCCTTGCAGTCCTCCGGCCGGCGGGCCCTCGCCGCCTTCTACGCTCCGCGCCGGGCGGGGGACATACTGGCGGCCGTGCGGCGGCGGCCGAAGCTGCTCCATGCCTTGCTGGCCGGCGACGCCTGGCTTACGGATTCTCTGATCAACCTGGGTTGCCGTGGCAGCGCGGTTCGAAAGAAGGCGGTTTCCGATCCGGCTGAGGCAGTGAAGCTCTTGACGGATTTCTCCGCCTCATTTGTCAAGGCGTTTCACGACAAGCTGAGGCGGCTCTATGGCGGCCGGGAATTTGTGGCTCTTGGCTCGCTCTTGTTGGTGGAGGCGACAGCGGCGCTGAACGGGAATGCGCCGGAGCCGAATCGCATCCAGGCGTCCCTGCGGGCGGCCAACCTGTCCGAGACCCCGGAAGCCGCGGTCGTGTTGCTGAACGAAAACTGGCGCGATGGGGAAGTTTGATTCTCGCGCCCAGAAACGGGGAACGCCCGCGGCCGCATTCGACAGCGGGCGTCCGGAGGAACAGCTTCAGAAGGGCAGGATTTCCTCCCGAATGGGATCGAAGGCGATCCTGCGCCGCTGCAAATAGGCAATGTTGCCGAGGTGCGAGGCCTGCGCTGACCGGTGGCCGATCAGAACGTCCCCGTTGGGCAACTTGCGCGAGCGGACGCATTCGAGGAAGTTGGCGATGTGGTCATTTGTGAAATCGCCCGGAGCCGCCTTCACCTCGACGGGCTGCGCGCCCCGTCCGACAGGCCGGAAGACATACCGGCTGCGGTCGATGAAAAGGCTGCCTTGCGTGCCGTAGAAGTCGATTCCGTAGCCGGATGCTCCCGGCGCCAAAGTGGCGTCGAAGGTGGCGATGAAATCGCCGCCGTAGTCCAGGGCGACCGAGATTGTGTCAGGAGCGGTGCGTCCATCCTTGTACTGAATCACGCCGCCGGCGGCCGTTGCCGAAGTGGGGATATCCTTCCCCAAGAACATGTGCACCACATCGATCCAGTGGGTGAACAGATCCGTAATCTGTCCCCCCCCGAAATCGAGGTAGGCCCTCCAGTTGAAATACTGCTGCGGATCGTAATCCCTCCACTTCAGCGGGCCCAGAAAATGCGCCCAATCCAGGTTGGAAGGCTGCTGCTGCAAGGACTGCGGCGCGCGGCGCAAGTGATAGGTGTTCCCATGCCAGTAGGTGCGAACGAACGTCACCTTGCCGATCTTGCCGGTGTCGAAGTACTCCGCCTTGGCTTGCAGGTAGTGCGGGCCGGAACGCTGCTGCATGCCGACCTGGCAAATGCGATTGTTGATCCGCGCAGCCTTGACCACCTCCGGTCCCTCTTCAATCTTGAGGGTTAACGGCTTCTCGCAGTAAACATCCTTGCCGGCATTCAGAGCGTCGATGGCGATCGGCGCATGCCAGTGGTCCGGTGTGGCGATTAACACAACGTCGACGTTCTTCAGTTCGAGGAGCTTGCGATGGTCCGTGAAGTCCTGAGCGTTTGGGGCGCGCTTCTTGGCCAGATCGATCTGGCTGCCGTAGACGTCACAGACGGCCACCACATAGACGGCGGGGTCCTTCAGGAACCCGCCCATGTCGCCGCGGCCCCTGTCGCCTGCGCCGATCAGCGCCAATCCAATCCTGTCGTTTGCCCCGAGCACTCTGGAATAGGACAAGGCCGTCCAAGCGGCGGCGCCACCGCCCGTCCGGCCCAAGAATTGCCGACGATCAATTCCTTGTGAAGACATGTGCGAATTATACTCCATGCCGCCACTATACCTACGGAGGAGACAGTGCGATCCAGAGTGTGGAGGCTGCTGATTGCCTTTGGGTTGGCGCTTACGCTGTTCGGGCAGCAGGGGACCCCTCCCCGTCCGGCCCCAAAGGCCCAGCCGGCGGACGCGGAACTCGAAGCGGCGATCCGTGCCCGTTTCGCGAAGTCAAAGTCCGGTCTCGACAAGTTCACGGTTCGCGTTCAAGGGGGAGTGGCGACGATTGAAGGGAAGACCGACGTCGTTCAGAGGAAATCGGCGGCCACCCGGATAGCGAAATCGGCCGGGGCGCGGCAGGTGATCAACAAGGTGGAGGTCAGCCAGGCCTCCAAACAGAAGGCGGCGGAGAACCTTGCCAGCGGCCGCAGGCGCGCCCAGGTGAAGCGCAGCGAAGCTCAGCGATAGCGCATTTCCCCCAGTCCCATTGCGGATTCCAGAGCAGAACGGTTCACAAGGCTGGCGATTGATCAGCCGGATCCGCCCAACGAGTTCCTACAGCAGCCTGTTTTACAACGCGAGGCGGCTTTGCTGCTGCAAGCCAGCTTGAACGCCGGGCCGGTCACTTGAGGGCCGGCGGCTCGGGGGAAGCGGCGCCTGTCAAGCTCCTCAGCTTCTAACGAACTTCGACTGCGTAGGGCATCAACCTCAAGTAGGCGCCGTCTCCGAGCGCCGAAGCCGGCCAGCGGCTTAGAAATTTCTGGAGCCATTCCGGCGCGCCGCCCATCGGCGCCGGGTTTTCCAGCAGACGTTCAAGAAGACTTCGCTTCGGCGGGTACACGAGGATGCTCAGCTTCTCGCCGCGAGGGATCGAGGCCCGTTCCCGAACCAGTTCGAATGCCCGGTCCAGTCCGCCCAGTTCGTCGACCAGCCCTCGTTCCTTCGCTTGAACACCAAGCCAGACGCGGCCCTGCGCGAGGGGTTCCACCTCTTCGAACTTGCGCTTGCGGGCATCCGCCACCCTCTGCACGAAACTCCGGTAGTTCTCGTCCACGCCGGCTTTCACCTTCTGCCGGGCGGCCGGACTGAGCGGGGTGTAGTCGGAGTCAATCGCAGCGAATTGGCCCCTGGTCAACAATTCCTTCGTAATGCCGAGCTTGCCATAAAGCCCGCGCAAGTTGACCTTGCCGAACACCACGCCAATGGAGCCGGTGAACGTGCCCGGGTACGCGACGATCGGGTCGCCGGTCATGGCAATATAGTAGCCGCCAGAGGCGGCCTCGTCCGACATGGACAGGACCACCGGTTTTCGTTTACTGAGAAGATTCATCTCCCGCCAGATTTCGTCGGATGCGAAGGCGTCGCCGCCGGGCGAGTCGATGCGAACGACCGCGGCCCGGATGGACTTGTCGTCACGCACTTGCCGCAGTATCTTCACGAAGTCGCCCGAGGCGATTCCCGAATCCTGGCCGAACTGTCCTCCGCTTCCCCGGACGATGGCGCCCTGCCCGACGACAAAGGCCACCCGGTTGCGGCCCGCCGACGCCTCCCCGGACACGCTCCGCAAGTAATCCCTCGGGTTAAGACGGGCAAGCCGGCCCACACGAGCCTGCTTCGCCAGCTCGTCGAAAAACTGGTCTTCATAGACCAGAGAGTCGACCAGCCCGCGATCCAGAGCGTGCCGGGCCAGGAACGGGCCCGCGTCGATCATCTCCCGAACCTGGTCCTCACTCTTGCGGCGCCCCGAGCCCACCGCCCGCACGAGGTCCCCGTACAATACATCCAGCATGCTGTTCAGCACTTCGCGTGTTTCGGTGCTCATGCTGGACCGGGTAAACATGTCGCCGAAGTCCTTGTACTTGCCGGCGTGCTCGATCTCAACCTGAACGCCGACCTTTTCGAGCGTCCCCCGAAAGAAAGTGAGTTCGGCCCGCAAGCCCTTCAAGTCCAGCATGTCTTCGGGAGACATGTGAATCTTGCCCGCGGCCGTAGCGAGGTAGTACTCGCGCGCGGACGGCATCCGGAGGAAGGCGGCCACGGGCTTGCCGGTCTTGGTCAATCGCGAGAGGCCTGTCTGGAACTCGTAGAGCTTGCCCCACCCGGCCTCAACGCGGCCGGGCATGATGGCGACAGCCTTGATTCGGGAATCCGACTCGGCTTGCCGGAGGAGTTGCCACCAGTCCGTCATGGTCAGCGGAGCCTTGGCTTGAAACAGAGGCAGGGGTACGGTCCACGGCGCCTTCTCCGGAATCTCGCCCTCAGGATCCAGAACCAGAACGCTGTTCGCCTGGATGGCCGGCGGTTTCTCCGAGAGCCGGGCGACCAGGAGCACGCCAACAACGAGGGTAAGCACAACCAGCAGGACGCCTGCGAGCAAACCGATCAGAAACCTGGCCATTGAGGACCGCCTTTTTCAAGGAAGTGGGTGAATGGGGGTTCCGCATTCGGCAGGGGTCCATCCACACCTCGATTCTACTCGAGCGAGGCGGAGGCGCGGTCTGGCGGTATCAGGCCAGAACGGGCAGCTTGATGACCTTCTTCTGGATCGCGTACTGCACGAGCTGGGCCTTGTTGTGGATGCCGAGCTTGCGCATGAGGTTGAACTTGTGCGCCTCAACCGTCTTGACGCTCAAGTCCAGTTGCGTGGCGACTTCCTTGACGGAATTGCCCTCGGCCAGCATTTTCAGGACTTCCTTTTCGCGGGGGGTGAGACTGGCGAACCGGGGCAGCCGGTCGGTGGTCTTGACTCGGGACCGGAAGTCGTCCACCAGTTGCGACAGCATCCGCGGGCTCAGGTAGCTGCCGCCCCGATGGACGTCTCGTACGGCGGATGCCAACTGCGAGGAGGGGCTGTCCTTGAGTACGTAGCCGCTCGCGCCCACTTCCATGCCCTCAACGAGGTAGTCCTCATCGTCGTACATGGTGAGGAACAGAACTTTGGTCTCGGGACGGCTCCGGCGAATCTGGCGAGTGACCTCAAAACTGCTCGGTCCTGGCATGCTGATATCCATCAGGACGACGTCCGGCCGGAGTTCCGCGGCCCTGTCGGCGGCGGAGGAAGCGTCCGGCGCCTCCCCAACCACCTCCATGTCTGGTTCGGTGCTGAGGAGCGTTCTGATCCCCTGCCGGAACAGAGTGTGGTCATCGGCCAAGAGGATTCTGATTTTCGACATAGTGCGTATGCGCCCTCACTTTTCGCTGCTGGTCCGGGCTGGAATCCGGGCGGCGATTTTCGTCCCTCTTCCGGGGCGGGACTTGACTTGAAGGTTTCCGCCCAGCAATGCGGCTCTTTCCATCATTCCAACCAGCCCAAAGGTGCTGCCTTTCCGGAGCGATTCTTTCACGTCGAAGCCGATCCCATCGTCTTCCACGCGTAGCCTGATCTCTCCATCGGCGGAATCCAGGCAAATGTTTACATGCGTGGCCGATGCGTGCCGCGCGATGTTGTTCAGGCTCTCCTGAAGCAGGCGGTAGACCGAAGTCTGGACCTGTTCGCCGAGTTCCGGCAAGCTCCCCACCCTCAAGCGAATCTGGAAGGGCGCCAGCCGCTGAAACCGGGACACAAGCTGGCGGACAGCGGCTCCCAGACCGAGCTCGCCCAATACCGATGGGCACAGCGACGAAAGCACCCGCCGAATCTCCGTAATGGTGCTCTCCGTCAGCCCTCTGGCGGCAGCCAGGCCTGCGGCCAATTGCCTGGCGCCTGCCGGCAGGGACCGTTCCAGCATCTCCAACTGGAGCCGGATGCACATCAGCGACTGGCCGGTCTCATCGTGGAGTTCCGCGCTGATACGTTTTCTTTCGCGCTCTTCCACTTCCACCAGCCGCGCCGCCAGGGTGCGGATCTGCCCCTCTCGGGCCGCCAGATCCTGGAGCAGCCGGGCCTTTTCGGTGGCCAGAGAACAGTGCCCGGCGGCTCCCGTCAGCAACTCCACTTCCCGGGGGAGCCATTCGTACTCTTTGAGGAAACCGAACTGCATCACGCCGCCCATCCGCCCTTCGAAAGGCAGTGGCACAGACCAGCAAGAGCGTACCCCCTCCGCCCACTCCGGAAGGATCGCCAAACGAGTTCCGCGGCGGCGTGTCCCCTGACAGGCCGGCCGCTGCAGGCGGCGCACCATCTCCGGTCTGGAAGGCAGACAGTTCCGCGCGGGCATTTTCGGCAGGGCGCACTGCACTCGCCAGCAACGGGCTTTCCTATCGAAAAGAAACACCGCCGCCAAATCAGCCCGGCAGAACTTTGCCAGCGTGCGAAGCATGGGCGGCAGCAAGTCGCCCACGGTGCGCGACGCCAGTTCGATCTCGAACAACTCCTGGTAGGTGCGGGCCTCCAGTTCCGCGACCTCGTAATAGGAGTGGTTCAATTGGAGAGCTGCCCAGAGCCGCCACTGCTCGACAGCTCCACTCGGCGCAATCTGGGCCCCGCCTTCCGCGCTCATGCGGGGATCCGCCAGCAGCCGGGAGTATTCCTCCACCGCCTGGACGGCCCGGAAGGGAGGGATCTTCAGCAACGCCAGCCGCCGCCCATGGTATTCCACCTGTTCGGCGTAGTTTGGCAGAAACCCCTGGGAGCCAAGCAGAGGGATGGCTGCCGTCGGCATCAGCGCGGCTGCCGCTCTTCTGGCGGCGGAATCGAGACCGAGGGCGGTCAACCGAGCTTCAAACAGCCGGTCCACCCTCCGGGCGAAAGGTTGGAGGCTCCTGGCAAGCTGCTCCATCTGCGACTCGAATCTCATGGACTCTCCCGCTGGCTCGGTGTCCGGAGATGGATGAGCGCTCACGTGCATTCCTTGGAACTGATCGGGTGCAGGCCCGGTGACCTGTAGACATCGATGGGAAGTGTCAGCAGGCGGCGCCCGGCTGGACGTGAAGAAGCCCGGGCGCCCGGCCGCTGCGGCCGCGCTTCTCCTGGTACAGGGCGGCGTCGGCCCGCGCGAACAGGCGGTCCCCATCCTCGCCGGGCCTGTGCTGGGCCACCCCGACGCTGGCCGCCAGTTCCACATTCAGAGGTCCGGATGGACTTTGAATCGCATACAGGCCGCGCATCTTGGCCCCCACCTGCCTGGCCCGGGCGAGAGGATCCGCCAGAGCAGTGGTTACAATCACCAGAAACTCGTCTCCGCCCCAGCGGCATACTACATCCTCCTGGGGGAACTGCGCCGTCAGACGTTCTGCAAAGGAGCGCAGCACCTGGTCCCCCGTCGCGTGCCCAAGACGGTCGTTGATCGTCTTGAAATGGTCCAGGTCGAGAAGCAGGAGGCACAGCGGCGCTCCCTCGGCGATCCGGCTCCCGATGACGCTCTCCGCGCGCCGGCGGTTGGCCAGCCCGGTCAGGGGATCGGTCAGCGCCAGAGCTTCGGCCTCCTCGACGCGCCGCTGAAACCGCCGGAGTTGGTCCTCCATCTGGGTGGCGGCGTCATGGCTCTGATGCCACATTTGCTCGGTGCAAGCTTTCAACCGCGCCAGCGCCCCCGTCAGACGTTCCCGGATCAGGCTCAGGCTGTCCACCTCCGCCACGGACTCGAGTTCGCGGGCGACGGCGCGGAAGTGGCCGGCGTGGCGATCCGCGCGCTCCGCCACCGCGCTCGCTGCCTCGGCCACGGCCGCCAGGATCTCGCGGACGTCTTGTTCGCGGCAGCGAAGCACGGTCCTGGACAGAGACGCGTATTCCCGAAGCCGGGCCTCAAACTCCAGGCGTGTCCCATCCAGCGCCCCGGCCGACTCGAACTGGCTGGCCGCCCGGTGGATCGAACGCAGTTGTTGCCGCAGCCCCGCCGCCAGATCCCGTTCCACCTCCACCGCGCTCGCGCCAACACTTTCGATTGCCGAAAGATAGCAGCGAAGAGCCGTCCGGAACTTCAAGTTCAGTTCTTCCAGATCGTCCAAAGTCCTCTTCAGTGAAATCATCAGGGCGTACTCTTCCAACGGCTCTCATCGGCGGTTGGGCCGCCCCGTTGAGGGGAAGCGCCCTGAGCGCGGGGCTACAATAAGTAGCATGGAAGACAGGCTGATCATCGCGGGACGCGAGTTCCGCTCCCGATTGATTGTAGGCACCGGCAAGTACCGCAGTTTTCAGGAGATGGCGAAGTGCCACGAACTCAGCGGCGCGGATATGGTGACCGTCGCCGTGCGGCGGGTCAATTTGACCGACCGGAGCAAGGAGTCGCTGCTGGACTACATCGATCGCTCCAAATTCTTCATTCTGCCCAATACGGCAGGCTGCTACACCGCGGATGAGGCTGTGCGCACCGCCCGCCTTGCGCGGGAGGTAGGGCTTTCCAACTGGATCAAGCTCGAGGTGATCGGGGATGAAAGGACGCTTTTTCCGGACAACGAGGGCCTGCTCGAGGCGACGCGGGTTCTCGTTAAAGAGGGATTCGTGGTCCTGCCTTACACCAACGATGATCTGGTCAACGCCAGGAAGCTGATCGACGCCGGGGCGGCGGCGGTGATGCCCCTGGCGGCGCCGATCGGCTCCGGCATGGGCATCCAGAATGTCTCGAACCTCCGTATTTTGAGGGAGTTTATCACCCAGGTCCCGCTCATCGTTGACGCCGGGGTCGGGACCGCCTCCGACGTCGCTCTGGCGATGGAATTGGGGGCCGATGGCGTGCTGCTCAACACCGCGATCGCCGGCGCCGAACATCCCGAAGAGATGGCGGTAGCGATGAAACTGGGGGTCGAGGCGGGCCGGCTCTCGTACCTCGCGGGACGCATCCCAAAGAAGCTCTACGCCACCGCGAGCAGTCCGTTGGAGGGAGTCGTCAGGTAAGCGGTGTCGCAGCGGCCGCCGCGAGGTCGCCCGCGTGCAGTTCCGGGAACTCCAGTTCGATACGAGTTCCGGCGCCGGGCTTGCTTTCGACGTGCAGCCGGTAGTCGTTTGCAAACAAGACCTTCAGCCGCTCGTTGACGTTGCTGATGCCAATGCCCTGGTCCAGCAACGTCGCCAGGCGGGCTTCGGTGATGCCCACTCCGTCGTCCTCGATGGAAAGCCGGATGCGGCCGTTCGCTGCCTGGCAGCGCAGGCGGATCATCCCGCCCTCAAGCTTGCTGCTCAAGCCATGACGGATGGAGTTCTCCACCAGCGGTTGCAGTAACATGCTGGGCACCAGAAGGTCCAGAGTCTCGGGACTGACGTCCTTTTCGAAGCGGAGTTTCTCTCCAAAGCGGACCATCTCAATCGACAGATAGTCGTCGATGAAACTCAGCTCGTCGCGCAAGGGGCTGAGGTTCTCATGTTTGCGCAGAAGACGGCGGAGGATGTTGGAGAGGCGGTAAACCATGGCCCGCGCCTGGTCTGGGCTGGTGCGGATCAGCGAGGACACCGAGTTCAACGTATTGAACAGGAAGTGCGGATTAATCTGGCTGGACAGCGCGGCCAGCCGGGCCTGCATCAAGAGCTGCTCCTGTTCCACCAGCTTCGCCTCATTGCGGGCATTGTTCCAGACCTTCAAGGGGAGCGTCACGGCAAATAGGCTTGTCACGTAGACCAGCAGCAGCGCCAGGACATGATCCGTGGGTTGAGGGATGTAGAAAACCAGACCGGGGAAGAGGCGCCCCATGGCCCCTCGCAGAAATTCGGCAAAGAGGATCGCCAGGATAAGGAACAGTTGGAAGAGCGCTCTCCGGCGCGCCGGTCCGCTGCGGAACAGCTTGTAGATTCGAAAACCAGGCACGGGAGAGAACCTCCACACGTCCTCCGTGTCCGAGGAACAATCCCGCAGGAGTCCTCCCAGCACCCCGGCCGCGGCCAGCAACGGCATCGTCAGGATCTCCCCGTTGATCATCGCCGGGATCGAGATCAACACCCCGGAGAACAAACCGGTGACATAACCCGCCAGCAAACCCGCCAGGAGGCTCGCTTCCAGCCCCAGGTCCACGGCCTGGTAGGAGGGAAGAATCACCCGGATGGCGACGCCGGCCCCGAAGATTGCCGAAAAACTGACCGCCAGAACCAGCCGCTGGTTCAGCGTGCGCTGCTCCCTCATCAACATGCGCTTGAAGGGGCTGGAGCGCACCATGAAGCTGGCCAGCACGGTGACGACGCCCAGCTTCAGCAAGAGTGTTAAGAGATACTGCTGCACGAATCCGCTCTGCTGTTCATTCTATAATGTCAGGTTAGGGGCGTTTTTCACGCCACGCCGCTTTCTCCAATGCAAAGCACAGCTTCCTCACTCCGGCTGCAAAAGGTGGCCGAGGCCGATTTCCCTTCCAGGTTCGGGGATTTTCGGATTTACGGTTTTGAGGGCGTCTATTCGGGACGCAGGGAAGAGGCGGTCGTGCTGCGCATGGGAGATCTGTGCGGCCAGCCGCCGCCACTGGTGCGAATCCACTCCCAATGCCTGACCGGTGACGTTTTTCACAGCCTGCGCTGCGACTGCCGTGCTCAACTGGAGCTATCCCTGGAACGGATCGCCGCCGACGGCAGGGGCCTGCTGATCTACGAGCACAAGGAAGGGCGGGGAATCGGTCTGCTGAACAAGCTGCGCGCCTACGAACTGCAAGACCAGGGCGCCGACACTGTCGAAGCCAACGAAAGGCTGGGCTTCGAAGCGGACCTCCGGAATTACCGTCTCCCTGCCGAAATTCTTCTTTATTTTCATGTAGATAAAGTTAGGCTGCTGTCCAACAATCCACAGAAGATCCGGGCGCTGGAGAAAGCCGGTGTCCAGGTTGTGGAGCGGGTCTCCTGCGAGGTGCCGCCCAGTCATTCGGCGGAGGCGTATCTGCGCACCAAGAAAGAGAAGCTCGGCCACCTGCTCGACTTGTGATGCCGCGGGCCGTCAACTTGGGCCGCCGCCGTATGCGGGAAGTCCCGCTGACACAAGACTCCGCGCAGACCCCGACGGCAGCCCCGTGAGCGCGAGGCAGCCTTGCCAGCGCAGGACGCATTCGTGCCCTCCCGCTGCCGAAATGGGGAGCCCCGCGGAATCTCGCAGAAGTTTGCATCCGTTACTGCCGCGCCGGTGTTGGTGAGTCGCGCCTTAGGGAAGGACCCCGCTCTGGGTCCTGGTGTACAGTGGTCACTGTGCCTGGCGGCGTAAGGAGGCGCGTGAATGATCGAGGCTGCGGGGCTTAGAAAAGTCTACGGCGACCTGGTTGCGGTGGAAGGCGCCACATTCGAGGCGCGCCCCGGGGAAATTTTCGGGTTGCTCGGTCCCAACGGCGCCGGTAAGACGACCACCCTGAATTGCATCTCCGGTCTCTTCGCCCCAACTGCCGGACGCCTGCTCGTTAACGGCTTTGATGTGGTTCGCCAGGGCAGGTCCGCGCGCAGGTCCATGGGGGTTGTTCCTCAGGAACTTGCGCTCTATGAGGAACTGACCGCGGCCGAAAACTTGGACTACTGGGGCGGATTGCAGGGGCTTGCCGGTGGAGACCTGAAACGTCGCATCGGAGAAGTTCTGGAGTCCCTCGGCTTGCAAGACCGGGCTAAGGAACCGGTGAAGCGGTACTCGGGGGGTATGAAGCGCCGCTTGAACTTCGCCTGTGGGATCGTTCACAAGCCGAAAGTCCTGTTATTGGATGAACCCACCGTAGGCGTGGACCCGCAGAGCCGCGTCCGCCTGCTCGAGTTGATCCGGCAGTTGGCGGCCGAGGGGGTCTGCGTGCTCTACACCACTCACTATATGGAAGAGGCCGAGGCGCTGTGCGACCGGCTTGCGATTATGGACCATGGCAGACTCATCGCCCAGGGAACCCTCGCCGAGTTGCGCGCCCTCGTCGGAGAGCGCGAGTTGCTCAGCCTCTCCGGCTCCTGGGATCCGGAGCGCGTCCGGACGGCCCTGGCGCAGATCGAGGGCGTTGAAGTCCTCAAAGCCGAGCAGGGGTTGCTGACTCTCGCGGCTCCGGGCGCCGCGGCCAGGCTGGCCGGTATTTTCGCGGCCATCAGCGCCGCCGGCGCAGAGATCCGGGAAGCAACCCTCCATCAACCGAGCCTGGAAGCTCTTTTCATCCGTTTGACCGGCAAGGAGCTGCGGGACTAGCCATGCGTCTTGCGCTCCACACGGGATGGAAGGACCTGCGGAGGTTTGCCCGCGACCCCATCGGCCTCGTGGTCTGGCTCGGCATGCCTCTGGTGGTAGCCTTCTCGCTGCTGGCGGTGTTTGGCCGGAGCGCGTCCAGACCGCAGGGGATCTTGTTCGTGGCCGATCAGGACAATACCTTCCTGAGTTCAGTGCTCGCCCGGGCTTACACACAGGGCCAGCTTGGCGAGATGATCACCGTTCGGCCGGCAAAGCCCGAGGAAGGGAGAGAGCGTGTCCGGGCCGGGGAGGGTTCAGCGCTGCTGATCATCCCCAAGGGCTTCTCCTCTGCCGTTCTTCGCAATCAGACTGCAAAGCTGGAGCTGGTCACCAATCCTTCGCAGGCCATTCTCCCGGGGATTCTTCAAGAAGTTACGGAGGTGCTTGCGGACGGCGCGTCTTACCTCCAGCTTCTGGCGGGAGACGATCTGCGCCGCTTCGCGGAATCTCCGGAGCGGCCCTCCGATGGCCAGATCGCGGCTTTCAGCGTCAGGGTTACCCGCTGGATCGAAAGGTTTGACGCCTACTTGAACCCGCCGGTGATCGAGGTGCAGACTGAGGACCAACCGCAGAATTCCGGCACAGACTACGCAATGACTTCTCGGATGTTCCCGAGCATGGTCCTTCTGGCGGTGGTGTTTCTTACCTTCGGTTACTCCGGGGACGTTTGGAACGAGCACTTGAAGGGGACGCTCCGCCGGGCCGCGGTGTCTCCGGCCGGAATGCCTCACTTCCTCGGAGGCAAGGTGCTGGCGATCGGCACGATTCTTGCAGCCGTGGGCATTCTGGCGATGCTGGCCGCGCGTCTCGCCATGAGCGTCCCTATAGGACGGGGGCTGCTGGCGGGCGCCTGGGTCGTGATCAGCGGCGCCGCTTTCTACCTCCTTATGCTCGGCTTGCACACCCTGGCGGGGAGCCAGCGGGCGGCGCACGTGACGGCCAACATCGCGGTGATGACCCTGGCCATGTTGGGAGGTTGCTTCTTCCCCTTTGAGATGATGCCGGAGTCGCTGGCGCGTATCGGACGCCACACCCCGAACGGCTGGGCCCTGCTCCGGCTGAAGGAAATGCTGGACGGGGCGGCGACGCCGGCTTCTGTCGCTACCGCTTTTCTTGCGGCAGCGGCGGCGATCTGCGTCCTCTTCCTATTTGCCTCGGCGAGGTTGCGCCGGCGGTTTCTGGTCTAGGAGCCATCTGGTGACTCGCGACGCACTCTACCTGGCTCGCAAGGACCTGGCGCAGATGTTCCGGCTGGGGACCACCTGGTTGTGGGCCTTCCTGATGCCCGTGTTGTTTTTTTACTTTATTGGATCGTCGACCGGAGGTTTCTCGCGGCCCCGGCCCCAGGTGGATCGCATCGGCTTCTACTCCCCGCCGGATGCGGGTTTTCTCGTGGATCAATTCCGCCTGCGCCTGGAGGGCCTTGGTTACACGGTGGAGCGCGTATCGGCCGAGGAGGCCTTGCGGAATTACAGCCGCCGTCTGGTTGTGCCGGCGAATTTTACGGAAGATGTCCTGGCGGGACGCCGCTCCCAAATCCGGTTCGCTCAGACCGGCGGCGGCTTGTCAGCGATCTATGACGAGTTCCGCATCAAGCGGGCGGCCTACACGGTGCTGGCGGACGTGCTGCTGGCCGCCAAGGACGGCGCCCCGCCAACCGCCGCCCGAATGGAACAACTCACGTCCGCGGAGAGGGCCATCACTGTCTCGGTTGCTCCAGCGGGGAAGCGTCAGATCGCGCCGAGCGGTTTCCAGCAGTCGGTTCCAGGGACCATGGTTATGTTCCTCCTGCTGGTGATGTTTACCACCGGCGGTGCGAGTCTCTTTCAAGAGCGGAACATGGGCATCCTGCGCCGGCTGGCCTCCGCGCCGGTATCCCGCGGCGCGATCGTGCTCGGCAAGGGCCTGAGCCGTTTCGCGCTGGGCCTGATACAAACGGCCTTCGGGATGATCGCGGGAACGGTGCTCTTCCGCGTGGATTGGGGAACGCATCTGGCCGCGGTGATCCTGCTGCTGATGAGCTACGGGGCGCTCGCGGCTGTCGCGGGCATGCTGCTGGCGAACTTCGGCAAGACCGGGGGCCAGGTCATCGGGCTGGGTGTGCTCCTGTCCAACTTGCTGGGGATGATTGGCGGATGCTGGTGGCCGGCCGAGATCACCCCGCTTTGGGCTCAGAAACTCGGCATGATGGTCCCCACCGGCTGGGCCATGAACGGCTTGCACCGCCTGATGAGTTTCGGGGATCCGCCGCTGGCCGTCGCCGCCCACATCGCGGGCATGCTTGCCTGCACGATCGTTCTGGGCTGGATTCTCGCCCGCCGGTTCCGATTCAACTAGGATTGCCGGGCCGCCATCAGGGAACCGAACTCCGGATCAGCTCCCATACTTCGTCCATGTCGGCCTGCGTTGTGCCTATGTTGCCGATCGAGAACCGGATCACCAGCCGCCCGTTCAGCACCGTGTGCCAGAGGAAGGTCTTCCCCGTGGCATTGACGCGATCGACCAGCCGGGCGTTTTCCTCGTCCGTGCCCCGGTAGCGGAAACAGACCAGCGCAAAGTGAACCGGGGCGACGCGCTCAAACCGCGGGTCCGCATCAACCGCCGTTGCGATTCGCCGGGCGTACCGGATGTGATCCCGCAGCAGCGCCATCACGCCCTCCTTCCCGTAGTAGCGCATCACGAACCAGAGCTTCAGGGAACGGAAGCGGCGGCCCATGGCCAGAGAATAATCCATGGGGTTGATGTTGAGTTCCTCCTGGCCGGTCCGCAGATACTCCGGCACCAGCGTGAAGGCGCGCCGCAGGATATCGGGACGTCGGGTAAAGAATGCGCTCAGGTCCGACGGCGTGAAGAGCCACTTGTGCGGATTCATCACCAGCGAGTGCGCCCGCCCCGCGCCTTTCAAAATCCAGGCCAGTTCCGGGAGAATAGCGGCGGCCCCGGCATATGCGGCGTCGATGTGGAGCCAGAGACCGTACCTTTCGGCGATCTCCGCCGCCGGTTCGACGGGGTCCACGCTCGCCGACGACGTCGTCCCCACGGTAGCCACAACGCAGAACGGCTTCAGCCCCGCCTTCCGGTCGGCCTCAATGGCCTGCTCCAGCAATTCGGGCCGCATCCTGAATTCGGCGTCCACCGGAATTTTCCGGACATTCTCCTTGCCAACCCCCACTGCGATCGCGCCCTTCTCCACGGAGGAATGCGCCTGCTCCGAGGCATACAGAGTAAGGCCACGGCGCATCCCCTTCGTGCGGCTTTCGGGATCCGCCATCTCGCGAGCGGCGGCGATGGCATGGACCGTGCCCATGGACGCCGTGTCGTAGATGATCCCGAAGAAGTCTTCCGGCAGCCCCATCCATTGCCGGAGCCAACCCATCGTCACCGCCTCCAGTTCCGTGCTCGCCGGCGAGCTGCGCCAGACGATCGCGTTCGTGTTCAGTGCCGCGGCCAGCATCTCGCCGAGCACGCCTGGGGGGGACGCCGAGCTGGGAAAGTACGCCAGAAAGCGCGGGTGGTTCCAGTGCGTCACGGCCGGAACCACCAGCCTTTGAAAATCGTCGAAAATGCGGGCCAGCGGCTCACCCGCCTCCGGAGCCGACCTCGGCAGGCTCGCCGCCAGATCTCCCGGCTGAACGTTCGGGGAGACGGGGTACTTGCGCGGGTCCTCCAGGTAATCGGCGATCCAGTCCACGATTTCATGCGCAGCGCGCCGGAATTCTTGTTTCGAGTCAGTCATTGAATTTGAACTACGCCGGCCTCCGCCAGTCTGGCGGCGGCGCCGGCCGGTACCTTCCAGTTTCGATCAAAATGCCCTTCGGCGACCACATCCTGAAGCGATCGCTTGAATAGCAGGAAATCGCCGAATGTGGGCAGAACCTCATACGGCAGTGGTTGGGACGGCATCCCGGCCCGTTTCGACTGTTCCGCGCCTGTCCACCAGGGCAGGCCCGAGTTGACCAGGACGTAACGGCCGCCTGCCGGTGCGATGAACAACAATCCGAAGTCGGCCGCGCCTGGACTCAGCCGGAGCGGCAATTGGGGCGCCAGCCGGGCGATCAGTGCATTGGTCTCCTGGGTGCCAAACAGCACCAGGTCGGCCGCCCGCATGTCCTCTTCCGATATTTCCGAGTCCGCGGCCACCCGCAGGGACAACAGAAGCCGTTCCGGCGGACGAACCCAGGTTGCCGCGCGGCTGGCTACCTCCCTCCGCCGTTGCACCTCTTCCGCGTCCGGCCCATCGGCGGTCCCGTAGACGTAGATGTGTCTCCGGCTGACGGCTTCGCGAATGGGCCCTTCCCGTCCCGGCCCCTTTGCGCCCGCCGGAAGCTGGTAGCGTCCCTCTCTCCATCCCTGCGCTGTTCTGGAAAGGGACACCCGCTCCTGCATCTTGACCTTCACAGGCGCGCCATCCAGTGACAGGGTCAGCGCCGATTCCGGCTGGCAGTTCGCGCACTCTTCGAGTCGCAGCGTGAAGCCGTCCACTCCGCTGGTCTGAATCTCGATCCGGTTCGTGCCGGTGAACCGGGCGTCAATCACCGCCAGTTCACCGGGCGTGATGCCGTCCAACTCCACCCAATACGCCGAACGGTACTTGTAACTCCGGGTGCTGAAATGGACCCGTTGAGGAAACCGCTCTCTCCGGATGCCCCGGAACCAGCTAAAGACGGTCCCGCCCCGGTAAGCAAAATCCCAGGCATTGTGCCGGACGGCGGAATACTCGGTCCACTCCACGCGCACCCCCGCCGCGCGCAGGCGGTCACGCCTTTGCCGGTTCAACTCCACTGGAACCAAGGGGTCCAGCGCCCCTTGAAAGATCCAGACCGGCACGTTCAGCGCGTTCGCGGCCAGTTCATCCGCTTGTTCCAAAGGTGAGGGACAAACGGCGGCGATTGCCGCCCATAGATCCGGTCTTGTCAGCCCGATCCAGAACGCCCCGCCGCCTCCCATCGAAGCGCCTGTCAGGTAGATGCGGTCCTCGTCGATCCGGAATTTCCGTTTGACATCTTCGAGAACATCGTAAACGTCCTTCTCGGGAATGCCCTGGTACCCCATGTTGCCACGCGCCAGCGGCGCAGCCACGATGAAGTCCACGTCGGGGAAGGGAGGAAACGGCCGGTTCCCGGCTTCTGAATCCGGCTCCCGGGGCAGGTTCCCCCTTCCGAATACCCGCCGGAGGTTCAACCGGTGATTCGATCCCTCTTCATGCAGACTGATGACCAGCGGATACTTCTCCGCGGGGTCGAACCGCCGCGGCACATAGAGCGCATACGGTTGATCCGTGTCATCCACGCTGGAAAGCAGGGTCACGACCTGCGGACCGCTGGGGAGTGGCTGCGCCGAAAGCAAGGCCGCTGCGGCCAGTCCGGCGCGCACCGCCTTACGCACGCGCTTCCTCCAATACGGCAGGCAGCCAGCCATGAAACCACTCGCGGAATTCCGAAATCCGTTGGGCTGCCTCGGAGCCTGGCGGGCACGCGGCCGGCCCCACCTTCAAACCCCGCAGCCCCACTGCCAATCTCACGCCGATGGGGATTGGAAAGCGGGAGGCCCAGGCGACAAACTCGTGCAGGCGGGCTTCCAGACGATCCCTCTTGCCGCCCGATCCCTCTGCGATAGCCTTCTCCAAGCCCACCAGAAGCTCGGGCACGGCGCTGGCCACGCCCGAAATAGCGCCGTCGGCTCCCTCCTGCCGCGCTTCGGCAAACACCTGGTCGGCGCCGATGAGGATGCAGAATGGGGTTTGCGATTTGACCGCCTTCATCCGGCGGAAATCATCCAGCCGTCCCGAAGAGTCTTTCACCCCTGTGAACAGGCCGGTGGCGATGAGCCGCATGACAGTGCCGAATTCCAAAGGCGTCGTGACCGCCGGCATGTTGTAGATCAGCGTCGGCAGATTGGAGTCCGCTTCGCGCGCAAACCTCAGGTAGAAACTCTCGATATCAGACTGGCTGTAGCCGAAGAAATACGGAGGCATCAACAGCAGCGATGCGGCGCCGCAGGCCGCCGACTCCCTTGCCAGGTGAATGGCGCCCTCAAGAGTGGAGTGGGACACGTTCACCGTCACAGGCAGCCGGCTCCGCTTGATGGCGAGCCGCATCAGCTTCACCCGGTCCCCGATGTCGAAGTGAACAAACTCGCCCGTGGTGCCCAGCAGAACGATTCCATCCAGGCCGCTCCCGCAGGCGAACTCAACCAGATCGAGAGCCGCGGCATGGTCAATCTCATTGCTGCCGTCGCGGCGCGGCGTAACCAAAGCGGCGTGCACTCCGTGGATCATAAGCGGTGTTCCTTCCCTGAGCCGGCGCAATTCCATTGTCGCGCAGGAGAGCGCTCCCTGCCGCGCCGCGTTGGCCCGGGGGAACGCGCTTTTGTCAGGGTCGCAAACGGGCGCGAACGCGGCAGCAGGAATGCGAGACGCCGATTCGGGGCGCTCCCAGCGCCAGCAACGAGATCACCCGGTACGGCATCTCCAGGCTCCGCAAATCCCAAACGAATAGCCCGCAGACGCAGGCGGGCGGCAGAAGACGCCCGCCTCGCCGCATGGCTCGTTCAGGCAGCGTTATGCCGGCGAGCGGCAGCGACAAGTCCGGTCCAGGGAATGAGGGTTCCTGCCGCCAATCCTGCCGGAACGCCCTACGGCCCGCGCTGCGCCTGACGCTTCCTGTAATCTTCGTACGCTGCGGCGCCGAGCTTCTGCTTCAGGTACTCCTCGTATTCCTTGATCAACGCCGGATCGTGCGGGCGGCTGTAGATGTCGGTCGACTTGTACTTGCCCTGCTCGAATTTCATCCGCGTCCATTCGTCATGGATGTGCGTGATCCTGGCTGCCTCAACCAGTCCCTGCACCATGTGGGGCGGTATGAAATTGACGCCCTCGCGATCCCCGAAGACGACGTCCCCGGGAAGCACCGTCGCGTTGCCGATCCGGACGGGCACATTGATCCCGGTCACCATCAGCCCCCGGATCGCCGGCGGCACGGCCGCGCGAAAATAGCCCGCCATGTCGAACCTTGCGATGCCTTCCAGATCCCGTATCGCGCCGTCAATGACGAAACCCGTCCCCGTCTTCTTCCAGATGTAATAGGCGAGATTGTCTCCGATGATGCCCGCCGCGTCCACATTGCCCCCCGCGTCGATCACGATCACATCCCCCGGACCCAGGAGATCCAAGGCCGACTGGTGCGTCAGCGGGACTTCATTTCCCTTCTTCTTCCATTCCTCGGCGTCGACCTGGGCGACTTCCGGACGAGTTGGCATCAACTGAAGCGTTACGGCCCGCCCGATCAGCTTCTTGCCAGGGTTCAATACCTGGAATCCGCTCACGAACGTGACCGAGTTCGCTCCGCCGCGTCCGCCGGGAACGGCTCCGGCGCCCATGACCTCCTCGGAAGACATCTGCTCAAATTCCTTCAATAGATTGTCCGGCACCTTGGGGCGGCCGTCCGGGAACCGCTCATAAGGGTTCTGGGCCGTGTACTTAATGAGTTCCTCGCGGCTCAGGCTGTTAATCTGAGCGCTGGCGCTGGCCGCGGCCAGGAACAGGCCCGCCAGAACGCCTGCTGTTGCTTTCCTTATGACGCTCATGGTCGCTTCCTTCTCCTCTCCTATGGTGTCTTGTCAACTCCACACTGGTTCTCGTCTTTCGTAAGACGAAGAAACTGCTCAGTATCTGGTTCCCGGCGGAGCCGCCCGCCGCGATTCCTGGCCCGGCAGAACGGCGCGCAGGAGGCATGGGCGCGGCCGGGGAGCCCGCTTGCGGATTCGACCGCTGCGCTCGGTCTCGCTGGAATGGAACACCCGCGGCGCGATCCGCTTGCCTCTGGTTCCGCTCACCCACCCGCTGCTGGACCGCCACTTCCATCAGCATTCTCATCAACTGCAACCCGGTCTGACGGATCAGCTCGCCCACGCCGCCCAACATCTCGGCCATAGGCAGCAACCATCTGCACGGCGGGATTCCCGTCGGCGGCCATGCTCCCCAGTTGCTTCACCGCCCGCTGCGCGTCAATCTGGTATGGTTTCTTCATGTAGCGACTCTCCGTTTCTTTGGCGAGAAATTCCTCTGAGGCTGCCAGTCCTCAGAGAACGCGAGAGTCGCTACTCTCTACGGATTTCTACGAACAAACGGGCATTCCCTTCCCGATTTCACTTTCCGGCCACCAGCGATTATACAACCGGCGGTCCCCCGGTCCAGCTGCGGCGTGACCCGAAGCTCCCGGCTTGGAATGCGGTCTTCAGCGCGGTCCGCGCGGACAACTCCGCAGGGCGTCTTCCGCCGCGAGGCTGTTTGGGGCAGGGACGGTTGGAGACCCTGGAATCCCGCACGGCCCGCCGCATCCTTGACGCGCGGCGTTCCTGGCTCCGCTAAGGCGTGCTGATCAGCGTTGTGAAACTCGCGGCATCGAGCGTGAGCTCGGCTCTCCCATCGGCGACCGCAATGCGGTTGCCCGGCCGCATCCCCCGGTTAACCGTGTCCGTTATATAAGGAGTCAGCTCCTTGACGCCCGCCGGTAACCCCGTGATGATCAGGGGCCGCGCCCCGCCGCTGTTGACGATGTGCACCGTATAGACCTGCTTCGCGATGTGGCCATAGGCGGCGCTGCTCAACGAGGACCGCGTGCCGGTCAGCGGAAGAGCGAACGATCCCGGTTCGGTCAAGCCAAGCTGTTTCAGACCCCAGAACCGCGGCGTGGGGCGCAGGGGTCCGTCCACACCATGAATCCCCAAACCCGCCACCAGCGAGTAATCTGTCGTCAATTGCCAGTGCATGAGCGATAACGGCTGACTGAAGGCGCAAACCCGCACGTAAAGATCCATCTCTCTCAATTGGAACCTCGGCTCCAGGAATGCGCCAGGACGGGAGTGCGCCGCCCCGTCGATCCCCCCCTCGGTAACCAGCACCGGGACGTTCAATTCCTGCGCTGTCTCGACCCATTTGGCCAGGTCCTTTTCCGTATTGCCGCCCCAGGTGTGGAAGCCGACCGCCCCGATGTACTTGTGCGTCTCGGGATCTTCCAGCGCCGGCTGGTAGAACCAGTGGTCGCTCGCCAGGGAGGTATCCGCAAGCAGCATCTTGGTCGACAGTCCCCTCGATAGAAGGTAAGCCCCGAATGTCTTGATCAGGTCCGCATGTTCTTGCGGTGATTGATACACGTTGACGCCCTTCTCGGACTCGTTGAAGGAGAACAAGACCGGCTCGGCTCCGTAGACTTCCTTCAGGTACACCAGGTAATCGCCAATCGATTTGTAGATCTTGTGAATCTTCTCGCGGTTGAGCGGATCGTTCCTCTGCTTCTCCACCCTTGGGCCGCCCGCCGAAATCGCCCATTTGGGAGGGAACCAGATGCTGGCGATGATCGGGATATTCCTCCGGGCCAGCTCACGGGCCATTTCCATGGTCTGCCGGACCGGAGCCCTCAGGTTGCCCCCCCTCGCCGCCGCCAGGGGATCCATGTCTTCTTCCGGATGCCAATCGCTCCACCTCATGCAAATCCGGCCCCAGGTGACATTCAGGTTCTCCAGGTTGTAGGCGACGACTTGACGGTCCGTCCTCGGGTGCTGTAACCGGAAGTTGCCGCCAATTCCCGCGAAGGGACGGCCCGGGCGGAAGGCGTCCACAACCAGGTGAACGGGTTCCACGTCCAGATCCAGTTTCACGACACCCAGACTGGTGTTTTCCTGCGCTGTGACCTTGATGCCCTCAGCCTTCGCCGGCGTGAACCCGAAGGCCGTAACCATAGCCGAGTAAGTCCCTGCGGCCAGAGCAGGGAAGGAGAACTCACCTGCGCTGTTGGAGCGCGCCATGAATTCCGCGCCGGCGCCAGCCTGAGTCAACCGCACCGACGCCCCTGCGACAGCTTCGCCCGCCGCGTCCAGCGTCCGCCCGCTGAGTGAACCAGTGTCCGCTGCGCTTGGGGCAACGGCGCTGTCGGGGCTGGGGACGGCGACCTGGGCGGCGCCGGCCGGAGTCTGCGCCCACAAACCAGTCACTGTCGCGGTCAATAGCAGCAAACTGCCGACTATTCTCTTCATTGAGAGCCTCCGCGATTCCTTCTCACCACGCAAGGTTAATGCTCGCCACCCGTGGCGGCTTCCGTTCCGGTGGAACTCTCCAGTGCAATCCGGGAGCCCACAGTGGAACGGCAAAATGGAACCTCTTCCCCCGAATGCGCCAGTATACTAGGCCGGGAACTACATCGGAATTTCCGCCGCGTCTGCCACCCACAGTCCATGCCCCTGTTCCGCCAGCACGGCTTCGAACCGTTGACCGCAACCAGTCGCTTCCATTCCTGCTCGAACCCGGGCCGGAGGGGCAGCGTAAAAAGCCCGTGCTCCCCCGCTCTCGTGTTCCAACCGCCGCTCGACCAACTCGCCGGTCTGCGAATCCAGGATTGCAACCTGCTGGAAGCGCGTGTGAAGATCACAGCGCATAAGGAACATGCCCGGCTCGTTTCGTCCGAGTCTTGGTCAGATCGTCACTGCCAAGTTTGGCCAGCCGGCTGGAGCCGGCGCCGTTAGAGATGGAAATGCAGATCATCTCCTCTCCTTGCGATTTGCCCTGCTGGAAGGATGGTTTGGAAGTGTACGCCACCCCTCTTCGTGCCACGGCTCACCGTCCCCGGCGCACCCGGAGCTTTCGGCGGAACTTCCTCGCGCAGCGTATCGCTCAGCGTCTCTCCCGAAGTTCCGCATGGAAGCGCCAATTCAGCAGAAACAGCGCGCCCAGCAGGAACAACGGGCCCGAGATCAAGAGGTATGCTGACCAGTGCATCCGGCCGTGGGTCATCGCGAAGTAATACACCCCCAGCGCCGGGAAGGCGAGAGCTCCAATCCACTCCCAGCGCCAGCTCGCCGCCAGGACAAGCAGAACCAGGTATACGGGTATCAGGTGGATGAGGAACGCCTTGACCGTGTGCCAGAAGCTACCCCCTTCACCGAACACGTCCAAAGCGAAAAGGCCCAGAAAGACGGCGAACAGAAGACACAGAATGCGCGGCAGCCAGAACAGCCAGATTCGGGTGGAGCGTCTCATGCTCGGTCAGGCCTCCTCCGGGGCGCGGGGGTTCAATTACCCCCAGCCGCCGGCGCCTTGATTATAGATCACAAATTGCTTATGCGAGCCTCAGATGGAGCTCCTCCCCTGCACACGGATCGCTGCCGCCCCGCGGGCTGACTTTGCGCCCGTGCTCTCTCCGTTTGAACACGCCTTCCTTTCGGCCGTTTCCAGCATCGCGCGCCGCAACTCATTCCTGACCGGACCGCTCAAGTCCCGGCGTCAGGCCTTCGGCGAGGAGTTCAGCGGCGACGGCCCTATCCGGAGCCTCGACGTTGCGAATCCGGGCCGGATACGCGGAAACACCGGCTGGATTCTTCGACGGCCTGCGGAAGTCCGGTGGGTGAGTCCTCATAGTGTGGCTGGAATTTCCACTGAGGCGGCCCGGATCTGCTAAACATATGATTTGGCCGAGTCGATAAACCAGGGTATGAACGATCGGCGGGTGGAGACCCGCATGTTATGCTCCGAGTTGGTGGAGGTCCAGTGGCAGGACCGTCAGGGAAGGCAGCGGCGGATTCTCGCCAACCTGGAAGACATCTCCGTTTCGGGGGTTTGCCTCCAGATGGATGATCCGATCCGTCTCGATACAGTTGTCCGCATCCACCATCCGAAGGGAGAGTTCCAAGGCACGGTCCGCTACTGCCTCTACCGCGAGATTGGCTATTTTTTGGGAGTACAGTTCCTGCCGGGACACGGCTGGTCCCCCGAAGACTACCAGCCACAGTACCTGCTCGATCTCAGAACCCTCGTGGACCGAAGCGCGGACCGGGCGGAGAATCGAGCGCCGTCCGCTGCCCCGCGAAGTTGACCGCCTGCCCGGCTAGTAGCGATACAGCCAGCGGGCTTTGTCAACAACCTTCTCCACGCTGGGCAGGAAGGCGTCCTCCAGGGGAGGGCTGTAGGGGATCGGAGTGTCCGCGCCGGCGATGCGCACCAGCGGGCCGTCCAGATACTCGAAGGCCTTCTCCGCGATGCGCGCCGCAATCTCGCCACCCACTCCCCCGGTGAGCGTGTCCTCATGCAGCAGGATCGCTTTGCAGGTCTTCTGAACGCTCTTCAGGATCGTCTTCTCATCGAGGGGCAGCACCGTCCGCAGATCCACAATCTCGACGGAGATCCCTTCCTTGGCGAGTTCCTCGGCGGCATCGCGAGCCGTGTACACCATGGCGCCGTAGGTGATGATGGAGAGATCCTGCCCCGGCCGGAACACTCGGGCCTTGCCGATCGGAACCGTGTAGTCGCCCTCCGGCAGATCCTCCTTGACGCGCCGGTACAATCCCTTGTGTTCGAAGAACACCACGGGGTCGTTGTCCCGGATGGCGGCTTTGATCAAGCCCTTGGCGTCGTATGCCGTGGCGGGCGTAATGACCTTCAGGCCAGGCACATGCGCGAACCAGGCCTCCGGGTTCTGCGAATGAAACGGTCCGCCGCGGTTGCCGCCGCCGGAAGGCGCCCGGACCACGATGGGGACCGCGGCCCCCCAGCGATACCGGCACTTGGCGGCGAAGTTCACCACCTGATCAAAGGCGCAACTGATAAAATCCGCGAACTGCATCTCCGCGACCGGCCGCAAGCCCATCATGGAAGCGCCGATCGCGGCCCCGACAATCGCCGACTCGCTGATCGGCGTGTCCACGACGCGCCGCTCCCCGAAGTGCTCCAGCATCCCGGCCGTGACCTTGAAGGCGCCCCCGTACACCCCGATATCCTCGCCGATCAAGAAAACGTTGGGGTCGCGCTCCATCTCCTCCCAGATGCCTTGCCGGATGGCCTCCAGATAGGTCGTCTCCACGGCCTACTCCCCCCCGTCCGGCGCGGGCGCCTGCTCGTACACGTTGTCATGCAGCTCGGAAGGATCCGGGTAAGGACTCTGTTCGGCCCAGGCCACCGACTCGTCCACCAATTGGCGGATCTCCTCGTGAAGCCGGTCGATCTCTTCCTGCCCTGCCCAGCCTTTTCTTAGAAGGTGGCGCTCCAGACGGTCGATGGGGTCCTTTTTCGCCCACTCCTCGAAGAGGTGTTTGGGCACATACAACGCCTGATCGTGGGCCGCGTGGCCGGTCATGCGGAACGTCTTACATTCGAGCAAATAGGGACCTAGCCCGGCGCGGGCATGCGCCGCGGCCCGTCTGGCGGCATCTTTTACGGCCAGCACGTCGTTGCCATCGACCACCTCCGCGGGAATTCCGTAGGCCGGCCCGCGGTCCGCGACATTCTGGCAGGCCATCTGCTTCTCCAGCGGCGTCGAATACGCCCACTGGTTGTTGTTGCAGACCAAAACGACAGGGAGTCTCTGCACAGCGGCCAGATTGACCCCCTCGTGCCAGTCCCCGCGGCTGGTGGCTCCGTCGCCGAAAAAGACGAAGGCCGCATGGGGCAGACCCCGATACTTGAAGGCGAGCGCGGCGCCGGCGGCCACGGGTACGGAGGCGGCCATGGCGCTGATGATGGCCACAATCTTGAGCTTCAGATCGCCCATGTGCATGTTGCCGTCCTTGCCGCGGGTCAAGCCTCCAACCCGCCCCATGTACTGCGCCAGCACCTGCCGGGGGTGGACGCCGCGCATGAAGTACAACGCGAGGTCACGATGGCAGGGAAACAGCACGTCCTCCGGCTCTGTGGCAAGGCCGACGCCGACCGCGATGGCTTCCTGCCCCCGCCCGACGTAGACGCCGCCCACGATCTTCCCTTGCCGGTACAGCTTGCGCTCAATGCGATCTTCGACCTCCCGCATCAGCACCATGTAGTGCAATGCGCGCAAGGCAAGGCCCGCCTCCGGGTCAGCCGTCGCTGAGATGCCGGAGGGAGTCTGGGGAAAGTCAATGGGTCTGACAGCAGCCATGGCTTGCTCCCGGCTTAGAGAGGATGCACCCCAAAGGCTGTAGTATACGCTATCTCCTCATGGCCCTGCTGAGCCTTCGGGACCATCCTCCGGCCATCCCTCAATCGTCTCCAGCACCTCTGCAAGTGAAATCGCGTTCATGTCGCCATTCGGAGCCGGACTCCGCAAGATCCGAATTGTGTTCCGGCCGCGCGGGGACCACACCACGGGGTCGCTGGGCCCGAACAAGGCCAGCACCGGCGCGCCGGCGGCCGCCGCGAGGTGGGTGATGCCGGAGTCATTCCCTACGTAGAGCCGCGCGCGAGCCACGTGGCAGGCAAGCTCATACAGGTCGGCGGTCTGCGGCAGGCACTCGATGCCGGCCGGCGCCCTCGTTCCCGGCTCGAGGATCCAACGCACCGCCCGGTTCCGCGAGAGAATCTTCGTGAGCCGCTCGTAGCTGGCCGCCGGCCAGTTCTTCCGTGGACTGCCCGAGAAGGGGTGAATCGCAATAAAGTCCGCCGGGGCCCTCTCGCAGGGCAGCCGGGGGAGCGCCGCGGCAAGCCGCCCGGTGACCCTCGCCGCTTGCTCCATGTAAAAGTCCGCGGCGTGAATGGCGGCGCCGGTGTGCGGCAGAGCGGCGAAGAAACGAAACGCCAGTCCCAACCGCCGGACCGCTTCCTGGAACTCGGGCCGGTTCGTTCCGTACCAGGAGATCACCGAATCGAACGAGCGCAGTTGTTCCACCAGTCCCTCCGGTGGTTCCACGTCCGGGATCCCAAGCAGGTTCAAGCCCGTCGACTGGATGGAACGCGCCCGGGCGAAGCGAACCAGGCTGACGTTCTGAGCTTCTGCCCAGACTTCCGTTTCCCCTTCGCACAACTGCTCCAAGGAGGGCAGTGATGTCAGGAAATCGCCAATCGCGCCGGGACGAATCAATAGGCGTCGCACATCAGGAGAGTGTATAAAACCGTGGGACGGCTCCGCTGCCCCAATACCGTTCGAAAGCCCGGCCGATCGCCTGTGCGCCGGTGGCGTTTGGCCGGCAGCGCCTGTCGTCGTCTATCAATAGCCACCTATCGGGCCCGGATCTCGACGGGCAGCCGGACTTCCACAACCTTCGGCGGCAGGCACATGGAATCGTTGCAGGCCTGATACCGCAACTTGCCGGTCACCACCGACATGCCGATCGGAGCGCCCGCCGGCGCCTGAAACCTCGTTTGAATTTCAAAATCGCCCGTGTACACCAAGATGGGCTTCTCCGAGAAGGAATACTTCCTGGACTCCGGCTTCGGATAGCTGACCTCCTGCACTTTCAGGAGAGATTCGTCCCAGGTCAGCCGCAACGGGATCATGTAATCGTCGGCGGGCGCGTTGCTGTTCACGTGATAGCCCCCGCGCAATCCGGCGGCAACCGTGACGGAGGCCGTTCCTCCTCGCGCCAGCGTCGCCTTCGCGGGTGTCTTGACCGTCAGTACCTGGCTAATCTGCGCCGCCAGCCAGATGCCGGACAGGGGGAACGCCAGCAGCGCTGCGAGTAACCGGCGCGGAAAGCAGTTCATTAATCTCATTTTCGTAAACGCTCTTGCTCACAAGTCCCAGGTGGGCTGAGGCAATCCTTCCCTCGCGATCGATCAGGAAGCTGGTGGGCAGCGAATTCACTCCCCCGTACAACTGCGCCACCATCTCGCTCCCCATCAATGTCCGGTAGTTGACGCCCATCCGGGAAAGGAACGGCCGGACCACTTCCCAGCCGCCGTCGTCCATGGAGATCCCCACCACGGCGAAGCCTTGGTCCTTGTAACGCTGCTCGAACTCGACGAACCACGGGATCTCAATCTTGCACGGTCCGCACCAGGTCGCCCAGAAGTTCAGAAGTACGATCTTGCCGCGGTAATCCGACAGGCGTACCGTCGCCCCGTTCACGTCCTTCAAGGAAAAATCCGGGGCAGCTTTGCGGTCTCCGTCCTGCTTGACCTTCGAAGCGGCATTCTGCTTCGCCGGGGTGCAGGAGCTGAGCAGCAGCCCTGACAGGGCCAACGCGAATAACACATTCCTTACGATGGGAATCACCGGGCGCCCTTCCTTCTGATCTTCATTATAGTTGGATGCGGCAGAGGGCCTCGGAGTGACGGAACCACGCCCGCCGTTTCGCCTTGCACTCTCTGCCCAGAGTGAATTCGGGATGCCGGCCCCCGGCCGCAAGCCAGGCGGCCGTGTCGCAGAAACTTTCGCAGGCATATTCCCTCCAGCGGCGGGTGCGGCCGTTCCAGTCCCGCTCCCGCAGCGAATTCTTTCGATGTTCGGCGGACCAGCCCAGTTCGCCCCGCTCCCCCTGCCGGATCTCCCCGGCGAGGAGTTCCTCGTAGGATCGCCGTACCCGGTTGCCGAGCCGGATCCATACGAAGTGATACAGTTCGTGGATCAGGATTCGCGCCAGCTCGATTGGGCGCTCCGTCAGCTCACTGTCAAGCACCACCCGCCGCTCGCGGAGGAACGTCCCCGCATGGACTTCGATCCCGCCTCCGTCTCCAGAGCGCAGCTTTCCCCGGGAGGCCCGCAGGCAGGGCCTGAACTCAATCCGGATTGCGGAACCAGCGGGCTTCAGCGGCAATGCGGCTCACTTGGGCGCCGCGGCGGGCGCCGGGGAAGAGAAGGCGTCCGGAATCTCAATCTTGACCTCGATGCTCTGCTGCATCTTCCGGACAGACTCGTCCGTCTGGAGCGAACGCAGATCCGCCGCCAGCCTGGTCCTGACGTTTTCGAACGCCTCCGTGTCCAGCCCTTCCAGCCGGAACAGATAAAACCCGTTGGGCTGCCGGACCGGCCGGCTGACCTGCCCCGGCTTGAGGGCGAAAATCGCCGCCTTGATTTCCTCCGGCATCTGTTCGGACTTCCGGATTGGCATGAAGTCCCCGTCCTTGGCGGCCGATGTCGGGTCCCCGGAGTGCTCCCGGACCAGCTTCACAAAATCGGCGCCGGCCTGCAATTGGGCATAAAGCTGCTCCGCTTTCGCCTTGGCCTGGCTCTCGGTGAGGCTCTTCTTATCGCCACCCTCCTGGACGGCGGGAGAATCGCCGGTCACAAAGGGAATGTAGATCAGCTTCACCCGCGCCTGCGTGTAGACATCGATGTTCTGCTCGTAGAACTTCTTCACATCCTCGGGAGACACCTGAGAGTTGTTCGCCATTTCGTTGAGCTGTGCCTGGGCGAGGTTGATCATCCGGCCATAGGCCAATTGTTCCTTGAGGGGGCTTCTTTGATCCAGTCCTGCCTTCTCCGCCATGCTGGAGAGCCGCCGGAGCAACCCAATCTGCTCCAGCAGCGACCGCGGATCGGCCATCGCGGTCTGCCGGCGGTCTTCCGTAAGCGTCAACATCACGGCTTGCAGCTCGCGGGCGTAGACTTTCTGCCCGTCCACCGTGGCCACCACCGCGTCCGGAGGTAAGGTCATCAGGGCGGAAGCCTGCGTCGCCTGAGCCGGCGCGGCAGGCGGCGCCGGAGCTTGTGCAAAGGCGCCGATCGTCGCCAGAAAGGCAAGGCAGAAGGACAGTTTCATAGGAATGGCATCCTTGTTATGGGATCGTCTCAATTCTAACATGCGGTCATGCGGTGACCCGCGGCTGGACCACGGCCACGCCCAAGGGTTTCAACGCCTCCCGCAAACGCTCGTACATGGCCTCGTCCTCATACGTTCCCACGATCGCCCCGCCTGAACCTGCGAAGTTGGCCGTGGCCCCGACGCTCCGGGCGGCGCGGATCATCTCATGGTTCTCTTCGCTGATCGAATAGATCTGAGCGCGCAGGTCGAAGTTCAGGTCGATCAGCCTCTTCAGCGTCTCCAGGTCCCCGGAAACCAACGCCGCCCTTCCTTGCTCGGCGTACTCCGCCCATTTCCGCATCGCGGCGATCACTTGCTCATCCCCCGCCAGCCAGCGCTGCCGCACATTGCTGTGAAATACTTCCGTGCCCTCGCTCAAAGACGTCCGGTAGGCGACATACATCTTGGGCAACAGGTTCGGATCCAGCCTCTCATAGACGCCGTAGCCCCTCGATTCCATTTCCTCGCGGCGAAAATCCATGTAGACCAGCCCCTCGTATACCTGGATGACCCGGTCCTGCGGGCCGGCCGGCACCCCAAGTTCCTTGGTCTCCGTCTCCAGGGCCAGCTTGGCCTGAATCGGCAACGGTATCTCCACGCCGAAATACCGGCACAGAGCCCGCATGGCGGCGATGATGATGGCGCTGGAGCCGCCCATCCCCAGGCGCAGGGGAATTGTGGACTCGTATTCTATGGTGAAATTCCGGTTCTCAAGAACCACGCCTTGTTCGCGGCAGTAATCCACAAAGCGAACCAGCAGAGCCTGTATGATGCGAATGCCCCCGTAGTATCCCCTCCAGCGGGTTGTGCGATAGAGATCCTCCAGGTCTTCGAAGACCGGCATGTCGGCTTTGGACGGCCGTATCTCCAGCCGCGCCGACGGATGCAGCAGAACTCTGGCGCGGAAGTTCCGCACCGAAAGGGCGATTGTCTTTCCAAAATAGCCGTCGCTGGGATTGCCCAGCAGTCCGGCGCGGGCGTAGGCGTAGGTCTCGATCATGATAGGCCGGTTTTCATTCTGCCATACTAAACTGGCATGCGAGCTTTGATACAACGCGCGCTGTCAGCCAGCGTGGAAGTCGGCGGCGAGGTCGTCGCCGAGATCGGTCCCGGTTTGCTCGTGCTGTTGGGTGTGGGAAGGTGCGACACCCGCCGGGACGCCGATTACTTGGCCGACAAGGTGGCCGGGCTGCGGATATTCCCGGATGACGCAGGGCGCATGAATCGAAGCGTATCCGAGTGTGGCGGAAGCGTCCTCGTGGTGTCCCAATTCACGCTCTATGGCGATGTCAGCCGGGGCCGGAGGCCGGGCTTCGAGCAGGCGGCCGATCCCCAAACCGCCCGGCAACTTTACGAGTATTTCGTTGAATCCCTCGCGGCCAAGGGGGTCCCGGTTCAGACCGGAGTGTTTCAAGCTCACATGGCAGTCCGCCTCCTCAACGACGGACCGGTAACTTTACTAGTGGATTCCGACAAGACTGCTTGACAGCATGTGATAGGTTGGTGGTATTGTATGGACGGGAGCTAAAATGCCAAAGACCCACAATTCGCTCGAAGATACATCATTGCTGGTCGCCGCGCTGGAGGGCCTTGAATTGCAGCGCCGGAAGATTGAAGACCAGATCGCTCAGGTACGTGCTGCGCTCGGCGGCCGTAGATTGCGCCTTGCTTCCGGCGCGGCTGGTGTGCGGCCCGTGCGGCGCCGTGAGCTGAGTCCGGAAGCTCGAAAGCGCATTGCCATGGCGCAGAAGAAGCGCTGGGCCGAATACCGGAAGAAACAGGCTGCGCAAGTCAAAGAGGGGTAGAGATTCTCTCGGGCTAAGTACCCGGGCGGCCTGCAGTACTAGTCGGCTAACGACCAGTTGTGCCGCGCAATGAGTGTGGGGACTGGGCCCTGGTCCACAATCCTTCCCTTTTGAAAGAAGACTGCCCGCCCAGCGAGACTTGCCGCAAGCGATGACTGGTGAGTGACGATCACCTTCGCTTGCGGCAGGCGCCGCAAAAGGCCGACGAGTTCCCTGTGCCCCGGCGGGTCCAGGAAAGTGGTGGGTTCGTCGAGAACCAGAATCTCGGGATCCATCACCAGCACGCCTGCCAGGGAAACTCTGCGCTTTTCGCCTTCACTCAAGTGGTAAGGAGCTTTGTGCATAACTCCTTTCATCCCAACAAGATCCAGGTAGTGTTCCGCGGCTTGCATCGCCTCGGCCGGCTTCTTCCCGAGGTTGAGCGGTCCGAATGCTACGTCCTCGAGAACCGTCGGCATGAACAACTGCTCGCTCGGATCCTGGAAGACCACCCCCACTTTTCTGCGGATCTCGGGCAGTGTATTCTTCCCGACCGGCAGTCCGCAGATCACAACTTCACCTTCCCCCATCAGCAGGCCATTCAAGTGAAGAACAAAAGTTGTCTTCCCGGAGCCGTTCGGCCCGAGCACCGCTACCGTCTCGCCGGCGGCGAGCGTGAAGTCCACGCCGTCCAGCGCGACGGCTCCATCCGGGTAAGCGTAGCGCAGGTTCTTGATATCTATCAGAGGCGGCATTGGGAAATAAGTACTATGAATCTGTTTAGCAATAGGTTAATCAGTACCAGTAGAACCAGAGTAGTGTAGTCCGGTAGTGTAGGGCTGGCGGCATCCATGAGCCCAAAGCGTCCCGAAAACAGCCGGGATAGCATGGAGTGATGAATCGCCTCAGCTCTCAGGTAGGACTTTGAGAAGAGGACCGCCAGCGCTCCACTGGCCGCCCGCAGGCGGTACATCCTGAATCTGGACCCCAGTCTGCTGCCGCGGGAGGCTGCCGCCAGCCGCATGTGTTGCGCCTGCTCGGAGATGACATACAGGTATCGGTACAGAAACTGGATCACCAGAACCAGAAACTTGGGCGCTCCGAGCCACAGAAAACCCTGTGTCAGCTTCGGCAGCGGAGTCGTCGCGATCAGTGCGACAGCGCCCAGCGCCGAAAGAAAACTCTTCTCCGCCACGGCGATCGCCCGCAGATGTCCTCCCGCCGCCAGGCTTGCCAGTCCAAAGACCGCCGCGAACGGCAGCACGGCTGCCGAGAGGACAAAGGCGCGCGCGAGGGGGATCCGGGCGACAAGCAGGGCGGCCAGCGGCACGGCCCCGAAGACCCAGAGATAAGGGGCCGCGCAATTCGGCGTCAAGGCTACGCTCAGAAGGAAGCAAATCAGGCCCAAGATCTTCGCCCGGGCGTCCCGCCGGTGCAGAAAACTGTCTTTGCGGCTCCAGTCGTCCAGTTCAAGGTGATGCAATCAGGCGCCCTTCCTTCGCGAGCGGACCTTCGCGGCCACGTAGATCAGCAGGAATGCCAGGGCCGTGCCAAACAATCCCGCCGCGGCCTGGCTCAGCCAGCGGCCGCGGATGAAGGCGGCTGCGTAGTCGGAAAACGGCGTTTCGAACAACGGCCGGCCTCGATCCGCAATCCCCATCTGCTGCGCCAGGCTCTCCAGAGTGTCCGGAGCCGCCGAAGCAGCCAGCAGCCCCGCCGTCGCCAGCGCCACGGCCGATCCCAGCAGGACCGCCGCTGTCCTCGAATTGAGCCGCTCCGGGCGCGCCACCCACGCCGCATTCATCCTGCCGAGCGCCTTCACAACCCCGAGCGTGATCAACCCTTCCAAAAGGCCATTCACGCTGAACAGGCCCAGCGACAACACCGCCAGGGGGCGCGGCACCGCGGTCCCGGAGGCTGCCAGTTCCCCCAGCGCCAGCGCCGCGGTCACAAGCACCGAGAGGAAACCCGCCAGAAAGACGCCGGCATCGCGCATCCTGCCGCCGCCCAGCAGCCGGTAAGGCAGCCAGGCGGCCCCTACGCCGGCGACCGCCATGTTGAACACATTCGCGCCCAGAGCCAGCACTCCCCCGTCCTGGAAGATCAGAGCCTGGATGATGAGTATGGCGGTCATGACCACCATGGCGGCCGAAGGCCCTAGAGTGATCGCCATCAGCGCCGCTCCCAGCAGGTGACCGGTGGTTCCCGCCCCGACCGGGAAATTGACCATCTGGGCCGCGAACACAAAAGCGCCCATGATCCCGAGCATCGGCGCCCGGCTCTCTTCCGTCCGCGCTTGGGCGCGCCTCGACGCCAGACCGATCGCCGCTGCGCTCGCCGCCGCCGGCGCAAGCATCATCGCCGGACTCAGGAATCCGTCGGGTATGTGCATCCCGTTTGTTTCACCGTAGCACGATTCGTTCAGCCGTGGCACATGTTGCCACCGCCGCCGCCCTCGGTTAATCTGTCTTACAGGATGAGCCAGCTATGCCGCATTGGGGTAGCAATTGACGAGGAACTGCTAAACAGGTTCGATTCATTGATCGCGAAACGGGGGTACACCAACCGCTCGGAAGCGTTCCGGGACCTCATTCGGGAAGAACTCGTCGAAACCGCGTGGCAGTCGCCGGACAGCCATGTCGTGGGCACCCTTACGCTGGTCTACAACCACCATGTTCGCCAGCTCTCCGAGAAGCTCACGGACATGCAGCACGATTTCCACCACAACGTCCTCTCCACGCTTCATGTTCATCTCGACCATGATCACTGCCTGGAGGTGCTGGTGGTGCGAGGGAAGGCTTCGGTGGTTCAGAAGTTCGCGGATGCCCTGCTCGCCACAAAGGGAGTCAAGCACGGCCGCCTCACCATGACCACCTCCGGAACGGAAGTGTAGCAGGGCTACTGCCTGCCGCCTCCGGCCGCCGCTTCCCGTCCCGCGCCGGCCTTGGCGCCGCTTCCCGGAACCGCGCGCAGTTGAGCCTCTTCCAGCCGCTTGGTCTCCTGCCACGTGTGCAGCACGCGGTGAATCACCGTGATGTTGCCCAGCACGGCGATGACCCAAAGCACAGGCGCCATCCTCCCGAACAAGGCGCCCAGGATCAGCAGCACCATGCGCTCCGGCCGTTCCATAAAGCCGACCTTGCAACTCGGGATGGTGCATTCCGCCCTCGCCCTGGTGTAGCTGACCATTACGGAGGCGGTCATCACCACGGCCGTCAAAACCACGTAGAAGAACCGGCTGATGGACGCGTAGTAGACCAGCAGCCCCATGAGCAGAACCAGGTCAGAATAGCGGTCCAGAACCGAGTCGAAGAACCCGCCAAACCTCGTTACCCGGTTGGTCTCGCGCGCCACGCGGCCGTCGACCATGTCGAAAAGCCCCGCCCCCATCATGACCAGGCCGGCGGACACGAATTTGCCGGACGCCAGCAATGCCGCCGCGGCGCCGTTTACCACCAGGCCCAGAAAGGTCAGCACGTTCGGATGAATCCGCGACAAGGCAAGCGCGCGGACAATCAGCAGGATCACCCGGTCGCAGGCAGCCCCGATCAGCTTGGTGTATGTCATGCGCGGTCCATTCCGGCGGCGCCGCTACTCTGCTCCGTCATGTATCGTTGAAAGCTTCACGATCTCAAGTTCCCGGGTTCCGCCCGGTATGTTCACCTTCACCACGTCTCCCAGCGCCTTCCCCAGCAGACCGCGTCCGATCGGGGAGTTGGTGGAAATCCTCCCCGCCGCCACGTCAGCCTCTTCGCTGAGCACCAGCTTGTAGGTAATTTCCTCTTCCTTTTGCAGATCCAAGACTACCACGGTGGAGCCGAGCCCCACCCGGTCGGTGGGCAGCCGCGAGAGGTCCACCATGGACATCTCCGCCAGGCGCTTGCGGAGCTGGCCCAGGCGCGCGTTGACGTAGCCCTGTCTCTCCTTGGCGGCGTGGTACTCCGCGTTTTCACTGAGGTCGCCGTGCGCTCGAGCCTTCAAGATTTCCTTGGGCAGCTCGTGGCGCAACTCATGCTCCAGGGTGGCGATCTCCTCCTGGAGCTTCTTCTTGATGTCTTCCATTGCCGGGAAATCGGTCCCAGCAGCATATTATAGTTCATCAAGAATGCCGCCCGCCCGCCATTCAGGTCCGAGCCTACGAAATCGGCAGGGTGACGGCAGGCGATGAGGCGCCGCCGATCGTGACCACCACCGGCTGCTGCCCGGCCGGCGCGCCCGCCGGCACGGCCACGTTGAGCTGGTAAATTCCAACCGCCAGGGGAGCCAGTCCGCTGAACTCCACCTGCGCGGGCACTCCCCCTATGGTCACCGCCGGCGTGCTCGTCGTCCGGCTCAGTGGCAGCAACGGAGCCGGCTCGCCTGTCGGGACCGGGTTGTCCACCGGCCCCATCCCGTTCACGTACAACGTCACAACTTGCCCTCTCGGAACGGGGTTCGAGGCGCTTACCACCGTCCCGTTCCAGATCGCCACCGCTTGGCCGCTGCCGATGGGATTTTGGAATAGGACCGGCGCGTAGTCTTTCAGCGTGAGGTTGTACACCGCCGTGGAAAAGTCGCCGATGCTGACCTTCGTCCGGACCGTGTTCAGCCCCGCCAGTTCCCAAGGAACCTGAACGTTAACCTGGCCCGGAGAGACATAATGCAGCCGGCCCGGCAAGCTGAGGTTGAGAGTATCGAAGCTCACGCTGACCCCCGCCAGCGATAGCGGCACATACGAAGTCCCAAACGCCTTGGAGGCGGAGCTGAGGCCCGAGCCGTAAATCGAGATGTAGGATCCCGGCGCCTGGCCTTGGTTCTCCAATCCGTTGGCAGCGCTCACCACTCCGTGCGTGTAGATGAAAGGCGGCTCAATCGTCGTCCCGAAAAACTCCACCGACATCCCGCCCGCGACCGCTTCGAAAACCTGGTCCCCGATGCTGTTGCCCGGCAGAACGTTCGCGGCTGCGATTCCGTAAACGTCCGTCCTTTCGTCGGCGGAAATCACCCGGCCGCCGTACCCCGGAGCCGGACGGAACAGCACCGGCAAATTCGGCACCGGCGCGCCGTAGCTGTCAACCACCTTCACGATCAGTTGGTTGGGGAAATCGATGTCGCCTCCGGGAAGGTCGATAAAACCGTCCCCATATAGCGCGATCATGTTAAACGGTAGGCCGTCCGGCTGAATGTACAGCACCGGGATCCGCAGGGGAGCCGTTCCACCCGTGATTGTCAGGAACCCCTGGTAGGCCCCAGGCTGCGGAGCGGGTCCGGACAGCCCCACGCTGATCTGTGTGGCGGCGGCGCCGGGCTGAAGCGTGATGTTGGTCTGGCTCAATGTAAGCGGGGCCGGCGCGCTGATGCCGATGGTCACCGGACCCGTGCCCAAATTCCGCAACCGCAGCGTCTTCTGCGGTGGCGGCCAGAAACTCACAACCCCAAAGGAGATCGTGGACGGATCGGCGCTGACATTCGCCGTGATGGCTGCGTTCACGTCGAGCTTCCCGGCTCCCGCCGTCAGCACGTCCGCGTCTCCGGCGCCCGGATCCTGAATCCCGGAACGGGCGGTAGTGACCAGGGCCGACTTCACATCCGCCGGCGTCAGCCCCGCCGTCTTCTGTTTCACGAGCGCCGCGGCTCCCGCCACCATCGGCGTGGAGAAACTGGTTCCCGAGTACGCGCCATATCCGCTCGGGTCGTACATGTCGCTGTTGGGATCGTATTTCTGTGTCGCGGTGAACATGTCCGTTCCCACCGCCACCAGTTCCGGCTTGATGTCGGAGGTGCCGATCGAGGGGCCCCGCGAAGAAAACGCGGCGATGTCGTCAAACGACGCATCCACAGCCGTCAGGGAAGGATCGATCGTAACTTCCCGGCCGGGGTTCGCCGCCAGGAACGCCTTCAGCGCCGTGCCCGACGCGTTGTCGATCATGACCGCCGGGATCGAAGTCCCGCTCAATCCAGCGGGCGGAAAGAGGGGGTCCGACGGATTGTCCAGATAGATCACGGCGCCGGCCGCGCCCGCCGCCTGCGCGTTGTTCACCTTGGTGAAGAATGTGCAGGTTCCCCGGAGGATCAAAGCCGTCGAGCCGCTCAGAGAATTGGCTGGCAACGAATTGCAGGCCCGGCCGTTTCCATCGATGGCGGCCACGTCCCTGAGAGGCGCCGTCACGGCCCCTGGCGGCCTGGGGCCGTCCCCCATCAGCGCGTCGATCCTCTGCAAGTTGGCCGGCACTCCCGCTCCCGGCACCCGCACGCTGTTGAAAAACACGTGGGAGTTCGTCGTTGCCCCCACCGTGATCGCCCCCGGCGCCGTCCCTGGCGTGCTGATCGTGTTGTACATGGGGTAATACGCGCCCAGGTCGCCTTCGTTGCCGGCGGAAGCGACCACCACCATCCCGCCCGTGACGGCGTTCTGCACGGCGTCCGCGCGAATGTCGCAAATCCCGTTTGGGTCCGAGAATCCGCAGGCCGCCCCCCGGTCCAGGGGCCCGTACACCGCCGCGCTGCCCAGCGACAGAGACACGATGTCCATTCCGTCCAGGTACGCGTCCTCCAGCGCTTTGATGATTGCGCTTCCGAACGTGTAATCGTTCACGCCCGGCGAGCCGAAGATCTTGTAGTTTCCGAGAAACGCCTTCGGCGCCACGCCCGTGATCGTGAAGCCCTCCGGGGAAGTATTCGTCAAGCCCGCCGCGATCATCGCGTTGGCCGTGCCGTGGCCAACCCTGTCGCGCGGAGAAAGGTCATCCGGCCGGGAGTCGTTCCAGGGTTCCGTGGCGCTGCTCCCGCTGGCCAGGATGCTGACGTAACTGCGGGCGACAATCACTTTGTTGTTGGTGTAGCTGAGGCAGTTCGGACTCCCGGAGCACTTCGGAAAGCCCTGCGGCGGCGTCAGCGACGAATCCTGAAACGCAGGGTGACTCTGATCGATTCCGGTGTCGATGATGCCGATCTTGATTCCCGTCCCGGCATTGGGAATACCCCCCAGGGCAGACCATGCCTCGGGCGCCCTCACCAGACCCGCCGCCCGGTTCATGTGACGCCGGACCGGCGGCACCGTGGCGACCCGCCGCACCCCCGGCAGGCCGCGGAGTTCGGCAACCCTGCTCTCGGGAACCCTCACGAACACCGCGTTTACCAGCGTTTGCGCCGATCCCGTCACCGCAATTCCTCTCGCTTCCAGTTGCGCCCGGAGAGCGTCTTGCGCGGCGCGGATTCTCCCCCGCTGATTCTCCGCGGCGCTGCTCTCCAGCCCTTCGCGAGTCTGCATCCGGCTCACGACGGGCGGATCCTCCAGCACGAGCGCGTATTCCGTCCGGATTCTCTGCGCTTCGATCGGCGGATGGAAGGAGGCAAGCAGCAGCAACAACAAAGTCAGGGTATGGCGCATCACTCTCCTTGCGACGCGCGGCCGCGCGGGACCGTTACAGCGAGTCTGCTGGTTTGACACTTCCTTGTTCACACCTCTATACTAGAACTTTCGAATCCTCGCCTGAACCCACGCGGAAAATAGTGTGGGCAGGCGCCCGAACTCAGGGCGGCGCACGACAATGCCAAAAAGAACATTTCAGCCGAACAACCGTAAACGGGCCAAGACACATGGCTTCCGCGTCAGAATGCGAACCAAGGACGGCCGGGAGGTGTTGTCGCGCCGCAGGGCCAAGGGCCGTAAGAAGCTTACGGTCAGCTCCGAGAGAGCCGTTCGCTACGCCAAGTAACCACCGGACACTGTCGAAGCCGGGGCAGTCCTTCCCCAGGGAGGCTCGATTGCTGAGGCGGAGTGACTTCCAGTCCGTCTACGAGCACGGGTTCCGGGTTCCCGGTCCGTTCTTTGTGGCATTCTGTTTCGCGAAGGAGGCTCAGCCGCGCGCGCGGGTCGGTTTTGCCGCTTCCCGGGCGCTGGGAGGCAGCGTGGTGCGCAACCGGATCCGGCGCAGGTTGCGGGAAGCCGTGAGGTTGAATCTCGAGAAGCTGGGACCGCGATGGAACGTGGTTTTGCAGGCCAGGAAGGCCGCGCTAACGGCGGATTTCAGCGATTTGAACCGCGAAATTCAAAGGCTGTTTTCACGATGCGGAGCTTGATCGCCGGCTTGCTCGGGGCCTACAAGAGATGCATCTCCCCTTTCCTGCCGTCCGCCTGCCGCTTCGAGCCGACCTGCTCCGAGTATATGCGCCAGGCCGTCCTGCGCTATGGCGCGGCGCGCGGCGTGTGGCTCGGCGTGAAAAGGCTCCTTCGCTGCCACCCCTTCCATAGCGGAGGTTACGATCCGGTACGATAAATAGATTCCGCCGCAAGGAAGAGTTTGAGGAACAACACGGATGGACGACCCCAAATCAATGAAGCTCGGTGGCCCTTCTTCCTCCCCGGAAGGCCCCTCTATGGAGAGGAGGATGCTGGTGGCCTTTGTCCTCATGGGGTTGGTTCTCTTCTTGACGCAGTACCTGTACAAGCCCTCCACCCCGTCTCCAAAGAAAACCGCCGCGCAGCCTTCCGCGCAGGCTGTTGCGCCGGAGCCCAGCCCGCCCCAGCCGAAGCCGGCGGCCGCAACCCCGCCCCCCAGCCGTGTCTCCGCGGAGCAGGAGGATCTGGTCACTCTGGAGACCAGCGTCTACCGTGTGGTGCTGTCCAACCGCGGCGGCGTGGTCCGGAGCTGGGTTTTGAGGAACTACCGGGATGGAAAGGGCCAGCCGCTGGACCTCGTCGATCCGGAAGGCGCTCAGAAGACGGGCTGGCCGTTGTCGGTGGCCCTGAACGGGCAGAATGGCGTTCCCGGCTTCAACCAGGTCCTGTGCGCCGCCCGTCCCGCCGCGGATGGCCTGGGGGTGGATTTCGAATATGCCGAGGGCAGGACGGTCCTGAGGAAATCCATCCGCTTGCAGAAAGACCGCTATCTGGCGCAGATCTCCTCTTCCGTCGTGATCGACGGCCGCCCGGCGCCCCACGTCCTGACCTGGCGCGGCGGTTTCGGAGACCGCGCGATGGAGAACCAGCCCGCCACTCTCCACACGTTGCGTTTCGACCTCGCGCAGAACAAGCTGATCGTGGAAGAAGCCAAGGCCGCCAAGAACGGCCCCGTGTCGCACTCCGGTTCCTTCTCTTTCGCCGGCATCGAGGATAAGTACTTCGCCGCTGTCGCCCTGCCGGACGGTCCGGGGACCTTCGAAATCCGCACCTACAGCGATTCGCGCGCGCCGGCGGAGGGCGCCTCGGAGGTCGCCTTCCTGGGAATGGGCGTGGGGGGGTTGGATACGAACAGCTTCTCCCTGTTCGCCGGCCCGAAGGACATCGATATCCTGCGCGCCGTGAATCCCAAGCTCGAGCAGGTCGTTGACTTTGGCTGGTTCGGTTTCATCGCCAAGCCTCTCTTCCTTTCGCTCAACTGGCTGAACAACCGGCTGGTTCAAAACTACGGCTGGTCCATCGTCCTTCTGACCGTGATCATCAACTTCCTCCTGCTCCCGCTGAAATACACCAGCCTCCGCTCCATGAAGAAGATGCAGGCCCTCCAGCCCCAGATCGCCGCCATCAACGAAAAGTACAAGGGCATCGGACTCAGGGACCCGCGCAAGTCGGAGCAGCAGCAGGAGGTCATGGAACTGTACAAGAAGCACGGCGTCAACCCCATGGGCGGCTGCATGCCGATGTTGCTTCAGCTTCCGTTCTTCTTCGCCTTCTACAAAGTCTTGACGGTGGCCATCGAGATGCGAGGCGCCGAATGGCTCTGGGTCAAGGACCTTTCGCAGCCCGAACACCTGCCGATCCGGATCCTTCCCATCGCCATGATCCTCAGTCAGTTCGTCATGCAGAAGATGACCCCCACCACCTCGACGGATCCCACGCAGCAGCGGATGATGATGCTGATGCCTCTCATCTTCGGCTTTATGTTTTACGGGCTGTCCAGCGGGCTGGTGTTATACTGGTTGACCGGCAATCTGGTGGGAATCTTGCAGCAATGGTTCTTCAACAGGCTGGGAGGGCCGGCCCCCGCCCCGGCGGCGCCCCCTCAGGTCAAGAGCAGGAAGAAAGCCAGGAAGTAACTCGTGAGCGGACGGAAATACTCAGCAGAAACCACAGGTCCCGAGATTGAGAGTTTCTTGAAGCCGGTGCTCAAGCATGCGGATTTCCGTGTGCGTTTTGAGGTCCAGGAGCCGGACAACCCGCACCCGGAATTCGAGAATCCGGAGCTGATCGTGAAGTTTTCGGGTCCCGACGTGGAGATCCTCCTCGCCAACCGCGCCGAAGTCCTGCTGGCGCTGGAGCATCTCACAATGGAGGCCCTCGGCATGCCGCCCGAGGACCACTCACGCCTCTGCTTCGACGCCAACGACTACCGCGCCCTGCGAATTGAGGAACTGCGACTCAGCGCCGCCGCCGCCGCCGACAAAGTCCGCCGGACCGGTGCGCCCTTCAGCTTCAGCCCGATGACCAGCCGCGAGCGGCGGATCGTTCATCTCGCGCTCCGGGACGAGCCCGGCGTGCGCAGTGAAAGCACCGGGTTCGGCCCCCGCCGCCAAGTGGTGGTCTATCCGGCCGGTGCGCCGGCGGCCGCCCAGCGAACCGCGCCGGGGCCGGCGGGCCCTCAGTACTCCACCCGGCGCCGCCGCCGCTGATTTGAACCCGCACGACACCATCGCCGCCATCGCCACCCCGCCCGGCCGGGGCGGCCTGGGGGTGCTGCGGCTGTCCGGCCGCGACTCGCGCGCCATAGCCGGGCGCATCCTGCGCTTCTCCGGCGAACCATGCTGGCGGCCCTGGTCGGTTCAGATCGCCGAGCTCGTCGCCGGAGACGGTTCCCTTGTGGACGAAGTGCTCGTCAGCTTCTTCGAACATCCCCGCTCCTACACCGCCGAAGACGTGGTCGAGATCTCTTGCCATGGTTCCCCCGTTGTCCTCCGCCACGCGCTGGATCGTGCCTGTGAGCACGGCGCCCGCCCCGCCGGGCCGGGAGAGTTCACCCTCCGCGCTTATCTGAACGGCCGGATTGACCTGCCCCGGGCCGAGGCGGTTCGCGACCTCATCGAGGCCACCACCCTCTACCAGGCCAAGATCGCCGCCCGCCAGTTGCAGGGCTCTGTTTCAAAGAGGGTGGCGCCGATTAAAGAGCAACTGCTGGATCTGATTTCCCTGCTCGAGGCCGGGATCGACTTCGCCGAGGACGACGTCCCCGTGGCTGAGGCCGGCGAAATCCTCTCCCGCCTGGAAGTCCTGCTGGACCGCGTCCGGCAGTTCGCCGGCAGCTACTCCTTCGGCAAGCTCGTGCACGAAGGCCTGACCATCGCGATCGTCGGCCCGCCGAACGCCGGCAAGAGCAGCCTCTTCAACCGGCTTCTGGAGCGCGACCGCGCGATCGTCACGGAAATCCCAGGCACCACCCGCGACATGGTGAGCGAGACCTCTTCGCTCGAAGGCATCCCCGTGCGTCTCATGGACACCGCCGGCATCCGGCAGGCGGATGATCGCATCGAAGCTCTCGGGGTAGAGCGAAGTCTCCAGGCCATGGCGGATGCCGACCTGATCCTTGTCGTCCTCGACCTCTCCCAGCCCGGCCGCCCGGATGACGCGGATCTGCTGGCTCGGGCGGCAAGCCAGGGCAGATCGATCCTGGTGGCCAACAAGTGCGATCTGCCGCCCGCGGCCCAGCCGCCCCGCGGCGCCTCCGTGGTCTCCGCGCTGACCGGGGAGGGCATCCCCGAGTTGCGGCGGCGCATCCTGGAAGAAATCGCGCCCGGCGGAATCCTCGCTTCGGAAACGGGCTTCATCACCAGCGCGCGCCAGGCCCGGCAGTTGGGCGAATCGCTCGCCGCTCTCGAGAAGGCATGGCAAGCCGCTGCATGGAACCTGCCCCACGAGTTTCTGCTGCTGGACCTCTACGCCGCGCTCCAGCCTCTGGACGGCATCACCGGAGCGACTACGGCCGAGGATATCCTCAACCGGATCTTCTCCACCTTCTGCATCGGCAAGTAGCGCCGGAGCCGCTCACGGTACGGACGCGGAAATCTCTTTCCGCACCGCGTCCAGCACGCCGTTGATGAAGGCCACCGCCTCCTCCGTCGAATAGCGCCGCGCAAGCTGAAGCGCTTCGTCGATCACCACCGGCGCCGGTGTGCCGATCGCCGTCATTTCATAGATCGCCATCCTCATGATGTTGCGATCGACCAGCGGCATCCGGGCCAGACGCCAGTTCTCCGCGTGCGCCGAGATCCGCTCGTCGATGGCCTGGCAGGCTCCTATGGTTCCCCGCACCAGTTGTTCCATGAATGGATCCGGCCCCGGAACGGGCGCATCTTCCTCCCCGGTGAGGGACTCGAAGTAGGCGCGGATGGCGTCCTCGGCCGGCTGCTGGCGGATGTCGGCCAAGAACAGTACCTGCAAGGCCTGCTCCCGCGCCCTGTGACGGGATGGCATGGAGGCGGCTAGCCTTTGGATTTCGTCCGGAGCTGCCGCATCAAGTTGCCCATCTCGACGCCCGTCATCGCCGCGTCGAAGCCCTTGTTGCCGCTCTTTGCGCCCGCGCGGTCGATGGCTTGCTCCAGCGTCTCGCACGTCAGCACGCCGAAGGAAACCGGCACCCCGAACTCCAGCGATGTCTGAGCCAGTCCCTTGGAGGCCTCCGACGCGATGTAGTCGAAATGCGGCGTGTCCCCGCGTATCACGGCGCTGAGGCAAATGATGGCGTCATGCCTCTTCTGCGCCGCCAGTTCCCGGGCCACCACCGGCAGCTCCCAGCTTCCCGGAGCCTTGACGATCTCGATATCCTCATCCCGGCAGCCGGTCCGCGACAGTGCGTCCAGCGCTCCTGACAACAGCCGGTCTGTAATCAGGCTATTAAAGCGTGTCACCAGGATCGCGAACTTCAGTCCCTTCGCGTCGAGGTTTCCTTGGATCACTTTGTTCGCCATACCTGCTCCCTGGCTGGAAAAGCCCTGTGGGATAATTGAACTTCAGAGCTTCATCATACCGCATGGATCCCCAGTACATCCGAAATTTCTCCATCATTGCGCACATAGACCACGGCAAGTCGACCTTGGCGGACCGCCTCCTCGAGATGACCGGGGCGCTGTCCGAGCGCGAAATGATGGCCCAGGTGCTGGATTCCATGGACCTCGAGCGGGAACGCGGCATCACGATTAAAGCCCATGCCGTCCGCCTCAACTACCGGGCTCGGGACGGCAATCTCTGCCAGTTGAACCTCATCGACACGCCGGGCCACGTGGACTTTACGTACGAGGTGTCCCGCAGCCTCCAGTCCTGCGAGGGAGCGCTGCTTGTCGTCGACGCCTCCCAGGGCGTCGAGGCGCAGACCCTCGCCAATACCTATCTCGCGCTGCACCACAACCTGGAAATCATTCCCGTCATCAACAAGATCGACCTCCCTTCGGCCGAACCGGACCGGATTCGCGAGCAGATTGAACACCTGATCGGCCTCAGCGCCCAGGACGCCCTCCTGGTCAGCGCCAAGAGCGGGCTGGGCATTGAGGACGTGCTCGAGGCCATCGTCCGCCTCGTCCCCCCGCCCCGCGGCAACCCCGGCGGTCCCCTGCGCGCCCTGATCTTCGACTCCTGGTTCGACCCTTACCGTGGCGTCATCGCCCTGCTCCGTGTGGTGGACGGCCGGATCTACACCGGCCAGCGCATCCGCCTCTGGTCCAACGGCAAGGTCTTTGAAGTGGAGGGGCTGGGATACCAATCTCCGAAGCCCGTCCCTTGCCAGGAGCTTACCGCCGGTGAAGTGGGTTTCGTCTTCGCCAACATAAAGACCGTATCCGACGCCCAGGTCGGCGACACCGTCCTGGATGACTCCGATCCCGCGCCCGAGCCGCTCCCGGGTTTTCAGGAAGCCAAGCCGATGGTCTTCGCGGGACTGTATCCGGTGGAGTCCCACGCCCACGGCCTGCTGCGGGATGCGCTCGAGAAGCTCCGGCTGAATGACAGCGCCTTCAGCTTTGAGCCGGAAAGCTCCGCCGCCCTCGGCTTCGGCTTTCGCTGCGGCTTCCTGGGACTCCTGCACCTGGAAATCGTTCAGGAGCGCCTGGAGCGCGAATTCGAAATCGATCTCGTCACCACCGCGCCCAGCGTCCGCTACCGGATCACTGCAACCTCGGGAGAGGTCACCGAGGTGGACAACCCGGCCCGCTTCCCGGATCCTTCCTTCATCCGCCAGGTCGAGGAGCCGATCATCGAAGCCACCGTCATCACCCGCGAGGATTCGCTGGGCGAGATCCTGAAGCTGCTCGACGAGAAGCGCGGACAACAGCAGAAGTTCGAGTACATCGGCGCGGGCCGCGTGCTCCTCGTTTACCTCCTGCCCCTGAACGAGATCGTGCTCGACTTCTACGACCGCCTCAAATCCGCCTCCCGCGGCTACGCCTCGCTCGACTACCAACTGGCTGGCTATCGCGCCTCCCCCATGGTGAAACTCGATGTCCTGGTCGCGGGCGAACCCGTCGACGCGCTTTCCATGATCGTCCACCGCGACCACGCCTACGAACGCGGCAAGGCCCTCATCGAGCGCCTGCGCAAGATCATCCCCCGCCAGATGTTCGAGGTCGCCTTGCAGGCAGCCATCGGAAACAAGATCATCGCCCGCGAGAATATCCCCGCCATGCGCAAGAACGTGCTGGCCAAGTGCTACGGCGGCGACATCACCCGCAAGCGGAAACTGCTCGAAAAGCAGAAGGAGGGCAAACGGCGCATGAAACGCGTCGGCAAGGTGGATATCCCGCAGGAAGCCTTCCTCGCCGTTCTCCGCGTCGGCAGCGATAACTCCTGACTTCCCGGCCCAGCCAACTGGTTATTGCCGTATAACCCGCCGATTTGCGCGCCTCGCCGGGGGTGAGCCCGCGGCCGGCCCAGTCCTCCCCTGTCGGGGCGGCAAGGTCATGAATTGTCCCTCACCCCTGGTTGTCTCCAAGCCGTCCGCGGCTTGGGCTGACCTTCCGAGGCAAGGCAAGCGGGCGGATCTTCCCCAGGAAGGAATGGTGCGGAGAGGGGGACTTGAACCCCCACGGGATTGCTCCCGCTAGCACCTCAAGCTAGTGCGTCTGCCAATTCCGCCACCTCCGCGTGTGACGTGTACTTCCAGTCTACTGCCCGGGAGCCTTCGGCTGCGGCTGCTCCGGCGCCGGCATTGTGGTCTGCGTGGCGGGCGCCGGCGCCGACTGCTTCGCAGGCGCGGGAGCCTTCTCCAGCACAGTCCCCGTCCCGCCGCCTCCCTGTCGCGTCGCCAGGATCGAAAGCGAAATCGACGTCACCATGAACAGGATCGCGGCCAACGTTGTAGCTTTCGAAAGCACTGTAGCCGAGCCCCGCGGCCCGAATGCCGTCTGGGAGCCCATCCCCCCGAAGGCCCCGGCCAGGTCCGCCGCCTTGCCGCTCTGCAACAGGACGACGATCACCAGGAACAGACAGACCACGATATGCACAATCGTCAAAAGAATAACCATATTTCTGCTTTCCGGATTCCGGGAGCGCTGCGGGCTCTCCACCGATCACATTTATTGTAGGAAACCCGCGCCGGCATGGTCAAACCGCCCCAGGTTTGAAAACCCCGCCCTCCACGGGGCCTCCTCGGCCGGGTATAGAATGCGGACTGGGAGAAATCCGATGAACGGCTTTCGGAGAAGAGAATTCCTGCTCTTTGCCGCCGCTGCCGGCGCCCCGGGCCTGTCTCGCGCGGCCCCGCCCCGAATCCGGCTCGGCGTGACCGACTGGGACCTGCGCCTCACGGGCCGTCCCGAGGCCGTCGAACTGGCGCGGCGCATCGGCTTTGACGGCCTGGAAGTCAGCCTGGGAGCCAAACCCAAAGACGGCCGCCTGCCGCTCGATGACACCGAGGCCATCCAGCGCTACCGGACCGCCGTCACCGCGCACAGCATCATCCTCGCCAGCACTTGCCTCGACGCCCTGCATACGTTCTACCTCAAGAGCGACCCTCTCGCGCCCAAACTTCTCGGCGATGCCATCCGCATCACCGCCGCCCTCGGCGCGCGCGCGATCCTGCTCCCGTCGTTCCGCAATGCCGCCCCGGCGACGCCCGCCGAGTACGAGCGCGTCGCCGCTCTGCTCGCCGAACACGCGCCCGCGGCCTCCAAAGCGGGCATCACCCTCTGCCTGGAAAACGACCTTTCGGCGGAGAACAACGCCCGCATCCTGGATCTGTGCCGGTCCAGCGCCGTCAAGGTCTACTACGACACCGGCAACTCCTTCAATCGGGGCTTTGACATCCTCGCCGAGATCCGCTGGCTCGGCCGGGACCGCATCGGCCAGATCCACTTTAAGGACGGCAAGTCGTACCTCGGCGAAGGCAAGATCGACTTCAGCGCCGTCGCCCAGGCAATCACCGGCATCGGCTTCGAGGGATTCGTTGTGTTTGAAACCCCGTCACCCTCCGGGGATGTGGAAGCGGACATGCGCCGCAACCTGGCCTTTGTGCGAAAACTGTTTCAACTCGGCGCTTGATTGCGCCCCATACAGGAGGACATGACATGAGCGCAGTTACACGGCGGTCCTGGATCGCCGGAGTCTCCAGTGTTGCCATTCTGAATTCCCGTCCCGCCCCGGCCGCTTCCTCCGAAGTGCTCAAGGCCGGGTTGGTGGGCTGTGGAGGCCGGGGCACCGCCGCCGCCGTTAACCTTCTCACCGCCGACCCGCAGGTCGAACTCGTCGCCTTGGCGGACGTCTTCCCGGACAAGCTGTCCGATTCCCTCCGCCGCTTGCGCGATCCCCAGTACCTCGCCAGCAATGTCAAGGGCGCCGCGGCGTTCCTCGGCAAGCCCCCCGCCGACGTCGCCGACTCCGTCTTCCGCCGCGTCAAAGTCAACCCCGACGCTCAATTCGTCGGCTTCGACGCTTACAAGAAACTCCTCTCCGCCGGTGTCGATCTGGTCCTGCTCGCCACGCCTCCGGGCTATCGGCCCGAACATTTTGAGGCCGTGGTGAACGCCGGGAAGCACGCCTTCGTCGAGAAGCCCATCGCCACGGACCCCGTGGGAGTGCGGCGCTTCCTCGCCTCCGTGCAAACCGCCGCGCAGCGCAAGCTCTCCGTGGTGGCCGGCACCCAGTGGATGGCCCAGAACGAACGCGTCGAGACCGTTCGCAAGATCCAGGACGGCGCCATCGGCGATGTCGTGGCCATCTACGCCGACTACCTCAGCACCCCCGTCATGCACGCCAGAGCCCGGGACCCCCAGTGGGGCGATATGGAATGGCAGCATCGCAATTGGTATTCCTTCCTTTGGATCTGTGGCGATCAGATTGTCGAGCAGCACATCCACGGCTTGAATTTCTGCAATTGGGTGATGGGAACCCACCCGGTTCGCGCGGTCGCCTCCGGCGGCGTCGCCTGGCGCCCCGAAGAAGAGCTCTACGGCAACATCTACGACCACCTGACAGCCGACCTCGTCTACCCCAACGGCGTCCGCCTCGCCAGCCACTGCCGTCAGTACCCGCCCAAAGTCACCTACAGCCGCGTCGCCGAAATGGTTGTGGGGTCCAAGGGGCGCAGCAACGGCCGGGACCTTGGCTCCACGCCCGGCATGGACCCCCTCGTCCAGGAGCACATCAATCTCGTCCGCAGCATCCGCGGCGAAGGTCCCTATCAAAACCAGGGAGTGCAGGTCGCCGAAAGCACCCTCACCGCCATCATGGCCCGCGAAGCCGCCTACTCCGGCATGGAGATCACCTGGGACATGATTTTCAACTCCCGGCAGGATCTGCAACCCAAGGCGTTCGATTACAAGCTGCCGCTGCCAGTTCCGCCCAGACCCGTCCCCGGCCAGTACAAGTTTGTCTGAGTTGAGGCCGGAAGAGATTGCCTGCATCGCTGCCTGACACAGGCGGCAACGAAGCTGAACGTCTGCGCTCTCGTTTGCGGTGGGCGGACTCATTGCTATGCTGTCCCTTGATGCTGCTCTTATGCCGATTCACGCTTCTCGCTCTCATCTTCGCGTCTCTGCTGGCGGCGCAATCCGGCCCCAGCGGCTCGGGGAGCGGCGGCGTCGCCGAGTCGTTGCTCCGCCAGATGACCCTGGAGGAGAAGATCACGCTCCTGCGCGGCGCTCGAGATCCCGAAACTCTCGGCCAGGCCGGCTACTGGCCGGGGCTCCCTCGCCTCGGCATCCCTCCCTTCCGCATGGCCGATGGCCCGGCCGGCGTCATTGTGCTCGAAGATGCAACCGCCATGCCCGCTCCCGTTCTCCTCGCCTCCACCTTTGATCTCCAGGCCGCCCGCCGGTTTGGGGAGGTGATGGGCCGTGAGGCCAGAGCCTTGCGCCAGGACGTCCTGCTGGCGCCCTACGTCAACATCGTCCGCGATCCTCTCTTTCGCCGCATCTATTCGACACTTGGCGAAGATCCCTCCCTCAGCGCCGGTCTCGGCGCGGCTCTGATCGAGGGCATCCAGAGCCAGGGCGTCATGGCCCAGGTCAAGCACATCGCGGCCTACAACGGGCCGGACAGCGTGTTTGTGGATGACCGCACTCTCCGCGAAATCTATCTCCCCGTATTTGCCTCCGCGGTTCGCGCCGGCGTTTCGTCGGTGATGTGCGCCTACAATCGCGTCAACGGGCTTCCTGCCTGCCACAATCCCGGACTCCTGCAAAAGCTCCTCCGCGATGAGATGGGCTTCGAGGGTTTCGTCACCTCGGATTGGGGCGCGGTCCACGGCCCCGGCGCCCTTCCCGCCGGAACCGACCTGGAAATGCCCGGCCGTGAAATCGCCGGCCGGGGCGGGCCTTACTTCGCCGACGCCCTGAGAGCCGCCATCGAAAAGGGCGAGATCCCGGTCTCCGCTGTCGATCAGGCCCTCCTCCGCATCCTGAGGCAGATGGAGCGGTTCGGCCTCCTGCCGGCCCGGCCCGCAGGCCGCGCTGCGGCCATCGACGTTGAGGCTCACGCCGCTATCGTCCGCCGCATCGCCGAGCAGGGCGCCGTCCTCCTCAAGAACGAAGGCGCTGCGCTGCCCCTGACGAAAGAGGACCTGTCGTCGCTCGCTGTCATCGGCCCCGGCGCACGCCAGCTTGTCACCGGCTACTTGACTGAGCGCGCCTTCGGGTTCAAGGGCCGTCTCATCCCGCCGCTCGAGGCCCTGAGGCGTTTGGCTCCGGACGCCAGGATTGCCTGCGCTCTTGGAAACGACCTCACCGGCGTCGGCCTTTCCGCGCCGGCCCTGGATGGCGCCCCCCTTCTGGATTTTACGGGCTCCAACGCGATCCCACCTGGCGAGTCCTTCTCCTGGAGCGGCGCTCTGAAAATCGAAGAGTCAGGCGCCTACACCTTCATGGTCCAGACCGCCGTTGGCGAAGGCGCCGCCGGCAGCGGCGAGATCCTGATCGGCGGCCGGCCGGTCGTTCGTTCCACCGGCTTCCGCGGGTTCGGCTCCGTCGAACGGCCCTGGGCCAGTCTCCTGCCCGCCATCGACGGGCTCGATAACGCCCGGGCCTCCGTCCACCTCGACGCCGGTTCTCACCCTGTCGAGGTCCGTGTTGCTTCCGGCGGCAAAGCGCCGCTGCGCATCCGCTTCTCCTGGATGACGCCCAGCCTGCGCCGCCGCCACAGGGAGCAGGCCGTCTCCGCCGCCGCCTCCGCCAAAGCGGCTGTGGTCTTCGCATGGCATGAGACAGGGACCTCGCTCTCTCTGGCCGAGGACCAGGACGAGCTGATTCAGCGTGTCGCTGCCGCCAATCCCCGCACCATTGTCGTACTCAACGCCGGCGGTCCCATCGTCATGCCCTGGAAAGACAAAGTTCGCGCCATCCTTCTGATGTGGTACCCCGGGCAGGAAGGTGGCTGGGCCACGGCGAATCTCCTTCTCGGCCGCGCCAATCCCGGTGGCAAACTGCCGCTTACCTTCCCGGCGCGTCTCGAGGATACGCCGGCTCGCTCTCCCGCTCACCCCGAGCGCTGGGCGCCGCCCGCGCCCCCCGGCGCCACCGGCGTGGATCCGAACCCGCCCGCCGCCCGCTTCACCGAGGGCCTCGCTGTCGGCTACCGCTGGTACGACTCGCAGGGCATTGAGCCGCTATTCCCCTTTGGCCAAGGCCTCAGCTACACCCGCTTCGAGTACTCAGGCCTGCGCGTTTCCAGAAACGCCGGAGAATTTAACGTGAGCCTCAGCGTGAAGAACACGGGCCGGATGGCGGGGGAGGAGGTCGTTCAGCTCTACCTCGGGCCTCCCGAGGCCGCGCCCGGCGACCCGCCTCGCGCCCTGGCCGACTTTGCCCGCGTGGAACTCTCCCCTGGGCAGAGCCGCGAAGTTGTCCTGAAGATCCGCCGGACGGCCTTGTCGCTCTGGTCGGTGGAGCGTGGCGGGTGGATTGTCCCCACGGGCCGCCGCGACATCTTCGTCGGCGCGTCCTCCAGAGACCTGCGCTGGCGAGGTCAGATCTCGGTTACCACTCCGGGTTCGACTGCACAACGTCGAGATTGAAGGGAACCGACGCGATGACGTTCTCCCACGCCACCTCGAGCTTGCCGGCGACGCTGCCGTAGTTCACCAGAGTGACCCGGAGCGGATCTATAGGCGACGGCGCCTTTTTCATGTCCATCGGCACTCGTCCGAGGTCCATCTTCGCCGCATAGGTCTTGGCCTGCGTCCCGGTCTGCTTACTGATGATCAACTGCCACTCTTTGGCGTCCGGGAGAATGTAAAGCGAGTATTCCCCCTTCGGAACCGGTATCCCCTGAACCTCCAGTCCCGCGTCGGTGCGGAACGAGATGGGGGCGCCGCCCACCATCCACACCTGGTTGTACGGGACCGACGCCCCGAAGATCTTGGCGCCCGGCTTGGACGGGGCGGCATATTTCACGCTGATCGTCTTGCCGCTCATCTTGACCGACGCGTCCTTCAGCGCCTCCTGGCCGCCCGCCTGGCCCAGCGCCAGCAGAACCGCGCAGGCAACCACCGTGGTATGAATCAGAGCCGATTTCAACATAGGGTGCTTCCCCTCCTACATTCTAACGCGCCGCTCTCAGGCCGGATTGCTGTCCGCCCTCCTTCTTCTTCGGCACGCCCTTCGGGTGGCAATCGATGCACTTCACGAAATGTATGTTGTGTTTGCTGGCCGGATTCTTGAACGTCGTATCCATCGCCTTGACGTCCAACCGGCAGTTGGAAATGGCCGGATGGCAAACTCCGCAAGACTGCCGGGCATCCTGCGAGTGGGGACTGTGGCAGACCAGGCAGGAAAGTCCCTCGTGAACTCCCTTGGGCGTCCTGTCGTCGCT
>Ga0101944_10001325_pt1 | contig 52958 bp, 34 predicted proteins | sample DewCreD2012metaG_FD_75245 | JGI IMG/M metagenome (GOLD analysis project Ga0101944, IMG submission 75245) | Hot spring sediment bacterial and archeal communities from British Columbia, Canada, to study Microbial Dark Matter (Phase II) - Dewar... ... | reverse complement strand
CTACCTGGTAAAAGACGAGGAAGGTCGGACCAAGTGCGTCTCCTGCCAGCTTTGCGAGTTTGTCTGCCCGCCAAAAGCGATCCGGATCACGCCGCCCGGTCCGGCGGTCAATGCCCAAGCCGCCAACGTCGAGAAAATGCCCCGCGAATTTGAGATCAACATGCTGCGTTGCATCTTTTGCGGGTATTGCCAGGAGGTCTGCCCCGAGGAGGCCATCTTTCTGATGAAGGATTACTCGTTAACAAGCGGCTCCCGCGAAGAGATGATTTATGACCTGGAGAAATTGCTGGCGCTGGGCGGCACACACCATGATGAAATTATGAAGTGGCGCGGCAAGGCCGAGGAAGCCCGCCGCCAAGAGGACTTTAATCCCGAGGGTTCACCCCTGCTCCGCGCCCAGGCGAACCCGGCGAGCAAATCCGGATGACAAATCCGCGGCAAACCGTTTGAATAAGCGCGCATGCAGGAAATTTTGTTTTACATTTTTGCGGTGATGACGCTGGCTTGCGGCCTTTTGGTGGTCGCCAACCCGTTCAGCCGCAATCCGGTGACCAGCGCGATGTTTTTGGTCCTGTGCATCGTTTCGCTGGCCGGCTTGTTCGTCCTGCTGCACGCTTTTTTTCTGGCGGCGGTGCAAATCCTCGTCTATGCGGGCGCGGTGATGGTATTATTCCTTTTTGTCATCATGCTGCTGGACTTGAAGGAGGAAGAGCGGCGCAAGCACAAGCTCGTGGCGCTGGTGGCGGGCCTGACGGCGGTGGCGGGCTTGGCCGGAATCCTGGGACGCACAATTTACGCCTCTGCGCCGGGGCGCGGTCTGGCAGGCCAGGCGGAAGGCGGCCCGGTTGAATTGGGCCGGTTGCTGTTCAATTACCAGCAGGGTTCACCGGGGTTCCTGCTCCCCTTCGAAATGGTGTCGCTGGTTTTGCTGGTGGCTATGATCGGGGTCATTCTGATCAGCAAAAAGGAGTCCGCGTGAGCGTGGGCCTGGAACATTACCTGGTGGTCAGCTTGCTGCTGTTTTGTCTCGGCCTGCTGGGAGTCATCCTGCGCCGCAACCTGCTGGTGGTCTATATGTCCATCGAGCTGATGCTAAACGCGGCCAACCTGGCGCTGGTGGCCTTTTCCCGATTCAACAACCGGCTGGATGGCCAGGTGATGGTGTTTTTCATCATCACGGTGGCGGCAGCCGAGGTCGCGGTCGGCCTGGCGCTGATGGTGGCTCTCTACCGGCGTCGGCAGAGCGCGCATGTCGAGGACCTGACGACCTTGAAACTTTAAGCGGATGAATCATCCCGAAAACATCGCCTGGTTGGTTTTGCTTCTGCCGTTGGCGGCGATGGCGGTCATCCTGCTTTTCACCCGGGCCGATGGCCGTTTCAGCGCCGGAATTTCGATAGTCGCCTCCCTCGCAAGTTTCGTCATCAGCCTGGCCCTTCTGGCGATGTTTGGTTTGGACAAGGAAGCCAATCTGGGGCAATACCCCGGGCTAACGCAGATGGCCTTCGACTGGCTGGCGGTGGGACCTCTCAAGGTGTCTTTCGATCTTCGGCTGGATTACTTGAGCCTCCTGATGGCGCTGGTGGTCACCGGCGTGGGTTCCGCCATTCAAATTTATTCCTTCGGTTACATGCAAAAAGACCGCGACATGGGGCGCTATTTCGGCGGGCTCAGCCTGTTCACCTTCTCCATGCTTGGCATCGTGTTTGCCACCAACCTGGTCATGCTGTTCATTTTTTGGGAACTGGTGGGCGTATCCAGTTATTTGTTGATCGGTCATTGGTATGAGCGCGCCGCGGCCGGCGACGCCGCCAAAAAAGCTTTTCTCGTCAATCGCCTCGGCGACTTCGGCTTTCTGCTCGGCATCCTGCTGATCTGGGGAATGGCGGGCACCGTCAACCTGGAGGGCCTGCAAAACCTCCTCCAAAGAACGGAGGCTTTGGGAACCATGTCGGGGGTGGCCGGATTGCTGATCTTTTGCGGCGTGCTTGGCAAATCCGCCCAATTTCCGCTGCACGTGTGGCTGCCGGACGCGATGGAAGGCCCCACACCGGTCAGCGCCTTGATCCATGCGGCGACCATGGTGGCGGCGGGCGTCTATTTGCTTTGCCGCCTGTATTTTATTTACACCACGCCGCCAGCCTGGCCCGAACCGCTGGCTTTTCTCGCAGGTTTTTCGCCGCTGGATTTTATCGCTTGGACCGGGGGCGCCACCGCGCTGCTGGCCGCCCTCATGGCCGTCCAACAGAACGACATCAAGCGCATCCTGGCCTATTCGACACTTTCGCAGCTTGGTTATATGGTGATGGCGGTCGGTTTGGCCAGTCCCGGGCCGGCGATGTTCCACCTCTGCACCCACGCCTTTTTCAAGGCGCTGCTGTTCCTGGCGGCCGGCTCGGTCATTCACGCCCTCCATCATGAACAGGATATCTGGCGGATGGGCGCGTTACGCAAACGAATGCCCGTCACCTGGATGACTTTTCTGGTCGGCACGCTGGCTCTGTGCGGGCTGCCGCCGTTGAGCGGTTTTTACAGCAAGGATTTCATCCTCGCCGCCGCCCTCGACTCGCACCATGGCAGTCCCGCCCTATTCGCCCTGGCTGTGGCGGTCGCCGCGCTGACCAGCTTTTACATGTTCCGCCTGGTTTTTGTGGCCTTTCTGGGCTCGCCGAAAAATCCCGCCGCGGAGACCGTCCGCGAATCGGGCTGGGTCATGACGGGGCCGCTGCTGGTCCTGGCTTTCTTTTCCGCCGTAGCCGGGCTGATAGGCATCCCCGAATACCTTGGCGGCATGAAACTGCTGACGTTCGAGGGGCACGCCGAAGGGCTGGCAGACAGACTCATTGAGCCTTTCCGGCACTCGCCCCTGGCGGCGGGCAGCGGATTGGCGGCCGCGGTAATCGGCATGGCAGCCGCCTGGCGGCTTTACGGCCAGGCCCAAAGCGATCCCTTGCCGCAGAAACTCGGCTTGCTCGCCCAAGTCCTGCGGCAGAAGTTTTATTTCGACGAAATTTATCAAGGCCTCATTGAGCTGACCCATGAGGCCCTGGCCAGAACCGCCGACTGGCTGGACCGGTGGATCATCTCGGGCCTGGGCGTACGCGGCGCGCACGGCACCACGGAATTCGCGGGGCGCGCCCTGCGCCTGCTGCAAACCGGCAATTTGCAGACTTACGCCTTTCTTTTCGCGGCCGGCGCGTTGCTGCTGCTCTGGTGGAGGTTGAAATGGTGAGGGATTAATGTCGCTGTTGACTTACATCCTGGGCCTGCCGCTGCTGGGCGCCCTGCTGATCGGGCTGGCGCCGCGCAATTACCGGTTCGTCATCCGGCTGACCGCGCTGGCGGCCTCCCTCAGCTCGCTCATCGCGGCGGCGGTTCTGTTTGGGCAGTTCGATCCCCAGATTGCCGGATACCAGTTCGTGGACAAGATTCCCTGGGTCAAGTCCCTGGGAATTTATTATTTCGTCGGCGTGGACGGCATCAACGTGGGGCTGATCCTGATGGGCGCGCTGGTTTCTTTCGCAGCGGTCTGCGTGAGCCACGATCTCAAGGACCAGGACAAGGAATTTTACTTTCTTTTGCTGCTGATGTCCGGCGGCATTCTGGGGGCGCTGGCCTCGCTGGACCTTTTCATGCTCTACTTTTTCCACGAGCTGGCGCTAGTGCCCACTTTCGTCATGATCGGGAAGTGGGGATGGGGCGAGAGGAAAAACTACGCGACTTTCCAAATCACCCTCTACCTGAGCCTTGGCGCGCTGATCGCGCTGATTGGCCTCATCCTGCTCTACCTCGAATCCGGCGCGCGCACGTTCGACCTAGTGGAACTTACGCGCCATCTGCAAAGCAAGCCGCTTTCCGCGGCGGCGCAACATCTGATATTCCCGCTGTTGCTGCTGGGCTTCGGCATCTTGGTGTCCCTCTGGCCGTTTCATTCCTGGGCGCCTCTCGGCTACAGCAGCGCCCCGGCGGCCACCGCCATGATGCACGCGGGCGTCATAAAAAAATTCGGGCTTTACGCCCTGCTGCGGGTGGCGCTGCCGTTGCTGCCGGAGGCCGCCCGAAGCTGGACGGAAACCATTGCCGTGCTTTGCCTCGGCAACCTGTTGTTTTGCGGCTGGGTGGCCATGCGGCAACGCGATTTGAATTTGCTGATCGGCTACTCGAGCGTCGCCCACATGGGCTTTTGTTTCCTGGGCCTCGCCAGTCTCAATCTGCTGGGACTGACCGGCTGCGTGCTGGTGATGGTGGCGCACGGGCTGCTGGCGGCGGCGACCTTTGCGTTGAGCGCCCATCTTCGCCGTGAAACCGGCACGCTCGAGATGCCCGCTTTGGGCGGCCTCTGGCGGCGCCTCCCCTTCATCGGCGCGGCCCTGACGATGGCCATGTTCGCCGGGTGCGGGCTGCCTGGTTTTGGCAACTTTGCCGGGGAATTGCTGGTGATGTTTGGGGCTTGGAAAGGACTGCCGCTGGTGGTGGTGTTGTGCGCTTGGGCGGCCCTGGTGGTCGGCGCCATTTACATGCTGCGCGCCGTGCGCGCCGTTCTCCATGGCCCGCTGCCGGAGCGCTGGGCGGGCGTGCGGGACGCCGAAGGCTGGTGGCGCAAGCTGCCTGTCACGCTGCTGCTGGGCGGCCTGCTGGCCATCGGTTTCCACCCGGCCCTGATCACTTCCCGCCTGGAACCGGCGGTGCGCAACCTGGTGGTTTCCGCCGGTTATGAGTCGCCAGCCAAAACAACCCCGCGCGCCGCCGCCCCGCCGGCCAAATCGGCGCGCAAGGCCAAAGCCAAACAGCCGTGAACGCGACCTTGATGAGCCTGGAAATTGTGGTGGTGCTGCTGGGCCTGGCGCTCCTGCTGGCGGACCTCTGGACGCCCGCCGCCCAAAAGCGGCGCCTGGGCTGCGTGGCGGCGCTGGCCCTTCTTTATTTTTTGGCCATCAGCTTCCATTTGGACGCCTCCACCCCGCAATTTGCTTTCGGGCAAAGCTACGTGATGGACGACCTCGCCCTTTTCTTCAAACGCTTTTTCCTGCTGGCCGGCGTCTTGATCCTGCCAGTGGCCGCCGAGTTCGCCGAGCGCCTGCGCTCGGGCGTCACGGAGTTTTACGCCCTGCTGCTGTTCGCGCTGGCGGGCATGATGTTCGCGGCCTCCGCCAACAATCTGGCGATGCTGTTTGTGTCGCTGGAATTGATCACGGTCACTTTCTACGTCCTGGTCGGTTATGAGCGCCACTTGCGCTCCTCGCTCGAGGCCGGCGTGAAATACCTTATCATGGGCGGGTTGGCTTCGGCGTTCCTGGTGTTCGGCATCGCGCTGGTGTTCGGCATTTCCGGCACGCTTGAGTTCGAGGAGCTGGCGGCCCGGCTGGCGGTGAAAAACGGCCCGGCCCTTTCGCCGCTGTTCCAAGCCGGCATGCTGCTGATCCTTGCCGGCATCGGCTTCAAGGTGGCCGCCGTGCCTTTTCAAATCTGGGTGCCGGATGTCTATCAAGGCGCTCCCTCGCCAGTGACCGCTTTCCTCGCCGCCGGCTCGAAGGCGGCCGGTTTTGCGCTGGCGTTGCGGCTGTTCGCCAATGTGACGCCCATCCATCTGCTGCAATGGGAAAAGCTGATGATGGTCCTGGCCGGCCTCACCATTCTTTACGGCAACCTGGGCGCCATCCCGCAGCGCAATCTTAAACGCCTGCTGGGCTACTCCGGCATCGCCCACGCCGGCTACCTGCTGTTGGGAGTGGCCGCGATGTCCCTGGCCGGGGCGGCGGCGGTCCTTTACTATTTAAGCGGATACCTCTTCACCGTGCTGGCCGCTTTCGCGGTCATTGGCATCGTCGTCCGCGAATCGGGGGCGGAGGATATTTCCTCGCTGGCCGGTTTGGGACAGCGCTCGCCCTTCCTGGCGGCGGCGATGACCCTGGCCCTGGCCTCCCTGGCCGGCGTCCCGCCGCTTGCCGGTTTTTTCGGAAAATTTTTGCTCCTCAAAGCCGTGGTGCAGCAGGGAGCGGTTTCCCCCGGCTATTATTGGCTGGCGGCGGCGGCCGTTGCCGGGGTGGTCATTTCGCTCTGGTATTATTTCGGCGTGATCAAAGAGATCTACTGGTCGCGCGAAACACCCGACCTTTCGCCCATCCCCCTATCCCTCCCCACTCGCCTGGGGCTGTTGGCCTGCCTGATCGGCATGCTTTTCCTTGGCGCTCTGCCGGAAGTGCCTCTCTGGCTGGCCGAACAGGGCGCTCTCGCCCTGCGCCTGGCTTGAAGGCGTTCCGCCGCAAGCTTGGGGTTGAAATTCCGGGCCAAACAGGTCTAATCCCCCTCGTTTATGAAAATAATTGGCATCATTCCAGCCCGCTATGGTTCAACCCGGTTCCCGGGCAAACCGCTGGCCTTGATCGCCGGCAAGCCCCTCATCCAGCGGGTGGTCGAACAATGCCGCCAAGCCGCCTCACTGGCCGAAGTGCTGATCGCCACCGATGACGCGCGCATTGCCGAGGTCGCCGGCCGCTTCGCTCCGGTGGAAATGACATCGCCCGAGCACCCCAGCGGCACCGATCGCATCGCCGAGGTCGCCCGCCGCCGCGCTTGCGAGGCGGTCGTGAACATCCAGGGGGATGAACCGCTGATTGATCCGCTGGTGATTGACGCGGTCGCCGGGCGGCTCGCCGCGGCGGAAATGTCCACCGCGGCCACACCGCTGCGGGACCCCGCGGAATACGCCAATCCGAACGTGGTAAAAGTCGTTGTCAACGCCGCCGGCCAGGCCTTATATTTCTCCCGGCGCACGATACCGTATTTGCGCGAGGCCGCCAGCCGTTCGGTCAGCGAGCAGATGGCGGCGTTTCCTTTTTTGAAGCACTTGGGCATTTACGGATACCGGCGGGATACGTTGCTGCGGCTGGTGGCTTTTCCAGTGTCGCCGCTGGAAGCGGCCGAGAAACTCGAACAGTTGCGGGCGCTGGAAAACGGCATCGGCATCGCGGTGGAAAGGGTGCGATACGAGGCGGTGGGCGTGGACACGCCGGAAGACGTGGCGCGGGTGGAGGCAATTTTGGCGGGCAAAGGCTGAGCGCATGAAATACATTTTTGTGACGGGCGGAGTGATCAGCTCGCTGGGCAAGGGATTGACGGCGGCCTCGCTGGGCACGCTGTTGGAGAATCGCGGGCTCAAGGTGGCGCTGCAAAAATTCGATCCCTACCTCAACGTGGACCCCGGGACCATGAATCCGTATCAGCACGGCGAGGTCTATGTCCTGGACGACGGCGCGGAAACCGACCTCGACCTGGGACACTACGAGCGGTTCACCAGCGTCCAGTTGTCACGAATGAACAACCTGACCAGCGGCCAGGTTTATCAGCGGGTGCTCGATAACGAGCGGCAGGGGCTCTATCTGGGCAAAACGGTCCAAGTCATCCCTCATGTCACCGAGGAAATCCAGAAGCGGATTTATCAGTTGGCGGAGGAATCAAAAGCCGACGTGGTCATCACGGAAATCGGCGGCACCACGGGGGACATCGAAGGACTGCCGTTCCTGGAGGCTATCCGCGAGTTCGCCCTCGAGGCCGGCCCCACCAACGTCGTGTTTGTGCATGTCACCTTCGTGCCGTTCATCAAAGCCGCCGGCGAGCTCAAAACCAAACCCACCCAGCAATCGGTCGCCAAGCTGCGGGAAATCGGCATCACCCCGCACATCCTCGTTTGCCGCAGCGAGTATCCGCTGGACAAGGATGTCCGCGCGAAAATCTCGATGTTCTGCAACGTCCCCTTCGAGGCGGTCATCGAGGAAAAGGACGTGGACCATTCGATCTACGAGGTGCCCTTGATGCTGCAGCGCGAGCGCATGGATGAAATCGTCTGCCGTCATTTGCAATTGGCCGCGCCGCCCGCCGACATGGCGCACTGGCGGGAGATCATCCGTAAAATCATCGCCCCCTCCCACCGGGTGCGCGTCGGGGTCGTGGGCAAATACATCGGCCTGCAGGACGCCTACAAGTCGGTTTACGAGGCCACGATGCACGGCGGCATCGGCAACGATTGCGGGGTCGAAATTGTCAAAATAGACGCCGAGGAGATCGAGCGGCACGGAGTAAAAATCCTGGACGGCCTGGGCGGCATCCTGGTGCCGGGCGGTTTCGGGGAGCGGGGGATTGAAGGCAAAATTCTGGCGGCGAAATACGCCCGCGAAAGAAAGATACCCTACCTGGGCCTGTGCCTGGGGATGCAAATCGCCACCATCGAATTCGCCCGGAATGTCTTGAAGCTGGAACGGGCGCACTCGACTGAATTTGAACCCAAAACACCGCACCCGGTGATCTGCCTGCAGGAAGAGCAAAAGCTGGTGACGCGCAAGGGCGGCACCATGCGCCTGGGCAAGCAGCCCTCGCAACTGAAGATGGGCACGCTGGCGGCGAAACTCTACGGGGCGTTTGTCATTCACGAGCGCCACCGCCACCGTTTTGAATTCAACAACAAATACCGCCAGCAGTTCGAGGAGGCCGGCTTCGTCTTCAGCGGCCTCACCCCCGATGGCAAATTGGTTGAATTGATTGAAATTCCCGCTCACCCCTTCTTCATCGCCTGCCAGTTTCACCCGGAATTCCAGAGCAAACCGCATCAGCCCCACCCGCTCTTCCGGGGCTTCATCGCCGCCGCCCACGCGGCCATGCACCAGACAACGTTGTGACGCGGCGGGGCGGTTAAACCCGAAATCCGAAACCAACCCGAATGACTAAAGCGCGTAAGCTCCCAACCGGCGCGGCGACGGCGACGATGCCGGTTTTAGATTACGCCGCCGGAGACATTGGGCTTTATTCCGTATTTCGAACTTCGAACTTCGAATTTCAGATTAATTGACCTACCGCGAAGCCATCGGCTTTCTGGAAAGCCTGCAAATGTTCGGCGCCAAGCCCGGCTTGGAGCGCGCTCGCCGGCTCGCGGCGGCCTTGGGCAATCCGCAGGACCGTCTGCGGTTCATCCACGTGGCGGGCACCAATGGCAAAGGGTCCACCTGCGCGATGCTGGAAAGCATTTACCGGCAAGCGGGATTGAAAACCGGGCTATTCACCTCCCCTCACCTGGTCGCCTTTGCCGAACGGATGCAAGTCAATCGCCGGCTCATTCCCGAAGCGGAGGTGGTCCGGTTGGTAGCCACCTTGCAGGGTCCGGTGGCCCAACTGGGGGCGGAAGACCACCCCACTTTCTTCGAGGTGGCCACCCTCATGGCGCTGGTTTTTTTCGCCGAGCAAAATTGCGACCTGGTGATTTGGGAGACCGGCTTGGGCGGACGCCTGGATGCGACCAACATCGTCACCCCCCTGGCCAGCCTGATCACCAACATTCATTACGACCATCAAAAATGGCTCGGCCACACCTTGGAGGAAATCGCCTTCGAAAAAGCCGGCATTATCAAGCCGGGCGTGCCGGTCATCACCGCCGCCGACCACTCCGGCGCGCTGGCGGTTATCGCGCGCCAAGCCGAACTTAATTCCGCGCCCTTAACCCATGTGGGTTTGGCCGAGGCCCGACGCGGCCTGGCCGCCGAGGCGTTCCTGCCCTTGCCAGGCGAACACCAGCGCCTCAACGCCGCCACCGCTTTGGCCGCGGTGGAGGTGTTGCAACCGTATGTTCAAGTGCCCATCACGGCCATGCGCGCCGGGCTTGAGAGCGTTTATTGGCCGGGCCGGATGCAAACCGTCACGCAGCCTGGCGGACGCCAAATCGTGCTGGATGGCGCCCACAACCTCGCCGGTGTCGCCGCGCTCGAAAAAACCCTGGCCGCCCAGTTCCCTGGCCAACGGCCGGCCGTCATCCTCGGCATCTTGCGGGACAAGGATTGGCGGGAAATGTGCGGTTTGATCGCCCCCGCCGCCGCCCGCCTGCTGCTGGTGAATGTCGGCAGCGAACGCACGGTGGCGGCGGAGGAACTGGCGGCGGCCTGCCGCGACCTGCCCTCACCCGCTCCAATTTCCTGTCATCACTCGCTCGGCGAGGCCCTGGCCGAAATCAGCCGGGAGCCGCTGACCGTCATCACCGGTTCGCTTTACCTCATCGGCGAGGCGATGGAATTACTGGGGCTCTCCCCTGCCCCGCCCAATGGAGAGCGTTCGTTGAACGAGTGGGGTGGCGTTCCCGCCGCTTGACTTATTTCCGAAGGAGCCGGAAACCCGAGCGCCGCCTTAGAGCGACCAGCCCTTGCGATATTCGGTGACCAAATACCGGCTGGCCTCGGCGTGGTTGGTGAACCGCATGGCCGGCCCGTCCCACTCCAGCTTCACCCCCGGAAACCGGAAAGCAATGGCCCCCAGCAGCGCGATTTCCGTCAGCGGTCCGCCATAACTAAAGTTTGAGCCCGCCGGCTTGCCCCCTTTGCAGGCCAATAGCCATTCGGCATGATGCCCCGGCGACTTGGGAATGGGGCTGGGCTGCTCTTTTTGCCGGTATTCGGCCATTTGCTCGTCGGGAATGATGCGGCAACTGCCCGCCCCGTGCGAGCCATAGATGATCTTCCCTTTTTCGCCGATGACCACCGCCCCGGTCTTGGGCGGTTTTTCGCCCTGCAATTCCGGCTGGGCCGGCAGCGGTTGGTTGCCATCATACCAGACCAGCTTCACCGCCGGCCGCTTGCCTTTGGCGGAAAATTCGTAAGTTATCTTTGTTCCCGGCGGGCAGGTTTCGGCGTGCTTTTTCGGATCATAACCGAACACCTCGGCCTGAATGGTTGCCGGCGCGCCCAAGTCGAGCGCCCAAAACACCGGGTCCACCACATGGCAAACCCAGTCGCCAATCACCCCGGTGCCAAATTGCAGCCAGCCCCGCCATTTATTGGGCACGTAACAGGAGTTATAGGGGCGAACGGGCGCCGGCCCCAGCCAGAGGTCCCAGTCCAGCGTCGGCGGCACCGGCATCTCTTGTTTGGCCGCTTCCAACTCGTTGACCTTGCTGTATTGGCTGCCGCAGCCGCAGTGAATCTCTTTCACGTTGCCGATGGCGCCACTCCAAATCATCTGACAAAAGCGGCGGATTGAATCCGAGGAATGTCCCTGATTGCCCAGTTGCGTGGCGACCTTCTTCTCCTAGGCCGCCTTGAGAATCGCCCGAATTTCATGCACCGAATGGGCCAGCGGTTTCTCGGAATAAACGTGCTTGCCCATCTTGATGGCCCGCACCAGCGCCACCGCGTGCGTATGATCCGGCGTCGAGACGGTGACCGCGTCAATCTGCCGGTTCATTTCATCCAGCATCTTGCGAAAATCCTGGTAAATCTTCGCCGCGGGCGCCTTCGCTTGGGAACTCCCCCCTTTCTTGGCCATGCCGGCGCGCACCGAATCCACATCGCACAAGGCAACGATGTTTTCTCCTTTGACGCCGTCCACGTTGGCGCTACCCCGGCCCCCCACTCCGATGCACGCCACGTTGAGCTTGTTGTTGGGTGAAACCGCCCCGTTCAAACCAAGAATATGGCCGGGCAGGACGGCAGCGGCGGCCACCGTGGTCGAGGTGCCACGCAGAAACTGGCGACGCGACAAGGGCGCAAAATGTTGCTTCATGGCCGTCTTGAATACCCGATCGTCCTGGTTGTGGCAAATAAATCTTCCTGCCGCTTTTGAAGTTTCAATTTTCAATGAGCAGGTCGCAAACAATCCCCAATTCTCAAAAGCCGATGCGCGAGCGGGGCGCCTTGAATTTTCCTTGGGTAAAATTGCGACGTGAGCCTTGCCGCCGGTCGGGTCTTGCGGACTTCGCAGGGCGCTTGCCTATTCGCGCCCGCGCCGGAGCACTGGCCTGGGCATCGGCTTGGTTCAAGGCGATTGCAGGCGGTAGAAGCGGCCGCCTTGGGCGGGAGCGTCCAGCAGGATGAGCCATTGGCCGTTGGTGAAGAACGGTTGATTGGTGACCGGCGTCCACGAGCCGGGCGCGAAGTTGGTGGCGGTGTGCAGGAGGTAGCCGGCGGCGTTGGCCGGCCATCGCAATAGAGGCTGGCCGGGACGAAGCGCGATTTCCAAGGTCGGCTGCTCCAAGTCCACCCGTCCCGTCAGTTCCAAATCGAATCCCAAATCAGTGCTGTTGGCGCCGCTTTGGTGGACTTCGGCCGCCAGCACGTTGAGGCCGGCCCGCAAGGGCAAATTGGTCAGGACCGCGCTGAGCCAGTTGGTTTCCGCCGCGCCGCTGACAGCGGTTGTTGCCAGGGTGTCCCACCGAATCTCGCCCTCCGGCATATTGTTTCGATATATTTCCCAGCCGTTCAGATACACCACCACGCCGTCGTCGCGCTGTATTCGCAAATCCGCCGCCGGCGAGACAAAGGCGCTGTCGAGGGAAAAGGTTTTGCGGAAATAGGTGGTGATACGAAGGCGATTGCTGGCCAACAGCGTCACTTCCCCGTCACCGCCATATCCCAAACGGGCGGGGCCTTGGTTCCACGCCGAGTCGTCGTAGTCCGGCGCGCGCCAGGCCATCCCCAGATCTTCGCTGGCGTCGTAGTATTTCCAAGCGGCCCCCGCGGGAATCAACGAATATTGGGGAGCGATGACCAGCCAGACCGGCACGCTGACGGCGCGCGCGCCCCGGTCGTCCGTTGCCGCCGCCGTGATTTCGTAAGTTCCCGGCGGGATGTTGGTCCAGATCCGAGTGTAAGGCGGCTGGACAAAGGCGCCAAATGAGAGTCCGTTGACGAACAGTTCCACCAAGCCGACGGCGCCGTCGTCATCGGCGGCATACGCGGACAGGGCCAGGGGATTGGCCGTCCGTGTCGCGTTCGCCGCCGGGGTGACGAGGGACACCAAGGGCGGGGCGTTGAGGGTGGCAACCAATTCCAGCGCAAAACTCAAATCAGAGCTGTTCGCGCTGGTTTGATGAACCTCCACCGCGAGGAGATTGGTTCCAGACGTTAAGAGCGCGGGGCTGACCGCCGTTGTGTAATAGTTGGTCGTCTCGTCGCCCGCCAGCGCGTTGGTGGCCAGGGTGGAAGGGGTCAGCGGGCCCTGGGGCAGATTGCTGCGAAACACTTCCTGCCCGTTCAAATAGACCGCCGCGCCGTCATCGCGCAACAGGCGAAGCTGGAGGGCGGCAATGGCCGCCGGGTTGGTGACGGAAAAGGCGTGGCGAAACCAGGTGGTGATTTGGCGGTTGCTGGCGATGATGGTGGATTCATCGCCGTCGCCAAAGCCCAGTTGCGCGGGACCGGCGGGCCAGGCGGCATCGTCGAAGGCCAGGGTGTTCCATGCCGCCGCAGGCGTCGCGCCGGTATCCCAATAGCGCCACTCCGCTCCCGGCGGGATCAGGGCGATGGGCTGGCGCATTTCGGCGGTCAGCGCCAAATCAAAGCTGAGGTCGCTGCTGTTGGTGCTGTTCTGATGAATCTGGACGGCGAGCTCATTGTCGCCCAGGCGCAGCAACACCGGGGAAAGGGTGGTGCGATAATAATTGGTGCTTTCATCCTCCGTCAGCGCGGCGCTGGAGGCGAAAGTCGCCCAATTGACCTCGCCCGTCGGCATGTTGCTGCGAAAGACTTCCAAGCCGTTGAGATACACGACCGCCCCGTCGTCGCGCAGCACCTCGAGTTTCAAACGGGCAATGCCCGAAGCGTTAGTCACCGCGAAACGATGCCGGAAATAAGTGGTGACGCGCGCGCGGTTGCTGGCGACTAGAGTGGCCTCATCGCCGTCGCCATAACCGAGCGGCGCCGGCCCGGACGCCCAGGCGGAGTCGTCATAGCCCGCCGCCCGCCAGGCGGTTCCCAAGTCCGTCATTTGGTCGAAATACCTCCAGACAGCGCCGGTGGGAACCAGGGTGGAATCGGGCACGGCCACCGTGATGGATATGGGCGAGGAGGTGACGGAGAGCCCGTTGCTGTCGGTGGCGACCGCCCAAAGGGTGTAATCTCCGGCCGGGGGATTCGGCCAAACGGCGCTGTAAGGCGGCGCCGTAGCCGCGCCCAAACGCGACCGGCCTTGGAAATAGGTGACCCGCGACAGGTTATTTTCCACGTCAAAAGCATCGGCCGTCAAAACCAGCGGCGCATCGGCGGGCCAGGTCGCTTCATCCAGGGGATGGGTGATCTCCACATATTCCGGCGGATCGTTCACGGGTGTGACGGTCAGCGCAAAAGTGCGGTTGGTGCTGAGATCGCCATCGCTGACGGTAATGGTGACGGTGACCGAACCGTAGGCGTCGGGCGCGGGGACGAGCGTCACCGTGCGATTGGAGGCGCTGCCGCCAAAGATAATGCCGGTCAGCGGCAGCAAATTCGTGTTGGAACTGCCCGCGCTCAACACCAGGCTATTGGCGGGGGTTTCGCGGTCGCCGATCACGAAGGCCAGCGGCGCGGTGGCGGTGTCCTCGGCGATGGTTTGATTGCCGAGCGCCGAGATCGAGGGCCGCGTGTTGGAAGGTCCGACCGTCAACACGAACGTGCTGCTGGCGGTGAGTTGGCCGTCGCTGACCATCAGCGTCAGGGTGGCCGAGCCGCCTTGGCCGGGCGCGGTGGTCAAGGTTAGCGTCCGGTTCGCGCCGCTGCCGCCCACGATGATATTGGTCGCCGGCACCAGGATCGGATTGGAGGAAGTGACCGTGAAAACCAGGTTGCTGGCTGGTGTTTCGGCGTCGCCCACCGCCACCGGCAGGGGCCCCAAAGTTCCGCCGGCCACCAGGCTTTGATTGGTCAATGTTGACACAGTGGGGGGAGAGTTGCTGAACACCAAAATCAACTGGGGCCGGTTGGCGGCAGTGGCGTTTTCCCGCGAGGCATAGGAGACGTTGCCCTGCCCGCCAAAATCATCGGCGGCCAGCACACGCAACGAGAGCTTTTTGTCGCCCAGCAGTGTATCGGTCACCAGCGGCGTAACGTCGAATTCCACCGCCTGGCCGCTGACCGGCAGCCATTGGGCCAAAAGGGAGCCGCTGGCCGGCTTGTTGTTCCAAGTCAGGCCGGTCTCGCTCCAGGAATCACTGGTTACAAAAGCCGCGACGTTTTCGTTGCCCGCCTGGGAGGTGCTGGTGCAGAGCAGCCGCACCTTGGCTTGCACCAGCCGGCCCTGCGCGTCGGCCAGGTCCCAGCGCAAAAAGGCCTCGCGGTTGACATCGCTGGCGGTGACATCTTTGACGTCCAAGGTGGCGGAGGCACCGTAGTTGTTGGCGGCGTAGGAACCGGCGCGGACGTAAGCGTCCGCCACCGGCGTCAAAATGTTGGTCAGGGTGGAAAGAACGGGCGCGACTTGCAGGTTGAGCACGGCGAAATCCACCGCCGTGTTGCTGCGCAAGGCAAGATGCAACCGGCCATCGGCCAGCAAAGCCGGAGGCAGCTCGAGGGTTTGGAGAGTGGACCCGCTGGCGCCGACGCTCCAGCCCAGGGCGGCAAAAGATTGCGGCGCGTTGGTGTCATCCAGGTAAAGAAGGTCGTTGGCGGCGCTGCCGACGGCCCGCAGGCCCAAGGCAAGGGCGGCGGCCATCACCCGCTCGTTGGTGGCCAGGTTGAAAACAAAGGAACAAGCAACCCACCGGTTGCCGGCCAGGTGATCGAACAGCGCGCCGACGTTGGTCCCGCCCGCCAGAGTCCGCACCTGGTTCAGCCACGCGGTGTCCACACTCACCACTTGCCCGGTGCCGCCGGCGCTTTGGAATTGGTCAATGTCCCCCAACCAATACTCGCGAAACTCGGAGCGCGGCCATTTGAGCCGCTGCTGGAGCTGCGCGTGATAGAGGCTGCGCGGATGCACCGGCTGCCCGCTGGTCCCGCTGGAATCATAAGTGCCGGCCGGGTCGGCCCCCACCGGCCACTGGCTGGCGCCGATGCCGCCCACCGAGCCAATCAGCCAGTTGCGCGCTGTGGGCGGGTTGCGCACCCGGAACGTGCTGGCCGAGCAATTCCACACCGCCATGAACGCGCCCGCCCAACCGTGGCCGGTGCCGGAGTTGCCGCGGTTCTGCACGTTAATCTCTTGGCCGCTGATGGTAATGCCGTCGAACAACCCGCCGGCCGACCAGCGGTGGTGCGGCCCGGTGTCCGAGTAAACAGTGGTCGCCCGGCTTTGCAGAAAGACATTCGGCCCGGGCACCGTTGCGCCAAAAACATAATCGTGCCGCCCTTTGCGCGAGGTGTTGTCGCGCCAGAGACTTAACTGGGCCCCCTCGTTATTGAACGAATAGCGCCGACCGCCAGTGATCTCGCTGATGGGATCCAGGTTATCGCACTCCTGCACCGTCAGCCACTGGGCGCCGCCGCCCGCGCTGACGGTCGAGTAGCCAAAGTATTGGGACGCCACGCGCCGCACCCATACGTGCTGGGCGTTGTTGATCTGGATAAACTTCCAACCGTGCTCCTCGTCGGTGTCGTCCGCATAATCGCTGATGCCATACAAGTCCTCGATGCCCACATTCTGAATCCGCCCGCTCCAGGTGTAGCGATAAATGGTTCCGCCGCCGTATTGCGATTCGAAGGTTTGTGGCAGCGGCGCGTCCACGGTAACCCATTTGCCTTCAATCCGGGTGATCACGCGGTCAAAAAGGAGGTCTTTCGACCCGGCGGTCCACGGGTTGTCCAGTTTGTCGGCGTCAATGGCGGCGAACCAGGCGGTGGTGCTCGGCCGTTTCACGATGACGGTGTGCCCCACGGCCAGCCCGCTGGTGCTGTCCACCTCGAAGCTGCGCGCCCCGCAGGGCACCAGCGGCCCCACCAGGCTGTGGGTGGTGCCGGACACCGTCGAACGCGAGCCGGAGCCGCTGACCGATATAAGGTTGTATTGCCGCGCGGCGGTGGCGCGCAGCCGGCTGCCACTGGTGGCCGATTTGCCCGCTCCTTTCAAAACCACCCCGCTGGCGGCGATGCTGATGGAGTTGGATAATTGGTATTCGCCGGCGTTCAGGAATACCACGCCCCGGAAGCCGTTGGAGTTCAGTGATAGCGCGGCGACCTGGTTAATGGCGGCCTGGATTAAGGCGCGGTCATCGCCGGTCCCAGGACTGACAAAAACCCAGCGGTTGCTCTCGATCAAGCGACTGACATCCGGCAACGGCTCCGTACCGTCGCGGTAGCCGCAATTGGAGAAATCCGGCACCCGCACCCCGTTGGTATCGAGGCGATACAAAAGGTTGCCGCTCGCCGAGGGATAAACCCAGGCGCTCAGCGGCGCCTGGGCGGCGGCTTCGTTTCCTAATGCCAACCACCCGGCGCCCACCGCCAGCACAACGGCGACCTTCATGGCGCTTGCAGTCGGTAAAATAAACTTCGTCCGCTGGATAGGTCCAGCGAAAGCCGCCATTGGCCAATGGTTGATTGGCAACCTTCGCCCCGTCCGGCTGCCGGCTTACCGCTCCGCCTCGAGCGGCGAGCGGAAGCAGTGCCTTATCAATAATTCTGGACGGACGCAGCCTCGCGGCTCTGGTTCGGCCTTTCCTGGCTTACTTCGTCTCACGCTTCTTGCTAAACAGCCAGTCCCACACATATTAATCGCCATCACGAACGGCAGCGGCAGATCGCACAACCAACCATGGGACATCGCTTTTCAGAGGGTGCGGGCCTGCGCCCGCAGGAACCAAAACGAAAACCGACGTCGCCAATATTCGTCACCTTTTTCCTCATTGCAGATTCCTTCGGTTGCTGGGACGCCGCTGTCCTGATTGAAATGGGACATCACTTTTTAAGCCAGCCTAGATCGACGAGGAAGCTGTCCGCTTCAGCGAGGGTCTTGTCATAGTGCCCGCCGCGATTGAAGAATCCGTGGCCCGCATCGTCGTAGCCGACCAGTTTGCACGGCCGCCCTGCCTGCTTCATCGCACTCTCGAACGCGACGACGGAGGCGTAGGGAACCGTGGTGTCCGCCTTGCCATGAAGTATCAGGGTCGGCGGCGTGTGCGGGCCGATGTGATGGGCCGGCGAGATCAACTGTGCCGCCACGCCAAATCGTTCGGCGTTGAGCCCCCCAGCCCTGGCCCCCGAGGGTTGCCAACCCGCGATTGGCGCGAGCGTGCAGGCGGGGTTGAAGAGGATCATGGCGTTGGGGCGTTCGTCGCTGCCGAAACCACTGATCGTGCCGGTGGCGGCGGCAAGGTGACCGCCAGCGGAGCCTCCTGAGGCGGCAATCCTGTCAGGATCAATTCCGAGCCGCGCGGCATTTTCGCGGACCCAGGCGATGGCGGCCTTGGCGTCTTTCACGCATTCCACCACTTGCACCCCATGCCGGGATTTAACCCGATAGTCGGCGGTGATGGCGATCATGCCACGCTTGGCGAAATGCCGAGCCTGATTCTCGAATTGGTCCGGTGAGCCCGAATTCCAAGCACCGCCGAAGAAGAAGACAATCGCGGGTTTCGGCACCTTGGTATCCGACTCCCCGAAAATCCAAAGCTTCAGGTCGGTGGACCCGATCTTTCGGTAGGTCTCGACGCGGGCGTCCTTGAAGGTGGGGGGATAGGAAGGCGCCGCGAAGAGCGGGGCGGCGAGGAGGCAAAGGAACAGGCGAGCCACTGGAATTGCTGCTTGATGCAGTCGCAGACGAATACCATAAGGACAAGGCGATGGTTCATGGATTGTCGGAGATTCCACATGCAGGCGATTGCGTTTGAAACAAGGGCTGCCTAATATCTTAGCCTTCAAGCGTCTGGTCATTTGTTTTCCGGATATTCCACCAATTGGGTCTTTAGACGCGGTCCTCCGCCCGGAGGTTACTCCATTCGCAAGATAATTGATAGCAGGCAGCCGGTAGAGCATCGGTTTGCCGGCTTCGCAGTTGAGTTGGAAGTTCGTCGCACCGTCGGGGTCCTACGAAGCCAGATGCAGCACCCACTTGCGCGCTGCCTCGGCGTATTTCTTCTCGCCAGTGGATAGACGAAAGCGATGGTCTCGGCTTCCTGGCAGGCCTTCATGGTCTGCTCACGGTTCAGCCGCCAACACTTGATCAGTTATCAGTCATGGGGTTCCTCGACGTTTCCAGTGGGTAAAGGCGGGGCAAGGAGCATCGGTCAGCCCGTTGTTTGACACCGGAAACCCTTCGTATTCGTTGGCACCTTTTCCCCTCACCCTTGATCCCTCTCCCTTGGGGAGAGGGAAACATCGCTGGCGGCGCATTGTGAAACCGCAGATCTTGACAACTTCGAGCACTGGCGAACAGGTCTCCCTCTCCCCCAGGGAGAGGGCGGGGTGAGGGGAAACCGCGCTATCGAAAACCCCAGGCCTGACGTTATACACCGTAATTCGCTTCCGGCAATTCCACCGAAAACATCGAAGAACCAGTCATGGACCATCTGGTGCTCATGGGTTGTTTGTAATCCCTAATCGCCCAAATGTCTCCCCGATAAGGACAAATTCCCTTGCCTCGGCGCTGGGCGTCGAGAGATAAAAAGCCATGCGCAAAAACGAACGGCGTTTGGCCGTTTTGCTTTCAATTTTGACTTGGTGCCGAGGCGCCACAGCGCCAGCTTGGGACACTTTCAGTGACACCTGGGTAGCCACGGATGCGCTGGGCCGCGCATTGCCCGCTCATGAGCAGACCGGGCCGCCGCGCGCCGGCAAATCCATCGGGATTTTTTATTTTCTCTGGCTCGGTGAGCACGGCCAGCAGGGGCCGTTCGACATCTCCAAGATTCTGACAGCAGACCCGGCCGCCATGCAAAATCCCACGCATCCGCTCTGGGGTCCGTTGCAGGCGCCGCATCACTGGGGCGAGTCCATCTTTGGCTACTACCTCTCCAACGATGAAGGGGTGCTGGCGAAGCATGCGCAGATGCTGGCGGATGCCCAAGTGGACGCGGTTATCTTCGATGTCACCAACCAGCACACCTACCCGCGCAGCTACCTGGCGCTCTGCCGGGCGTCTGGCCGGCTACGCCAGGCCGGCAATCGCGTGCCGCAAATCGCTTTTCTTTGTCCATTTTGGAGTCCGGACAAGGTGGTGCGCGAGCTTTACGCTCAACTTTACGGGCCGGGCTTGCACCGCGAACTGTGGTTCGAGTGGGACGGCAAGCCGCTGATTCTCGCCAATCCCGACCTGTTGACCGACAGCGAGACGCACGGAAAAGGTTCCGATCCGGTCCGGTTGGCGCCCGGTCATTCGCTGGGCCAATCGTTCACTGCGGGAAAGCCCGTGACATCGGCTGGCGGGAGTTTCCCCACTTGGACGACCACCAATTCCGCGCTCATCATGACCGTGCGAAAGTCAGGTCCCATTGGCGAGGTGCTGGCCAGCCGGCGTTGCGAACGGATCCAGGACAACGCCTGGCTCTCGCTGGATTTCCATCCGCCCTTGCCGCCCGGCGCCTATTACCTGGAGATCAGCGGGGCCGCCGGCACGGTCGGCTGGTGGAGCGGCAAGGAGGATACCTACCGCGGCGGCCAGGCTTTTGCGGATGGTCAACCCGTGGCCGGTGATCGCCGATTCCGCCTCGGATATGCGGAGGAGGAAACCGATAAAATCCGGCGCTTCTTCACCTTCCGCAAGCCGCAGCCGGATTATTTCAAGGGACCCCAGGGGCCGGGCGAATGGGGCTGGTTGGAGGTTTATCCGCAGCATGCCTTTTATAAAACGCCGGGGGTGCCGGAGCAAGTGACCGTCGGCGTGGCCCAGAACGCGGTGGATGGGAAGCTGAGCGTGCTGAGCAATCCGCGCGCCCACGGGCGCAGCTTTCACCAGGGCCGCCAGCCGGAGCCGGAGAATCAGGATTTTTACGGCCGAAATTTTGCGGAGCAATGGGAGCGGGCCCGGAAACTCGATCCGGCTTTCATCTTTATCACCGGCTGGAACGAATGGATCGCCGGCCGCTTCGACAGCCAGGCGCCGTTTTACGGGGCCGGGCCCGTTTCCTTCGTGGACCAGTTCAACCGCGAATACAGCCGCGATTGTGAACCGATGAAGGGCGGTCATGGAGACGCTTTTTATTACCAGATGATTGACGGCATCCGGCGGTTCAAGGGAACGCGGCCGCTGCCAGCCGTAAACCCCGCGCCCATCCGGACGGATGGGCTTTTCGAGGATTGGGCCGCAGTGACGCCCGAATTCCGCGACACCCTCGGCGATCCCGTCCGCCGCGATCATCCCGGCTGGGGCAACGCCGGTCATTACCGCAATTTGAGCGGCCGTCACGACCTCGCGGCGGCCAAAGTTTCCTGGGATGAACGCCAGCTTTACCTTTACGCGCGTATTACGGGCTCGCTGGGCCCCCGCACCAACTCCAATTGGATGCTGCTGTTCCTCGACACGGATGGCCAGGCCACCAACGGCTGGCTTGGCTATGATTTTGTCCTCAACCGCTTCGACGCGGGCAAGAACGCGGTTTCGGTGGAGCGCCACCAAGGTCCCGGCTACCGCTGGCAGCGAGTGGGGCAAGCCGAGCTCCACACCGGTGCCAGCGAATTGGAAATGGCGGTATCCTGGAAAGCCTTGGGCTTGCCGAGGCCGCCCGCTTTTTTGGATTTCAAATGGGCCGACAACCTCCGGGAAACCGGTGAAGCCTCAGACTTCACCTTGCATGGCGACGCGGCGCCCAACGACCGCTATAACTACCGGGCAAAATTCAATGCGAGCAAACCTTGAATCGAATCGCCTCAAGCATGGTATGATCCAAATGGGCCGATCCATTCATGGGATGCTGGTTCTGTTCGCCTTGCCCACCATGCCATTCGCCCATGGCCGCGCGCCTATCCTCTCTGCCGATACGACGCCCGTTGCTCGAAAGGAATTGGGCAATCTGCGACGCAAGGCACCGTCGTTCCAACCGGCTCCTCCGCCGGTGGGCGCGGGCGAAAAGGTCCTTGCCACCGATCAAGGACCGGGAAGGCCATGAACCTGCATCCCATCGTGGTTCGTGAGTTGCGCGCCCAGGCGCGGCAGTCCATGACTTATTGGGTTCGCTCCCTGGTCATGGCGGTCGCGCTGGTGGCGATTATTTTGCAGGTCGCCGCGGGGAGATTCCATCTCCGGGAAGGCGGGGGCGCGCTCGAAATATTGCACCGCGCCATTTTCTGGACCATTTGGATTTGCGCGCCGCTGTTGACCGCTGACTGTCTCAGCCGGGAGCGCCGGGAGGGAACGCTTGGGCTGCTGTTCCTGACGCCGCTCCGGGGCTGGGAGGTGGTGGCCGCCAAGGGGCTGGCGCAAGGGTTGCGCTGCGCCTCGTTGCTGCTGGCGGCGGTGCCCGCCTTGACCTTGCCCATCCTGCTGGGCGGGGTGGGCTGGCCACAAGTGGCCTTTTCCGCCGTGCTCCTGTCGGTGTCGCTGGTGCTGGCGCTGAGCGCCGGACTGGTCGCCTCAAGCCTCTGCCGCATCCGCCATCGCGCTTTCACCCTAGCCCTCTTGCTGGCGGGCGGCGTCCTTCTCGGGCTCACTGGCGCCGTCGGCGGCCTGACCCATGTGGCGATGGTTATGTCGAAGAAGATGAACCAGGTTCAATGGGATCTCGTCTTCGAAGAAGGCTGGGCGACATTGCATAATGATTTCCAAGTCTGGGATACCCTTCTCGGGCTGGTCAAGCCGGCCGTGCTGGGGCTGCATGCCGCGCTAACGGGAAGCCTGGCCATGACCGCCTTTGTGGCGGCGATGGCCTTCGCGGCCAGCCGGTTGCGGCGGGCGGCGCAGGAGAATGCGAAGTCCCAGACTCGCCTTTGGCTGGAGGACTTCATTTTTCTCCCGGCCTATGCGGTCGGATTTTATTATCGCTGGTTGAAGCAAGGCCTCCAGCACAACCCCATCGGCTGGCTGGAAAAACGCCGCTGGAGCGGGCGCGCCGCCGCGTGGGCCTGGCTGGCGGTGGGCGCCAGTTTTATCTTTGGCGCGGTTACTCATCCCGAGGTGTTGGGCGAACGGGACGGCCTTGTAATGATCAAATTATTCGTAGGGTTGCTGATTGTGCAGATGACGGTGACAGCGGCGATGAGCTTCGACCGCGAGCGCTCCACCGGCGTCATGGAGTTGCTCCTCGTCACGCCGATCTCGGAGGCGCAAATCATCCGCGGCCGGCTGCGCGGCCTGTGGACGCAATTCCTGCCTGGCGCGTTGGGCCTGGCGACCGCGGGCTTGCTGGCTTATGCGCTGGCGAGACACCGGGGCCTGATACCCGTTCACCCTGTGTTTTGGCGTGAGCACGGAAATTGGCTGGCTGATTTATCCTGGTTTTATCTGCTGGCGGGCTTTGTCATGCTGCCCGTTTTCGGGCTCTACTACTCGTTGTGCCTGCGCCATACCCTGGCCGCCCCCCCCGCTAACTCTGCTGGTGGGATTGGTCATTCCCTGGGCGGTCAGCGGATTCGCAGATGCTTGGCTTTTGGAGGATGTCCACTTGAGTTATGGCGCCAGTTTTTTCGACAACGACTATGGCTGGGCCCAGCTCCAGCATGGCTGGAAACGAGCCTACGCGGTGGTGTGGCTGGCCAACCTGTTCCTGGTCCACGGCGGCCTGCCCACGCTCTGGCTGGTCGGTCTGGGCCTGTTTTTGCAGCGCCGGCTGCACCGGCGGCTGGTCCAAAGAAAATTTCACTACCAAATCAGTTAGGCCAGCGACCGGATGGATACTGGGGAATTCCCGGTTCGCGGGCGCACACGCATCGTTGAATGGCCAAAGGCGCAACCGCCATCGAAGCGCGGTTGAACTTGCGTAGGCGCTTCCAATGGGTTTGCGAGGGCCTCGCTGTTCTGGCCCTTGGCGGCAACGTGCAGCGACAGGGACGGCGAAGGTGCAGCATAAAGTTGCGCTTAAACATCCGCAACTCCTGGTGGAAGTTGCGCGGCCGCAGGCAGGGCGCCAATCACCGTAGGATTAACCTCTTTTTGCCCGCCGGAAACGTCGAGGAACCAAAATTTTCATGCGGCATCGTGCGATTTCCTAGGCCGGGAATTCGGCGTTCAAACCGCCAAACCAGCCAGTGGTTGCGGAGCAACCGGTGACCGGTTAGATTGCGATGTGCCACTGAAAGGCCAACAAAGGTTCCGCTGGGGCTGGCAGGTTTGGCGGCTGCCGGTTGTTGGCGCGCTGCTGGCCGGCAGCGCCTTGACGCCGGCCGCCGGAGCGCCAGCCTTTGCCAATGGGCTGCCGGCCGGCACGGTGGCGAGTTACGATATTTGGGAGGCTTCCGGGCTGGCGGCCAGCCGTCAGAATCCCGGAGTTCTTTGGGTCCACAACGATTCCGGCTATCGCGGCTACGTCTTTGCCTTGTCCACCAATGGAACCTTGCTGGGCCGATACTATGTGCCCGATGTTTATTACGGTGATTTTGAAGACCTCGCCATCGGGCCCGGCCCCCAAGCCGGGCAGGACTATCTCTATTTGGGAGACATCGGCGACAACTACCTGGCCCGGTCCAGCATCCGGGTTTTTCGTTTCCCTGAACCGGCGGTTTACGCCTTCCAGTCCAACGCGCCGGGCACACAGGCGATCAATGGCGCGCAGGAAATCGAACTTCGCTATCCAGACGGCCCCTACAACGCCGAGGCCCTGCTGCTCGACCCGCTGAGCGGGGACTTGTTCATCGCCACCAAATTGACCAACAGCTCCCGCATTTACCGCGCCACGCGGACCGAACTGGCTGCCGGAGCCCCGATCACCCTGACCTTTATGAATGAAATTACCTTTCGGTCGGTTTCGGCGGGAGACGTGTCGGCGGATGGGTCCATGGTGGCGCTGCGGCGCAACAACAACGCCCGCGTGTGGACGCGGCAGGCCGGGCAGAGTCTTGACCAGGCCCTGGCCGCGAACGGAAACGCCATTCCGGTGATTGGTCAGCCGGAAGAACCCAACGGCGAGGCGCTGGCTTTCAGCGCGGATAACGCCGGCTATTACACGCTAAGCGAAGGCGGGCAGCCCACCCTCTATTTTTTTCCCCGGACGGATGCCGGGATTCCCGCCCCAAATCGCGTTTTCATCCAGCCCGGCGAGGTTTGGCAATACCATGATTTCGGCTTTGCTGAAGACGATGCCTGGCGGGAGGCGGATTATGACGATTCCTGGTGGAACGCCGGGCCCGCCCGGTTTGGCTACGGGCTGGGGGGCGAGGCGACGGTAATTGAGGCCGACCCGGAACCGCTTTTTCGCATCCCGACGACTTATTTTCGGAAGCGGTTTGTGACGCCCGCCGGCCCAACGGTCAACAACCTGGCGTTGCGAATTCTTTTTTCGAGTGGAACGGCGGTTTTTTTGAATGGCCGGGAAATCCTGCGGCGCAACTTGGCGGCAGGGGCGGGATTTGGTGATTGGGCGACGTCCGCAAATGTTGACCGGCAAAACGCCTGGCTTGCCGTGCCGGTCAATTCTTCTTTTTTGCGGGCCGGCACGAACGTTCTCGCGGTTGAGGTCCACCAATTTGCTCCCGACGCCCCCGGCTTGAGCTTCGATTTGCAGCTTTATGAAGGCAAGGTGGAGGCACCGCCGCAAATTACCGGGTTGCCACAACTGACCGGCGGCTCGTGCCGTCTGGAGATTGCCGGGCCGTCCGGTGTCTGGGCCGAGGTCGAAACCTCGGAGCGCTTGCCCCTGTGGCTTCCCGCCCGGCGTTTGGTTTTAACCAACGGCACGGCGGTTTATCAGGAACCGTCCGCCAGCGACGCGAGGCGTTTTTTCCGCATCCGCCCGTAAGTATGCGTCCGTGAACCTGCGATCCTCGCGTCCGGGTTGCCAGGTGTTTGGCTTGCCCGGCGCCAGTTAATCGAGCGCCTTGGCGCGGAGGTTGCGGAACTCGACCTTCATTTTCAGCCCGCCATGAATCTGCAGCCCGATGGGGGCGGCATCAGCGTATTTGGCGTCCGTGAATTGGGAAACCTGTTCGCCGTTCAGCCAGATCGTGAAAGTGTCGCCTTTGGCCATCATGCGAATGGTGTTCCACTGGCCGGGCTTGAGCAGCTTTTCGATGTTTTTAGCCTGGCCTTCCTCGGGGTATTTGCCGGTGTAAAAGCTGCAGGTCATGTCTTTTTTCAGGCTCCGCGAAACCCCGATTTGCATTTGAATTTGCGGTTTGCGCATCATGTAGCCGCTGTCAATTTCCCCTTCCCAGCGCACCTCGGCCTCGAAAATCACGTCCTTGTAGCTTTTCTCGGTGTACAGCATGCTGCCCTTGAGCTCGGGATTGTTCTCGCCCACCAGCACCCCGTCCACCACCTTCCAGAACGGGTTGGGATTCGGCGCTTTCCAGCCGGTGAGGTCTTTGCCGTTAAAGATAGGCTCCAACGCGACTGCCTCCGCGGCTTGGCCAGCGACGGAAAAAGCCATCATCCCCGCCACCGCCAGAGCGGCGGCGCGGCCAACTGTTTGCGTGTTCATTTTCATGGCGCGCATTCTTGCCACCCTTGGACGAAAAAAACAAGCCCGGACTTCAGCCGCCCCGGCGAAAATAGGTTAGGGTGGAGTTCCTCCTTGAGACACCGGTGCTTTCAGGCATCAGATTGGCGCCGGCTGCGGCAGCCACGCCAGCCGCATGGTCTTGGAAAAAACGCCAAACGCGGGTCGCTAAAAATCGCCTCGCAACCCTGCAAGGCTGTTCCCGGCTGGACCCGCTTGCGTTTTGCCAGCATTCCCGGTTATTCCTAACGTGTGAAAGCTACGACCAATCGGCAGCCTTTGCTTCAGCGGACCGGTATCGGTATAACGTACGCGCCGCCAGCGCGCCTCCACAGCTTTGCGAATCCCGATACGGAGCGCTTCCCTGGACGTTTTGACCACACGAGGTCCGGGCTTATCCAGGCCCAGGGAAAATGACACCGTGCATATTTATCGCGCCATCCGCACTCCAGGAGAGCCATGAATGACACACTGGATTACCCCTTTGGCGGCGGTTGGAACCGCTGCCGGCGGCCAGGCGGTTCACACCTGGCGGGTAAGCGCGCGGTTCTGCCCGGTAATGAATCGCTCTGCTTGGCATGTCTTTTCGCGCTCGTGGCGGCAGGCCATGGTGCCGATGATTCAGCCAAAGTCCTTTTGTCCGGCTTGCCTTCGCCGGTGCTTTTCCGCGGCGACGCCACAACGGCTTACCGCGACCCCGCGGCCATTTACCATGACGGCTGGTTTCGCCTCTTTTTCACCTTGGTGAAGATCGAACCGGACCAGCGGCCCTTTTCCTATGCGGCCTGGAGCAAGAGCCGCGACCTGCGGGAATGGAGCGAGCCAAAGATTATTACGCCGCGCGATCAAAGCCTGAACTATGGAAGTCCCGGAAACCTCATCCGCCATGACGGCGAATGGGTGCTGTGCCTGCAAACCTATCCGCGACCGCAGGGCGAGCCCTACGGCAACCAGGATGCAAGAATCTGGACGATGCGCAGCCGCGACCTGGAGACCTGGGGCGCTCCCGAATTGCTGCGTGTCAAGGGTCCCAACGTGCCGCGGGAGAAAATGGGCCGCATGATTGATCCTTTTCTCCTGCCGGACCGGCGGGAACCAGGCAAGTGGTGGTGCTTTTACAAGCAAAACGGGGTCAGCATGTCCTGGTCACAGGACTTGAAAACCTGGACTTTTGCGGGGCGGGTGGAGGCGGGAGAAAACGCCTGCGTCATTACCGAAGGCGACGACTATGTTCTATTCCATTCGCCGGCCAACGGCATCGGAGTGAAAAGGTCCAAAGACCTCAAATTCTGGCGGGACGAAGGGGTGCTGACCCTGGGGCAAAAGGAGTGGCCTTGGGCCCAAGGCCGTTTAACCGCCGGTTTCGTGCTGGACCTGCGCCGGGACCCGGCGGTGGGCCGGGCGCTCATGTTTTTTCATGGCTCCGACTTCCCGGAAAAAGACCCGCGGGGAGGGTTCGATAACTTTGCCAGCCTCGGTCTTTGCTGGAGTGATGACCTGAACACCTGGGAGTGGCCGGGCAAAAACCGCCCGACGTCCGTGCCAACCCGAAAATAAAAGAATTAAACATGAATAAACTTAAATTGCAGGGCATTGTGCCCCCTTTGATTACACCGCTGCGGGACCGTGACGCTTTGGATGAGGCCGGCCTGGAGCGGCTCGTTGAGCACGTGCTGGGCGGGGGCGTTCACGGGCTTTTCATTCTCGGCACCAGTGGCGAGGCGCCTAGTCTCAGTTACCGGTTGCGCCGGGAACTGATTGTCCGGGTCTGCCGCCAGGTGGCGCGGCGCGTGCCGGTGCTGGTCGGCATCACCGACACGTCGTTCGTCGAGGCGGTGAACCTTGCCCGCCGGGCGGCGGACGCGGGGGCGGAGGCGGTGGTCACGTCCACGCCCTATTATTTTCCGGCCGGACAGCCGGAGCTGCTGGAGTTCATCGAGCACCTGGCGCCACAATTGCCGTTGCCGCTGTTCCTTTACAACATGCCGCAGATGACCAAAGTCATGTTCGAGCCGGACACGCTACGGCGGGCGGCGCAATGGGAGGCGGTGGTGGGCGTCAAAGACAGCTCCGGTGATCTGGCCTATTACCGCCAGGTGCTGGCCCTCAAGGAAACGCGGCCAGATTGGAGTGTGCTGATCGGCCCGGAGAATCTGTTGGTTGAAAGCGTGCGGCTGGGGGGCGACGGAGGGGTGAATGGCGGCGCCAACATCTGGCCCCAGTTGCTGGTCAAGCTATACGAGGCCGCCGCGCGTCACGACCAGGTGGCGCTGGCCCAACTGGAGCCGCAATTGGCCAAGCTGGGGGAAATTTATCGGGTGGGCCGCCATGCCTCGGCGGTGGTCAAAGGCATGAAATGCGCCGCTTCCCTGCTGGGACTTTGCGATGATTTCATGGCCGAGCCGTTTTCCCGTTTCCAAGCCCCCGAGCGCGCCAAAGTGCGCGCGGTGCTGGAATCGTTGGGAATGCTCGGAGGGTGACGCCGCAGCGAAGGGAGCGCGGCAACTCAATGATTGCCAAAATGCGGCCCGCGCGCGCCTGCTCCGGGCTAATCTTTAATTTCCTGATGAGTGCTTGGGATAAACGACACGCCCCTCTCACCCTGCCCTCTCCCCCCAAGGGGGGAGAGGGAGAGCATCGCCCAAAGTGACAAATTGTGGTTCCTCGACGTTTCCAGTGGGTAAAGGCGGGGCAAGGAGCATCGGTCAGCCCGCTGTTTGACAACGGAAACCCTTTGTATTCGTTGGCGCCTTTTCCCCTCACCCTTTATCCCTCTCCCTTGGGGAGAGGGAAACATCGCTGGCGGCGCATGGTGAAACCGCAGCTCTTGCCCACTTCGAGCACTGGCGAACGGGTCTCCCTCTCCCCCAGGGAGAGGGAAGGGGTGAGGGGAAACCGCGCTATCGAAAACCCCAGGCCTGACGTTATACACCGTAATTCGCTTCCGGTAATTCCACCGAAAACATCGAAGAACCAAAATAGCCCACCCTTTCAAGGGTGGGATGCGGATGCAAGAAGGCCCAAAGTCCCGGAGGGACGAAAGCAGATCTTCGGAGGGGCGGCGGCGGTAGTTGGCGGCGAACGCGCGCGGATTTCTTTCGCCCCTGGCGGGGCTTGGGGACTCAGGCGGGGCGTTGTTCCCAGCGATGAATCGCTGGGCGATTACCTGCCGCCCCTGGCGGGGCTGAGCACAACGAGGCCTCCCAAACCAGGCGAGCCCCTCGCGAAAGAGACACTTGGCATTCCACTGAAAACAGCGAGGAGCCTTTACAAGGCCCCCTGACGTTTCTCCGCTTGCAATCCGCCGCCGCGCCTCGATCCTGAGCGGAACTATGGAAATTTTTGACGTCGTCAACGAACGGGACGAGGTGATTGGCCAGGTGCCGCGCCCGGTGGTGCATCGGCAGGGCCTGCGGCATCGCGCCGTGCATATCTTGGTTTTCAACCGTTCCGGCGAGCTGTTTTTGCAGAAGCGTTCCGCTCGCAAGGACAACCATCCCGGGGTTTGGGACTCCTCGGCCTCCGGCCACCTGGACGCCGGCGAGGACTACGACCACGCCGCCGTACGGGAGCTATGGGAAGAGCTTGGACTGACGCCGTCCAGCCCGCCCCGGCGGCTTTTCAAGATCGCCGCCTGCGCGGAAACCGGCCAGGAATTCGTTTGGGTTTACCAAGTCGGCGCCGAAGGTCCCTTTCGTTTGCACCCGCAGGAAATTGAAGAAGGCGGCTGGTTTAGCCCGGCCCGGGTGAATCAGTGGTTGGCGGAAAAACCCGACGATTTTGCCCCCGCCTTCCCGCTAATCTGGCGGCGCTTGGCCGAATCCGCCAAATCTCCGCCAGCGTAAAAAGTTGCTTCTTTTCCCGTTGCGAGTCTGGCAGGCTGGCGGGGTCAAGCGACACCTTGTTTATGCAAACTTGCTTGCGATTATGGACCGCCGTGGGGATGGCGGTGTTTTGCTGGAACGGTGCGCCGGCCCGCGCCCAATCGGGGGCGGACATTCTGCGTGAAACGGGTGTGGCCGGCGGGTTGATTGTTCACCTTGGGGCGGGTGATGGCCAGCTTACCGCAAGCCTGCGCGCCGGGGAGCAATACACCGTGCATGGTTTGGACCCCGATCCTGCCAGAGTCGCGGCGGCCCGCGCCCACATCCGTGGCTTGGGGCTTTACGGCGAGGTGAGCGTCGAATTATTCACCGGAAAAGTGCTGCCGTATGCCGACAACCTGGTCAATTTGGTGGTGGCGTCGGATGCCGCCCTGGTTTCGCCCGAGGAAATCCTGCGCGTGCTGGCGCCGCGCGGCGTCGCCTATGTCCGGGAAAACGGCCAGTGGAGCAAGACCGTCAAGCCTTTGCCCGGGAACACGGACGAGTGGCCGCATTTTCTGCACGACGCCGGCAACAATGCTGTGGCCCGCGACACGGAAGTCGGGCCGCCGCGCGCCCTGCAATGGGTGGCGCCGCCGCTTTGGCTGCGCAGCCATGAAACGCCCAGCGGTTTCGAGGCGCTGGTTTCGGCCGGCGGCCGGGTGTTTTACATCTTTGACGAGGGCCTGGTCGGCATCACCGACCAGCGTTTGCCGGAACGCTGGGCGTTGCTGTGCCGGGACGCCTTCAACGGCAAACTGCTGTGGCGGCGGCCTTTGGGCGCCTGGGGGTGGCCCCAATGGGCGCGCGAGAAATTTGCGGACAAAGATTGGACCACCATCACTGGCGGACGCACGGTCGTGCCCGACGAAAACCAGCGCCGCCTGGTCGCCACCGGCAGCCGCCTTTACGCGACTTTGGAGTATGACGCGCCGCTGGCCATCCTGGACGCCGCCAGCGGCGAAGTTTTGGCCACAGTGCCGGAAACCGCGCCCGCGCGCCAGATTCTGGCGGCCGACGGCGTGGTCGTGGTGGCCTGCGGCAAGGAGGAATCGGCGGCTCGCAAGAAAAAAGCCAATAAAGCGGCGACGGAGGGCGCGGCAGATGGCCGGTTGATGGCGGTCGAGGGCGATGGAAAGATGGTCCTTTGGCGCAAGCAAACGGGCGCCATCAACGGGCTGTTGCTGGCCATTGACCAAAAGCGCGTGATTTTTCAATCCGGCGGCGATTTGGCGGCCCTGGATTTGACGACCGGCAAGGAATTGTGGCGGGCCAAACCCGGAGTGGCCAAAGCCAGCACCCTGGTGGCCAACCAGGGTGTCGTGCTACTGCGCGCCGCCACCAACCTCGTGGCGCACGACGGCGCCACCGGCCAACCGCTGTGGCAAACGAAAATCCAGCCCAGCATTGGCATCGGCACCCATGACCTGTATGTGGTGGATGGCGTCGTCTGGCCGGGCATGACCGCCGTCAAAGAGGACCGCACCCCCGCCGCCAAAGGAGCGCACGCCCAGGCCACCGGCTACGACCTTAAAACGGGCAAGGAAATCAAGCGCGTGTTCGCGGAGAACCTGCTCAGCCCGGAACATCATCACCGCTGCTACCGGAACAAAGCCACCACCCAATTTCTCATCGGCGCCATGGAAGGCTCCGAATTCCTCGACCTCTCCGGGACCGGCCACAGCCAGAACAATTGGATTCGCGGCGCCTGTAAATACGGCATAATGCCCGGCAACGGACTGCTCTATGTGCCGCCCGATCAATGTTTCTGCTCCCCCGGCGCCAAGGTGTTGGGCTTCACCGCTGTGGCCGCGCGGGGCGGAGATCGTCCGCCTTTGCCGAACAACCAGCGGTTGGAAAAAGGGCCGGCTTACGAACCATTCCCTGCCGGCGTTGAAACCGGTCATCCCGAAGATTGGCCCACTTTTCGCCAGAACCCGGCCCGTCATGGCACTTCCCCCACCGCCCTATCCACCACCTTGGCGGCCAACTGGCGGGTGAAACTGGGCAAAAACCTGACCGCGCCGGTCTCGGTCGGCGACCGGGTTTATGTCGCCGCGCGCGACGCGCACACCGTTTTTGCGGTGGATGCGCGAAGCGGGCGGGAACTCTGGCATTTCATCGCCGGCGGACGGATAGATTCCCCGCCGACCCTCCACCAGGGCAAGGTTCTGTTTGGCAGCGCGGACGGGCGGATTTATTGTCTGCGCGCCTCCGATGGCGCGTTAGCTTGGCGATTCCTGGCGGCGCCTCACGACCGCCGCGTGGCCAATGATGGCCAAGTCGAATCCGCCTGGCCGGCGCATGGCAGCGTGCTGCTGCGCGACGGCTTGGTCTATGCCACCGCGGGGCGTTCGACTTACCTGGACGGCGGCATCCATCTCTGGGCGCTGGAACCGCACTCGGGCGAAATCCGGCGACAGGCCAGCCTGACCGGGCCGTTCCCCGACCACAAAAAAGAGCGCGACGTTTCCTTTTGGTCGCCGGGCGCCAATTCCGACGTGTTATCCAGCGAAGGGGATTTTATTTATCTGCGGCAGGTCCAACTCAGCCCCGCGCTGCAGCAGGTCCAACAAACGCCGCTTTCCAGCAAGGGCGAGAAAAACACCGGTTTGCACCTCTTCTCCACCGCCGGCTTTTTGGATGATTCCTGGTATAACCGGGCTTTCTGGATGTATGCCAAACGCTGGCCGGGCTTCCAACTGGCCAACCAGGCCTCGAAGAGCGGCCAACTGCTCGTGGTGGATGCGGAGCGCACCTATGGAGTGAATGTCTTTTACCGGCGCAATGTGCACAGCCCGATGTTCTTTCCCGGCAAAGAAGGCTACATTTTGTTTGCGGATAGAAATTCGGCGGAACCCCAAATTGTCGGCGAGGAAGGCGCGCGCCCGCCGGTCGCCTGGCTGCCGCAATCGGGCTACCTGCGCAAGGAAGGGGAACGCAAACTCGACAGCCCGGCGTTTGGCCTCGACAAGATGATCGGCTATACCCGCGCCGAGCCGCCCGTGTGGATGTTGTGGCTGCCGATTCGCATCCGCGCGATGGTCAAGGCGGGCGACGCGCTTATTGTCGCCGGACCGCCGGACGAGTTTGATTCCCAAGACCCCTACGCCTCCTTTGAAGGACGCAAGGGCGCCCGCCTGGCGGTGGTCAGCGCCGGCGCGGGCCAAAAACTGGCGGAATACCCGTTGGACACGCCGCCCGTTTTCGACGGCCTGATCGCCGCCCGCAATCGTCTGTTTCTTGCCCTGGAGGATGGCAGTCTCGCCTGCTGGTCGAATAAAACGCCATGAGCGCAGCCGCATTTGGCTTGCCCTGATCGGCGGGAAGGCTTAGAGTGCCGTCCATGAAAACTTTTTGCGCGGTGGCGGGCATGGTGGCGGGATTGTTTTCCGCCACGGCCGCCGAAGTGGAGCCGGGATTTGTCTCGCTGTTTGACGGCAAAACCTTCAACGGCTGGAAAATGGCCACGGAGAATACCAACACTTGGAAGATCGAGGACGGCGCGCTGGTGACGCGCGGCGACCGCTGCCATCTCTTCTATGTGGGCGACCCGAAGCCATTCAAGAATTTCGAGTTGAAAGTGGACGTGATGACCGAACCCGGCGCCAATGGCGGCATCTATTTCCACACCCGCTATCAGCCGACAGGCTGGCCCAAATACGGCTTCGAAACGCAGGTCAACAACACGCACAAGGACTGGAAAAAAACCGCCAGCCTCTACGATGTCGTCAATGTGAAGGAGTCTCCCGCCCAGGACAACAAATGGTGGACCCAGCACATCATCGTCAAAGGCAACCGCGTGGAAATCAAAATAGACGGCCGAACGGCCATGGAATACACCGAGCCGCCGGACAAAAAACCGGGCGCGGATTTCACCCGCAAACTCGACGAGGGAACCTTCGCGTTGCAGGCCCATGACCCGAAAAGCGTCGTGCGGTTCAAAAACATCCGGGTCAAGCGTTTGGATTGATGAGCAAACCGCCGCCAGGCCGCGCCGTCATCACCGGGGCCTCCAGCGGCATTGGCGAGGCCTTCGCCCGGCGGTTGGCGGCGGCGGGACATGACCTGATTCTGGTCGCCCGCCGCGAGGGGCGTTTGCGAGCCCTGGTCGGCGAGCTGGAAAAGGCTCACGGCGTCCAGGCCGAGGCGATGACCGCCGACCTGGCGGTTGAAGCGGAGATCATCCGCCTGGAGGAGCATCTGCGCGCGCTGCCTGATCTGGCGCTATTGATCAACAACGCCGGTTTTGGCTCCGGCGGCCTTTATCACCTGACCGACGCCGCGAGGCAGTTCGACATGATTCGCGTGCATGTGCTGGCGGCCGCCAGGTTGACCCGGGCGGTTTTGCCCGGGTTGGTTGAACGCGGCCGCGGCGCCATCATCAACGTCGCGTCCATCGCCGCGTTCGCGGTTGTGCCCACCAGCGCCATGTATGGCTCCACCAAATCCTGGATGGTTCATTTCACGCGCTCCCTCGCCGAAGAATTGCGCGGCACCGGCGTGCGCGCGCAGGCGCTTTGTCCCGGCTTCACTTACACCGGTTTTCACGATACGCCGGCCTACCAGGATTTTGACCGCTCGGTGGTGCCCCGCTTCCTGTGGATGTCGGCCGACGAAGTGGCCTCCTGTTCCCTCGAGGCCCTGGCGCGCGACCGCGTGATGTGCATCCCCGGCGCCTGGAACAAGTTGATGGTCGCGCTGCTGCGTTTCCCGCCCGCCGCCGCCCTGGCGCGCTACTACGGCCGCCGCCGCTGGCGAAAATAGGCGCCGGAAGTTTTTCGTGAACCCCGGCCTCCTGTTCCTCAAACGTCAATCATCGGGCCCTGGCCGGCGGATTTGGAAGGTGGCGGACGGCGGGAGGCGGAGAAGCGCACGCGGCTGGAACCGGCGCCGGTGAGCGAATTGAGTATCAACCCGACGATGGAGATAAGCAAGGCGCCCTTGAAGGCGGCCCAGAAGTCGGCCACCTGAAAACCCTTGACCAAGGAACCCACGAAGTAAAGCAGGGCGGCGTTGATGACGAGAGTGAAAAGCCCCAGGGTGAACAGCAGCAGTGGCAGCGACAGGACCATCAGGAAGGGACGCACAAAGGCATTCAACAGGCCCAGCAGCAAAGTGGCCACCAGGAGGTCCATCGGTTTTTCGTAGCTGATGCCCTTCACCACGTGCGCGGCCACCAAAACGGCCACCATGGTGATCAGCCAACCCTGAATAAACGCTTTGAGCTTCGGACTCATGCCGCCACCACCATGCCGCACGGCGGAGGGGCTGACAACTGAAAATGCCTGGCGCGGAATCCAATGAGTTCCGCCTTGGGATTCCTCGACGTTTGCCGGGGGCAAAGGCGGGGCAGGGAACATCGGTCAACCCGCTGTTTGACGACGAAAACCCCAGGCCCGACGTCATGCGCTTCAACTCGCTTCCGACAATTCCACTGGAAAGGTCGAGGAACTGGTTTTAACCGTTTGGCCCGTTGGATGCCGCCGCCGCGCCGGTCTGCTGACGTTCCATCGCGGTGAATTGGGCGCTCAGCTCGCTCCATTTTTTGCGCGGCGGGCGCGGGCCTTTGACCCACTCAACCTGGCGTCCGCGCCAGAGCGAGTAAATGGCGGGGACGATTTCCAGGGTAAGGATGGTGGAAGTGATGAGCCCGCCGACCATGGGGGCGGCGATGCGCTGGATGGCCTCCGCGCCGGCGCCTTGGGCCCAAAGGGCCGGCACCAGGCCCAGGGTGATCATGCTGACGGTCATCAGCTTGGGGCGGACGCGCTGCACAGCCCCATAGGTGATGGCCTCGAAAAGGTCGTGCTGGGTCTTCATGCGCCCGGCCTTCTGGTAGGCATGAAAAGCCTCGTCAAGGTAGATGATCATTACGGTGCCGGTCTGCGCCGCCAGGCCGGCCAGGGCGATGATGCCGACCCACACCGCAATGCTGAGATTATAGTCCAGCAGGTAAAGCATCCAGACGCTGCCGGTGATGGCGAACGGAATGGAAAGCAGGATGATGAAAGTTTCCGCCACCGATTTGAAGTTAAGGTAGAGCAGCACGAAGATCAGCGCGAGGGTGAGCGGCACGACCACCTCGAGGCGCTCCCGCACGCGCAGCATGTGCTCGTATTGTCCCGCCCATTCGAGCCGGTAACCGGCCGGCAGCAGTCCCGCCGCCTCGATCTTTTCGCGCACGGCCTTTTTGGCGTCCTTGACGTAGCCGCCGATGTCGCGTCCGGCGATGTCCACATACACCCAGCCGGTGAGGGAGCCGTCCTCGTTTTTAATCAGGGGCGGCCCGATGCTGGTCTTGATTTCCGCCAATTGACCGAGGGGAATCTGCTGGGGCGAGCTACCGGGGAGACGGCGGGGCGGGGGAATGGCGCCGCCCATCGCCGGTTCTCCATTGTCCCGATTCCCCGGCGCATTCATCGCCAATGGCACCAGCACCTGTTTGAGCTTTTCCGGCTCGTCGCGCAGCTCGCGGCTGTAGCGCACATTAATGCTATAGCGTTCGCGGCCTTCAACGGTCTTGTCTGTCGCCATGCCGCCAATGGCGGTTTCGACCACCATCAACACGTCCTCGACATTCAGACCGTGGCGGGCGATGGCGGCCCGGTCGGGGATAATGTCGAGGTAATAGCCGCCGGCGGTGCGCTCGGCGTAGGCGCTGCGGGTTCCGGGCACCTCGCGCAGCACCGCCTCCAGGCGTTCGCCAATCTGGCTGATCCGCGCCAGGTCGGACCCAAAAATTTTGATCCCCACCGGCGTGCGGATGCCGGTGGACAGCATGTCAATGCGCGCTTTGATGGGCATGGTCCAGGCGTTGACCAGGCCCGGCAGGCTGAGCGCCTCGTCCATTTCGGCGACCAGCTCGTCCCAGGTAATCGGGCGTGTCTCGGGCCAAAGCCGGCGGAGCGGCGCTTTGAGCCATTCCGGCGCCCAGCTTGAATACCAGCGGGATTGAGGCACTTGACGCCATTCTTTCTCCGGCTTGAGCTGGACGACGGTTTCGAACATCTCGATGGGCGCGGGATCGGTGGCGGTCTCGGAGCGTCCGGCCTTGCCATGCACCGAAATCACCTCCGGAAACTGCTTGAGCAGGCGGTCCTGAATCTGCATCAGGCGCGTGGCTTCGGTGACGGACATGGTGGGCAGGGAGGTGGGCATGTAGAGGATGGTGCCCTCGTTGAGCGGCGGCATGAATTCGGAGCCGAGCTTGAAATAGACAGGCACGCTGGAGCCGACGGCAGCCAGGGCGATCAAGATGGACAAAATGCGGCGGCGCATCAACGCGCTGACCCAGGGATAATATATCCAGTGCAGCAGGCGGCTTATGGGATGGCGGTGCTCGGGGATGACCTTGGCGCCGGTCATCAGCACGATCAGCGCGGGACCGATGGTGATGGATAGAAAGGCCGCCCATGCCATGGTGAAGGTCTTGGTGTAGGCCAGCGGCTTGAACAAGCGGCCTTCCTGCGCCTCGAGCGTGAACACGGGCATGAAGCTCACCGTAATGACCAGCAGCGCGAAAAACAACGGCTTGCCCAACTGCTTGCAGGCCGCGATGATGATCTCCTGCTTCTCCCGCCGTGACAGACCCGGCGGGGCGTGTTCGAGCTTTTTGTGAACATTTTCCACCATCACCACCGCCTCATCGGTGAGCACGCCGATGGAGATGGCGATGCCGGCCAGCGACATGATATTGGCGGTGAGGCCCATTAGATACATCGGGATGAAGGCCAGCGCGACGGCGATAGGCAGGGTGACGATGGCGCGGGCCGCCCCGCCGAAATCAAGCAGAAACACCAGCACAATGACGCAGACGATGATGGATTCCTCGATGATGGTGCGGGTCAGGGTGTTGATTGAGCGCCTGATGAGGTCCGCGCGATCGTAAGTGATGACCACCTCGACCCCCTCGGGCAGGGACGGCCTGACCTCCTCCAGCTTGGCTTTAATGCGGTCAATCACCTGGAGCACGTTTTGCCCGTAGCGCACCACCACGATGCCGCCGACGGTTTCGCCCTCGCCGTTGAGATCCCCGGCGCCCCGGCGCATCTCGGGCCCGAGCGAGATGTTGGCGGCAACATCGCGCAGCAGGACCGGGATGCCGCGGGCGTCGGCGCCCACCACCACCTGCCGAAGATCGTCCAGGCTCTTGATATAGCCGTGGCCGCGCACCAGGTAAGTGGTGCCATGCCGCTCGAGTTCACGTCCGCCCACGTCATTGTTGGCGCTGCGGATGGCGGAAACCAAGCTCCCCAGGGGCAGGTTGTAGGCCAGCAGCCGCTGGGGGTCCAGCTCCACCTGGTATTGTTTTTCAAAGCCGCCAAAGGAGGCCACCTCGCTGACGCCTTCGATGCTTTGGAGCCAATAGCGCAGATGCCAGTCTTGAAACGAGCGCAGGTCCGCGGCATCGTGCCGACCGCTGCGATCCACCAGGGCGTATTGAAAGCCCCAGCCCACGCCCGTTGCGTCCGGCCCCAGGGTCGGAGTGACCCCGGGCGGCAGGTTGCCTGCCAGGCCCTGCATGTATTCCAGCACCCGTGAGCGCGCCCAGTAGATGTCCGTGCCGTCGTCGAAGATCGCATAGACGAAGGAGTAGCCGAAAAACGAGTATCCGCGCACGACCTTGACTTTGGGGGCGCTGATCAGCTTGGTGACGATTGGATAGGTGATTTGATCCTCCACCAGGTTCGGGCTGCGACCCTCCCATTGGGTGAAGACGATCACTTGCACATCCGAGAGGTCCGGGATGGCGTCCAACGGCGTGTGGCGCACACTGTAAACACCCCCCGCCAGCAGCGCTCCCACCAGCAGGAACACCATAAATTTGTTGCGCGCGCTCCACTCGATGACCCGCTCGATGAGCGACTCGCGGGCCGCCGCGGCGGGTGAAGGGGAATCTTGGGTCGTCATGGGTGCTTGAACCTTTAGTCTTGAGGCTATTAATGCTTGTGCCCCGCCGGAGCGGCATTCGTGCCGCCCGCCGCCGGCGCCTCGGCGATCATGCCGGCGATCGCCGCCTTGAGCTGGCTCTCGGCATCCACCAGGAACAACGCCCGGGTCACCACGCGCTCGCCCTCCTGGAGGCCGGCGCGCACCTCCCAGTAATCATCCGTGCGGACGCCAATCGTCAACTCCCGCGGTTCGAGATGTCCGTCCGCGCGGTCCACGAACGCCAGCTGGCGCGGGCCGGTGTCAATGACCGCGCTGGCCGGAACCACCAGCAGGCGGCCCAGCGGGACGGCAACTTCCACCTGGGCCCACATGTCCGGGCGCAACTCGTGCTCGGGATTGTCCAGCTCAAGGCGGGCTTCGCCCCGGCGCGTAAGGGGATCAATGTGGGGGTAGAGAAAACTAATCTCGCTTTCGTAAACCCGGTTGGTGAGGTAGGGGAAAACAACCCGCGCCTTTTGGCCGGACCGGATTTTGGGCCAGTCGCCTTCGTAAAACGCGGCCCGCACCCAGACGCGGGAGAGATCAGCGATTTCGTAGAGGGTTTCGCCCGCCATGAAGGCCTTTCCCTCGACGGCCTCTTTGGCCGTCACGTGCCCGGAAAAAGGCGCGCGGAACAGCAATTCGTCCTTCACTTCCTGCCGGGCGGTGATGGCTTGGATTTCCTCCTCGCTGATTTGCCAGAGCGCCAGTCGTTTGCGGGCGGACTCCATCAGCCGCCGGGCGGTCTCGATGGCGGAGGCGGGGCTGTTGTTGGTGCGAACCTGCTCGAAGTTGCGCCAGGCTAACAGGTATTCGTTTTCCCCCGCCATCAGGTCCGGGCTATAGACGCTGAACAACGGCTCGCCTTTTTCCACCGCCTGGCCGGTATAGTTGACTTTCAGTTCCTTGACCCAGCCGTTGAAACGCGGCGCAATCCGTGTGAACCGGGTTTCGTCGTGCTCCACGACCGCATTGGCGCGCAAGGTCAGGTGGATGTCCCGTTTCTCCACTGTCGCGGTGCGCAACCCGATGACCTGCCGTTTTTCGGGCAATACCGCGATGGTCACCCGGCCGGGGACCGCCTCCGCGTGGCCGTCGTGCCCTGCCGCACCGTTCTTGATCGGCACCAGCTTCATGTGGCAGATCGGGCAGTCGCCAGGTTTGTCGCTGATGTAGGTGGGGTGCATGGGACAGTGATATTTGACGGTGGCGCCGACAGCGGGCGGGCTGTTGGTGAGCAGCACCAGCTTCATGTCGCAGTCCGGGCAGAGCCCCGGCTGATCGCTCGCCACAGTGGGGCACATGGTGCAGTAGTATTGGCCGGGCTTGGCCTTGGTGTTGGGGGCGCTGGGCGCCGGGGCGGGCGGCGGCGCCCCCTCCTTGATCGGCACCAGTTTCATGTTGCAGATCGGACAGTCCCCCAGGCGGTCGCTCACATAGGTGGGGTGCATCGGGCAATGGTATTTTTTTCCGCCGCCCGCTTCCTTTTTTTGGCAGCCAGCAAAAAGAAGCAGCGACAGCGCCGCCACGCCGAGCACGCCGGTTAATTTCAAGATCGTTTTCATGGTTTGGGATTCCTAGCCTTGCTTTCGGGTGATTTTGGGTCGGGAACGGACAAATCCAAATCCGGCAGAAACGGCGCGCCGGCCGGCGGTTGCCCCAGGATGAGCAGCGAAAGCTCGGTCAGCGCCAGTTCGCGCCGGGTGCGCGCCTCCACTTCCGCCATCTGGAATTCCAGGAGGGTTTTTTGGGCGTCGGAGAGGTTGAAGTAATCAATTTTCGCGTTCAGGTAATTGGCCCGCGCGATCTCGAGCGCCATGTTGGCCTTTGGTATCAATCGGTCGGTCATCAGATTGAGGTCGCGGGTCGCCTCCCGAAATTGGAACAGTCGGTCGGCAAATTCCACCGCCAGGTAAATTTGCTCGCCGCTCAGGCGCGCCTCGGCGGCGCGCCGGCGCGCCTGGCTCGCGGCGATATCCGCGGCAATTTTATCCTTCCAGACCGGCAGGGTCATGCCGGCGGCGGGCCGGAAGACCGTGGGGGCCGCCCAGGCGTCCGCTTCGAGGCCCAGGCTGAAATCGGGCACCCGGCTTTTGCGCGCCATCACGATGCCAGCCTCGGCCATCCGCACCTCCTCCGCCATCGCTTTGAGGCGTGGATTGCGGGCAAGGGCCTCGGCGAACAGACGGTCGGCGGAAAGCAGGTCCAACGGGGTGGTCTCGAAGCGGGCGGGCGCCGGCGGATCGGGCTCGGTGGCGGCGAGTCCCAGCGCCGCTTTCAGTTGGGCCAGCAACGGGCGGCGCGAATCCTCCAGGCTGGCGATCTCCTTGGTCATCCGCTCAAGCTCGATTTGCGCGCGTAAGACATCCTGCAGGGTCGCTTTGCCGAATTCGTTCTGGCGGCGGGCCTGGCTTTCGAGATCCTCGAGCAGCTTTTGGGTTTCGCGCGCGATCCGTATCTTGTCGGCGAGAAAATAGAGCTGGTAATAAGCCCTCTTGACCTCGAAGGCGGTCTGCAAGGCGGCTGTTTCAAAGGCAAAGTATTGCGCGCGGCCTTCCGCCGCGGCCAGGTCCGCGCGAGCCTTCAGTTTTCCCGGCCCCGGGAAATCCATCATCAAACCCGGCATCACTGACATCAGCACTTTGGCGATGTCGCTCTCGAAGGTCAGGCGCGGGTCGGGCAGCGAACGCTCCACCGTGACGCGCTCCACCGCCGCCGCCCAATCGTAGTAGGCCGCCTCGACCCTCGGCTGGTTCAGCATCGCGTATCGCAGAAAATCACCCAAACTCGAATTGACACTTAATTCCGGCAGTTTGGGCCTGGCGTCGCCGGGCCGAAAAACCTGGCGCACCGCGCCGATCTGCCGCCGGGCTTGCGTTTCGGATCGGGTTGGCTTGCCGACACACCCCGCCAGGAGAATAATTCCTACCGCCCACAGCAATGTCCCCCAACCGATCAACTTCCCATCCACATTCAACACTTTCATATCTTTCATCAATCAACCGCCAAACTCTTGAAATTATCCCGCCTTTCGCCAGGACCCTTCGCGCGGCACGCAAGCCGGTCCATGAACAGGCGGGTGGGAAAAGCGAAGACCCGAAGCGCGCCCGCTCAGGGCACACCACGGGCGTGAATCGAGGAAATCAGATCAGGTAACCGCAATCCCGCTGGTAGATGGGGATGGGTGAGGCGCCGGGAATGGCGGGAACGGGGTGATTGGCCACCCATAATTCACGGGGGGCGAAGTCTTGGCGCAGAATCAGCAACACGGCCAGCGCCGACCAGTCGCGTTCAAAACTGCTGCTCGCCGGCAGGACGGGCGCCGTTAGCGGCGGGGAGCCAGACTCATCGGATTTAAGGCAGCATTGGCATTCAGGGCCGCAACCGCCGCAAGCATCGGCAGGCGCGCAAATCGCGCCAGCCCCTGACTTGACGGGAACCGCCACCAACATTTGCGCCAGGAGCAGCCAGAGGCTGATTCCCGTTGCCAACACCCGGTTTGCAGTCCGCAATATCATTTCCCTTCAAGGACAAATACACCGGACGCCCCCAAAACCCGCGAAATTTTTCCGCAGAACGGACGCCCATGTAACCTACGTTGATAATCTAAATCATCATTGCCGCCCAGTCAAAGCCGCATGGGATGTCGTGTAGCACTCCTGACTGGATTTTTGTGTGCGATCAAAAGTGGACCTGGGAATTAGGAAGGAGACACATGGAGGAGGAGGATGGGTTTGGCGTCCGTGCTGGGTGGATTTTTGAGGTAGAAGAGGTTGCCATCTGGTCGGAGGCAACGGATGACGGTGGAACGGGGAGGGGCGTCGAGGGAATGGCGTTGGGTGGGGTTGACCCGGTTTGATGGACACCTTGTTAGGGGCGGTATCGGGCGGTTCGAGGAGCGCCGCCAGGCCGGTGAGCGGGCCAAGAAGCCGGTTTCTTTGCCAGGCGGCGAGCGTAGCAAGCGCGGAAACGGTCAAGCCGGAGGAAGGGAAAGGGGCTTTACACTAATTCCACGAATTCTCACGAAATTAAAGGGGTGCGACACGAAACGGTTAAAACCGTTGAGTTGCGTTCCGGGACGCCTATCACCCCGCCGAAGCGGGGTGTTAATGAGAAAGGCATTTGTGGACGCGCGCCAGCGTCCTGGAGTGCGCCAGTCCTCTGGCGCTTTGGCAGTGCTTAGGCGTCATCCCTGACCAACGGATTGCTCACGCCAAAGCCGCGCGCCCAAGAAAAGCGGTAGAGGGCTACCGCACTCCAAGACCTCGCGGAGTTCGCGAGACGCTTGCAAGTTCGCGCTAGCGCGTGCCGCAGACTTCCAGTCTGCTGCCTGCCCGCCGCCAGGCAGGCGGGTGTCGCGGATTTCCAATCCGCAAGGTTTGGGTATTGTCCAATCGATTCGGGTTGTCCAGGGCCCTGCCGACTGGAAGTCGGCGATACGGCAGGTTGGAAACCTGCGGCACAACCTCGCGGACTTCGCGAGACGCTTGCAAGTTCGCGCCAGCGTCGGCACAAGTTCAGCCGGCCAAACGCAAAGACGCGGAGGCGCAAAGTCGCAGGGAAAAAATTCCCTTCCCCCAACTTCAGCCTTCATCTTTGCGGCTCTGCGGCTCTGCGGCTCTGCGGCTTGGCGTTAGAATTCCCTGCGCCCGCTTCAACGCCGCGAACGTCGTTTGCCAAACACCCGCTTTGGGGACAGGCGCTGAATAGACGAGGGAAGACTCAATTTTCAATGATCAGTGTTCAAGGAAATTCCAGGTTCCAAGATCCAATAGCCCAACGGGCGCACGGGACACCCTTGAGCCTTGGTCATTGAATCTTCCTTGCGACTTGAACCTTGGTCCTTGGAACTTCCCTCCGGGCCGACCTCGCGGACCTCCCGCGCCACTTGCGCCACGCGCGACGCGAAACGGTTAAAACCGTTGAGTTGCGTTCCCGGACGCCCATCACCCCGCTGAAGCGGGGTGTTAATGAGAAAGGCGCTTGTGCAGCGCGCCAGCGTGTGCGCAGACCTCCGAGTCTGCCGCCTGCCCGCCAAGGGTTGGTTTTCCGAGACCTGGATTTTCGTCGTCAAAGAATGCAAAAAGCGCAAAGCCACCCCTTCATAATTCAGCCTTCATAACTCATCCTTTCCTTTCCGGCCCTCGTTTTCGCTGGTGGTTGGCACACTGCCAGCGGAGAAACGTCTCACCGGGCGTTGGGGCTGGAAAAATTTACCTTTTGCGAGGCGGCCTCATCGCCTTCAGGCGGGCTTTCACCTTTGGCTAAGGATTCAGGAGTCCCCGGCGCGGGCATTTTATGGTTTGAGCGCCGCCGGTTGAGATGCAAAACTCCGGGCCGTGCGTTTTATTATTTTGCACAATCATTTCCGTCCCGGTGGCGTGCGCCGCGTCATCGAACTGGCGGCGCCCCACTTGGCGCGCGCCTTACGGTTATCGGACGGTGAAATTATTCTGGTGTCCGGCGAGGCGCCGGAAGCGTTGTGGCTGGCCAATTTCCAAAACCGCCTGGACAAGGTTCCGGTGTCCTGCCGGATTGAGCCGGCGCTGCTTTACATGGCCGAACAGCGTATGTCGGCGGCGGTTCTGCGCCGGCGCTTGGAGGTTTTTTTTGTCCAATTGCTGGACGCCGCCGAGGGGCAAGATTGCGTGGTTTGGGCGCATAACCAAGGCTTGGGCCGAAACTTGCCGCTGACCCTGACTCTCCAGCAAGCCTGCGCGCGGCGCCAGACACCGCTAGTGCTCCACCATCACGATTGGTGGTTTGACAATCGCTGGTCGCGCTGGCCGGAGATGCGCCGCAGCGGTTTCCGCAGCTTGCCGCAGGTGGCCGACACCATTTTTGGCCAGTCCGGCAATGTGCGCCACGCGGCCATCAACCAGGCCGATGCGGGGGTGTTGCTGGCAGAGTTGCCCGGGCGGGCGGCCTGGCTGCCCAACCTGCTGGATGGCTCCCCGAGACCGTCCGCCCACCAGGTTGAAAAGGCCCGACAATGGCTGGCCCGGGAACTGGGAGACGACGAGCCCGTTTGGTTGATGCCATGCCGTTTGCTGCGCCGAAAGAACATCGCGGAGGCCCTGCTGCTGACCCGGTGGCTGCGCCCGGAGGCCTGGCTGGTCACCACCGGCGACATTACTTCCGCCGAGGAGGATGATTATGCCCGGCGCCTGGCCGCCGCGGCTCGCCGGCATGATTGGCGGTTGCGGCTTCGCCTACTCAAAGGAGGCGAAAGCGGCAAGCCGGCCATGCCCGAATTGTTGGCGGCTTGCGAAGTGGTGTTGCTGACCTCGCTGCTGGAGGGCTTTGGCCTGCCCTACTTGGAGGCCGCCATGGCCGCCAAACCGCTGTTGGCCCGCGCGCTGCCCAACATTGCTCCCGACTTGGCGCAGTTGGGCTTTGATTTTCCCCAATACTACGAGGATCTCCTGGTATCGCCGGACCTCTTTGACTGGCCCGCCGAGCGTCGCCGGCAGCGCGAGCTGTTTGGCGCCTGGCGGCGGCAGTTGCCCGTCGCCTGCCGAAAACTGGCCGGAGTGCCTCCGCTGCTGGCCCAATCCGGTCCCGGCCCGGTGGCGTGCAGCCGGCTCTCGCTTACCGCGCAGTTGGAGGTGCTGGCCCAACCGCCGGAATTTTCCTGGAGTCGCTGCGCTCCTTTGAATCCCTTTTTGGCGGTTTGGCGCGAGCGCGCCGAACGCGGGCGTTTGCGCGCCGCCGCGGTGCCCCGCGCCGCTCTGCGACAACTGGGCGGCCCCCTTTATGCCCGGCGCTTCCGCGAATTGCTGGCCGGGCAGCCTTGGGCGTCCCCGGATTCTCTGGCTGGGCGGCGGGTCCAGGAGCAGCTCATGCGGCGCAAATTGGAAGCCGCCAATTTGTATCCGTTGCTGATGAGTCCCCGCACATGAAGGTTCGCGCCGTCATCATGGATGTTTACCAGACCTTGCTGGAGGTGCGGCCGCCAGCGGCCGACCGGGACCGGGTTTGGGAGCGGTTATGGTTTGATTTCTTTCGGCAGGCCCCGCCGCTCCGTTTGGAGGATTTTTCGGCCCGCTGCGAGCAGATCATCCGGCGCGACCACGCCGAAGCCCGGGCCCGCGGGATTCCGCATCCGGAGGTGGTGTGGGCGGCGGTGGCGGCGGAAGCCGCTCCGGACTTGGCGGCGCTTGATCCCGCTGACCGCGACCGGTTTCTGCTGGGGCAGGCGCAAACCTGGCATGAAGTGCGCCTGATGCCGGGCGCGGCGGAGGCGCTGCGCATATTGGCGCAAAGGGGGCTTTGGCTTGGGATCGCCTCCAATGCCCAGCCCTACACGCTGGAGGAATTAAGCGCGGCGCTGGCGCCGGAAGGATTGGGGCTGGCGCTGTTCGACCCCGAACTTTGTTTTTGGTCTTTTGCCCACGGCTTCAGCAAACCCGACCCCCACGTGGTCCGCATCCTTACCGCCCGCCTGGCTCTGCGGGGCCTTGGGCCGGGGCAAATCCTCATGGTGGGCGACCGTTTGGATAACGACCTTGACCCCGCCCGGGCTCAAGGCTGGCAAACTTGGCGGTTGAATAATCAGGAGGAATCCCCGGGGGGCGGTTCCTGGCGGCGATTGATCGAGGCGGGGCTTGACGGCTGACTCGCCGGAGCGGACGGGCCTTGCCTACACGGATTCGCCAAAAAGATTGGCGAGCCGCGCCGCGAGCTTGCGCCGCGCCACGGAGTAGGAGAAATACTTCAATCCCAAGGCAAAATTGACGCGGGCCCACTCCTCGCGCCGAAGCGGGTTTTCCAGCAACTCGCGGGTTTGCGCCACCACGTCGCTGGTGACCAGTTGCGCGATCTCGATGGTCTTGAAGCCCAGCGGGTCAATGTCGCGCGCATAGACGGCGTAGGTGTTCACCACGACCGGTTTGCCGAAGTAGATGGCCTCGAGAAAGGCGTTGCCAAAGCCCTCGTAGTGGCTGGGATAAGTGACCAGGTCGGCGTGCGGATAGACATCGTACAGGGTGTAGATTTTTTTCCCATCCGGTCCGCGGCCGCGCCGCTCGCCCACCCGATCGGCGATGAAGCGCACGTCAATGCCGGCGTCGCTGATGCGGTCCTTCAGCATGGACAGATACGCGCCGCCTTCGTCGCCGGCGGGATGGGAGATGACGAGTTTGGCGCGCGGGTCTTTCAAGCGGCGCACGAGGTCAATGGCGTGCTCGATGCCCTTGCGGGCCACGACGCGGGTGGGTTGCAGAATCAGCCAGTCGCGGTCGGCGAGGCCAATCTCGCGGCGCAGGTCCCGGTTGTAGTCGTCGAGGCCGGGCGGCGGGGTTTCGAATTCGAGGACATTGGGGATGATGGTGGAGCCGAGGCCGCAGCGGCGGGCCAGCTCTTTTTGGGCCATGGAATTAATGACCACATGCTCCACCTGGGGCATGGCGCCGGGAAAGGCCGCCCGCAGGTAATCGTTCACCGCGTTCACCACGAAACGCTCGCGTTCCCAAGTGAAATCATGGTGGTGGGCGATCATGGGAAGCCCGGTCTCCGCCTTCACCTCGGTCATGGCCAGCCCCAGGGCAATGTGCATCGGAATGGCCAGGATGTTTTCGGGCACCAGCACCTCGATCCGGTATTTTTCAATAAACCGGTACAGCTCATCCTTGAGCTGTTCTTTGAGGCGTTGAATGGCGTCCGTGGTCGCGCGGCTCCGGGTGGTAACCCCAAAAAGCCGGCTTTGGACGGCGGCCACCTCCGGGTGGTTGAAAAAGGCCAGCGGCGCCTCATGGCTGACTTCGGGCGGCGCGTCCAGCAACCCGGCCATCCAGAAGCAGGAGTGGCCCATGCCCTGCAAAATGCCGGCCCACTTGCGCGCTTCCAGCGTCACGCCGTCGGTGCCGTGAAAACGGGTGGAAACGAAGCCGATGCGCCGCGGCGCGCCGATGCCAAGGATGCAAGTGCTCATCACGGCGAAAGGTTAACCGCTTTTTGCCGGTTGACTAAGAAAAATCCGGCGGCCGCCCCGGAACGGCAAAACCGCCGACCGGCCGGCGGCGGGCCGCGGCCGCGCCGAAGCGAAAGCGGAAAGGCTGGTCCTGGCTCACTCGTTGTCCGCCCGGACGGCCTCCCTCATTTCATCAAGAAAGTTGGGCAGCGCGGATTCGACGCGGTTCCAGTTGGAAATCAGCGGCGACCAAAGCGGGTCTTGCTGAAACGCCTCGGTGGCCGCCCGAATGCTGCGGACAAACGTGGCGACCGCCCGTTCCTCCTCGTGGCGGTGATAGATGAGGCCGTTGACCGCGGCGTCCGCGCCGTAGAACCGCAACGTGTCCTCGGCCTGCCGCATATAGGCGATTAGCAGGGTGTCAAACAGGCCGGCGTCGAGTTTGATGCCTTCGGCCGCCATCCGGCGAAAGAACGATTTCACGATGTCAATGGCCATCTTGTTCAGGCCTTTGTCGGGGTCCCGGACCGACAGTTCCTGGTGTTTGTGCTCGTAATTGTCGCACAATTCGGCCTGGCAGATGGCGCGGGGGGCGCTGTTGCGAAAGACCTCCGCCAGCAGGCCAATCTCCAGCGCCCAATCGTGGGGGATGCGCAAGCGGCGGACCATGTCCACGTCGAGTGACATTTCCCCCGCCAACGGATACCGGAAGGTGTCCATATAAACCAGGAACGGGTGCTGGCCGATGATGCTCTTGAGGGCCCGGATTAGCGGAGTGACCAACAGGCGCATCACCCGCCCGTTAAGATGGTCGGTGAACCGGGCGTAGTAGCCCTTGCAAAAGTCGAAACCCAGGCTCGGGTGCGCCACGGGATAACAAAGCCGGGCCAGCAATTCCCGGTTGTAAGTGATGATGTCGCAATCGTGCAAAACCACCATGCGGGCCTGTTCGCTGGCCAGCACGTAGCCAAAACAGGTCCAGACGTTGCGGCCCTTGCCGGTCTCGCCCGGACTCAGCTCCGCCTCCTCCAGCTTTTTATAAAGGGCTTGCAGGCGGGGACCGTCGTTCCACAAGAGGACCGGCTTTTGCGGCAGGTGCGAGAAAAATTTGCGCGCGCGCAGCCAGTCGCGACGGCGGTGGGCGCCGTCTATGCCCACAATGATTTGCCGCAAGTAATCCACCTGCTTGAGTTCGCGGGCGATATTGCGCAAAGCCGGCCCGCCCAGTTCGCGGACATGGCAGGGCAAGACCAGGGCGATGGGCGTTTCCTGGGAAAATTCCCGCAACTGCCGCTCGAATCGGACCAGGTTGGTCACCCCCAGCCGGTGCAGTGTGGCAATGGCGCCGGTTTGAAAAAAGTCGGACATAATCGCGCTTTCCCGTTTATCCGGATGGCGGCCCGACCATCCCATGGCCTCCACGGCGACACCGCTGTGGACCCTTATCGTTGCGGTCACCTGGGCCTGTTAACCCATGATGCCCGCGAATTTTCCTTCGGCCCAAATCAGGCGTCAAGCAAAAGCGCGGAAAAATTGCGGCCCGCGGCGTTTCCGCCGCGGACCAGCGGGCGGGCCAAGATGGCTGGCCCGCCGGTGGGCGCGGGATCAATCCGCCGGGGCTGGTTTCTGCAAGGGATGCCCGTATTTTCGCTTCATGCGAGTGCAGGAATCGAGCGAGGTCTTGGCCTCGTCGTTTTCCCAGACCTCGTCATAAACCGGCCGGCGCGGCTGGCCGCGCAGCGGTTTTTGTTCGAGGATGTTGCCCTTGGCATCGCTCTTGATCTCCAGGTATTTGGCTTTCTGAAGACGGTTGAACCGGTTGGAAAGAATCACCAGGATGGTGCGAATTTCGTCTTTTTTTTTGGTCTTATTCATAAAATCCCCCGCCTGTGGTTCAGCGTTCCAGCAAAGATTTGACGCGTCGGATCGCTTCGGTTGGTTCCATCGTCTCCGACTGGGCTTCCCGGCGCAGCTTGTATTCCACTTTGCCTTGCTCGACGGTCCGTTTGCTCAGCGTCAGTCGCACCGGCAGGCCCATTAGGTCGGCGTCGCCGAACTTTTCCCCGGCGCGGGCCGGCCGGTCGTCATAAAGCACTTCAATCCCCTCCTGCTGCAAGGTTTGATACAGGTCCTCGGCTTTCCGCGCCACGGCTGGATCCTCCAGGTTCAAACCAATCAGGTGAACATGGTAGGGGGCGATTTGCGGCGACCAGATGATGCCTTTGTCATCGTGGCTTTGCTCGATCCACGCGGCGGCCATGCGTGAAACCCCGATGCCGTAGCAGCCCATCACCACCGGCTGCGTTTTTCCCTGGGCGTCCAGGAAAACGCAATTCATCGCCTGCGAATACTTCGTGCCGAGCTTGAAGATGTGGCCCACTTCAATGCCGCGCGCCGCTTGCAGTTTGCCGGCGCACCGCGGGCAGCCGTCGCCCTCTTTGGCCTGCTTGAAATCGCCAAACTCGGGCGCCGGCAGGTCGCGTCCGAAATTGACGTTAAGACAGTGATGGTCGGTGCGGTTAGCGCCGCATTCAAAGTTGACCCGGTTCACGTAGTGGTCAGCCACAATGCGGACTTCCGCCGGCAACCCCATCGGTCCCGCATAACCCACCTCCGCGCCGGTCATCGCCTTGATCTTTTCGGGCGTTGCCAGCTTGAGAAATTTGCCGCCCAGCCGGTTGGCCAGGCGCACTTCGTTGACATCGCAGTCGCCCCGCACCATCACCGCCACCGGCGTGGTGTCAGTTTCGTAGATCAGCGTCTTGGTCGTTTTCCATAAGGGGATTTTCAGGAATTCAGCCAGCGGCGCGGTGTGGATCAAGCCTTTGCCTTCGACGGTTGTCAGGGGCAGCGGCGCCGGGTCTTGCGGATATTCGGTCAGTTTGGAAGTGGCCTGCTCCTGGTTGGCCGCATAGTCGCACTGGTCGCAAAAGAGAATGGTATCCTCGCCGGTGTCGGCCAGCACCATGAATTCCTGGCTGCCGCTGCCGCCGATGGCGCCGGGATCGGCCTCCACCGCCCGGTATTGAAAACCCAGGCGCTCGCAGATGCGGTGATAGGCGCGCCGCATCGCCTCATACGAAACTTCCAGCCCGGCCTCGTCCGCGTCGAAGCTGTAAGCGTCCTTCATGATGAATTCGCGGGCGCGCATCAGCCCAAAGCGCGGCCGAATTTCATCGCGAAATTTCGTCTGGATTTGGAACACATTCTTGGGCAGGTCCTTGTAGGATTTGATTTCCTGGCGCAGGATGTCGGTGACGACCTCCTCATGCGTGGGCCCCAGGCACACCATGCTGCCGCGACGGTCTTTGAAAGCGAACATGATGCCGTCCACGGCGGTGTAGCGTTCCCAGCGGCCCGATTCCACCCACAGCTCCCGGCTTTGAATCGCCGGCATCAGCAGCTCCTCCGAACCGGCGGCCGTCATTTCCTCGCGGATAATCCGCGAAATTTTGTTCAGCACCCGCAAGAGCAGCGGCAGGTAAATGTAAATGCCCGCCGACAATTGCCGGATGTAACCCGCCCGAAGCATTAGCGCGTGCGCCGCCGTCTGCGCGTCCTTTGGCGCTTCCCGCAGAGTTCTGCCCGCATGTCTGGATTGTCTCATAAGCAAACCGTCAATGTTGTCCCCAAATAATCCGGGCGCCTCTTATCCCCGAATCAACCGCAACAGGCCAGCTTTTTTGCATAAAACCAGCCGGCGCGAGGTTTTTCGGCGTCCGCCTATTAAAACATATTATAATATAATACATAAACAAAAAACATAGATGACGGTATTGTCATAATAATAGTTGATATATGGGTAATAATATCGGATTTTGTTGAAAAAAATTTATGATGGCACTCTCCCAAACCACCGGCTATGCGGTTATGGCGCTGGGTTGCCTGGCGGCCCCGGATTGCGCCTCCCAGCGGGTTGAGCAGATCGCCGCTGCCACCGGCATCCCCCGGCCTTACCTGGCCAAAATTTTCAATGACCTCCAACGGCATGGGCTGGTGGTCGCCAAGCGCGGTTACAAGGGGGGCGTCCAATTGGCGCGTGCGGCATCGCAAATTACCTTGTTTCAAATAGTTGAAGCTGTTGATGGCCCCGATTGGATCGGCGATTGCATGTTGGGCGGCGAAGTTTGCGGCGAGGCGCACCTTTGCCCGACCGCGCCCTTTTGGGAAAAAACGCGCGCCGCCATTATCGCGGAACTCCAGCGGGTCACGGTGGAGGATGTCATGCGGGCGCGAGCCGGAGCGGGCGCGTCCGCTCCCCGCCAGGCGCCACCGGCGGTCCGGCCCGCCAAACGCCGCGGGCGTCCGGGAAGGCGACAGCTAATAATTTAGATAATGTAATATTGGTTTATAAATAATAAAATAAACTGATTCATCTGGTGAGTAAAGATGAACAAATAATGTAAAATGAAAAACAATAAGCGTGTAGCCCGGCTTGGCCCCGTCTGGCATTTTTTCCCCAACATGATGCCGGTCTGCCATGACACCGCACGTTCAAACTTGAGCGGAAAGCTCGGGGCGGGCGAGCCATTGGTGACGGCAGAAACCACCTATTCCCACATGAAAAAAACAACGAAAAACACGAGCAGGGTGCTTCGGCTGGCGACCATGGGCGCAACGATGGCGATGGTGGTCCTCGCGACCGCCGTTCAGGGCGCAATTGCCTTCAGCCAGCAATTGATCTCGCGACCGTTGACGCCGCAGGAGGTCAAAGATTACGCGCTTACTGGGGCGCAACTATCCGGTGGTCTGACGACAGTGGGGATTGGCACACCGGTCTATTTGGATTTGTTGATTGACAGCCGCATTGCCCCTTCCTGCATCACCAATGTCACCTTTGCGCTCACGAACCGCCCGATCGGGTCGGCGGCCGCGCTGGCCGCCAGCCCGCTGGGGACCAATGTGCCGCCTTACAACCCGGCGGACCGGCTGAACCGACAAGTGCCGGGCCGACAACTGCTGATTCCAGATGTCGAAGGCCAGTATGATGTGACGGTGTTTATCGGCACCA
>Ga0101944_10001324_pt1 | contig 53000 bp, 50 predicted proteins | sample DewCreD2012metaG_FD_75245 | JGI IMG/M metagenome (GOLD analysis project Ga0101944, IMG submission 75245) | Hot spring sediment bacterial and archeal communities from British Columbia, Canada, to study Microbial Dark Matter (Phase II) - Dewar... ... | reverse complement strand
CGCCCGACGCCCGACCCCGCCGCGCCGGGCGGCCGGCGCTGCGGCCGACGCCCGACCCCGCCGCGCCGGGTGAGCGGCCGACGCCCGACCCTGCCGCGCCGGGCGGCCGGCGGCCGACGCCTGACCACGCGAGTCGGCCGCCGCGCCGGGTGACCAGCGCGGCGGCCGACGATCGACCACGCGAGACGACCGCCGCGCCGGGTGATCAGCGCGGCGGCTGACGATAGACCCCGCCGCGCTGGTCACCCGGCGCGGCGGTTCTCGTGCTTGGGCCAAGGGTTTCCTATGGTAGGAAACGGTTCTCGTTCCGCGCCGCGTCAGTCGGTTTCCTTTCTTAGGAAACTTTTCGGGTGGGGGGTACGGGACACACCCCCCACCCCCCTCCCCCCTGGGATTTTATTCAACCCCCCAAAATTTTGCGGTCCAGAATAAATACATTAAATATTAAGTATATAGAACGACACGGCTTAGCCCCCCAAAATTTTGCGGTCAAGAACGAATACATTAAATATTAAGTATATAAAACGACACGCCCGAGCCCAGCTCGTAGAGCGACGCGCCCGAGCCCAGCTCGTAGAACGACACGGCTTAGCCCCCAAAATTTTGCGGTCGAGAATAAATACATTAAATATTAAGTATATAGAACGACGCGCCCGAGCCCCCGAAATTTTGCGGTCGAGAACAAATACATTAAATATTAAGTATATAAAACGACGCGTCCGAGCCCAGCTCGTAGACCGACGCGGCCAAGACCCGAGCCCCCGAAATTTTGCGGTCGAGAACAAATACATTAAATATTAAGTATATAAAACGACCCGGCCTAGCCCCCAGAAATTTCGCGGTCGAGAGCAAATACATTAAATATTAAGTATATAAAACGACACGGCCGAGCCCGACCCGAGGCCCGTGGCTACGTTCCCCTCTTGACCGTCACGATCGTCCGGCCCATCGTCCCCGTGCCGAAGGCACCGGTCGTGATCCGACCGGGGAACTCCCTCCCTGTCTCGGCTCGGGCCGCTTCGGCGGCCCCTCTTTTTGCCATGGCTCGCGGAACCTGCTACGCATCCGGTGAGATCAGCGGTAGAATGGGGTGCCGACGAGGCTCCCGTCTGCGCGCCCCCGAGCGGGACCTTGTGCGGGCCACTGGAATGCCGGAGGAGCACGACGACCTCGTCCTCGTCGAGCTGCGGGTGGCCATCGCCCGCCTGGAGGAGAAGGTCTCCGCGCTGGCTCGCGACGTCGAGCGCCTGGCCGACGAGCTGAGCCGCCGCGACGCCAGCGTCCGTGAGTGGCTCCGCCCCCTCCTCCTGCCGGTGGCGAGCGCGATCGTGATCTCGGTGATGACCTCGACCTTCGCCCTGCGCACGATGACGACGGCCCCGCACGAGGCACCCCGCCCGGACCCCCGCCCGAGCCCCCGGCAGGACTATCGTCCGCCGCCCGCCCCCGCCCGGCAGGACCTGGAAGGCCCCGAGTGGCCCGGCCCCGGCTACGAGTACCCCCCGCCGGTGCAGGGACCACCACCGCTTGACTGGTCCGGGCCCGAGGGCTATCGGGGATCGAGGCCTACCGACAGGTGACCGACGTCGATGGACCAGGAAGGGAAAGCCGCTCTCGCTCTGGAGCTGGCCTCGTGCCACGACGTCGACGTCGCCGTGATCCTCGCCCGCCACGGGCTGGGCTCACCCGAGACCGACCCCGAGACGGCCCGTCTGCTCGCCGATCCGCTGTTCCAGCAGACGGTCCGCGACGAGACCCTGCGGGTCCTGCGCAGCCGGGCGCGGGTCGACGCCGCGAGCGCCCTGGTCCGCTCGATCCCGGTCGTCGAGGAGCTGGTCGGCTCGCCTGCCGTGCCGCCGCAGGAGCGGATCTCGGGCGTCGCCGCCCTGTCGCGGATCGCCGGCGTCGAGGCCAAGCCCGGCGAGGCGACCACGGCTGCGGGCGTCTCGATCACCTTCAACATCCCCGCCCGGCCCGAAGGGCCTCCGGTGCGGGTCGTCGAGCACGAGAGCGCGTGACGGGGGCACGGCGCGCCCCTTCGCGGGCGTGCCTCGTTCCGGGTCCCTGAGCCGTGCATCTGGATTACACTCCGCCGGAGTCCCTCGCCGAGCTGTTCCGTGACCCGCGGCCGTTCAACGTCTGCATCGGCCCGATCGGGTCGAGCAAGACCACCGCGTGCATCATGTTCCTGCTGTACCAGGCGCTGCGGCAGGAGCCGGACCGGCGCGGCGTGCGCCGCACCCGCTACGCGATCTGCCGCAACACGCTCGTCGAGATGCGGATGACCGTGCAGCGCGACATCATGACCCTGCTCGGCCCGCTGATCCGCGAGCGGTCGGTCGAGAACGTCTACCTCCTGGACTTCCCGTGGGCCGGTGGGCGGGTCCAGTCGGAGTGGTTCTTCATCCCGCTGGATCGCCCGGAGGACCAGCGCCGGCTCCTGTCCACGCAGTTCTCCGGGCTGTGGATCAACGAGGCTCGCGAGGTCCCGTTCTCCACGGTCATGCCGGCTGCCGGGCGCGTCGGACGCTGGCCGCGGGTCGCCGACGGCGGCTGCACCTTCCCGTTCGTGCTGATGGACAGCAACCCGCCTGCCGTCGGCTCGGAGCTGTGGGAGTTCCTGGAGCGGTCCCCGCCGACGGCGCGCGACGGCCGTCCTCTGCTCCGCCACATCCGTCAGCCGTCGGCCCTGTCCCCGGAGGCCGACTGGCTCCAATGGCTCCGCCCCGACTACTACGACACCCTGGTCGCCGGGCAGTCCCCGGAGTGGGTGCGGGTCCACGTGCTGGGCGAGTACGGGTCGGACCCGTCGGGGCTGGCCGTGCTCGGGGGCTGCTTCCGCCGGCCGGTCCACGTCTCCGAGCGACGCGTCGAGCCGTCGCCCGGCGCGGGCCTGATCCTCGGGCTCGACCCCGGGCTCAACCCTGCCGCCGTGCTCTGCCAGCTCGACCCTTCGGGCGTATGGCGGGTCTTCCGCGAGGCCTACGGGACCTCGGGGCTGACCCGCTTCGTCGAGGGGACGATCATGCCGATGCTCGCCGAGCCGCTGTTCCGCGGGCGCGAGGTGACCTTGATCGTCGACCCGGCCGCGGCCCAGCGCGACGGGCTGCACGGTGTCTCCGCCTTGGCCGACCTCCGCCGCCGGTTCGACACGCGGCTCGCCGCGACGCAGAGCATCGAGCCGCGCATCGACGCGTTGGAGGAGGTCCTGCGGGGGACGGCGGGCGCGGGTGGCCCGCGGATGATCGTCGACGCCAAGGGCTGCCCGATGCTGATCCGCGCCATGGAGACCGAGTACGTCTACCGGCGGACCCGGCTCGGCCAGTACCAGCCCTTGCCGGAGAAGCGCCACCCCTGGTCCGACTTGGTCGACGCGCTGGGCTACGCGGTGGTCACCCTGGGCTCCGGCGCGCCGTCCCGGCGGCGGCGCGCGCCGCTCGTCAAGGAGCCGCCGTCGCTGGCTTGGACTTGACTTCCGGGGTTTCCTGCGTGTGGAAACCACCGGCTCGTGCTAAAGGACGCCGCGAGGCCTGGAACGGAGGCGCGTGACGATGGATCGGCCGGAGAGGTTCTCGTGGGACTTCCCCGAGCGGGAGGTCCAGGAAGGCGATCGGCTGCTGATCGGGAGCCCGGAGCTGGGCTCGGCGAGCATCCCCGCCGAGAGCTATCCGGTCGCGATGCTGGAGCGCGTGCCCGAGGGGGACCTCCCGCAGGCCAACGACCGGATCCTGGTCCAGCGCGAGGGGCAGCCGTTCCTCAAGCGCGCCGTCTCCGGGCTGACCGCCGCCTTGCCGCTCGCCGAAAGCTCGACCGTCGGCCTGATGACGCAGGCTCAGGCCAGCAAGCTCGCCCTGCTGTCCACGGCCTTGCAGCTCCCGCCGGGCGGGGTCGCCGGGCAGCTCCTCGCCAAGACCGGCGACGACCCCGGGCAGGCGAGCTGGACCGACCCACCGCAGGGCGGCGGAGGTGGAGGCGGGAGCCTGACCTTCGTCAATCTGGGCGACGGGGCGCAGATCTACGAGGGGCGGGTCGGGGACCAGGTGAGGTTCCGCTCGATCGTCGGCGGGACCGCGGTCACCGCCGCCGTGGACGGCTCGGGTCGGGTGACGGTCTCCGTGGCCAACGCGACGACCAGCGTCGCCGGGCTCATGTCGGCCGCCGACAAGGCCAAGCTCAACGGCATCCAGGAGGGGGTGCAAACCCCGCCGGTGTTCACCGGCTCGGCCGCTCCCGGGCTGGTCCCGGCCCCCAGCACGCAGCCTCCGTCCAGCCAACGGTTCCTCGCCGAGGACGGGGTCTGGCGGGTCGGTGGTGGGGGCGGCACGATCTCCTTCGGCGAGCCGCCCGAGTCGACGGCCGGGAGCCCGTCCGGGTACGCCCGGGCGTTCATCGACGGGGTCGGCACGTGGCTCCCCGCCCCGCCGGTCGACCATACGCACTCGCTCGGTCAAATCCAGGGGCTGGAGATCGAGGGTGCGCCTTCCGGCGCGCTCGTGGTGACGGACGGCTCGACGATCGGCTGGCGTGGCCCGCTGTCGACCTTGGACCTGTCGGACGTCTCCGGGGACACCCCGAGCGACGGTGACGTACGGGTCTGGTCGGAGAGCACCCAGCGGTGGGTGCCGACCTCGCTGGCGGCACCGACCTCGGCGGTGCAGGTGGACACGCCCCTGGTCGGCCCGACGCTGGTGCCCCTGACCTCGTCGATGCTCGGCAAGATCGTCCCGGTGGACCTCTCCGCCGGGGACGTCGAGCTGGAGGTCTCGCGGGGGATACCGCACGCCGCGGGGACCGTGCTCTATACGCAGCTCCGCATCGGTCCGACCGTGCTGAGCGGCGCGCGGCTGCGGATCAGGGCGCCGACGACGGCCACCGAGCCGACCATCGTCGCCAGCTACCTCGGCGGCAGGGGGACCAACGTCGCGACCACGGCCATCTCGTCGTGGGCGCCGGAAGGGTCCGACAAGCACACGCTCAATGTTCCGGCTGGTGAGGACATGGCCTTGGCGATCGGGGTCTGCGCTCACTGGGCGGACCTGGCCGGCTCGCCTCCGACGGTCACCTGCACGCTCGACGGGGCGTCCTTCACCTGGACGGGGAACGCCTCGACCACGCCGTCGCATCCCACCGGCGACTATCGTTGGTACGTGGCCGCGCTGGGCGACCTGGCGTCGCCGACGACGAGGATCCTGCGTCTCACCGGCGGGACCAACGTGTCCTGCTACTCGGTCGTCATGGTGGCGCTCTCCGGGGTCGACCAGACCTCGCCGCTGCGCGGCGGGGGCAGCACCCGTTACCCGACGAGCGTCGCCGCGGTGGTCTACTCCGGGACCGCGGTGGTGGCCGGGTCGCGGATCGTCTACATGATGGACCGGGCCAACGCGTCGGGGGCCAACGCGCCGACCACTGCCGGTGCGACCCAGGTGGGCTGGGTGAACGTGAACACCGGGAGCAATCGCGGTGCCGCGACCGTGGTCCTGGCGACCGAGCTGGCCAGCGGATCCGGAGAGCAGAGCTGCACCGTGACTTGGTCCACCGCCCTCAACTCGACTGGGCTGTTCCTGGAGATCGGAGCCGGGGGCGCGCCGGGGATGAACGTGCGCACGACCGGCAACCAGCTCGCCGACTACGGGGTGCCGGGGGACCTGCTGACCTTGACCTACGACGACAACAACTCGGAAGTGTGGGTCTACACGTGAGGAGACTGCTCGGCGGGCTGGGGCGCGGCGCTTCTGGTGGGGTGTTTCCGAAGGGGAGGAAACCATGCCGATGATCCTGTCCGCCGGAGGGGACACCGCCCAGGTCTCCGAGCAGCCGGCCGTCTCCTTGTCGGTGACCGACTCGACACGCGTGGTGACCACGGCGTTCGGGGTCGCGATCTCCGTCGCCACGGTCAACCTCCCCGGCAGCGGCACCTGGACCTTGACCAAGCTGACCGGCCCGGCCGGTCGCCCCGACGTGCTGCGGTTGCGCCCCGGGACGACTACGGGGACCAGCACCACGGTCGAGGTCGGCGTGCCGAGCTTGGCCACGGCCGACATCGGGACCTGGACTTGGCGGGTGAGCTACCTCGGCGACGGGCTGGGCAGCCCGGTCTCGGCGGTGCTGACCCTGTCGGTCGTCACCGAGTACGTGATCACCGCGTCGCCGGCGACGCCGACGGTCACCGTCGGTGACGCCGTCGGCACGGCCATCACCACCGTCACGACGTCGACCGCGGGGGCCGGGACCTGGAGCTTGCAGTCGGGGTCCTGGTCGAAGGCGCGGATGCGTGGGACCTCGGGCAAGAGCCAGGTGGTCGAGCTGGGGTCGTCGCCGGTGGCGGCGGATGTCGGGGCCAAGTCCGTGTCGGTGCGGTATGCCGGGGACGGGATCGCCACGGCGCTGACCAAGTCCGTGCCGATCACCGTCGCTACTGCCTCGACCGGGACCCGGACCTGGAAGTCCGGGTGGTGGCAGAATTCCCAGGTCGGGCAGTATGCCGCGATCAAGGCGTTGGTCGGCCACGACCCGCAGGTGGTCGTCATGTTCCCGGGGATGGCGGACGTGAGCTGGGCCACGGCGGCGGGATACTTCTCGACGACCTCGAACAGCGACTACAAGAGGGTCTTGCAGTATTGCTACGATGTCGGTGCGTTGCCGGTGATCTCGGTCGCGGTGAGCACCGAGGTCCGAGGTATCTCGACCCCCGTGGGGGTGCTCAACCATGGAAACTTCGCGCAGATCAACAACGGGTCGCAGGACACGGCGATCACCGCGCTGGGGGCCAACATCCGGGCGATCATGGGAAGCACCAGGCCGTGCGTGTTCCGCATCGGCTGGGAGAGCACCAACTACCAGAAGTGGAAGCAGAGTCGGTGGACGATCGCCGAGGACGACAACCTCGGGTGGCGTACGGCATGGCAGCGGGTCGCGACCCGGCTGCGCGCGGCCTACGGAACGAACGCGTTGACCGGCCTCAACCAGCTCAAGAACTGGTACTCGATCGGTGGGTACGCGGCGATCGGGCTCGACCGCGACGCGGCGTACGGAAAGATTTGGCCCGGGGACTCTTACGTAGACCTCGTTACTTCTGATTACTACGATGCTAGTCCACCGGCTACGGCCACTAACTACGATACGTGGAAGTCTACCAGTATTCAGCACCTCATGGATTGGGCGACTGCCAAGAACAAGAAGCTGGCAGTGGACGAATGGGGGTTGTGGAGGAAGCTGGTCTATTCGAGAAGTGCCACGACCACGACGACGGCGTGGCCGGACGGTGTGTCACGCCCATACTACTTGGCGGGGGGCGGGGACAATCCGGACTATATCCGGCATATGTATAGGTTCCTTTCGGAGAACAAATCCCGGGTGGAGTACGACTGCTTCTTTCGTATCGCCGGGTTCACATCGTACACGGCGGCGAATTTCCAGTCCGGATCAGGACTTACGACCGAGACAGCGATCCACGGAATTTACCAAGTCTCGTCGGACGGAGCGACACGTATCAGGAAGACCGTGTTTCGGGGTGCTACGGATTTCAAAGGGACGACCAATCTAGGCGATTGCGTCGGTCACGACAGCTCGCTGGCCACCAACGACTCGGGGCCGGTCTACGAGAGCTTGTTCTGGCCGGAATCTGGTTCCGGCTGACAGGAAACCCACCGCGATGAGCCGCTCGATCGTCGACATGGTACGCGCCGAGTTCGACACGATGCGTAACTTTCGTAAGTCGATCGGCTACGACCGCCGGTTGCGTGATTGTCTGTTCCGCCGTCTCGGTAAGTACTCGGGGCCTCAGCTGGCCGCGATCCGCGAGCTTGGCGGGTCCGAGGTCTACGTGCAGCTCACCGCGTCGAAGTGCGGCGCGGCGGCGAGCTTCCTGCGCGAGGTCTACATCACGTCGGAGCGCCCGTGGACGATCCGGCCGACCCCGGTGCCGACCCGGGCCTCCGCCGACGACGATTACACGGTGGCCGCGCAGGAGGCCCGGGACGAGGTGGCGGCGCTCACCGCGCAGGGCTTCCCCCTCGGCAAGACCGACGTCGAGCGGATCTTCCTCACCGCGATCGAGCGGGTGCAGCGCGATGCCCGCTCGGAGGCCGAGAAGCGAGTCGCCACGGCGCAGCGGCTCCTCGACGACATGCTGGTGGAAGGAGGGTTCTACCAGGCGCTGGACGCGATGCTGGAGGACTTCGTCACCTACCCGCTGGCGGTGATGGCCGGGCCGCGCGCGGTGCTCCGCCCCAGGGTCGACTGGTCGAAGGGCACCCCGGAGGTCGTGCATCGTCCGGTGCTGACTTGGGGACGGGTGGACCCCGAGGACTTCTGGTGGTCGCCGGGCGCTCGCCGGCTGGACTACGCCGACGTGATCGAGCGGATGACGGTGAGCCGGGCCGAGCTGGAGGCGCTGTCCAGCCTGCCGGGCTACAACGCGGCGGGGATCAAGGCGGCGTTGGATCAGTATGCCGAGACCGGCTGGCGGGAGGACCAGGCGGATACGGTCAAGTCGGACCTGGAAGGCCGGCAGCAGTGGCACGACGCCGGGAAGACCCTGGACCTGCTGATGTTCACCGGGAGGGTCCGCGGGTCCAAGCTCAAGGACATGAAGCTCCCGCGGCAGACCGATGGTCCCGGGCGGCCTCGCGCGTTGACCGACCGCGACCATCTGGTGACGATCATCATCTGCGGGCACCACCTCGTCAAGGTGCATATCGACCCGGACCCATTGCAGCGGACGGGGTACTTCGCCGCGTCCTACGAGCCGGTGCCCAACTCGGTGGTCGGGACGGCGCTCCCCGAGCTGTTCTCGGGGAGCCAGGACATCGTCAACGCGCTGACCCGCGCCGCGGTCAACAACGCCGCCATGGCCAGCGGTCCCCAGGTGGTGATCGACGAGAACGCGCTCGCCGATCCGTCGACCTCGAACCGGGCGTACCCGTGGAAGCTGTGGTTCCACTCGGGTCGGCAGTCGGGGGTTCCGCCTATCTCGTTCTTCCAGCCCAGCATGAACGCTGGCGAGCTTATGCAGCTCTTGCAGGTGTACTGGGCCCTCGCTGACGAGGCGTCGGGAGTGCCTCGTTACCTCGGCGGCAGCGAGCGCGTCGGCGGCGCTGGGCGGACCGCCTCCGGGTTGGCGATGCTGATGGGCAACTCGACCCGCGTGATGCAGTCGGTCGCTTCCAACATCGATCAGCAGGTGCTGCGCCCGACGTTGGAGAAGCTGCACCGGCTGGTCATGCTGACGCTCTCCGGGGACAATCCGTTGGCCGGTGACGACCAGATCGAGATCCTCGGTGCCACCAACGCCAAGGCGCGAGAGGCGGACCGGATGCGGCTGCTGGAATACCTCAGCTTGACGTCCAACCCGGTCGACCAGCAGCTCTTGGGGCCGCGGGTCCGGGTCGACATGCTGCTCGACATCGCGCGGCAGATCGGGCTCGACATTCCGACGGACAAAGCCGAGACGCTCCTGCAACGTCTGGAGATCGAGGAACGGATGGCGCGGCTCGGTCCGGGGGCCATGGGGGGAATGATGATGGCCCAAGGGATGGGCGCCGAGCCCGCCGGGGCGGGTCCTCGTGGCGCAAGACCGGCTGGTGCTGGGCTGTCCCAGGCGGGCCAGCAGATGCCGCCGGCAGCCGGGCTGGCGAACCCGGGTGTGGACATGGACGTCCGCGGGATGCTCGCCTCACGTGGGGTGGCGACCGGGCCGTTGCCGCGGATGTGAGCCCCGATGACCAACTCCGAGTTCCACCCCTTCGTCTACCGTAACAAGACGGCGGACAGCCTGTGGTCGAGCAAGGCCCTCGTGCGGCACGCCCAGGTGGTCGGGCGGACGCCCGAGATGGCTACCGTGCTGCGGGCCATGGCCGAGCGGCACGCGGGGTTGGTGACCCTCGTGCTCACGACCGCGGACCCCGTTGTGCGGGCCAATAGTTGTGCCGTAGTAGACGAGCTGGAGCGGTGGCTGATCTTGCTGGATCCGAGGTTCGCGCCGCGTATAGGGGGACAGGATGAAGTCGCTAGCTGATACGGTTCGCGAAGGTCGCGAGGCGTACGAGAAGTTCTTCAATCAGCCGCCTCCTCCGAGCCGGCTGTCGCAGCAGCTCGGGCTGACCCCGGCACCGGGGAAGCCCGCCGCCGCGGACACTCCGGTCGGTAATTCCGCCGCGGCGGACACTTCGGTCGGTAAGCCAGCCGCGGCGGATACTCCGCCCGGGCAGTCCGCACCGCCCGCCGAGCAGGCTCGGCCCCCGCAGGAGAAGGCTCCCCCCGTGCCGGAGAAGCCGGCCCCGGCTCAAGAGAAGCCCGAGGCGGGGGACTCGGGCGAGGCGATCGACTGGGAGCAGCGGTACAAGTCCCTTCAGGGCAAGTACAACAAAGAGATCGCCGAGATGCGCCGGCAGGCCGATCTGATCCGCGCGCTCAGCCAGAGGATCGAGACCCCGCGCCCGGCCGATACGGCGATCTCCGATCCGCCGGGCTCGGCGTCGGCCCCGAGCGACACCACGGCGAGGCCCCGCGGGTGGACCCCGCCGCCCGAGCTGGTGGAGGAGGTCGGCGAGCCTACGGTGCGCGCGATCCAGGCCGGAGTGCAGGCCGAGCTGCAGGCGGTGCGCGAGGAGCTGGAGAGCCGGCTGGCCGAGATGGAGAGTCAGTACCGGTCGGTCAGCCCGGCGGCTCATGCCGCGGTGATGTTCACCCGTGAGCAGCAGCTCGATCAGATGGTCCCCGGTTGGCGCGGGGCCAACTCGTCTCCGGACTTCGTCAACCGTTGGCTGGGCGACGTCGACCCCTTGTCGGGGGTGCCACGGATGGACCTGTTCAAGAATGCGGTGCAGAGTCATGATATTCGTCGTATTGCCGCGTTTTTCCAGAGCTACCTCGCGGAGACCGGCAGTGTGCCACAATCTTCGCAATCCTCACCCGCTGGCGGAGCGGAGCGGAAAGTACCGAAGGCGAATCTGGTCGACCTGGCAGTTCCTTCGGACGGCGCGGCCGGCGGTGCGGTTTCCTCCGGATCGGAAACCGACGGGGCGCTGACCGTCGAGGAGATGCGTGAGTACACGCACCTGCTGCAAAGGGGCGTCCGCTCGGCGCGGCTCGACGCGCTGCGGGCGCGGTTCCAGGCGACGCAGAAGCGGGTCGGAAGGCCTTGAGCGTGCGCGTGGCCCCGATCGTCGTCCGCGGAAGGTCCTGGCGGGGGTGGCTGCTTCGCCAGCCGGGGATCGTCCTGCGGACTTACCGGATCATTCGCAAGCATAATCCGGCGGTCACAAGCTGGCGGGCCGCGCTCGCCCTGGCGTGGTCCGCGCGTCCACGGGCGAAGCCGTGGACCAATTCTACTTGACCACGTTCCGTACATGTGCTAGCCGGCTCGACGTTCGGACGCCGTAGGGAAATCGTCCCAGGCGTCCCGGCCGCTCGCCGGGCATACCTCGTGGCAGGCGCCCGCAGCACACGTGGCCAGCATCGCCGCGATCTTGCTGCCCCTGTCACCCGAGGTCTGACCTATGGCATTCCCTCTCGCGCCCTCTCCCTTCCCGCCCGGCTCGACCGACCACAATCCGGCGCTGTCCGGGACGTTCATCCGCACGATCTGGTCTACCCGCCTGATCGAGGAGCTGTACAACGCGACAGTTCTGTCGGCCATCGCCAACCACGACTACGAGGCGGAGATCAGCGGCGACGGTGACACGCTCAACATCCTCAAGACCCCGACGATCACGGTTCGTCCTTACTCGGCGAACTCCGCGCTGATCCTGGAGCGCCCGAGCGCCGACAAGGTGCAGCTCGTCATCGACAAGGGCCTGTACTTCGCGACTATTCTCGACGACGTGCTGCGCCGCCAGAGCTGGTACGATCTGTTCCAGATTTGGACCAGCGCCGCCGGCTGGTCGCTGAAGGTCGCGGTCGACACCGCGGTCCTTGCGACCTTGCCCGTGGCGTTGATCCCGCAGAACACCGGGTCCGGCGCGGGCAAGGTGTCGGGTATCTATACGCTGGGCGCTGCGGGCTCGCCGCTCACCTTGGTCCCGCAGGGGGTCACGGTCGGAGCCGGTGAGCAGGACGTCATGTCGCTGATCACCAACATGTCGTGCATCCTGGCCGAGCAGCAGGTGCCGCCCGAGGACCGATGGCTGGTCATCCCGAACTGGATGGGTGGGTTCCTTCGCCGGTCGTCCGCGTTCCGCTCCGCGCAGGACATCGGTGACGGCACGTCGGTGTTCCGGACCGGATACATCGGCATGGTCGAAGGAATGCCGGTCTACGAGAGCAACCTGCTCCCGCGGGCGGTCGAGGGCACGGGCCAAAATGCCCGGCTCTGCTGGTGGGCTTTCATGGGTCAGATACAGGCGCTCACCTTCGCCTCGCAGATCCAGACCATCGGCACCATCACCCACCCGGAGACTTTCGCTGAGATCCTCCGGGGGCTCTACACCTACGGATCGGTCGTGGTCGACCCGAGGCGGCTGGTCGGGGCCTACGTTGTTCCCAAGGCCGGGTTGACCTGATAGCTTCGCGCGGCGCGGGCGTGTATGTCCCCCGCTAAGCCCGTCTCGCGCCGCGCGGAGGCTCGCTCATGAGCTACACGATCTCTGCCATGCCTCACCCGCCGACGTCGACGGCGCACGATCCGCCGCTCGCCGGGCGGGCCATCCCGGTCGTCTGGCGGGACGTGTTTCGTGAGGCGTTCGTCGCCAGCTCGTTGATGACCGCCATAGCGCGCTCGGAGGAGCTTCCTCCGGAGCGGACCGGGGACACGGTCAAGGTGCCCCTCGACCCGGACGTGGACGTCTATCCGTACGAGGCGACTCAGGCGACGCCGTTCAGCCGCCCCGGTGGGCTGGTGGCGACGATCGACGTCAAGGACGGCTTCGCGTTCTCGGTCATCATCGACCACGTGCTGCTCCGGCAGGGTCTGCCCGCGCTCGTCGCCGCTATCCGGCGGACCGCGATGCGCAAGATCAACCTCCAGTTCGACGCGCTCTACATTCCTCAAGCGCTCGCTGCGGTGCCCGCGGCCAACAAGGGGGCGAACGCGGGCGTCGTCACCATGAACGTCGGGCTCGGCACGTCGGGCTCGCCCCTGGCCCTGGCCAACGTCCGGTCGGCCCTTGCGGCGGCCGGGTCGGTGCTCGACCAGCAAGAGGTCTCCGGGCGCGGGCGGTGGGCGGTCGTGTCCTTCGCCGTTGCCGCACAGATCCGCTCGATCATGAGCCGCGACGAGACCCCACCGCCCGAGGCCCATCCCCGGCTCGTCGCGCGGATGGTCGACCTCGACGTCTATGTGTCGGCGGCGGTGCCGGCCAACCGGATGCTGGTCGGGCATTTCGAGGCACTTGAGCATGTGTACGGCGTCGTCACGCCGTCGGGGGGTGGCGAGGTCGACCACTACGCGACCTTCGCCAGCATCCTCCGCGGGTTGGTGATCGCCGGTCTCGTCCCGAGCAAGCCGACCGGGCTGGCGGAGGTCTACATCGCATGACCCTCATTCGCGCGCTCGTTCGTCCCGACGGGTTCGTCCTCGCTTTCGACGACGGGCTGCTCGCCGTCAATCCGAATCTGCACGTGGTCGAGGGGGAGAGCTGGGAGGCGATCCGCCAGATCGCCCAGCGGATCGCCTCCGAGCCGAGTGAGGTCGCGCACATCCTGGCCGAGGAACGCAGCGCGCGCTTGGCGGCCGAGGCCGAGGCGAACGAGAAACGTAGCGCGGCGCTCCGCAAGATGATGAAGGAAGAGACCGTCAAGTATCAGAAGGTCGTCGACCGGACCTTGGGCGGGTCCGACGACGACGAGTCCCCGGCTCGTCGCCGTGCTGTATCGTGACGCGGTACGCTTCGTTCGAGGTCTGGTCCAGGACGAGCAGCTCCCCTATCGTTGGTCCGGGCAGGCGGTAGCTGCCGCGCTCTCCTCGGCACTGGCCCGGGCGCAGCTCGTCCGGCCGGACATCTGGATCGGGCAGGCGGGCTCGCTTCCGGTTTCCGTTCCGACGGAAGCTCCGCCACCCGATACCTCCGAGATCCCGATGCGCGACCCGTGGTCATCGGCGCTGCCCTACCTGGCGGCAGCCGATCTGCACCGCGGCGACACCGAGCTGGCTCTCCCCGAGCGGATCGCCGAGCTGGAAGCCCGCGGCATGGCGCTCCTGCGATGAGTGTGCTGGAGACGCTCGATGGAGCCGCCGCGCCTCGCCCGTGGACGGACCTGCTTCGCCCGATGTTCCCGGGAGCGCCGCCGGAGCTGATCGAGCAGACGCTGCTCATGTCCTTGCGGGAGCTGTTCCGCGACGCCGAGGCGTGGGTCGAGGTCACTCCTTACGTGCAGCTCGTCGCCGGGCAGACCCGGTACGTCGTGCCGACCCCGATTCCGCAGACCGAGGTCGATCGGGTCTACCAAGGCGAGACCGAGACAGGCTGGCAGATCTTTCCTGTCGACCGGATTCGTGGCTTCGAGCTGGCCGACCACACGTTCTCCGGGCTCGCGAATGGCTTCGTCGGCATTCAGCCCGGGGTGATCGACCTGCTGCGTCCGCCGAGCGTGTCCGGTGACCGGATCAGGTTCCGGGTGTCGCTCGTCCCTTCGAGCTTCGCGGTGCCGGATTGGACCATGCGGCTCTACCAGGATGGGGTCGTCGCCCTGGCCTCGTCGCGGCTCTATGCGGTCCCGCTCAAGCCGTGGACCAGCATCGAGGCTTCGGTGGTCCAGAAGCGCGAGTACGAGGTCTTGGTGCGCCGGTACCGGGTCCGCGCCCGGCAGGGGTTCAACGCCAGCGAGGTCCGTTGGCCTTTCCCGAGGATCGCTGGATGACCGAGATCCGATTGATCCCGACCGTGGGTACACCGACAGTCCTGCTGCAGGACCTCGACCCTGCCCCAGCCTCCGACGAGGTCGAGCCACCGCAGGTGCAGTTCGGGACGATCCGGTTCGCCGATCAATTCGGAGTGCCGGTGGCCGTGGATGGAGCCCAGCTCGTGCTGACCGAGCCCCTTCGGCTGATCGACTTCCTGCCCAGCCTCGGCGGGCGTGTGTGGGGCATTCGGTTGTTCGGGGGAGAGGCGGGGGTCTCCTACCCGGCGGTGCTGAGGGTCCCGGGCTATCCCGACTCCCTGCTGGCTCTGGTCGTCAGGCAGCCGGTCGTCGGTACTCCGTCTCGTCTCGCCGATGTCATCGGACTCGCCAACGGCGTGTCCTACGTGGTGCTCGGGCGGGTGGCCGAAAGCTCTGTGGTCGTTCGCGGCAAGGAGCTTCTCACCTGATGATCAGGTTCGCCAACAACGCATCGGCCCCCCTGGCGTCCTCGATCACGGCGACAGCGACGACGATCACACTCGCGGGAGGGTTCGGGTCCAAGTTCCCCACTTTGGTGCCCCCGGACACTTTCCAGGCGACGATCTACGATCCGAGCGGAGTGTTCGAGATCGTCACCTGCACTGCTCGGGCCGGGGACGTGTTGACCGTGGTTCGGGGCCGCGAGGGCTCGACCCCGCGCGCTTGGGACGAGACGGCGTTGGTCGAGAACCGGATCACCGCCGAGGCATTGCACAGCTTCCTCCAGATTACGGGGGGGAGTATGGCCGGGCCTCTCGATTTGGCCGGCAACCAGCTCCTCAACGCGGTGCTTCCGTCGACCCTGCCGATCACGACCCTTCAGACGACGCTGCTTCGTCCGTTCGACAACAATCCGGCCTATGAGCTTCGGCTCCCGAATGGTGGCGGTCTTCCGACGCTCGGTGGGCCGAGCCCGGGGGACCGGTCTTTCATCCTCCGCCGCAAGGACCTTCGGTATATCGTCATGATGTACTCCGGGCCGGTGCCGGTGCCGGCTCCCTTCGTCCTGTGCAACGGAGCCAACGGGACACCCGACCTTCGTGGGAGGTTCATCATCGGGTCGGGGATAGAGTTCGAGCTGGGGGACAAGTCGGCCGACCGCCAGCGGCTCACGACGATCAAGTCGGCCGCGGCCGGGGCGCAAGCCGCGGGGGTCACCGGCTCGACCGCGCTGACCGTGGCTCAGATGCCGGCACACACCCACGCGATCACCGGACGGCAGACGTCGGGGAACAACACTGGTACCGCGCATGCCGGCACAACGGGCGCGGCGATCGCGGACGGAACGACCGGCTCGACGGGCGGCGGGGAGGGCCATACGCACACCACGCCGGCGATTCCCAATCATCAGCATGACGTTCCGCTTCCGGCGTACTATGCTTTGGCGTTCGTCATGTTCAACCCGAACCTGTTGTAAGGAGCGCCGCGATGAAGATCCCCGATATGACGACGTGGGGGACGTTCAAGCCCAAGGGGCTTCCGCCGATCGGGGTGACCAGGACCACGCCGGCCGGGACCGGGGCGACGTCCTACGGAGCCGGTGCGGTCGCCGGGTCCCCGGTCAGTCTGAAGCCCCACCCCGGGCCGACGCCGGTCGGTCCGCCGGATCTGGAGCCCGACACCAAGTCCAACGCTAGAAAAGCGTGAGCCCGAGGAGAGCTGCCATGGCTGTGTCGACCAGTGACGGGGTCCCGACGTGGACCCCCAACCGCAAGGTGATGGCCGGCTCGCTGAGCGGGGCCATCGTCACCATCCTCTCTTTCGTCGCGCAGCAGTACGCGGGGGTCACGTTCCCCCCTGCGCTGTCCGAGGCGCTGGTGCTTCTGTTCGGTTTCGGTGCCGCGTATCTGGTGCCTCCGGCACCCAATGAGGGTGTCTCCAGCGACGCTTCTGGCCCGCGGAAGGACAAAGGCCATGGCTGAGCGAAAGAGCGGGTCCGGGATAGCTCAGGCCGCGAAGCGAAGAGCGACGGGCGAGCAAGCTCCGGACCGCTCGCTGAGCGGCCGGCGCAACAAGTCGGGGGCGGCCGACCCCGGCAGGGTGGCTCGCGACGTCGGTCGGGCCATGGCCTCGGCGGTGTCCGCACCCGTGAAGGCGTTGCAGGACGCGGGGGTCGTCAAGCCGGGTCCGATGCCGAGCATCGTCGGCAGCGCGGCCAAGGACATCGGGACTTCCGTGGTGAGGGCTGCCAAGAGCGCGGGGTCCTCGGTGGCCGAGGTGGCGAAGAGCGTGGCACCCGCGGTCAGCACGACCGCGAGGTCGGCCGTGTCGGGCATTCAGCAGGCCGCCAAGTCCCTGTCCAAGGTCGAGACCGGCGAGCCGCGTCATCCCGACATCGTCAAGGACGTCGGTGCTCCAATTGTCGACGCGATGAGGTCGGCCAGGTCTAGCATTCAACAGGCTGCCAAGTCCTTGTCCAAGGTCAAGACCGGCGAGCCGCGTCATCCCGACATCTACAGGGACGCAGTCGCTCCGATCGTCGGCGTAGCCAAGGCGTTCGGGACGTGGCTGACGACGACCCAAGGAACGTCGAGCGCGACGAAGCCTGCGGCGGTCTCGGCTGGCAAGTCGCCGTCGGCAACCGCTTCGGTCGCCGAGCCCAGGAGCGCGGTCGTCGCTTCTGTGCCGCCAGGTGCTCCCATGCGTCCAGTGAAGGTCGATGTTCCTATGGTGACCGCGCGGACGGCTACGGAGCCGATGGCGGCGTCAAGCAAGACGAGCGCGGTCCCGATGCCCGTCGCGCGTCCGTCCAAGGCCCAGGTGCGGGAGGTAGTTCCGACGCCCGTCGCGCGTCCGAGCAATGCTCAGGCGAAAATCTCGGCGAGGGTGCCCCCTCCGGGGCTCTCCACCGCAGACCTCAACCGGCGCGAGATGAATATTCGCAAGGCCCTCAAGGAGGCGGCGCTGGTCGAGGCCAAGGCGCAAGCCGAGCGGACCCGGCCCCGGCCGACGGTGATTCCGCCGAAGCCGGAGAAGGTGTGGGAGCGCGACACGTGGGGTCGGTTCGCTTGGCGTGATCCATGACCCTGCTCGCCTATCGGCGGTTCCTCGGTGAGATCCCCAGGATCGACCCGCACGTCTTGCCCGAGGGGTACGCCTCGGTCGCGGTGAACCTCGACCCGCGGGCGGAGTCCATGACGCCGTTGCGGGTGCCGAGCCTACGCGGGACCGTCGGAGTGCCTCCGGTGAGCAGAGGCATTCTGCGGGCGGGGGCGCGCAAGGTGGTTTCCTTGCTTTCGGAAACCGATACCGTCTACTGGATGTTCGCCGACCCCGAGGCCTACCTGTGTCTGTCTCCGGTCCCCGAGGATCAGTACGAGCGTGTCTACGCCACGACGTCGTTCGGCGGAGGTCGGCCGAGCGGGATCGACGGCCCGCAATACGTAGAGCTATCGGCGCTCCGCAACGGGGGGATGTCCGGAACGGACAACCGGGTCTATCGACTCGGGGTTCCATCCGGCCCCGACTTTCTCGTGTCGGCCACCGGGGGCTCGGGTACCTCGTTCACCCGGGTCTACGTCGCGACCTACGTGACATTCTACGGCGAGGAAGGCCCGATCGGCCCGCCGATCTCGGCCAGTGGCCCGGACAACGCCACGTGGACCGTCCAGTCCTACTCGGGGGCCATCCCGGCACCCGGCCCCAACCGGGTGACCAGGATACGGTTCTACCGGGCGTTGCAGTCTACCGGGTCGTACAGGTTCGTCCGTGACGTGATGCTCCCACCGCACGGGGATTGGGTCGCGTCGTTCGTCGACTCGGTGTCGGAGCCGTCGCTGTCCTTGCGGTTCTCCGCCGAGCAGGACAACGACGCTCCACCGGCGACGATGCAGGGGATCGTCGCTCACCCCAACGGGTTCCTCGCCGGGTTCCTCGGGCGGGACATCTATCTGAGCAAGCCGTTCCTGCCTCATGCGTGGCCGCGGTCCTACGTGGTGCGGCTTCAGCACGACGTCGTCGCCTTGCGGGTCGCCGGGAACAGCCTGTTCGCCTTGACGACCTCGGTCCCGATCGTGCTGACCGGCTCGTCGCCGTTGTCTCTCCAGCCGGTCGACCTCGGCCCCTCCCTGCCGTGCCTGTCCGGGCGCTCGGCGGTCGTCTACAAAGAAAGTGTGATTTACGCGTCGACCGACGGGCTGGCCGCGGCGACGCTCGGCGGTGCGCAGCTCATCTCGACCGACATGGTGTCGGCCGAGCAGTGGCGCTCGCAGTGGTTCGCCCCCGGGTTGCAAGCTGTCCTGTGGAACGACCATTACCTCGCGTTGTCGGGGACGACGGGCTTCCTGTTCCCCCTGGCGACGCCGCGCGGCATGGTCCGGCTTCAGCTACCGTTCACCACGTCGTCGCTGGACACGCAGGACGCCGACGGCGGGACCACGTTGCTGTCGGGCAGCTCCCTGCTCGACTGGCAAAGGTCCCCGGCCGCGGCGTATCTTCGCGCCATCTGGTCGTCGCCGATCACGCTCGCCCCCAAGCCGTTGAACATGGCCGCTTTCCACGCGAAGACCGTGCGCGGCACGACGTCGATCGTGGACCAGGAGGACATGAGCGATCTGCTCGCCTTCAACCAGCAGGCGATCCTCGACCGGCCCACGGGGGTAGTGAACGGGGCGCGGATCGGGGTGCCGACGCTGCGCGACGATTACCCGACCAGCCGTCCGCTGCCGGGCGACTCCGATCTCGGGTTCGGTGGGCTCTACCGCGCGGTGCCGTCCAGCCCATCCGAGCAGTCGGTGCTGGTGGTCCGCGTGCTGGCCGACGACCGGTCGGTGTTCGAGCAGAGCCAGCCCAACGACGAGATGCGGCGGCTGCCGGCCGGCTACAAGGCGACGCGCTGGAACGTCGAGCTGGTCGCGACCTGCCCGGTGGTGTCGTTCGCCGCTGGCGAGACGGGGAAGGAGCTGGCCCGTGCGTCGTGACTGGCCGCCATTGCCGATGCCGACGAGCGCGGCTGCCGAGCGGACCTTGCTTACCAGCCTTCGGCAGATCATTGTCGGCTGGATCGGGGCCGGCCGCGAGAGCCCGCTGCGGAAGGCCGTGACGTTCGAGGATCTGGTCGCGGCGGGTTTGCTGACGGAGGAAACCGCTCGCCAGATCGCGGAGCGATGAGATGGGACTGTTCGGCGGAGCCGATCTTCCTGACCTTCCCGACATCGACGCACAGCTCAACCTGTTCTCGTCGTTGATGGAGAGGTTCGGTGTCGAGGCCGAGGCCCGGCGCGGGATCATGGCCGAGCGCGAGACGGCGTTCCTGGACTCGATCAACAAGCTGGTCGAGCAGCTCGCACCGGAGGCCGCCGCTCAGTTCGACTTCGGCACCGAGATGCGTGATCTGTACCGGACCATCGCGCTCCCGGCAGAGAAACGGTTCCATGCCGCGCTCTCCGGCTACGACACCCCGGCGCGACGTGCCTTGGCATTCGGGCGCGGGGCTGGCGCGGTCACCACCGCGGCCGGCGCTCAGGAGATGGCGCAGGTCAACGCCCTGCGCGCGGCGGGCATCAACCCCAACGACCCGCGCTACGCGGCCGAGCGGGCGCGGGCCGGGGCCATGACGGCTGCCGCCGCGGCTGCTCAAGGCAGGCGCGAGGTCGACCGTGTGGAGGAGACCGGTGTCGCCCGCAACACGCTGGCTACCGAGATCGGGCGCGGGTGGCAGCGGATGGGCGAGGGGGCTACCCGAGCCGGTGCCGCCTTGGGTGTCATCGGTCCGAACGCTCTCCAGAGCGCGTACACGACGACTGCGCAGATCGGCGGGACCCCTCGGTCGTGGTACGGGGACCAGCTCGCCGTCGCCAACAACTACATCGACCAGATGATGCAGCGGTATCAGGCGAAGATGGGTCGGGCCGCGGCCCGCTCGCAAGCGCAGGGCCTGCTCGGCGGGGCGTTGGGCACGATCGCCGGAGCTGGGCTGGGGCTGTTCATGGGCGGCGGGTTCGGCGGGGGGCTCGACGCGCTCAGGGCGGCGACCCTAGGCGCGCAGATCGGCGGGTCAGCCGGTGGGAGCGTGGCATGAGCGCGTTCCTCGCGGGTCTGACGAGTGGGGCGTTTCAAGGGGCCGTAGGCGCTCTTCAGGCCCAAGACGCGATGCTCGACATCAGGGCCAAGCGGCGGGCCGAGGAGGCGGCCAAGGACCTGTCCCAGATGTTCCAGGAGGCGGCCAAGGCCGGCGGTCTCGCGAAGATGCCCGACGAATGGTTCGACCGCGCGGCGTCGAGCGTGGCCGCCACGGGCGACATCAAGAACGCCTTGGCGTTGACCGAGGTCGGGACCACCTTGCGGGCGAAGAGGGTGCGCGACGCGGCCTACCGGGCGAGCGCCTTGATCGGCGCCGGCGCGTACGGCGCGGCCACGAACGACATCAACGAGGTCTTCGCGTCGATGGGCGCGCCGACGAGGTTTTCCTCCGGGTCGGAAACCGAGTTCATGACGACCGACGGGCGGATGGTGCCCGTTCAGCGTCTGCTGGACACGATGACCCGTATGTCGACGACGCCGGAGGAGTACTACAAGCTCGCCTTCGAGAAGATGCAGACCGAAGCCCGGGCGGCCCGGGACTTGGCGGCGGCCGAGCGTTCCCGGGTCGATGCCCTGGCTACGGCGACCTTGCTGGGTCCGCGCGTCGAGCAAGCCAAGGCGGCGGCGGCTTCGTCCCGCGCGGCGGCCGGTGCCGCGGGGGCTCAGGCCGAGGAGGCCAGGGCGCGAACCGCGCGACTGAAGGCGCTGCTTCCGCTGGAGATCGACGAGAAGACCCTGGACCTCGACAAAAAGCTCAAGGATTTGACCAGAGCCGACGGGGTCGCCGCGACGCGGGCCATGCAGTTGTACGATGCTCAGGTAACCGCTTACAGGGAGACCAACTCCACTCTCGGGGTGGACGGCTCGATCACCAAGCCCGAGGCCATCGCCAATCCATGGTCGCCCGAGCTGGCTCCGGCGGGCCGTAGGCGGGTGCTGCAGCACATGCAGAACGGTCTCGGGGAGGTCGAGGCGCTCGACGCGTGGGAGAGCGAAGCCCTCGCCGCGCGCGACGTGCTGCTCGCCGCCAACCCCGAGCTTGCCAGCGATCCGGTGCTGCTGGCGAGCATCATGGCCTCGCTGGCGACCGACCCGAACATACCCACCGCCACGGACGCCGAAGGCGAGTACTTCATCGCCACGCTACCGACCGGCCGGGTGAAGCTCTACATCGAGCGTACCGCCGGGACCGAGGCCGAGTGATGGCTCTCGACGCGATGGGCATGGTCGCGGCGCGGGCCGGACCCGCCGGGAGCGCCCCGGCCCGTGAGGCCGGAGCCGGCGACATCCTCCAACGGATGCGTGGGATGAATGTCCCACGCGGGTTCGTCACCACGCCCGAGCCCGACGAGGGGGTCGGCGTCCTTCGCCGCGGAGCGGACTCGATCATCGCCGGGATGATGGGCGGCGCCGATCTCTACGACAGCCTCGCCGGGCTCACGGTGATCGTGGCGCCCGAGACCGCGGCGACGATGCGCGAGCAGGCTGGATCGGTACGGGGGTTCCTGGAGAAGGGCCTGTCCCCGCGCGCCGCCGAGGCGATGCGCAAGCAGTTCCTCACCCTCAGCAAGGACGCGGCCTACCGCGACCCCTACGCGCTGTGGCTGCAGGTCATGCGGCAAGCGCCGAACATCGCCGCGATCATCGGGTCGGGCGGTGCCGCGGCCGCTGCCGGGACGGCGGCCGGGGCCGCTGCCGGGACGGTCAACGCGCTGCGGCTCGGTGCGCAGGCCGCGGCAGGACTGGCCGTCGGCACGGGGCAAGCGGCGACCGAGGCGGCCGGGGATATCACTGCCGATACGCCGTCGGTCAAGGCGCGGGTCGCCGCGGGCGAGGACCCGCGGAAGGCGTTGCTGGACGAGCAGCGCAAGGCGGGGACCACCGCCGGGGCCATCGCCGCGCCGATCTCGGCGGCTCTGGCTCCGGTGCAGGCCCGGCTCGTATCCAAGGCGTTCACGGGTGCGGGGCGGGCAGGTGCCGGCATCGTCGATCGGGCGACGCGGGCGGCCGTGTCCGGCGCGCTCGGCGGCGCGGTCGAAGGTGCTCAGGAGGCGTCGGAGCAGCTCGGCGTCGAGACGGCGCGGTACTCGGCGGGCTTGCCGTTCCGCCCCGAGGCGTTGGGCGAGGCTGGTCTGGCCGGGGCGTTCCTCGGAGCTGGTACGCAGGCGACGTCCAACATCGGGGGCCGGGTCTACGGAACGGCCTCGCGGATCTTGCGGCGCAATCCTCCGCCGCAGAACCCCCCTGGGCTGGCCGAGAGCACCGCCGCCGGAACCACGGAGGCTCCTGCCGAGCCGGCGGCTCCTGCCGAGCCGGCGGCTCCTGCCGAGCCGGCGACCCCTGCCAAGCTGGCGGCTCCTGTCGAGCCGGCGGCTCCCGTTCAGCCCGACCTGTTCGATCAGGGTAAGCCGGTGCAGTTGGGGCTGGACGTCACCCCTCCGGTCATCCGGATCCCGGTCCGGACCGTTTCCGAGCCGTCGGAAGCTTCGCCACCGTCGGCAGCCGAGACCTCGACCCAGCCTGCGCCGGACGCTCAGCTGGACCTGTTCCGCCCGCCGCGCCCGGCCCCTATGCCGTACGGCCCCGCGCAGCTCGAGCTGGACTTGCGGCCCGACAGCCGACAGCTCGACCTGTTCCGCCGTGTGGTGAGCCGCCCGGAGCTGGTCGCCACCCTGTCGCCCCAGGTGCAGCAGACGCTCGACACCGGCGAGCTGGCCCGGCAGGGCGACCTGTTCCGCTCCGCGATCCCGGAAGCTGTCGACGAGGCCTTGGAACGCGCTGCCGCGCCAGCCTTGGCTCGGCTACAGCTCCCCCCGAGCTTGCGTCGAAAGACACCGACCCCCGTCAAGAAGGCGCGCCCCCGTGCACGGCCGGTCCCACCGGCAGAGATGCAGGCGGTTGCCGCCAGCTTGGAGAGGTCGGGCGTCGACGTGAGCCCTCCCGTCGTTGCCCCGGACGTCACGACCGAGATCGCGACGCCCGCGACGGGAGGGACCGAGGCGTCCCCGGCGGCCCCCGCCCGAACCGGGCTCTCGCGCAGTGCCGCCTTGCAATCCATCATGGAGATAAAGGCCAGGCGCGGAGCTTCGCGGGCGTCGCCGGGGCCTGCCCCGGCACCCCCTGTCCCCGCCTCGCCTGCTCCCGACCTCGGGCCGGCTGTGGTGGGAGCCGCGCCCGAGGTCCGGCCGCCGACGCCCGCGGATGCGAGCCCCGCGGGCGTCGCGCAGGCCGATACGACGTCGCCCAAGCCCAGCCGCTCGCGTAGCCGGGCGGCTCGCGGTAAGGGAGGCGAGGCGGCGGCCGTGGCGGGTGCGGAGCAGGGACCGCCCGCGCCCGAAACCACGGCCGCCGCAGTTTCCTCCCCTTCGGAAACAGCCCCCGCGGTCGCTCCGCCGCCTCCGCCGCGGACCGCGGAGCAGGCGGTCAAGGCGCGGCGCGAGGCCACCCGCCGTGCGGCGCGGAAGATCGTCGCCCCCAATCAGACGGCCGACGCTCCGGCACCGAGCCGGGCGGTGCTGCCGGAAGCCGGGGCCAAAGAGGTCGCGCCGGATGCCAATGCCGAGCCCGGGACCCGGACGTTCCTCGCCCGCGACGGGTCCGTCTCGGACATCGTATGGAGCGCCCCGCCGCCGGCGTCCGACCCCTACGCGGTGACCAACACCGCGCTCGGTCGGATGTTGGAGATGCTGGTGGCCCGGGGCGAGGCCGTGCCGATCCGGCGGCTCGCCGACGTCATCCTCGACCGGCTCCCGGACACCGACCCGATGGGCCAGGTGGCGCGGGCGCTGCTCACGAAGCTCGGGCCGTCGGTGCGCCTTGCGGCGACCAAGGAGGCGGGTCCGGCCGCGGCGGTCTACATTCCGGCAGCGGACACGATCCGTGTCCACGAGCCCATGGTCCCGCCATGGGCCAGGCTACCGGTGCTGCTGCACGAGATGGCGCACGCCGCGACCCACGGCCTGATCCAGACCGACCGCAAGCTGGCCGCGCAGGTCGAGACCCTGCGTGACAAGCTGGTCCTCGGGCTGACCGCCACCGAGAGCCCGACGCACGCACGTATCGCCGAGGCTTTGGGCAAGGTGTCCACGCCCGAGGTTCTGGCGACGCTGATGACGTCGCCCTCCTTGCAGCAGATGGCCCGGATGGTCGAAGGGGCCGGGCCGTGGGCCAGGTTCCGTCGGGCGTTGCGCACCGCGCTGGGGATCTCCGACCCGACCCTGCTGGACAAGATCCTCACCGCGACGGTGTGGGATGCGCCGGCAGACCCGGAGCGTCGTGCACTGCTCGACGGTGCGCTCGGGATGGGCGAGCAAGCCGAGCAGAGCTGGTCGCCATTGGCGGGGCTGCTCCAGCTCGCGCAGGGACCGAGCCAGTCGAGCTACGCTGTCTCCGCGCTGACCTCGCCACGGATCATGTCCCTCCTGTCGAGGGGCAAGGTGTTCACCCGACGGCGGCTGATCGACGGGCTGACGATGGAGAACATCGTCGATTGGTTCTCGCCCAAGCTGGGTGCCGCGACCAACGGCGAGGCGGCCCTCGCGCTCAAGACGTACCACGACGCATCGGCGGCGATGGCCCACCGGTCGAACGATCTGGTCTCGGCCCCGCTGGCGCAGGTCGACGAGTTCAACGAGCTGCTGTGGAAGAGCCCGCAGGAGGCGACCAGCCTGGCCTCGTTGATGCACGACGCGACGATCCGCAAGCTGCACCCGGACCTGCCCCTGACCGACCGGCGCAACCGGATCGGCTCGCGGCAGCCGGGCGCCGGTGTGGCGCATGCGGATCTCGCGCAGCGGTGGCAGGCGCTCTCCCCGCAGGCGCAGGAGCTTTACCAGAAGCTCCGTCAGTCGGCGTTCACATCGGGCCGGAGCTACGTCGAGGCTCTGGCCGCGTCGATCCTCCGCGACCCGCTGGCCAAGGAGCTGGGGCTGGACCCGCTCTCGCCGGAGGCGATCGGCGCGGCCAAGACCGAAGCCGTCCGGATCATCGACGAGGTCATCGCCGGGAAGGACGACCTTTCCTTGCCGGCCGAGCTGTCGAAGTCGCGGGCGATGGTCAAGGCGCTGAAGTCGCTGAAGGCGTTCGTCGACACCGAGCACGGCCCGTACTTCCCGTTGTTGCGGACAGGGAAGTACTTCGTGATCGGCGGCAGTCCCGTTTACCAACGCAAGACCTACACCCAGCAGGAATGGGACAACCTCACCGACCCGGCGCTCCAGGTGGACCTCGACACAACGCGAAGCTTCCCCCCGACAGGAAACAGCCCCGGCACGATATCGGCGGAGGTCCGACGGTACGCGGTCTACACCGTGGACAGCGAGATGGAGGCGCGAGAGCTGGTCGAGCGGCTGCGTGCCACGACCTTCGCCGACGCACCCGACACTGTCGGCTACCGGGCGCGCGACGAGTTCACCTCGTTGCTGCGCCGGCAGATGCCGACCGCGGAGATGGAGATCATCATCGACGCGGCGACCAAGGGGCTGTCGCCGGACGCGGCCAAGGACGTCACCGACAACATCCTGGAGCTGCTGGCCGCCCGCGCGCAGGCGGGGTCGCGCATGGCCAGCCGGATACGGCGCGAGAACGTGCTGGGCGCGTCGCGCAACATGCCACAGGCGACGCTCCGGCAGGCGGCCACGATGGGCCGGCAGACCGCCAGGCTGGAGTACGACGCCATTCGGCGGGCGGCGATCCGTCGTATGCAAGAGCTGGAGAAGAAGCTCGCGACCACCGATCCCGCGACCGGCGCGCTGCTCTCGGACGTGCGGCAGAGCCTCGTCGCCCGGGACGAGCTGGCGGACATGCTGCTCAGCCCGTACCTCGGGTCCCGCGCGCTGTCGCGGATGGCCAATTTCACGGCGACGGCGTTCTTGACGGCCCCGGCGACCGTAATCGTCAATCTCTCTCAGGTGTGGATGGTGACGGCCCCCTACCTCGCCGGGAAGCACGGGGCGCAGGCGGCGGGATCGGCGCTCGCGACGGCCAGTGCCGACGTCGTCCGTGGTGCCCTGCACGCGGCCCGGGTCACCTATCAGCGGGTGGTGCGGGGCCGGTCGAAGCTTCCGTCCGGGGCGACGTACCACGGCTACATGACCGACCACCTGCCCGCCGACGAGCGGGCGATGATCGACGAGCTGGTCAAGCGGAACCGGTTGGAGTTCACTCTCGCCGACGACATCCTTGAGATGACCGACCCGCAGCGCGGGGCCTTCGCTTCCGAGGCGGCGTCGACCGCGGGTCGGGCGTGGCGTCGCGTGCAGGATTTCCTGTTCGTCGCTCCGCGGGTCGGCGAGACGTTCAACCGTGTGGCCTCCGCGCTCGCCGCCTACCGGCTGGCGCGGGACAGCGGGACCGGAGACTTCGCCGCGCACGTGACGGCAGCCGACGACGCGGTGCGTCTGACGCATCTGAATTACGAAGCTTACAACAAGAGCCGGTTCTTCATCACGCCGTACCTTCGGCCGATGCTGGTCTTCAAGCAGTACGCATACGGCATGTATTTCTTCCAGGGGTACATGCTCAAGCAGATGCTCGACACCAGCAACCCGGCGGCGCGCGCTCAGGCGGCCAAGTCCCTCGGGCTGTTCTACGCGCTGCACCTGGCCGTGGCCGGTGCCGTCGGCGGCGTGCCGGAGCCGATCTGGATGGCGATCAGCATGATCGCCAAGCTGCTCGGAATGACCGGCGACGAGATGATCCGCCGAGGGACGGCCGAGATCCTCGGCGAAGACTGGGCGCCGGTGGTGACGGCCGGCCCCGTCGCGAACATGCTCGGGGTGGACCTCCGCCGGATGGCCCTGTCGGAGATGTTCTTCCCCGGCGACTTGTTCCGCGCGCAGTCCGGCAACGAGTTCCTGGAGGCCCTGCTGGTCACCTACTTCGGCGCCCCCGGCGGCGTTGTCACGTCGACGGTCGACGGCATGGCCTTGCTCGCCGATGGCCAGCTCCTCAAGGGGGTGGCCCGAGCGATGCCGTTCAAGGTCGTCGGTAGCCCGATGCAGGCGGTCGACTGGATGGTCCACGGGGTCACCGACCGGCGCGGCAACCCGATCTTGACGCCCGAGGAGATCAGCCTGTGGGCGACGGGTCTCCGGGCGCTCGGGTTCAGCCCGCTCGCCGTGTCCGAGCGTGGCGAGATGGCGTCCCGCAAGATGGCCATCGAGCGGCGGGTGGCCATCGAGAAGCAGCGGGTCTACCGCAAGATCATGGACGCCGTCGTCTCCCGCAAGGGGATGGACGCCGCGATCGGCGAGCTGATCGAGTTCAACCGCCGATGGCCGGCGTCGGCGATCGACATGAAAGAGGTCCGCGCGTCGCTTCGTGAACGGATGAGGTCGCGCGGCCAGATCCGCGGTGCCGGTGTGCCGCTGCCGAACGCGCAGGCGCTCGCCATCGCACGGGACCTTACCCGGCTCTACGCCATCCCGGAGGTCGTTCGTGAGCGAGGTCGCGGACTGGTGGGGGAGTGATGTCCGGTTCGCGCAGGCGTTGCTCCGCGCGTGCGGGCTCTACACCGGCGCACTGGACGGCATCGACGGGCCGCGGACGCGCGATGCGTTCGCCTCGTACCGCCAGCAGAGCCAGGACATCGCCGACCGTGAGGGAACGGTCGAGCCCGTCTCCGCGAGCCGGATCCTCCGCTTGCAGCTCAAGGCTCAGATCGCCGCCCGGCGAGTGATGCGCGTCGCGGCGAATGTCTTACCCGAGGGTACTACCGTGCGGATCTCGGCAGGGGTGAGGACCCCGCAAGAACAGGCCGAGCTGTACGCCAAGGGAAGGACGAAGCCGGGGCCCCGGGTGACGAACGCGAAGCCCGGCGAGAGCTGGCACAACTATGGCCGTGCATTCGATCTTGCGGTGTTACAGGGAAACGCCTACGTGACCGCTGCCGAGCCATATCGGAACATAGGGCACGAGGTCGGGCGGGCGGTGGCCCTGCCCCCGCCCGACCACCTCGTATGGGGTGGCGAGTTCCGGTCCATCAAGGACTACCCCCACTACGAGCTGGCCTGGAGCGGCACTGCGGCGCAGTACGGCGAGCTGTTCTTCGCCCCCTCGCTGTCGCCTCTACTCCTGGTCTGAGCTTTCTCGGTCAGGCAGGCTCCCGGATGTGGTGCGGAAGCCCGACGTGGCGCAGCAGCGATTCCACGGCGACGGCCGGCGTCTCGTACAGATCGGCTCCGCGCTCCGCCAGAGAGGCCCGGAAATTCCCGCAGGCATGGTCGAGCAGCGACGTCACGACTCCGTCTCGTCGATGATCTGGACCAGCTTGCGGAGCTTGAGCAGCTCGCCTGGTTGAGGGTCGGGGACTCCGGCGCACGCCTCGCGCTCCGCCTTCCGCCGAGCCTGCTCGGCGCGCAGCCGCTGCCGGCCAGCGGCGCGCCGCTCGGCCTCGATCGTGGCCTTCCGTTGCTGCTTGCGACGTTCCCGCTTCGCGACGCGGCTCGGGGCGTGCCGTGCGCACCACCACCGGTCGTGCTCGTAGACCACCGCAGGCAACGCGCAGCTGCGCTCGTGCCCCCGGATCGCGACCGTCTTCGAGCAGTTGGTCACCATGGTGACGAGGTACCCGGTCACGAGACAGTCCTCGCCTCGTTCATCTCTCGACACCTCGCGCGGCGCTCGGCCCGCGGGACGTCATGCACGTCCGGCGTCGAGATCGTCGGTGGCTCCTTGCGTTCGATCATCGGCAATGTCCCCTGTTGCCGGTGAGGTTTCCCGGGATGGGAAACCCTATAGGCTCTTGAGCTGGTCGATGACGCTTTGCGTCAATTTGCTCAGCTCGGTGTCGATATGGTCGGACGCGGCGCGCCTCCCCGAATCCAAGGCGCCATTCGCCTCGACCTTGTCGTTGTCGAGAGCGATGACGCCGTCGGCGAACACCACCTGGCTCGACCGCTGGATGGCGTCCTTGATCTGGAGCAAGGTCATCAACCGCGCGAGGTCTTCGATCAGCATGGCGGTCTCCTTTCTTCTCACCCATCATAGCCTATGACGCTCGCCGGGACCACGAGCACCTCGGATGCCGGGATCGAGTACCCGGTCCCGATAGCGATCGAGCGCATGGTCGGCGACAGGTAGGCGTCGAGCCCGGCAGTCGTCCGGTAGAGGGGCATTCGGTTCTTGCGCGACCAAAGCTCGACAGCGCGCAGCATCAGGATCAGGACTTTGTTCCGCGTGTCGTACTCGCCGACGGGAATCGAATGCCGGGCCGCATGGCTCAACACGTCGGTCGGGTTGGGGCCGGTGCGGGTGGCGATCAGCGAGGCGTTGTCCCGCACGAACTGCGCGAGGAGGTGCTCGACGGACATCGACCGGTCCTGCCGGCGCAGCTCGTCGCGCGTCTGGCTCAGCGCGTCGAGCAACCCGCCGAGGGCGAGCTTCGCGTTCCAGTCGGGTAGGGTGCCGGTCGTCACGGCCAGCCGTCCGCCGAGCATCCCGACCGCGGCGGTCGTCAGCAGAAAGCGCATCTGCGACCGCGTATCGTCGAACCTGTCCAGCCCGAGGCTGGACGCCAGCGCGTTGCGGGTCTCGATGATCAGGTCCGGCCAGCGGTCGTGCATTTTGACCATGCGCTGAATCAGCGACTCCGCCGCCCGGCCATGGTTCTCCTCCAGCATGGAGACCAGCTCCGGCTCGATGATGACCCCGGCTTGCGAGACGGGCGGGACCGTCAGCTCCAGCACACGGGCCATGCCCGCGCGGCCGAACCGCGACATCCGCAGCATCGTCGACAGGCTGTCGTTCGAGGCGAGCATCACCAAGGTATTCCAGCTCCCGCCGAACCGCACCGAGTTCCCGGCGGTCATCCGCGCCTTCTCGGCACCGGACTCGATCGAGAAGATCTGCTGCAGGGACTCCAACGTGTCCCCGGTGACCTGGAACTCGTCGCGGATGAACGGTAGGTTGCCGAACAGGCTCAACCTCCGGGTGACCGCGTTGATGGTGTCGTTGGTCGTCCCCATCATGCTCCGGGGACCCCATATGCTCTGCGCGATGCGCAGGATCGTGCTCTTGCCGACCCCGGTGTTCGGGCTGACCAGCGCCACCTGAAGGCCGCCCATCCGCGTAAAGTGAACCAGCGCCGCGCCGCAGGCCATTCCGAGCGCGGCGTGCGTCGTCGACCGGCGGTCCTGGCAGACCAGCCGCATGATCTCCTGCCAGCGCGACAGCCTACCGACCGGTGTGTAGGCGGTGAACAAGTGCTCGTCGGTAGCCTCGGCCGGGCCGACGATCCCCCGGAAAATCTCGTCCGCCGCGTAGAGCGTCGTCCCGAAGCCGAAGCTCGGCTTGCCTTTGTAGGTCTCCCATCCGAGCCGGTTGACGATCGGAGCCCGAAGCTCGGCGCGCAGATGGTCGCGGATCTCCTGCAGGGCCGTCAGGAAAGCGCTCGGCTGGTAGATCTTGCCCAGCCCGGCTTTGGCGATGGCGGTCACCACGGTCTTCGGGTCATGGAGGGAGTTGACGTCGACCCGCGCGAGACGGGATTGAGCCCTGGGGCTCTTCGCCCTCCACTGCACGAAGCTTTGTCCCGGGGTCGGGTCCTCCGGGCCGGGCTCGATAAGCTGGACCTCGGATATCTCCCAATCGGCCAGCTTTCGCCATTCGTAGGAAACTCTCGTGGCCCCGGTATCGTCGGAGGTATGTGAGACTTCGCTCAGAAAATACAAGCCCGGCTCCTCCCCCTCCCGGGCGTTGCGAATGCGTTTCGAGCCGATCCGGGCCGATGCGAACGGGATGCCCGCCGGGGACTTGACCACGTTGAAGAACTTGCACGTCGAGCACAGCCCGGCGTCTTCGTGGAACAGCTCGCGCATCTTCTCGCAGGTCAACGGCCCCGGTGTCGTCCCGTCGGCGATGCTCTGCTTGATGATGCCTAGCTTTCTGTCGGTCTCCGTCTTGGTGTACAACGGATGACCCGACGAAAGCTGATGCGCCCAATGGGCCGAGTCCGTGGCGAACGCGGCGATCTGGAGGCAGGCCCGCCACTGCGGTTCCGAGCAGTCCCTCCCGTGGCCCCTGTGCACCGCGTCGAGGATGGCGCAGCCCTTGACCACCGTCTCCATGGACCAGGGCTGATGGGTGACTGCAGGCTTCTCGATTCCCTCCGCGATCGTGCCGGCCAGTCCATGGGCGCGGACCACCTGTTGGACCCGATCGCTCCGCGGCATCTGGGCGTGGACTACCTGAGCGCCACTGTGCAGCACCTTCACCACGCGCGGCTCGGCCGGCACCCGCCAGTTCACGACATGGGGCGGGCGGGTCGACCGGGTGATGTCGGTCGTCGCTTCCTGGTCCCAGACCAGTCCCGTGGCCCGCAACGCTCCGCGCAGGCCGTGCGCGACCGCGCTCCATTCGGTGGGGGGAAGCGACTGCGTCGCGCACCACAGCCCGTGCAGACCCCACCCTGTCGCCATGATGTAGGTCGGCGGGGGGAGCCCCGCCTGCTCGACGTGCTGCAAGAGCTGGGCGGCGAGCACGTCGGGCGGCGTGGCCGCGGCGTGCGCGTCGACGTCGACCATCCAGGTGCGGCAGCAGCGCACCGCGCTGCGCTTCCAAGAGCGCACCGGGAGATAGGAGGCGAGGCGGACCCGCACCGAAAGGTCCTTGGCCTGCCGCGACGCGTGGTCGAGCTTGACGATCTCCCATGCCGCCTTTTCCCACTCGGACGCATCCGGCTCGTCCGACAATGGGATGCGGACCAGTGAGGGCTTGAGGGTGTTGGGAGACCGGGCGAAGGCGTTGAGCCCGATGATGCCCACCCCGGGATGGACCGTGGACAGCCATGTAGCGATCTCTTGGATAGTGTCCACGATCCACCCCGGCGCAGATGGCTCAGAGCCCCATGCTCTCCAACTTGGCCAGCACGTCGTCGATCTGGTCCGGCTCGTCGACGGGCTGGTCGAGCTGCGCTTCCGTGGCCGCGGCGGTTTCCGCGGCTTCGGAAACCGCGGTCGCCACCGGGGCCGGGGCCGGGGCCGGGGCCGGGGCCGGGGCCTGAGCGGGAGCTGGGCTCTTCCGCGGACGGCCGGGGCCGCGCTTGGCCGGTGCGGGGGCCTCGTTCTGCGCCACGGGCTGCTCCCTGGCGTACTGCTCGGCGATGGCATCCAGCCCGGCGAGGACGTCGTCCTCGACTCCGCTGTCGTGTCCCGCGTCGTCGATCCCGGGGATGACCACCGACCCCGGAGCGCCCACGGATGCCCGAGGAGCCGGAGCCGGAGCCGGAGCCGGAGCCGGAGCCGGAGCCGGAGCCGGAGCCGGCGGGCGCTGCGGAGGACGCGGAGCCGCCCGCAGCCGGACCCCGGTGCGGACCGAGGCGGCGGGATCGCGGCCCGCTGCGGCGGGGCGGCGTAAGCGAGCGCGCCGGGGCCGTCGTGGCTCGCCACGGACGGCAAGACCTCCTCGGGTGCCTTCTGCTCGATCAGCTCGGCGATGACCTCCAGCGCCTTCTCCGGCAGGGTCCGGACGATCTGGAACTGCAGGACCGGGTACGACGTACCCGGCAGGAAGCTGACCGTGACGTGCTGGGACTCCAGCGGGAGACCCGTGCGGGCGGCCATCCGCGAAAGATCGGTCAGCGCCCGGAAGCTGGTCGGCTTGACCCGCATGAGACGGACCGGTGGGAGCTTGCCCGACTCCAGCGCGGGCGCGATCTCGTGGAGCAGGACGACGGCCAAGCTCTTGTATGACGAGCACGCCTTGGCGTTGGTCGACGCCGTCTGCCCCTGGCCTTGGCGGAGCTGGGCCGCGCTGCCCCAGCGGTTCGCCCAGCAGTCGGCGCACGTCTCCGACTGCGGCTGCGGGATGTCCGGGTCCGGAACGATCCCGTCGACCGACGTGCAGTCGGGCGACGGTGCCGGGGCCTTCGGGTCCCAGACCGACGTGTAGAGCGAACGGGACGTGAACGGCGTCGCGCCGATGATCGCGATGTGCAGGACGGTGACCGGGAACCCCCGGCTGTCCGTCATCGTGACCGGCGTTCCTTCGCCACCTAGCGCCCAGGTCTGGCCGAGCGGGACGACGGTCGGGATCGACCGGCGCAGCCCTTCGGCCAGCGTGTCGGAGAGAGAGTGAGACCGCCGAAGGCGGTCGAGTGCGGTGCTCATAGGCTCAGTCCTTCGAAGGGATGACGGGGGTGGACGTGATGCTCAGCGTCGGGATGCTGAGCCGGTCGAGCCAAGTGACGTCGGGATGGTCCATCAGCAGAGACTTGGCCGCCGCTTGGTTGAGGGCCTTGTTGATCACGGAGAAGTCCTTGGTTGCCAGGATGTGCTCGTAGAGCGACGACCAGTCGGTGACCGTGACGACCTCCCTTTGGCTACGTCCGATCTTCCATTTCCTGTCCCCGCTGACCAGCGAGTAGCTCGGCGCGGCGTCCGTCTCTGCCATGCGGGCGAGGATGGCGTCGACGAGCCGGGCCTTACGCGCCTCGATCGCGGCGAGCTGCTCGCGGCGCGTGGCGATGATCCGGTGCAGGGTGACCAGGGCTTGCAGCATGGTGTCCAGCGACGGAGGCTCGGTTTCCTCCGCCGCGGAAACTTCGAGCGAGATAGCGCCGGTCATGGTGGGGAGCCCCTCCTAAAGCTCGTCCAGGTCCTTGAACATGTCCAGGCAAAGCGCCTGGAACGACAGCCGCCGGTCGAGGATCGCCCGGAACACCCGGGCGTCGATCGGCGCTCCGATGACCCGCACCTGGAGCTGCGGGTATCGTTGCCCGGGCCGGGTGATGCGCGCGTTGGCCTGCTCGAACAGCTCGCGCGACATGCACGGCGTGTACCAGATGATCGTGCTCGCCTCGGTCAGGGTCAGGCCGTGGGCCATGGTCCCCGGATGGGCGACGAGGATCCGCAGAGGGTCCTTCTCGTCCTGGAACCGGGCGATCAGCTCGTTGCGGTCCTTGACCCCGACGTCGCCGTCGATGCGCCCCACGCCCCACCTGCGGCCGAGATGATCGACCAGCAGGGACAGGACCGACTTGAAGCCCGCCATCACGAGCACCTTGCGCTCGGCCTGCTCGCAGACCTCGGCGGTGACGGAAAGGCGGTCGGGAGCGCCGACGACGTGCTGCTCGCCCGTGTCGTCGTAGACCACGCCGGCCGCCACCTGCACCAGCTTGCTGAGCAAGATCCCGGCGTTGGCGGCGACCACCTTGCCGGCCGCGTAGTCGTGGACCAGCTTGGTGCGCAGGTCCTCGTACGCCTTCCTCTGCTGCGGGGAGAGCACGGCCGTCCGCTCGGTGATGGTCAGCGGCGGAAGCTCCATCACGTCGGACCTCTTGAAGCGGATCGCAGGCACCACGAGCTTGGCCACCAGCGCCGGGGCCTGATCGGTCGGCTCGTAGGTGTACTGGCCGACCTTGACCATCGTCGCGCGACGCCACCACGCCAGCGGGTAGATCTTGGTCTGGGCCGGGTTGACGATGCGGGTCTGCGCCCACGGGTCGATCGGTCCGTTGGGTGCGGGCGAGCCGGTCATCCCCCACACCCGCGGCACCCTGTCCGCGATGTCGATCAGCGCGCGGGTGCGAAGCGTCCTCGGGGTGCGGAACACCGCCAGCTCGTCGATCAGCAATAGGTCCAGCTTCGGGTCGTTCTTGATCAACGAGTACAAGGCGACCACGCCATCGTGGTTGATGATCCCGACCTCCCAGTCGGACGCGTACCGCTTGTCCCGCCCGGACCCGACGAGCAGCTTACGGGAAAGGTAGCCGAAGCCCGCGGCCAGCTCGCGCTCCCACACCGGGGAGACCGTGCTGAGCGGCGTGACGATCAACGCCCGGCGGATGTCCCCGCGCCGAAACAGCCAGTCGATGGCGTAGAGCGCAGCCCGCGTCTTGCCGGTACCCATCTCGGACAGGACGAACGCCCGAGGGTTCATGGTCAAGAACGCGGCGGTGAGCCGCTGCGCGCGAAAGGCTTCGGGCGGGAACCGGTAGGTGTGGAGGATCGGGGCCGGCACCGGATGCCCGGCGGCGCGCAGCGCCAGGACGTTGGACGGGTCCGCCGGAATGAGGACGACGCTCGACCCGTCGACGCCTACGTGCCGGGCTCCGGTGACGCCCGCCGGGATCTGGACATCGGCCGCGGCCACGAGCCAGGGCTTCCCGGGGACCGGGCGGATCGCCGCAGGCGTGCTCATGGCTCACCGCCCGGGGCCGGGACAGGGGCGGGCGACCCCTCGGGTTTCCTACGATAGGGAACGAGACGCTCCGTGGCGACGAGCGTCCTCGCCGTCAGGAGGATCTTGCTCGCCATCCAGATCGACAGCCCGAGCCTGTCGGCCACGATCCTCCCGGTGACCCTGCGCGCCGCGTCCGGGTTGTCGGCGAGCATGCGGGCAACGGCGAGCGTCAGCTTGCGGATCTCGTCGGAAGACCTCCGGCGCAGCGCGAACCGCGTATCCCCGCGCTTGAGCCGACGGCCCCGGAGCTGGTTGATCTTGTGCTCGGGGACCCCGAGCCGCGCGGAGATCTCGGCGACAGGCACACCGGCCTGCCAAAGCTCGGCCAGCACGTCGACATCGACCGGCGGGGGTTTGGCCATCGAACGCTCCCGAAGATGGAAAGAACTCTAGCACACTTAGCTCAGTAATTCCATAGGAAAATATCCTCAACTTTGGTCCGGCGACGAATCAAATTCGACAATTCGTGCGCCAACTTCTCTATATCCTCGGCGCTGGACACAAGATACGACCTCCCACCAGCGGCCTTTACCTTATCCAGTGTCGCCCGCTGCCTTGCCGTAGCTTTGCGCCCTGGTCTCTTGACCTCGACCGCTACGAAGTAACCGCCAGCACAGATCAGCACGTCGACTCCAGGGGACCCGAGGCCGGCCGTCTGCGCGATCATCGTCACGTGCGGCTCCATGGAGCGGATCGTCCCCCGCAAGATGTCCCGCAGGCGAGCCTCGGTCGTCTCTCGCGGGTAGGCGTGGGCTCCCACGCTCACTTTCCGCCCCTCACGGGATGGTGCTGGCAGGTGACGACGGGGCAGAACCGGCACTGCCAGCTCGGGCTCGGGTCCACGTCGTCCACGGTAGCCCCCGACCCGTACAGCTCGCGCATCTGGCGCAGCGGAAACTGCTCCAGCCGCTCCAGCAGCGCCTCGGCCTCGGCACGGGAGGGACGGCTCAGATCGGTGCTGCTCGCTTCCAGCCAGACGTAGCAGGTGGTCACCTGCTCGGGTGGGCTCTCCATGCGGTACAGGATCGCCGCCAGCAGCAGGTTCTGGTCCGACGGCTCCTTGCGCCGGCCGGTCTTCCAGTCGACCACCAACGCGCGCTTCCCGTCCCGCCAAAGCACGTCGAAGACCGCACGAAGCCAGACGTCGGGTGACCATTTTCCTGTCGATCGGAAGCTCCGATCCAGCGACACCGCGTGCTCGACCAGCGGGCGCGGGGTCATCTTGCGTAGCTCGTCGACGAAGCCCTGCACCCAGCGGCGCTCCTCCGACAGACCGCCAGTGCCGAGCACGGCCTTGGCCATCTCGTCGTGGACCTTCCGCCCGAGCAGCAGCGCCGGCCCAGGCTCGGCCGTGAACTGCTTGGTCCCACGGGTGCCGTACCACAGCCTCATGCAGCTCATGGCCTGCTCGACCGCGGACCAGGACCACGCGAACGGCTTGGTGACGGGCGGCCTCACGAGAAGTCTCCGGGCGGGGGGACGATGATCGTCGCCCCGCGCGTCTCGACCATGGACTCCACGGCCCGCCGGATGCCGGCGAGCGACTTCTGCGTCGCGCTGTCGGAGACGATCGCCGAGAGGATGGTGTTCACCATCAATGAAGGCTGGCTCGGGTCCTGCCCCATCCGGCGCACGGTCTCGGACAGCGGCCCGGTGAACAGCCGGGGCGTCGTGTCGTCGTCGCAGCGGGACCGGATGTAGGCCAGCAACCCGTAGAGGTCGGACCATCGTTGGCGCATCCGGTAGTCTCCATCGGGCAGGGTCCGCGTGGCGAAGAGCCCGACGGCGAGCGCGGCCATGGCCACGGCGAAGCCGGCCGCCGTGACCTCCGCGCCCTCGTGCATCGGCTTGGCCTCCGCACCGATCTGCTTGACCAGGTCCACCATCAGGCTCTTGAACAGCATAGGCGGAATACCTACGACATCTATGAGCCGCATGACCGTCGAGCGAAGCTGCTCCTTGGTCACCACCGGGGGGTCTCCATCACTTGATGTCATAGTAGGTGTCCCCTATCTTGACCGATACGTCGAGCGGTAGGCCGGGTGCCCACGTGGGGGCCTCGCGCATGGCCGCGCAGATCACCTCGACCATCCTGTCCTCGGTTCCCTTGCGGACCCGGAACACCAGATCGTCGTGCGTCATGGTCACCGGTATAAGCTCGGGCGGGTAGTCCCCGTGCCTCACCCGGTCGATGATCCGCACCATGGCATCCCGGATGATATCCCGTGCCGTGGCCTGCACGATGTTCTCGGTAAGCAGGCCATACCACATGTTCAAAGACGAACGAGTAGCAGTGAATAACGACTTATTCTTGCTATCGTACCCATAGTAAATCTTACGCCCCGACGGCATGGTGACGGACGAGACCTTGCCACCTAGCCAATCGTGAGGAGCTTCGACCTTCATCCCGAACAGCATGCTGCTCGGGCGCGAGCCGACCAGTATGTCGCACCCGATGCCCATCGACACCCAGAGCAACCCGATCCTCCGGTACGCCCGACGATAGGCAGCCACCGCCGCACGGGCTTGGTCCAGGTCGATGTCGAGACCTCGGGCGGTGGCCTGCTTGTAGAATGTCGTATGAGACATCCCGAACCCGCACCCGAGCACCGTCATCTTGGAGATGTCCCGCTCGACCGGGGTGCTCTTGCTGATCGGCCGATGGTACAGATGCTCGGAGCCGAACTGCGAGTACACGTCGGCGCCCGAGGCGAAGGCGTCGAGCAGCTCGGTCTCCCGGGCTATCCACGCCAGGACGCGGGCTTCGATCTGCGCGTAGTCGACGCAGACGAGACGCGCGTCACCGGTCGTGTGGCCGGTCGTGGAGCCAGCCATGGGCAGGTCAGCGGACCGGGACGGACGGGACGACGATCCCGCGGGTGCCGAGCCCCAGCACGCAGCTCGTGCCCCGGTCCGAGACCAGCAGCGTCCATGTCCCGGTCGCCTCGTTGACCGTCAGGCTGACGGCCCACTCGGAAAGCATCCGGGGATAGGCGATGATCCCGACGGCCTTCACCTCCTCGCCGTACTCATGCACCACCTCGCTGGCGGTGTGGGCCGGGCCGCAGAGGAGCGGAATGACGAGCGACAAGCTCTCGACCAGCTCGTTCATTAGTTTCCTCCCCCAGGAAACCGGCGGTTCAGCTCCCACGCGAGATGCGTGACGACGGCGTTGATCCCGGCGAGCGGGAACAGCCCGAAGATCAGCAGGGCGGCCCACAGCGGGGGCAGGGCTATCGTCGACAGCCACAGCGCCGCGAACCCGAGCCACATCTGGACGATCACCACGATCGAGGAGATCAAGACCATCCGCCGAAGCCCGCCGGCCCTGCGCACCGGCTCCGGCTCGTCGCCCGGCGGAATGCAGGCGTCGCGCGCCGCCCCCTCGATTCTCGTCCGCCAGTCGAGGTACCGCTGGCCGTTCGACATCCACCTGCCGCTCTCGGGCCGATCCTCGCGCCGATCCTCGCTTCGATCCTCGTATCTCATCGAATGTCCCCCTTGGACCGCTGTGCGTAGCACACCTGGACTACAATAGCTAGAGGGGAAGCTCCGGGTGCCGCTCCTCGGGACTACGGGGAAACAGCTCCCCGAGCACGAACGGGAACGCCGGGCGGAGAGCCGCGAGCATCGCCGTGGCGACCATCCGGTGCTCGCTCTGGGTGTCGTCGCTCGTGCGCACCTGGAAGTAGTGGATCCAGGACCTCAGCGTCCCCTGCATGTACAACCGGCTCGCGGTCAGCCCCTCGGGGAGCACGTCCCGCAGGCACTCCTTGGCCACGCCGAGCGCCACCCCTCGGTCGTAGACCTCCCTCGCCCGGTCGACCAGCTCGTCGCGCATCACGGCCCATTCGGCGGCCCGCTCGACCTCCTCGACGTCGGTCGGAGCGCGTCCGCCCTGCCGGCTGCCGCCGATGGCGCGCACCCTCACGGGCGGTGCGCAGTCGATCCGTGCCGGGGCCGCGTAGCGCGTCGAGAACTCCTGGAAGGCGAAGCTCCGGTGCCGGATCATCTGCCGGGTGATCGCCCGGGACACCCCTTCGACGAGCACGCAGGCGGCGACCATCTCGAACGGCGACCAATGGTGGTGCCGGATCAGGTAGCGGATCAGCCGCGGACCGGTGCCCATGTCGGCCTGGTTCTGCGGGGACGAGACGCGGGCGATCTGCACCAGCATGCGCTCGGCGTCGGGCGTGGCCCAGACGAGCGTCGTGTGGATCACGATGAGCCTCCTGTTTCCGAAGGGTGGGAAACGTTCGACCATACCTCCTGGTCGTCGAACGGCCGTGGGCGGATGATCCTGCTCAGCTCCCCGCCACCGGCCGCCGACCCGGGCCCGGGGAGGTTGGGGAAATTCAGCTTGTCGCCGCCGGACCAGCGCCCGGTGTGAGCGCCGTAGGCCTTGAGCACCGCCCCGAACGAGGTCCCGTGCCGGGCCAAGCTCAGGAGCAGCGCGCCACGGGTGCGGACGAGGGTCGAGCGCAAGGCCAGCCTCGCCCGCAACGCGGCTCGGGTCTCGTGGTCCGCCGAGGACAGCATGTCCCGCATCCATGGGTCCGTCTTGGCGAGCTGCGGGATCGGCCCGGCCTTGCCGATCTTGGTCTCGACCTCGATCCCCCGCGACGCGAGCCGCTCGGCGAGCTTGGCGCTGGACGACAGGGTGTCCCGCGAGAGACCGGACTCGTCGACGAGCGCGTCCTCTATCTCCTGGCTGGAGCGCAGCACGGCCTCGGCGGTCGTCGGATCGGCCTGGAAGGGCTCGATCGCCGCCGCCCAGGTCGTCCACGAGATAGCCTCCATCTCGGCCTCGGAGACATAGGGCAGCAGCGTGACGTAGATCCTCCGGGCCAGCTCCAGGTCGTTCTCGGAGTACCGGGCCAGCGCCGCCGACTGCGCCGGGTCGAGCTTGGCGATGCTCTTGGTAGAGACGAGGGCGGACGTGTCCTTCCTGCCGATACCGAGCGCGGCGGAGACGTCCGCCAGAGACCGGCCCATCACCCCTGCCGCCGCGGCCATGGCCGACGTGTCGATGTACCGGTCGGCGACGAAGCCGAGCTTGTGGGCGAGGACCAGCCCATCGAAGTTGGTGTTGTGGGCGAGCAGGTAGACCCGCAACCCACGGGCCTGCGCCGCGGCGATCCGCAGGACGAGCCCCGGAAGGCTGGACCCGCTCACCCAGCGGGCGGCTTCCGGTCCCACGGAAACCGCCGCCCCGTGGATGGCGAAGTCGGGATGACGGATATACTCGGTCACCCCGAGCTTCGCCACGCTGCACGCGGAGTCCCAGTAGGTCTCCAGATCGATCCCCAGCAGAAGCTGGGGGTCCTCGTCGCGGATCGGTCGATGCATCCTACTCTCCCGTAAAATCGATAGTCAAGCCAAGATGAGCGATCAGCGACGTAATAACATCCTCCTTCGAAGCCGGTGCATCCAAACTAAACGTGAGTCTAGATCGGCAGAACGGAAGACCGACGATGTCCCTCGGCAAGGACAGGAGGGTCGCGGCCACGTCCGGATCGACGTCCTGCGCGACGAGGCATCTCCAGAAATGATTGGCCACCTTGGTGTACACGCTGTCCCTGTCCGGCCTGTCGCCGGAGGCGATGCCCAGCAGCAGGGTCAGCACGAGCCTGATCCAGCTAGACCGCGCGATCCACAGGCTCTCGACGAAAAGCTGGTGCCACGCCGTCAGGCCCGGCCTCAGGCTATCCGCGATGATCGCGATGTCCCGGCACCGCAGCAGCGCGCAGACCATGGCGCTCGCCGCGTCCGGCGCGCGGAACATCGTGCCCGGGCCGACCACGTACAGATGGCGGGCGCCATCCCCGACGCGTTCCGAGTAAGAGCCGCGGGGAGTGCTGGCCAAGGTCGACCATTCCGCCCACACCGGCAACCGGCGGACACTCAGGGAGCGGGGGGCTGCCGACGTCGGGCGGTCCGCTCCGTCGGAGCCGAAGAAGATCACGGTCGCCCCCGGCTCCACGGGCGGTGAGCCGTAGGCCTCCACGAGCGAACGAAACGCCATGGAGTCGACCCCCGCCAGCGGCCCCCCGACGATCGGCCCACTGGCCGGCACGATCGAGCGAGCCTTCTCGTTCTCCTCGTCGAGCATATGGCTCATGAGCCCCGTGGGGGTCATGGAAAGGATCACCGAGGACAGAATGTGAGGCAAGAGGCAACGGACCTGCACGGGATCGTAGGCGAGCGCCAGACGGATCGGCCACGTCGGAGCCGTGCGCCGCGCCGGAGCAGGCGCGAGCCTCGGACGATGCCCGACGGTCGGAACGATCGTCGCGGCCTGCCCGAAGACCCGAGCAGGGTAGGCGGCGAGGATCGCGCCTACGGACGGGGCGAATGCCGACAGGTAGGTCCCCTGGGGAGCCCAGCCCGGCACCGACAGCAAGGCCTTGGGCAGGGCGGCCTGCGGAGCTTTCTCCGGTTGGGGATTCCAGGGGAAGCTCCAGGGGGGTGTGAACCGGGTGGTCGGCCTCGCCAACGCGCCGGCGAGCGTCCCGACCTTGTCCTTCGGAGGGGGATGACGGGTGCGCCCCGAGATATGACGCGTGACGAGCGCCGGCTCGTCCCACACCCATGGGAACTTCGGATGGACTTGCTCCCGGATCGGAACCGTCGTCGAGGCGATCTGCGTGCGGAGCTTGTCCTCGGTACACTGGTAGCGGTCCTCGCTGACCCAGCCCGGCCCTCGGTCGTAGGCCTCGCGCCACGCCGTGTCGGTCTGCTCGATCATCGAGAGCAGGATCGAACGGGCTTCCAGCGCGCGACTCATCGGACGATCCTCATCCATGAAGGGGTCCGGCAGTTACCGCTGGTCGCCAGCGCCACGACCTCGGAGATGTCCCACCGGTCCGGCCACGGGGTGATCATGTCCGAGACGACGACCACGGCAGTCAGGCCGTCCCGCAGCGGGAGAAGGGCCGGCCATTCGGTGTAGACGCTCTCGTCCTCACCGAGCGCGGCACGGGCGATCAGATCGAAGCCGGTGCGCAGGTCCGTGCCGCCCCGGCCGGCGACCGCGAGCTTGCTCGGAGCCGTGCTATCGTCGATGATCCGGACGTTCTCGACCTCCAGGTCGGTGTCGAGCAGCACCACCGTCATCCCGCGATCTTTGGCCGCGCGTAGCACGTCGAACACCCGGCCCATCTCCGGGGCCGACATGCTGCCCGACGTGTCGAGGATCACGGCCAGCGGAAGGAACCTGCTACCGACCAGCCCGGGCTCGACCGGCGCGTGCCTGGTACCCTGGTCCGAGGCCGCCCACCATTCGGCGATGGTATCGACGCTCGGCTCCTCGCCCTCCTGATCGAAGCCCCTGGTCATCTCGTCGACGATCACCCGCATGTTGATGGCGAGGTCCACCGGGCGGGCGCCCTCGTCGAGGATGTGGTCGATCAGCCTCGACCGCTCGTACCCAGCCTGCTTGGCCTCCGCGATCGCGCTACGGATGTCGTTCTCGGCGAGATGCTCCTGCGCCGTCGTGGCCGGATCGCCGGGAGGGTTGGGCGTCAGCTCCCGGCCGAGACCGAAGGGATCGCCGGCCCCGGGATCGTCACCCTCGGAATCGCCGGCCCCGGGATCGTCACCCTCGGGACCGCCGGCCCCGGAATCGTCACCCTCGGGATCGTCACCCTCGGAATCATCGGCCCCGGGATCGTCACCCGCGGAAGATACGAGCTGGTAGACGATCCGATACGCGTCGGCGAAGGAGGTCTTCCAGCTGATGTCCTCGTGCATGATTCCTACGTCAGGAAACTCCAAGCCCATCTCGACCAACGACGCGTTCACGATACAGTCCAACGCGATATTCAGGATCCGGGCGTCGAGCGGGAGCCCGCCGATCTCGCCGTCCCGATGGAGCTTGCCGACGTGGAAGACGTCGCTCCTGAGCCAGTGCATCAACTCGTGAGCGATCACGAACTCCAAGACCCGCGGGTCCGAGCCCAGCAGCAACGTCGAGCAGACGGTGAGCACCTGACGTGACGGCGGCCCGTACTGGGCGACCTCCACCGGTGCCGAGCGGGGCGCGGTGATGCCGGCGGTGCCGGGCACGTCGGTGACGGCCAGCGCCATCTTGCGCATCCCCCCACGTAACAAGACGTAGGTCGGGGCGTACATGACCCGGGCCAGCATCTGCCCGACCCGATCCATCACCACGGGAGCCAGCCCGTGCCGCTCCTCGACGTAGCACCCCATCTGGGTGATGCTCTCCTGGGTCAGGCTCAGCAGCGGCCAGGATCTCCCGGTCGGGACGACCCCCGACGGGAACCACGGTCGCTGCGCCTCGCCGACCGCGTGGAGGTACCGCCCGAAGGCCGCCGGGTCGGTCCCGGAGAACGCCACGCCGGCGGTGAACGTGACCAGCGGCGCGGCGGGGTTTGCTGCGAAAGGAAACATCGGCTCTCCAGTCGTCGGTCAGGGTTGCGAGCGTAGCCTATAATAGACTACATTTACATTCCTGTCAAGAGGAACATAATCTTATCCTGAAGCACTCACAAGATCAGCGAGGTCGGGACATCGAAGATTGTCCGGCCCGGCAAGCTCACTCTAGGTCTCCTGTCTCGGCCAAGATCAGTCGCGAAGCGTCCGGACCGAACAGCAACAACTCTATACGGTCGCTCATCCATAGAAGCTCATGCCTCGGCACCAGATCGAAATAGCGTGCAAACAGAGCGACGCCCAACGGTACATCACGCCTCGACGGAATGACTTGTAGACTGCCATACGACGTAGGCGCTCGATGATGACGGCGTGCGATCCCGGAGACGCTCGACGAGCTACCTCGGCCCCTCGGGGTGACTGGTAGACTGCCGGACGACGTAAAGTAGCCTAAGGTATACCATCCGGCAGAGTCGATGCCGCGAAGCAGCTCTCCAGCATCGCAGCTCTCGACGGGTAACCCGAAGAAATCAGCTACAATTTGCGCCATCCATGTTATGTCTTTTTCCGTGCGTAGATAAAACCCGCCCAACTTCGGTGGTTCAGTCGGGCCCACGAACCAAAACTCGAAGAGGGACACCCAAGTCCTCGGTGCCGTATGGTCAAGGCTCGTCATGGTCCTCACCCTCCAGGATCTTGCCAAGATCGGTATCCCGTACGGGTAAAGTCGCGTGATCGTCGGGGGCATCACGTCTCTCCGAAAGGAGCCGCGTGAGGTCGGGACCCAGCAAGCAGTCGGCGGGGAGTGCCAGAGACAGGGCCCTCAGCGAGCGGACGAGCGGGTGCGTCACGTGCAGCGACACCACGACCTCGTGCCCGCGGTCCAAGCAATCCTGGAAGGTCGTCCGGTGGACCCGACCGCTCCGACCCACGGACAACGCCTGCTCCGTGAACCACGACGCGCGTTCCAGCACGATGCGCAGCACGGGATCGAAGTCCTCCGGGTCCCGTTCGACGCCGAGCAGATCGGCGGCGATCTGCGTCGCCCATCCGGCGTCGGCCCCGGTGACCATCCCGACGCCCACCGTCCGCACCGGGATGTGCTTGCCGCCCATCCTGACGACGATGATCGGATCGGAAAGGAACGAGCAAGCATCCATCTGGTTTCCTCCCGTGGGAAACGGGACCCCGGGCGCGCCGGGGTCCCTGATCCGAGTGTCAAGGTCTCATGATATCAGCAGGGACCCGTGCTTCGACCAGATCCCCCGCAGCACCGGAAACTCATGGAGCGCCTTCAAAAGGATGTTGGTAGACTTGACGTCCTTGCGCATGGCGTCGAACACCCCGACTACGGCGATCTGTCCGATCTCGGGCAGCCGGTCGATATAGATCAACGCCGCCTTGACCTTGGCCGCACGCTCCTTGGCGTCCGCGGACTGGTCGAGCAGCACCCGGGCCACGACCTCGGCGACGTAGAGCACCATGTCCGGCCGCTCAGGGATCGCCGTCCCCGACGGGTCGGCGAGGATCTCGTCGATCGCCGGGATGTCCAGGGCACGGGCCAGCCATGTCAGGATCTTGTCGGCGGCGTCGTCGCCGAGCCGACCCGCCAGCACCGCCTGCACGACGGGATGATCGGCCGGCGGCAAATCGTCCGGCCCGCCGACGAGGATGGCGCTCAGCGCATCGACCGCCGCCCACCACGACCGAGGACTGGCGAACGGCTTGTTGCGGTCCGGTATCGCCGACCGGTAGATCAGGTCCTCCCCGACGCTCGACGAGGCCACGGCCAGCGCCCAGGCAGGCTTGCCCTGCGCCCTGGCCCAAGCCCGGTCCGAGGTAGGGTCCGCAACGACGTCGATCACGGTGAGCCGGTTGATAAGGTCCATCGTCATGTCGCGAGCACCGGCTCGATGCTCACCGGCGTTCGACAGGACGACGGCGTGCCGGGAGTCACCGGGAAGCTGGTGGACCCCGGCGCGCCCACCGTGGACCAGGGACGCCGCCATCGAGAACATCTCTGGCGCCTTGGCCAGCTCGTCGAGAACGACGACGCACCGCTCGGCCTTGTCCGGCAAGCCCGCGAGGATCCCAGGCCGGGACCAGGAGGCCGAGACCTGGCCGGGTCTCCCACCGTGGGAAGCTCCGGGCTGGGGGACCAGGATCCCTCGGATCATGCCGGGCGAGCAGCCGGGCATGAAGGCGTGGACGTAGGACAGGTACGGGCTCCCCGAGGTCACGACCGGGGCGACCGGATCGGAGGTGTCCAGCACGAACCCCTCGCCCGCCGGGGGGTCGGTCACGATCAGCCGGTCGTCGGCCTCCCAACCGAGGAACACCCCGCCCTTCTCGCGGACCATGTCCCGGAAGACCGCGGCCAGCGCCGAGGACTTCCCCACGCCGGGCGCGCCGATCAGCGCCGTGGCGGTATCCGCCTTCAGGTTCCGGACCTGCGCCGCGATCAGGGCGACAGCCTGCTTGATCGACAAGGTCATGCTCATCGGAGGCTCTCCGCTTTCTGGTGTAGCTCGATGGTCTTCCCGAAGGGTCCCCCTCGGCCGGCCGCCGGGTTTCCGAACGGCGGAAAGCTGGGCACCAGCACGGGGCCGTGGGTGGGCTCCTCGGGAATACGCGACGTGAAGCCCAGCCATAGACCGTCGCGGGTCTGGACCAGACCGAACGGCTCGATCTCGTCGAGCGCGTCGATCAGGTCCGAGACGACCACCACACCCTCGCGGGTGCGGGGCCGGCCGATCCAGCCCTCGGCCCGCCGCAGGACCAGCCACAGGCGGGTGCGGGGGTTCCAGACGCGCTCCGGGTCCGTCGTGAGCCGGCGGCGCAGCTCGGCGGCCAGCGCCACCGCCTGCTCCCAGTCCGGCCGGTCGTGCTCGACCAGCAGGACGGGGGGACGCTTACGGCGTCGAGGTCGTTCCATCGGGTATCTCCTCTCGGTTGGTCGAAGCTTCCTGGGATCGGAAACGTCGGGTCACCGGCTCTCGACCAGCCGCCGCAGAAGCGCGACAGGATCGACAGCGGACCAAAACTCCGCCGCCCCCTCCGCCCCTGCCGCCCACGCCGCGGCTTCCGTCGCCGACGCCGCCCACGCCGCCTGCGTGGCAGCGCCGGCCTTGTCCGCCGCCGCCTCCGCTGCCCGTGACGCGGCCGACGCCGCCCGCGCCGCCGCCTCCGCCGCCCGCGCCACTGCCCACGCCGCCGCCGCCCGCGCCGCCGCCTCGGTGCGGCGCTCCGTCATCTGGCGCCACTCCGGGCCGTAGCCGCCCGCGTCGGCGATCGGTTGGTGCTGCGGCAGCACGACGCCCCACAGCCAGTCGAGGATCATCGCGAGCCGCTCGGGCTCGTGCTCTCGCCCCGTGCCGGCCGCCAGCGGAAGCAGCTCGCGCCACGCGGCGCTGTTCCGCAGGTCGTCCGGCATCGCGTCCTGGATGCGGATGATCCAGCGTCCGACGACCTCCGACATGCAGTCGGGGATCGCGTCCGTCAGCTTGCCCGACAGGGCCAGGTTGACGGCGGCGATCGAGCAATGACGCTCCCGGTCGCCGAGGCCGCGCGTCAGCACGGGGTGCCGAGCGAGGTGCTCGCGGACCTGCTCGACGATATGCGTACGGTCGATGCTCATCTTCGATGCCCTTGCTTGGACCGGGTGTTTCCGACCATCGGAAACTGCCCGGGACGGATCAACAGTGATCCAAGTTGCATATTAGCAAGGGTCTAGCATCCTGTCAATAGGTACATAATCCTATTTATTCGTCGAGCCTACGGTACGGGGTCGGTACGGGGTCGGTACGGGGTCGGTACGGGGTCGGTACGGGGTCACGGGGCATGGACCGGGGCTCCGGGTGTCGGGTGTGGGGTGCCGGGGGTCGGGAGGGGCGATCCGTGGGAGACGTCCCTCGCCCGGGCGGGCTTCCGCCTGCGGTCGTCGAACGCGTCGCGGTGCGGGATCAGCAGCGCGCCCGGCCCGATCCACGGCGGCAGGAACGGGCACCACGGCGCGGCGCCGGCGATCAGCGGATAGAGCGCGCCGTCCACGTCGCGCACCTTGGGGATCAGCAAGCGCATGTGGAAGGCGCGCTTGGCGAGGCGGACCCGAAGCGGCCCGCTGGACGGCATGGTGGTGCGGGTCTCGGTAGGAATGTGACGGTCCCACCACAGCCGCAGACCCGTCACCCACAAGGACGGCTCCAGCGGCAGCTCGGGCAGGTCGTGGTCGAGCAGCTCGCCGGGCTCGCCGTCGCCGTCCACGGTTCCATTGGCGGCGGCGTAGGAGGACCGCACGCCCAGGTGCAGCACGAGCCGCTGGGCCAGGGACTCGACGCCGACGGTCCTGCCCGACGAGCGCGGGCGGAGGTCCGTCCACAGGTACAGGTGCGGGGCGTCGGGGTGCTCCCATCGAGGGGTGCTCCGCGGGTCGGGCAGCACGGACAGCAACCGGTCGGCCACCCCGTTCGGCATGTAGGGTGGCAGCACGCGCGGTAAGCAGCCTATATTGACGTTCTCGGGGCCAGGAGAGTAACCAGAAGTAAAAAACTCCCTCGTCTCGGAGAACCCATAAGACAAACCTATCGGCGGAGCGATCCACGCCGACGAGTACAAGTGATAGCCGACGGTCTGGCCCCTGGCACGCAGCGACCAGTACCGCTCCCTGTCGCGCCGACGCTTGTCGTCGGCGTTCCGCCGGACGTTCACTACCGCAGGGGAGCCGCCCGTGGCGCCTTGCAGGCTCCTCGGGCTCCTCGGGCCCCCACCTTCCACGGCGGGCCCCGACCCGACCCGACGCGCGCGGTGCTGCCGCGGCCTGAGGTCCCGCCAATGGGTGCGCTCGAACGGCTGGCCGATGATCTCGAACGTGTCGGGCGGGGCGGGCAGCTCCCGCACGGACGTCCCGTCCGGATCGTCCGGGAGCGTGACCCGCGCGCTCGGGCGGACGACGCGCGACCAGACCGCACGACGGTAGGAGGGGAGGATCTGCGGCAAGCGGTAGGCGGCCCAACGGGTGCCCGGCACGGCGTGCGTCACGCCGCGATTCGGCTGGACCACCGGCGGGACGGGCGACACGAGATGGCGCACGATCCGGTTCGCGACGGCGAACGGCAGCAAGAGGATGAGGGACGAATCGACAAGCGTGGTGGGCAGCTCGACGGCGGTCGGCCGGCCTTTGGGCAGACGCATGTAGCAAGGGTACTTTGTGCCGCGCCAGCCGAGCCTGGACCGGTCCTCGTCGACGTCGACGTGGGAGGCGTCGTCGACGCGATGATGGTGGATGCCCAGCTCTGCGGCCCATCGGGCGTCGGCGACGCGCTCCTCCTCGGTCTGGCCGGCCGAGAGAAGCGACCAGCGCCGGCCGAGGAGGAAGTCGATCGTCGCGGACCAGCGGCGGATCTCCCGAGCGATGGCGTCCGGAGTGTCGTAGAGCGGCGTGCGCAGGGTCCCCTCGGCGCCCAGGACCGCACGGATCAGGTCCACGATGGACTCACCGGAGAGCGGCCCGCGGTCGGCCAGCAGGCGGGCCAGGACGCCCGGCAGGCGGTGGATCGCGTAGCGGTGGGGATCGGCACGGGAAGGGTCGCCGGTGTCGCCCTGCCGGCCGTGGCGGAGCAGGGTGACCAGGTCGCGGGCGACAGCGACGGTGCCGATGCCGGCGAGGTGGCTGTCGATGGCGGCCAGGCGAGCGCGGAACCGGGCTCCGTGGTAGCCGGACGAGGAAGGGTCGGGGCCGAACAGCCGACCTTGGTCGCGCGGCGGGTCGAACCCGGCGAGGCCCGTCATGGCCCACTGCGCGGTGCGGGCGGAGAACGTCGCGGCGAACGGATCGGTGAGGCTCCCCAGCAGGACGGGGGTGGTCATGGCCGTGGTGCTGGCGGGCTCGACGTAGAAGATCAGGGGACCGAGGCATCCGGAGACGGCACGGGACATCCAGCCGGGTGGGGTAGCCGGCTCCAGCCACTCGCGTAGGCATGCGAGCGTATAGAGGACGACCGGATCGAGCAGCTCGTTCGGGGCGAGCGGGCGGAGCGGCGCGCCGGGATAGAGGCGAAGCGCCAGGAGCGGGTTCGGGGAAAGAGCCTCGGGGACCGAGGCCAGGCACTTGGCCCGCAAGGACAGCACTGGGATCTCCCACCGCTTGCAGGTGGCGGGAAGCTCGGCGAGGGGCTCGGAGCGTTCCAGGCGTGGCGCGGCGCCGACGGAGAAAGGCCGGGGGCTGGGCATGAAGTCGGGTTGGAACATGGGGGTCTCCGAGGGTGGGACGAGGGCTGTAGCACGGAGCTATACGTAAGTCAAGGGGTTTACTCGGGGAGGAAACGGGGGGCGAAGGGTGTCGGGTCTCGGGATGGGGGCGCCGGTGGATGGTATAAAAGCAAAGGGTTTTGGGCTGGGGCGTCGGGTCTCGGGATGGGGCGTCGGGTCTCGGGATGGGGCGTCGGTGGATGGTATAAAAGCAAAGGGTTTTGGGCTGGGGCGTCGGGTTTTGGGATGGGGGTCAAGCTCGAATCTGCAAACGTCAACCCCCTTTCCGAGGGGGAATTTGCTTTGAGTCCGCCAATCACATGGGGTCAGGAATTTTACCGTCTAGGGCTAACTTAGGCGAAAAACGCCAGGGCGAGCCTTATATAATAATAATAATAATAGTCTTAAAAGATTATTATTATTATTATATAGCTGGTCCTCGGTCTTTTTCTTGGCTCCGCCGGGTATTTCTCGTGCCGGGGGATTTCCCGCCGCGTCCCGCGGCCCAAAAAATAATAAAAGCAATCGCTGTCAACGGGGCACCGTAACTTTTATCCAATTTGGGCGATGTACCACATTAACGCCCTCGGATGCCATTAAGTCTAGACCCGCTGACTTAATGGCGTCCGGAGAAGTTTTTGTGGTACCTATGCCAAAACAATTTTGACTTACACCCGACTTTGCATTTTTTTTGAATTTTGGGAAAAGCAAAAGCTTTTATGCCTTCCCGAGACCCCTCTCCAATATAAAATCTAAACCTTTTACACCCGCAATTTTCGGCCGCCAGCCCCCAGACTTACCCCGTTCATTCATTTCCCCCTGCGCGCGTCACGACCCGCGCGCCGCGTGGGTTGCGGGGGTTTCCTGTCCTAGGAAACTCGGAAAACGTACCTATTGAGTTGTAGACTACATGTGTTACGGTCCGACTGTCCGAGCACGGTGCTCGGCCGACACGAGGAGATCGAGAATGATCAGAAACCACTATGTAGTAGGGGAGACCGACGCGAAGCTCGCGCCGAGCGAGCTTCGCGACGCGTCCTACGCCTTCGGTCGCGCGACCGCGATCGACGGCGCCGAGAGCGTCGGGAGGGCCCGGTGGACCGCGGCCCTCGCGTGGGCGACCTCCTTGCAGGAGGCCGGCGTCGAGATCGACGCGGGCCTTCTGCTCGCGACGATCGCTCGGCTCCCGCAGGAAGAGGGGGCGGCCCCAGGGACCCCGCGCCCGAAGGCGCTGGGGCGGGTTTCCGCCGAAAGGAAAAAGGCGGTGGCCGCGCTGGCCGTCGCCTTGGAGCGGGACGTGATCGTCCCGCTCAAGAGCGGCTACATCGCCGCTCGTGACGAGGCGGTCGGGAGGCCGACCCGCGACGAGGACACCGGCGCGATCGCCGGTGAGGGCTCGTTCGCGCTGGCGGCGGCCGTTCCGAAGACCTCCGAGTACAGGGATGTGGCGAAGCATGTCTCGCACATGCGCGCCTACCTCGCGGCGACGGCGCCGCTCTTCCTCCGTGACAGCCCCGGAGATCTCTTCGGGTACGCGGTGGACGCGGCGGTCGCGGGCGCGGATACTACCCGGTTCACGGCGGCCCAGCTGTGGGCCGACCGGGTCCCGACCGCGCTCCGTCTCGCGGCCGGCGAGGCTGCCGAGACGCACCCGGACCTCGGCCCGGAGTACGTCCTCGAGGCGGCGCGGCTCCTGCTCGACAGGCTCCGCGATCTTCTCGCCCCGGTCCCCCCGGCGCCCGAGAAGACTTTGGCCGAGCGGATCGACGCCGTCATGGCGCGCCTGCTCAGGCTGGCCGACGAGGCCAAGGACGCCGGCTTAGACCGCGTCGCGGGAGCCCTGGTGACCAGCGTGAAGCGGATTGGCCTGAGCATGGTCAAAGATCCGGACGACGACGACGACGACGTTCCGGCCCCGGCCCCGGCCCCGGCCCCGGCCCCGGCCCCGGCCCCGGCCCCGGCCCCGGCCCCGGCCACGGCCAAGCCCTCGGCCAAGGCCGTGAGGAAGGTCAAGCGCGCGGCGGTCCGCGTCTGACCCCGCGAGCCGACCGCCGCGCCGGGCGACCGGCGCGGCGGCCGACGCCCGACCCCGCCTCTCCGGGCGGCCGGCGCGGCGGCCGACGTTCAACTCCGTCGCGCCTCTCCGGGTGCTCAGCGCTGCGGCCGACGTTCAACTCCGCCGCGCCTCTCCGGGTGCTCAGCGCTGCGGCCGACGCCCGACCCTGCCGCGCTGCTCGCCCGGCGGCCGACGCCCGACCCCGCCTCTCCGGGCGGCCGGCGGCCGACGCCTGACCACGCGAGTCGGCCGCCGCGCCGGGTGACCAGCGCGGCGGCTGACGATA
>Ga0101944_10001322_pt1 | contig 53052 bp, 41 predicted proteins | sample DewCreD2012metaG_FD_75245 | JGI IMG/M metagenome (GOLD analysis project Ga0101944, IMG submission 75245) | Hot spring sediment bacterial and archeal communities from British Columbia, Canada, to study Microbial Dark Matter (Phase II) - Dewar... ... | reverse complement strand
CATCATTTGAAACCATTACCAATAAAGACATCGAATATGTTCAACACAAGTTAAACAATAGACCAAGAAAAAAAATGGGATTTTTATCGCCAATTGAATTTTTATACTTAAATTTGTCTAATCAAAAAGTTGCATTTGTGACTTGAATTCAGCTATTTTTATGTACCATTTACTTTTTTTTCTATTTTTAGCTGTTTAAACTACAATTAACAACAAGTATGATTAATGAAATTAACCTTACAGCAGAATTTTTAATTAAACATGATTTTGGCCGGGCTGATATCGGAATCGTATTAGGTACCGGGCTGGGCAACCTGACCGGGCATATAAAAATTATTCAACAAATGGATTACAGCACTATTCCGGGATTTCCGCTGGCTACAGTTGAATCGCATAAAGGAAAACTGATATATGGAGAATTGTGCGGCAAAAAGGTAATTGCTATGCAGGGCCGGTTTCATTTTTATGAAGGATATTCGATGCAACAAATCACCTTTCCTGTCCGTGTGCTTCGAACATTGGGAATTGGCCGGCTGTTACTGTCGAATGCAGCAGGAGCCATTAATCTTTCTTTTAAAAAAGGATCACTGATGCTGATCCGTGATCATATTAACCTATTGCCGGATAACCCGCTACGCGGAACAAATTTTGATGCCCTGGGGCCACGCTTTCCGGATATGAGCGCTCCCTATTCGGCTCAGCTAAACGAAATTCTGCTTGACAGCGCAACTCAAAAAAATATTGTGCTTAATGCCGGTGTTTATGCATCTGTTCCGGGCCCGAACCTTGAAACAGCCGCTGAATACCGGTATCTTAAAACAATTGGCGCCGATGCGGTTGGTATGTCTACGGTACCGGAAGTTATTGTCGCTAATCATATGGGATTACCGTGTTCTGCTATCTCTGTAATCACCGATGAATGTGATCCGGATCATTTGAAACCCGTTTCGATCAGTGAAATACTTGAAGTTGCTGCCCTGGCCGAGGCCAAACTGATTGATTTGCTTCTGGCATCAATACCCAAAATGTGAAAATATATTAATTATTTAACCTGTTATTGTAAGATATTTAATCTCAATCACTATTTTTGTTACATTTTAAAAGCTAATAAAAGCAGAATGAAATTATCCAATTATATCGAACGTATAAAAGAGAATTACAAAATAGACCGTTCTCTTTACGATTATTATAATGTAAAAATTGGTTTACGCAACAAAGACGGCAGCGGAGTGCTTGTTGGATTAACCAAAGTGGGGGATGTTCACGGTTATATTAAAAACGAACAAGAACTGGTGCCGGTTGCGGGCAAACTACGTTACCGGGGAATGGATGTTGAAGATATCATTAAAAATATTCAGGCCGATAATCGTTTTGGCTTTGAAGAGATTACTTTTTTATTGCTTTTTGGCTATCTGCCATCAAAAACCGAATTGGAAGAATTTTATGCTTTGCTGGATTCCAATATGGAACTACCCGAAGGGTTTGTCGAAAATATGATACTGAAAGCGCCAAGCAGCAATATTATGATAAAACTTGCCCGGAGCATTCTGGCGTGTTACTCGTATGATAAAAACCCGGAAGAATTATCAGTAGAAAATGTCCTTCGCCAATCCATAGAACTGATTGCTCGATTTCCGATACTTATTGCCTATGGCTATCAGGCCAAATCACACTATTATCACGATAAAAGTTTATTTATTCACAGACCAAAAACAGGGTTAGGTACTGCGCGTAATTTTTTACAACTAATCAGACCCGACTCAAAATATACCGATTTAGAAGCTAAAACACTTGATATCTGCCTGATTTTGCATGCCGAGCATGGCGGAGGAAATAATTCGGCCTTTACAACCCGTGTTGTCACCTCGTCGGATACCGATACTTATTCGGCAATATCGGCAGCAGTGGGTTCACTCAAGGGTTTTAAACATGGCGGAGCAAACATCAAGGTAATGGAAATGATGACCGATGTAAAGGCGAACGTAAAAGATTGGAGTAACGAAAATGAAGTTCGCGAATATCTTATAAAAATATTAAATAAGCAGGCATTCGACAAGTCGGGGCTTATTTACGGGCTTGGACATGCCGTTTATACCGTATCAGACCCCCGGACAATCATTTTGCGAGAATATGCCCGCCAGTTAGCTACTGAAAAGGGTATACCGGATGAATTCGGATTATACGAAATAATAGAACGAATAGGCCCGGCAACATTCTGTGAGGTAAAAAATACCACAAAGGGAATTTGTACCAATGTTGATTTTTATTCCGGCTTTGTATATAATCTGTTAGGGATACCCGCCGAACTGTTTACTCCAATTTTTGCCATGTCACGTATCACGGGGTGGTGCGCTCATCGCATTGAGGAACTGATCAATGGCGGACGAATAATCCGGCCGGCATATAAAAACGTGGAGACCAAAAAAGATTATATCAACATTAAAGACAGATAATCACGAGCATTTCTAACCAGCAATATCAATAATTATTGCCGGGAACATAGTAATTCTGAAAATGTTTTAGTTAACAACTTCTTTATTACATCCATATTCCAGTATTTACCGGTTTCAGCCGCCAGTGAAGTAACACCCCGACCGGTTAACCCACAAGGATTAATCAAATTAAAATATGAAAGATCGGTATTGACATTAAAAGCCAGGCCATGCATGGTTACCTGATGACTGACCCGGATGCCGATAGCGCAAATTTTACGGCATTTACCGGTAATCCCGGCATCTATCCATATCCCTGTAGCGCCGTCCATGCGCGTTGCTGTAATACCTACGCCGGATAACAGATTTATTACTGTTTGTTCGAGCAATTCAACATACCGGCGCACAGTTAAATTATACGTGTTGAGGTTGATAATGGGATAAACCACTAACTGCCCCGGCCCGTGATAAGTGATATCGCCACCTCTTGATATATGATAAAATGAGACACCCTTTTTTTTCAAAAGATCATCTTTAGCCAGAAGATTCGCGGTATTTCCACTTTTACCCAGCGTAATGACGTGAGGATGTTCGCATAAAAGTAAATAATTCGGAACTTCTGTAGCCGACTGCCGGTATTGAATCAGATAATTAAATAATTTTTCCTGATAAACCAGACAATCGCTGAAATCAATAAAACCAAGATCTTCAATAATTGGCAACGGGACCATTACATTTTCAGTTTTTTGCGTAACAGTTTATACCCGGCAGCACTAACCTTTAGTTTGTTTGAGTTGCGCAACACAAGGATATGATTGTCTTTATCATATTGTTCAATACGCAACATCTCGTCAACATTGACAATAAAAGAACGGTGGATACGGATAAATTTTTGCGGATCGAGATGCGACTCAAAATATTTCATGGTTTTTTCCTTTAAAAAACGGCCATCACGGGTATGTATCATCACATAATCGCCATCGGCTTCAAGAAATTGAATGTCGTTAGTTGCAATTACCTGTATTTTACTGCCACTGCGAACAGCAACGCGGCTGAGTAATTCATTTCCTTTGTCGAGAGTATGTATTATTTTTTGTTCGTTAGAAAGATTTTCATTTTCCTTAACACGCCGGATAGCTTTATTCAGGGCTTGTTGAAATCGCTCTTTGCCAAAGGGTTTTAAAAGATAATCGCAGCCGTTAAGTTCAAATGCTTTTATTGCATATTGATCATAAGCGGTGGTAAAAACAGTAACCGGTTTTTTCTCTAACAAATCAAGCATCTCGAAGCCGGTAAGCCGCGGCATCTGAATATCGAGAAAAATAATGTCCGGACGAAACTCACTGATCATTTTTACGCCTGTAAATCCATCTTCACATTCGCCGGCAATTTCAATCTCTGGCTGTCCGTCAAGATAATTACGAATCAGGTCGCGCGCTGGTTTTTCATCATCAATAATCAATACATTTATCATGTCGTTAATGTTTTTTGAGGGATTTGTAAATGAACGGTAAATATTCCGTTGTTTTTATTTGTTTCCAATAACAGATCGGTTTGGAAGATTAATTTGAGCCGTTCGCGGATATTGCGCAAACCCATGCCTTCGCCTTTACGGCTGATGGCCTGTTGATCATAATTATTCGTTATGATGATATCGAGAATTTCGTTAATCATTCGCGCCTGAATATGGATAGTGATCTGGTCTGTGCTTTCGTATACTCCATGCTTGACGGCATTTTCGAATAAGGGCTGAAGAATTAGGGCGGGAATAAGCGCTTTTTTGGCCGTTTCATCAATAGATATTTTAAACAGGAGTTTATCGCCAAAACGGATTTGTTCAATTTCAAGATACCGGCTGCTGTTGTCTATTTCGTTCTTTAGCAAAGAAATATTTTTATCGCTGCGGTTGACAGAGTAACGCAAATATTCCGACAATTTAATAATCATTTCCTGTGCTCTTTGCGGCGCGGTTAACGTGAGAGAACTGATTGAATTTAAACTGTTGAATAAAAAATGCGGATTAATCTGCGATTTGAGTAGATTAAGCTCGGCTTCGCGCGCAATTGTCATGAGGCGGGTTTCGTTTACCAGCCGCTCCTGAAGGTCGTGATAATACACAGCCATATAATACATCATTATAATAAGCAGATAATAGATTATCCCGCACACTACACGCCAGAAATAAGATTGCTGATTAAACATAAAATAGGCCGAACGGCCTGCTGCAGCCAGGCGCATGATAGTGGTGCTCAGCCCCAGCCATACAACCATTATCAGCAGTATGGTTGTCAGGTGATAAATCAATCTGTTTATTGCCGATGCCTTCGAGAAATAGTCGTACCGTACAGCAAACCAGAATGAAAGACCCAGAATAAAAAATAATACATTATACACTAAGCTGTCGGTGATTGAAAGAAAAAAACCTTGACTACCGATGGAAAAAAGAATATAAAAATGTATCCAGAAAATCAGAATCCACATTAACGAGTAAATAATAATAAATCGGATAGATTTGAGAAAGGGATGCTCCATGATATTCAGCTATTGGATATTTCACCGCCACCCAAAATAGCGACTCCTTTAATTACCAGTTTTTTTGTGGTCGCGCCGGCCAGGATGGTGCTCCGCTTATCAGCAATGCCGCCTAACAGTGAAATTGCCTCGACACGTACTTCCCAATCGGCCGGTATAATTAATTTAAAGCCGCCAAACAAACAAATCATTTCAACTGTTGCGCTTTCTTTTTCCATCCCGGCTTTGGTCAGATTAATCTCCGAACCGCCAAAAATATTTATCAGCTTTGCCGATTGAAATACCTGAGTGGTTACCGTATGGCGCTGTCCACTAAAAATGTTTATTTCTTCAATTACACCGTCGCCGGTTGATGCCGATGAAATGGCCGTGTCGTTTCCACGGATGTTGAACCCCTTTTTAACGATCAGTATCAGACCAAAGCCGATGAGAAGCATCGGCCACAATAATTCACTTATACGGTATTCAATACCCGTTAAATCGGGACCGAGTAAAATGGCTCCTGCCAAAAGCAGAATAACGCCAACAGGCCACTCACGGGTAAACAGATGCGTTAATCCAAAAGCAACCAACAGCATCTTCCACGAAAAAATAATTGATTTATAATGCGGATCGAGGTACCCCATATTAAACCCCAGCAATAAAAAACCGGCAGTGATAACAATAAGACCGAACATTAGTTTTTTCATTTTCGAACGTTTTAAATAATTATAACCAGGTTTCATACGAACACGATTTAAAGTTAATAAATAAATTTCAACTTAAAGGTATACACAATGTATACCTAAAACCAAATGGTTATCGGTAAACAATGGATATATACCGATAAATAATGTTGTATCGGGTTGAAATAATCAGGTAATCGCTATACAATAGAAAAAAATTTTATTACATAAAATTGAATAAACTTGTATTTTCAATTGACGGTCCGGAATTTATTTCAAGTGGTTTTGAATTATGGTGTAAAAGCCATGAAATTGAATTGATGTATATTCAACCTGACAAACCGACACAAAACTGTCTAATAGAGAGATTAAATGGTGCTTATAGAAAAGAAATGCTAGATGTATATATGTTTTTTGAACTTAATGACGTGAAAGAGCTAACGGAAAATTGGATTGAGGAGTACAATGAAAGATGTCTTCACGAATCATTGAATAATTTGACACCCAGCGAATGGGCGATTATGGGCGGCAAAAGAGATGAAAAGGGGCATGCCCCTTTTCATCTCTTTTATACATTAAAATAAAGAAAATGTCTAATTTAGCATTGTTTGAAAATGGGGATATTTACACGGTGCTGCCGTAGAAAATCTTACTTTGGTTTGAACTCCAAAGTATTAATTTTCAAGAGCATTTTTCATTTGAAATTTATTAACTGAAAAATCAGGGTTAAATCTTTTTATTTTTGATTTTTTATTTTATTTTGCTAAAATTCAAATGAAAGTTTCTTTAAAACAGTATTTATTTATAAGTTTGTAACGAATGAAAAAGTTGAATCAAGCATAATTGGCAAAAAACACGATGCCCCATCATCATATATAAAACATTAGGGGCTAAGTTGTTGTTTCTGGCATTCTGCCCCGCATCGTTTTTTGTGGGACGAAACCCGTAATCCTCAATGTTTGATATATACAAGCGTTGTGTGCAACTTTTAAACAAATAATTAAGAATTATTAACTTTAAAAATGTAATATTATGAAACGATTGATTTTTATTTTTTCAGTTTTTATATCTGTGGTTGTAAATGCACAGGTTCCTACAAATGGGCTGATTGGATATTGGCCATTTAATGGAAATACTTATGATGAGAGTTATAACGGTTTGAATGGTTCTATTGAAGGAGCTATTGATACAGTAAACCGCTTAAATATGCCCGGCAGTGCATATTATTTTAATGGAACTACCGATCGCATATTAATTAAAGATACATCACTGCTTGATTTAGTTGGGAAATCGTTGACAATTTCAGCTTGGGTTAAACCTCAATTAAAAGTGCCTCAGTATCATCATGCCGCAATCGTAGGCAAAGGAGGATGGATTTATGATGCTGGATATGAACTACTTGTAGATCAATCAAATCATGTTGAGTTTACCATTGGCAGAACTACTGTGACAACAGATGATACACTTTTATTAAATACATATACTCATGTTGTTGCATACTTTGATGATGCAGCCAATGTGGCAAAGGTTTACTTTAATGGTGTTGAGAAGAAAACAGAGATTTTTTCTAATTCAATTGTGGGTACCAATAGTCCACTTTCAATAGGTAAACGATGCGATGGAAATGATTATATTGCTGCAATAGGTGGATTTATTGATGATGTATGTATCTATAATAGGGCATTATCGGCACAAGAGATAAATGACCTATATCTTTATCAGGAAAAAATTCATTATACAACGGTTACCGTAACAGATACATTGATTATAAATGTAAATTTATCTAATTTGAACCCTGTAGTTTTTAGCAATGTAATAAAAGTGTATCCAAATCCAACCAAAGACCATTTAACCATAAATTTTGGGAAAGAATTTAGCAATTTGAGTGATTACAAAGTAAAAATTATTAATAGCATAGGTCAGTCAATTTATGAATCATCAATCACACAGCAAAATGTTGAATTAAATTTAAATAATTGGACTGGCAAGGGATTATATTTTATTCATTTTATGAAAGGGGTTGAGATTGTAGACATAAAAAAGATAATATTACAATAGCTGTACAACACGCGGTATAGTTAATTGCCGGTAAAATAGATTATTCAATTGTTGTAGCTCGCTTCAATTTTTGTGCATCTTGAAAGGAGTTTGCTGCAATAGGCAATTATTCATACCGCCTAACGATGTACGCAACCATTATAAGACGTTTAGCAATATTGATTTCGGATGCTTTATAATAGTGAATTATTGACTTCGGACTGTGACAAAGCGATGGCTGGTATGGATTTTTTCCGGATGCGGACAATTCGCTCTCGCAGTATAGTTCAGGAACTGAGACCCGAAAGAAAAAACAGGTGGGCAGACAGTATTTAATTCCGGTTAAAAAGGAGAAAATGATTGTGCATGTTTATTGGCATGATATGAAGAACGTACCAGAGGACTGCATTCGGCATATCTGAAGCCGACAGATAGCGCGTATTGTTTGTATTCTTCAAACTGCTGAGGAGAGACGAATTGTTGCACATTAATATTTTCGGCTGATGGTTGAAGGTACTGCCCGATTGTTATAATCATACATCCGGTATTCCGCAGATCGTCAATTGTACGAATCACTTCATTACTTGTTTCACCCAGGCCAACCATGATGCCCGATTTAGCTGTAATGCCGGACCGCGCTACCATTTCAATAACCTTCAAGCTGAGCCGGTACTGAGCTTTGCTTCGGATAAGAGGTGTGAGGCGTTCGGTTGTTTCGAGATTATGAGAAATTACATCGGGCCGCTGGTCAACAATCATCTGAATAGATGATGTATTTCCGGAAAAATCGGGGATTAGTGTTTCGAGTGTGATATTGGGAGTATATTGACGGATGCATCGGATTGTTTGTGTCCATTGAATAGCGCCGCCACTATCTAAATCGTCGCGTGTTACAGATGTTACCACAACATGACGTAATTTCATGCGGGCAATAGCCATAGATACCCGCTGGGGTTCTCCGTCATCGGGTGGCGCAGGTATGCCGTGTGTAACACCGCAAAACCGGCAGTGACGGGTACAGATTTCACCGAGGATCATAAATGTAGCAGTACCATTTGCCCAGCACTCACCAATATTGGGACATAACCCACTTTTACATATTGTATGAAGCCGATGCTCTTCAACCGTTTTTTTAACGTTGAAATATTGTTCGCTGCCCGGCATCTTTGCTTTGAGCCATGCCGGAAGCCGTTGTCCTGCCCGTATCATCTTTTTCATTTATTACTCTTCTGTTCGCAGCCGGCCGGCGTTATTAAATTTCACATATCGCCGGAAGATTTTTTCCCCATCAATATCAATTACCATAAAGCCGTCTTTTGTATTGCCAATGGGGCCCTTCCACCGTCCTCCGGCTACTGCGCCACCCGTTAAGAAAAGCACATCATTGGTTTCGATAGCTTCAACAAAATGCGTATGTCCCTGCAATACCAGGCGTAAGTTATATCCATTAAAAACTTTCAGCACCTCTTTTGCATTGATTACTGCAAGCCCTGAATCCATCGGTGACAGGGGGCCCGATCGCAGTGATGCAAATACTGAAATCAGGGGAAGATGAACCGATACGCATACCGGCGTTTCGGGCTTTATAGATGAAAGATCATTTTGTAACCAGGCAATCTGCAGCGAATCAACATATCCAAAGTATTTTTTCCGGTTGGCCGAAATCCCCACTCCATCAAGAATTACGAAATGCCATCCTTTATGATCAAAGGAGTAATAGCGGCGGCCGATACGCTGTTCGTACATCCGTTTTCCGAACATCGGATGTGATGTATCTGTTTTACTTTTATGAGAAACACCGAACAGCTCGTGGTTACCCATGGTATTATAAACCGGGCAGATTACCCGTTTAATTGTGGACAGATACAGTTGATACAGTGTATCGGCACGTTCCAGTGACACATGCATGGCATCTTTAACAAGGTCTCCGCCGGTGATGACGAAATCGGGGGAAAGCCGGTTGATGCTGTCGATGGCTGTATGCACGGCTTCAACATTTGCCGGCATGAGGTGGATATCAGTTGCAAATACAAAGCGAAAGCGCGATTGCGCAGCCAGGCGCGAAAATAAAATAAACAGGAAGAAAAGAGAAATACTTCCTTTTTTTATGAGTTGATGAAGGGTATTGTTCATAGTTTGTTTAGTGTCTTTTTTAATAAGGATGCAGACGATAAAATTTCGTCATCACTAATCAGGAGCGAAGGCGTAATCCGGAAAGAAGTTTTATTAAACAAGAAACTTTCAATGATTACCCCATTTTTCAGTGCATTTTCAATAGCCGGCCGTACCAATTGCTGATCGTCGAGATCAACAGCCATAAGCAGGCCGCTGTTTCGTATTTCTTTGATTAACGGATGAACGAGATTGTTGCGGAACAGGTCGGCTTTTTTTTGAATGTAGTGTGGACTGATTGTTTCGAGGAGTACTGTAAGACCTGCAAATCCGGCGGCGCAAGACAGCGGATGACCGCCAAAAGTAGAAATATGGCTGAATGGAGGATTCTGTGACAAAACATTCATTATTTGGTTTGATGCAAAGAATCCGGCTAACGGCATGCCGGCGCCCATTGCTTTGCCGGCAACAAGTATATCGGGGACGAGCCCGGATGCATGGAAAGTAAAAAAAGTACCTGTACGGAAAAAGCCCGTTTGTACTTCGTCATAAATTAACAGAGCGCCATATTGATTGCAGCGTTTTCGTAATTCATGCAGAAAGGCGGGATCGGCCACAATAACGCCTTGTTCGCCTTGTACCGGTTCAATAATTACTGCGGCAGTATCGGATCGGATGGCATTCAGTTCATCAATGCAGTTAAAAGAGATGGTTTTAGCCCCCGGAATTAAAGGACGAAAGGGCATCTTATATTCGTCCCGTCCGATAATGCTCAAGCTGCCGGCAGTGCTGCCATGATAGCTATTACGACAGCAAACAATGGAGGGACGCTTTGTATATTTCTTTGCCAGTTTTATTGCACCTTCAATGGCTTCGGTGCCGGAATTGGCAAAAAAAACCGAATTTAATTTTTCCGGCAGATTTTGTATTAATAGTCGGGCATAATGGCATTGGGGTTGTTGTACCCATTCGCCATAAACCGTTACATGCAGATATTTTTCGAGTTGCCGGCTTATTGCCCGGGTTACGGCAGGATGGCAATGGCCGGTATTGTTTACAGAGAAGCCCGCAACCAGATCAATATACTCTTTGGCATAGATATCGGTAATAATTGATCCGTTGGCCGAAAATATTTCGAGAGCCGAAGGAAATAAGGATGTTTGTGCAAGATGTTGTTTAAAAATCTGTTTTGGTTCCATGTAGTTAATGGTAAAATGTTTTGATTAAATATCCGGAGCTATATTAATTGGCCCTAATAATTTGTGACAAATATAAACAGTTGGAATTTATTCAATAACAATTTTACGGTATTCTGTAATTTTAGCAATTACTTTAATCTATTCGGTACTGTCAGGGGTATGGGTATCAGAAAGGTTGGCGGCCATCCCGATTCGGCACCCAATGGTAACTGTGGGGTAAACATTGCCATCAATGTCGGCGTTTGTTTGTCCCTACGCAGATAATGTCAAAACAGCAAATAATACCGATTGGACAAATGTAATTGTCCAATGTAAATGGACTAAACATTTGTTACATCGGCATCGCTTTCGCGTAGCTTGTGCCCCCGCTGAAGCTTCAGCGACACGCGGGCAGCAAAGTAAAGCATTATACGGATGACATTTGGACTAAATTATAATTCCAAATGGTATAAGAGTAAAACAGTTTTTTTCATAAAATATAGGATTAAAAGGTTAGGATAGAAAAATCCTAAGCAGTTTTTTTATAATTGATTATTGAGAGTAAAATGTAGAAAAGAATGATCAATGGTATTGCGGGAATGTTTAAAAAACCAATGAGCAGGGCAGATATAATGATGAAAAAATACCTGATTTTATTTTTAGCCCACCGGAATGTTTTAAATTTTAGGGCGAACATTGGTATTTCCGAAATCATCAGATAGCAGGAGAGGATAATGAGTGGTAATAAAAAGGTGTAGGATGATAATATTTGTGCAAGGCGGCTGGGAGACGAAAAGAGAAAAAAAGCAAGGGACGAAAAGAATAGTGCATTGGCCGGAGTGGGTAGTCCGATGAATGATGTCGTTTGGCGGGTATCGAGATGGAATTTAGCCAGCCGCAGTCCAGAGAAAACAGTGATAAGGAAAGGAGAAAAAATTACAATTTCGCTGAAGAATCCACTTACGGGAATACCAAAGAGAAAAGGTGAGGTGATATAAATGTGGCGAAAAAGGTTGTGCATAATGGCAGCCGGAGCAATGCCAAAGCTGATGACATCGGCCAGGGAGTCGAGTATTTTGCCGTATTCAGATTTGATATTAAGCAGGCGGGCCGCAAAGCCATCGGCAAAATCAAGGAGTGCAGCGGCAATGATCCAGCCCAGGGCTGCCCTGTACTGATTGCCGAAGGAAGCAGATACCGCAAGGCATCCGCAAAACAGGTTCGATGCTGTTAATGCATTAGGGATATGTATTATCCAGGGACTGTTTGAAGCCATAAAAAAGCTAATTTTATGGCAATAAAAGTAATAAAAGATAGTTTTATTTGTGATTACTAAATGGTTTATTGTGAATGTGCGACGGTTTCAACTGCTAGTATTGGTTTTGCTGATTATTTTTCGTGCAAATAGCCAGCCGCCAAAATACAGCAACGAGTTTTTGGCTATTGGTGTAGGCGCCAGGCCACTATCCATGGCCAACAGTATTGTTGCCGGCGTGAATGATGTAACTGCGGGTTATTGGAATCCGGCGGGATTGGCTTTTCTATCGCGCGATATAGAGATCGGGCTGATGCATGCCGAATATTTTGCGCAGATCGCCAAGTTCGACTATCTGGCGGCGGCTATGCGGCTCGATACGTCCAGCGGATTTGCAGCCAGTATTGTACGTTTTGGCGTTGACGATATTCCGAATACGCTCGATTTGTATGATGAAAACGGTGATATTAACTATAACCGGATTACGAAATTTTCAGTTGCCGATTATGCTGTATTACTGTCGTATGCGCGTAAACCATCCGTAAAAGGGTTAAGTATTGGAGGAAATGTTAAAATTATCCGCCGTGTAATTGGGGAATTTGCCCAGTCCTGGGGTTTTGGTTTTGATGTTGGCGCTCAGTACAGGTATAAAAATTGGCTTTTCGGTGCAGCAGGGCGTGATGTTACCTCAACTTTTAATGCCTGGAGTTTTAATAACGAGTTGCTGGAGGAGCCGTTTGCTCTTACCGGGAATGAGATGCCGCAAAATTCTTTTGAAATTACCTTGCCCCGTCTGATCAGCGGTGTGGCATACGATGCGCGGTTGTTCAAACACTTCAGCATGCTTACAGAAATTGATGCTGACATTACTTTTGACGGAAAAAGGCACGAACTGATTAAGAGCAATTTTGCCAGTATATCACCGCACATGGGTATTCAGTTCAATTATGATGATATTGTTTTTGTTCGTGGCGGCATAGGCAACATCCAGCAGGCCATGGGCTATGATGGCGAATATTATAGTTTTCAGCCGAATATAGGGCTGGGTATACGTTTTCTTGCTTTTCATCTTGATTATGCGCTTACTGATATTGGTGATAAATCGCTTGCTCTGTATTCACATATTTTTTCACTGAATATTGCATTTAACCGTTAGCAGATGAAGAAGGCCATACTGATAGTTGCCGGAGGGAGCGGATCGCGCATGCAATCGGAGATTCCTAAACAGTTCATGCTGCTGGCCGGCGAACCAGTATTGATGCAAACTATTCGTATTTTTTTTAATCATAATGCTGCATATAAAATTGTTGTGGTATTACCGGAAAAACAGCGTAAGTACTGGGATGATCTCTGCAGGGTTTATCGGTTCGATTACAGGTATCATTCAACTGTTGGCGGAGCAACGCGTTTTCATTCGGTGCAGAACGGATTGACATTGATTGATGATGATTCGGTAGTGGCCATACATGATGGCGTTCGCCCGTTGGTAAGCCCGGTTACCATTGAGCGTTGTTTTGATGTTGCATCACAATTCGGCAATGCTGTTCCATATGGTATAATGCACGAGTCGGTACGAATAGAAGATAGCCGGGGAAACCGGATGATAGACCGGGAGCAATTGCGGATTATACAAACACCTCAGACATTCAGGGCAGGGTTGATAAAAGAGGCCTATCAGCAACCATATAACGAGCGGTTTACCGATGATGCTCTGGTGCTTGAGTCGGCAGGGCACAGCATCCATCTCGTTGAAGGGAATGCGGAAAACATTAAAATTACTACACTGCGCGATTTGAAGATTGCCGAATTACTGTGGAATACACGAATCAATAATCGTTGATTATTTTTTTTCCGGCCAGTAAATTTTTGTTCCAAACCCCAGCCGGTTATCGGTATATTTTAATCCGGTTAATATTATTTTCCAGAGCATTAGTTTTGTCAGCGCAGTATAAGGAAACCGTTTGAGGTAATGCTTGCGGTATTGGGGCAGTTCGTAATTTTCAACCGGACGCAATGTTCCGGTAAACTGCAGGCCACGGATTTTCCCCACCCATCGCGATTCAAGCACAACAGATCCGGCAACGGTATTATTCATCAGCCCTTCGCTGATATGTCGTGTTGTATCATCTGAAGTGAAAAGCAGTTCATTGGATTCGGGCAAATATACATAAAAGCAATTGGCGCACCAGGGGATGTTGTTTGCGGAGGTAGCCATTGTGAGTACATGATGACTACGGATAAAACGGATAATTCGTTTGTCGGGAGCTTTATTCAACGGATTAAACATTAAAGCGGATATGCAGGCAATCGGCCTCCTGTACAATATAATCTTTTCCTTCGATAAAAAGTTTTCCGGCCTCTTTGCATTTTAGTTCACTTCCAAGAGCGATCAGGTCGGCATATTTAATAACTTCTGTACGGATGAATCCACGTTCGAGGTCGCTATGGATCACACCGGCAGCTTGCGGCGCTTTCATTCCTTTTTTAATAGTCCATGCGCGGATTTCTTTAGGGCCTATTGTAAAGAACGATTGCAGGTCGAGCAGGTCGTAAGCGGCACGAATAAGCTTGTTGACAGATGGTTCGGAGAGCCCGACAGAGGCGAGGAATTCATTTCGGTCGTTTACATCATCCAGTTCAGCGATTTCGGCTTCGAGTTTGCCAGCTATAATTAGCATGGAAGCGGTAGTGCCGGAAAGATATTTTTGTACCTGTTCAACATACTTGTTTCCGCTGATAGCTGATTGGTCATCAACGTTACATACATACATTATGGGTTTGACGGTAAGTAAAAACAGGTCGTCAATATGTTTTTTATCGGCATCGTCAAGTTTGAGAGATGCTACATTCTGAAAATTTTCGAGATGAGTTTTGACCTTTGAAAGGATTTCAATTCCGCGTTTAGCATCCTTATCGCCTGATTTAGCAGCTTTTTCGAGCCGCTGCAATTTTTTTTCAACGGATTCGAGGTCTTTGATCTGGAGTTCGAAGTTGATGGTTTCGATGTCGCGCACGGGGTTTACCGATCCGTCAATGTGAGGCAGATTGGGATCGTCGAAGCAACGCAGCACATGAATCAGGGCATCGGTATTGCGGATATCAGCCAAGAATTTATTGCCAACGCCTTCGCCCTGATTAGCGCCTTTTGTGAGCCCCGGTATATCAATGATTTCAACAGTAGCATGAACGATTTTTTCAGTTGGTTGAATTTTTTCCAGTTCAAATAATCGCTGGTCAGGGACATTGATGACGCTTATATTTGATTTACTGGCACTGAAGGCAAAGTTTGTTACTTCGGCCTTGTTGGTTGACATGCAATTGAAGAGTGTTGTTTTACCTACGTTGGTGATGCCGATGATACCGCATTGTAATGCCATAATAAAAATGTATTGATTGCGGCAAAGGTAAAATATTTCGGTGTACGATGTATACCAGTATTACCAACCGCCGGGGAGCAGTGCCAGGCCAAATACTCCATGGCCAAGCTGTCGCTGGAAAGGATAAGCATAATAGGGTTCAAGTACCATCATGCCAAAAAGGTTAAACCGTAAGGCAATACCGGTACTGTAAACAGGTACACGCGCTTCGGGTTGCGGCTCCCATGTTAGTTTAATCACATCGTTACGCGAAAAGGCCAATCCTCCGTCAAAAAAGCATATCAGGTCAGTATAGAAAAATTTGGAACTGATAAATGATAAACGCCGGTGTCCGCTGAAGGGGAAGCGGAATTCGGTATTCATTACAATCATGCGGCTACCGATAAGGTCGCTTGTGCTGAGTGTACTGTTTTTTGATTGGTAGCGTTCCATACTCCAATAGTTGTATCCGTGAAGATAGTAGTCGTAACCAATGTACAGAGGGTAAAGAGCTTTTTCGCTTCCAGGTCCCAGTCGGGTGTAATTGAAACTGCGGAAGGCCAGTGAGACCGGTTTAATAAAAAAATATTTTCTGTAATCAAATAGCACGCCCACCAGATTGATATCGCCGAAATTTTTTTCCACTTCGGCCCTGTATCTGTATCCTTTCATGGGTGAGGTAAATCCAAAGTCCGAATCATCGCCTACATAGGCCACGTAAGTAGAATAAACACCGAGGGCTTTGGGTGATTCGAGCCGCTTTTCGGTTTTATCAACCCTGTATCCTGATGTGTAATAATTATTGATGCTGTCAATGGTAAAACTATAGCGGGTGATTCCAATGCCGGTTTCGAAGCGGTTTTTACGTGACACCGGGAAATAGCTAAAGAGGGATAGTTCGTCAATATATGTCCGGTAATCAATCATCACAAGGTTATCTACAAAGGCGCCATCTAAACTGTCGGGTTTGTAATAGAAGAACGAATAGCGGTAGGGAACATGGCTGATACCTGATCCCCAGTTGACACGGTGTTCTTTATTGATATAAACAAAGGCGCCGCCAAAATCCTCCACTTCACCGTTTACTTGTGCCGCAGTAAAAATCTGATTCCGTTTAAGTATATCACTAAACCAGAAACTGACACCACCATACATTGCTGTTTCGTATTGGCTGACACCCACGCCTACGCCAGTACTGCCAATATATTCGACACGAAATTTTGAATGGTATTTTTCTTCTCGAAATATGTAATTGCTGTCTACGAAATGATTCTCGAGGTTTTGGTTAACAAAAACACCGGGCGACAGATTATCGGCAGGAGGCAGAACAGCAATGGTTGTATTGATATCGGTTGGATTAACAGGAATTGGAATGAGATCCGAAGGACTGACTTTATAGATTGAATAGTTGCCTTTTTCGTATAAAGTATAAATAATATCACCGGTTTTTTGTGATATGCTAATAGCCGGAGAGAGGGACGTGATGCCGCAGATGCCGGTATAATAATCGGTAAGTTTAAACACACGGTTATCGGCAATATCGTAGCGGTATAAGTTACGGAAACCATCGGCATCGGATAGAAAATAAACAGAATGGCCATCGGGTGAAAAATGAGGGTCAATATTATCGGCGCCGGGAAAGACAGGCAGAGTTGAGATTTGGTAGGAACGCATATCCATAATACAAAGTTTGTAGGATCCGAAGATTAGTTTATCGAGCTGTGTATCGGGGCCGCGGTCACTGACAAAAACAAGATAGTTGCCGTCGGGCGACCAGGCGGGTTGAAAATCACTATACCAGTCGTTTGTGAGCACTTCCAGGTTACCGTTTTGCAGGTTGTAAAGATACAGATCGCTTTGCCCGTTTTCTTGTCCGGCCAGTACGATACGGTTACCATCGGGCGACCAGCCAGGGTTTGAAAATGATTCGAGTGACGGGATCCGGATTTTTTTTACAATCCTTCCTTTTTCTACATCAAGAATGAGTAGCTTATTCTGACCCTTGATAAATGTTGTGACCGCATATTTTTTACTGTTTGGAGACCAACTGCCCGAAGTGGTGAAATATTTGTATTCGTCAATATATGCCTTTTGCATATAGCGTGTTATTTTATGCGATATCTTACGGGTATTCGGATTGGCAAGGAACAAGTCGAGTGAAATTACATCTTTATCAGACAAGAAAATGATATTTTCGCCATCCGGACTGATTGACGGGGAGATATTAATTTCACCGGCATTTTCGGTTGAGAATAGTAGTTCGCCTACACGGTTGTCATTGGCCGAGTCGAGCAATGGCTTGTATTTTGCCGTAATCATTCGTTTCCAGGCAACAGACAGGGTGTCGGGGGAAACGCCAAGTGTGTATTTAAATCCGCGTTCAAAGCCATAAAGTGCTGTATTTATAAATAAGGGACGGATAATATCATCGCCCCACAGCCCTGTAATAAAAGCCCATGCAGCATGTCCGTACCGGTAAGGGAAGTAAAGGTCGGGCCGGGTAACCAGATCGTTCATAGATGGGATACGATTTTGTTTAACGGCATCGCGCATCCACATCGAAGTAAAAGCATCTTTCCGGCCAATGGAGAGGTATTCGGAAAGACCTTCAATCATCCAGATTGGTATGTTCATGATGGAACTCAGCATTAAGCTGTCGTGATTTTTCATCATGTTGTACTGAAAAACATGCACAAGCTCATGGCCAAAGACGTGAGACGTTTCTTTATTCGATTGGAGAAAGGGCATAATTACGCGTGTGCGGAAACCTTCGGTAACACCGCTTGTTCCGACACCAATCATGCCTTCAATAATGGTTGTTTGCTGAAAGTCGGCATGATTATTATATAAGATAACAGGGTTAATTTCAAAAGACGTATCTTTAAATACGGCCTGATGTCTTGTATACCATCGCTCAGAGAGTGTAGCCAGGGCATTGAGCGATTGCGTGTTTTTGAGATAATGATAAATGCGGAAATGAGGAGTTTCATAAACCTTAAAATCGAAATGGCGGTATTGTACCTTGTTTTGGCCGAAGTATTGGGATGTTGCCGGAAGAATGGGAAACAGGGCAAATAACAAAAGGAATATTTTTTTATTTTTTATCCCCATACATTTTTTTTATAAACTGCAAAGGTACTATAAAAAGATGGTAATCGGGGGTAAAGGGAAGGAACAGGTACAATTGTAAATTTTCAATGCAATAAGGTTTTTATGTTGGCTCGGCAATAGCGAGAGTAAAATAGAAGCACGTACCTTTAAAGGGTTCAGATTCTACGCGGATGGATCCGCCCATGAGTTCGATCAAACTTTTGGAAATAGACAAACCTAATCCTGTCCCGCTATTTGATGTATTGATGCGGGTATCGGCATAACTGAACCGTTTGAAAATATTTGGCAGTTTTTCAGGAGGAATGCCAATACCTGTATCTTTCACGTACAGTTCAATTGTATTTTTATCTTTAAAATGGTATCCCAACTCAATAAAACCGGTATCAGTATATTTCAGGGCATTATTCATCAGGTGATGGAAAACCTGTTTGAGCCGGTAGGGATCGGTAAAGATAGTGAACGATTCGGATTGAATGGCCTTGGACAGCCGGATTTTCAATTGATCTTTATTGCGTTGTTTCTTTTCCTGATTATAATACACCAATAGTTCGTCCAGCAGTTTATTAAGGTCGTAAATTGTTTTTTTAATGATGAGCTGGTTTGATTCAATTTTGGCCGAATCAATTATATCATCAATAAGGGATAATAATGCTTTTCCGTTATGTTTAATATAATCAATGTATGATTTTTTTTCTTTTTCGTCAAGCGCGGGGTCATCAATCAATTCAGAAAAGCCAATAATAGCGTTCATTGGGGTACGTATCTCGTGCGACATATTGGCAAGGAAAGCTGTTTTAAGCTGGTCGGCTTCTTCGGCTTGTCTGCGGGCTTGTTCCAGCCGTTCATTCATTTTTATTTGTTCGGTGATGTTACGTGTAATGCCTGCCGTTCCGATAATTGTACCCGTTTCGTTGTACATAGGTACTTTTGTTGCCAGATACCAGTTTTCGACGCCTTGTTTCAGCCGTTTCTCAAGCTTGTTAATCAATGGGGTTCCGCTTTGAATAATCCGCTGCTCATCGTTATAGGCAGCTAAAGCATCGTCATGTTCAAAAAAGTCAAAGTCCGATTTACCAATAGCTTCTTTGGGTTCGGTAAGACCAATTTCGGCTGCTTTCTTTTTATTGATTTTGATAAATCGAGAGATTTTATCTTTAAAGTAAATGGTGTCGGGAATATTGTCCATCAGGGTTTGCAGGAGGTTGCTATCGTAGCCGAATAAATCTTTTTCAAAAATCAGTTTCTTTTCCCGTTTGCGGATCAGGAACAAGAATACGGATAGAAGCAGTAATGCCAGCAAAATAAAAAAGAGCATGGTTTTATAAAAAGGCGGTTTGATGCATATCGTCAGTGTGGCAAATTCGGTAGTCCAGACGTTGTCGCTGTTTGCAGCGCTGACTTTAAGAGTATATGTGCCACCGGGCAGATTGGTGTAGGTAATAACCCGCTGTGAGCTATTTGTCTGATTCCAGGTATTATCAAATCCATCGAGCATATACATATAGCGGTTCATTTCGGGATTTTTAAAATGCAGGGCGCTGAATTCGATAGAAAAAACTTTAAACCGCTGGGGGATAGAGATTTCTTTACAGTACGGGAGCGCGGAGGGGAGTAACAGATGGTTCTTTATGGCTTCCCCGGGATTTACAACCCGGTTATATATGCGCAGTTCGGTGAATACAATGCGCGGTTTGATTAGATTTTTGGTAATGCTGTCGGGAAAAAACATATTCAGCCCCTGTATTCCGCCAAAATAGAATCGTCCCGATTGGCCGGCAAAGTAAACACCGGGCCTGAATTCATCATTTTGTAAACCATCTTTCCATGTATAGTTATTACAGGTTTGTGTAACGGTATTAAAGCACGAAATCCCTTTGTAAGTGCTGAGCCAGAGGTTGCCCTTTTTATCCTGGAGAATACCGCAGATGCAGTTATTGGGTAATCCGTCTTTTGTGGTAAATGATGAAAAAATATCTTTCGATAAATCAAGCCGGTTTAGCCCGCCGCCTTGAGTTCCAATCCACAAACAACCGGCTTTTTTATCTTCTAAAATTGAGCGGATGAAAGAATTGGTTAAACTGCCTGATTTACGGTCGTTATGGATGTAAATGGTGAAGTGTTCGAGTTTTTTATCAAAACGGTTTAAACCATTTGAAGTGCCAATCCACAGGAATCCGTGGCTGTCTTCATACAGTTTATATCCCCGGTTGCTGCTTATGCTGTTGTGTCCTTTTGTGTTTGAAGTATAAATACAATACGGTTCTTTTTCGGGCGTAACCCTGTTTTTATCAATCCGCATCAGTCCTCCTAAGCCGATAGCCCAAAGAATGCCGTCATGGTCTTCGAGAAGGTCAAAAATAACCGTATTTATTTTTTCATTGTTGATGGAGTAGAGATCGGAAAGTGATAATACTTTTTTTGCTTCGAGTTGTGAGAGCGGGAGTGATAATAAACCGGCATTTGTGGCAATCCAGGCAATATTTTGCCGGTCAATCAGCAGGGTGAATATTTTATTAAGGTCGGCGCGGTAGGGATCATTTTTTGCCGCCTGGATCCAGGTAATTTGTTGTGTTTTATCATTACCGGAAATCTGGTTAAGGCCGCCCCGCAGAGTACTAACCCACACATTGCCATTTCTATCTTCAACTACACCTGTAACGACACGTCCGCTTAGTCCCGAGTAGTCGGGATGGTATTCGAAAAGAGAGAAGCGGCTGTTCTGCTTATTTTGTTTAAATAATCCATTATCGAAGGTGCCAAACCATAAAAGCCCAAAGCAGTCCTCGTAGATGCAATTCACAGGTAGGGGGGAATTATCGTTAATATTGGCAATCTTTGCGGGAGAGAATGTTTTTTTGGAAGGATTAAACTGATAAATACCATCACCCAGGAAACTGATCCACATGGTATTGTCACGATCAGAATAGATATTATTTATCCAGTTTGCCGATGATTTAATTAATGGGTTACGGGATGATTCGAAAGTAATGGATTTATTTGTTTTAATCATTTTATTCAGTCCATTCATTGTCCCAACCCAAACAATGCCGTTTTTATCAACAAATAGAGAGCGTATACTGTTATTGCTGATAGAATTGGGATTTGAAGGGTCATGAACAAAGCGGGAAAAACTATCGGCTTCCGGTTTGTAGAGATGCAATCCGCGGGTTACACATCCAATCCATAAATTGGATTCAAAATCTTCGGCCATGCAGGTGATATAATTTGCACCGATAGCGCCGGGATATTTGGTATTGTACTGGTACGATTTGAATTTTTGAGTTTTCATATCCAGCCGGCTTAAACCACCAGCCATAGTCCCCACCCATAATGATGAATCTTTGGTTTGAAGGATGCATTGAATCGAATTATCGCTAAGGGAATTAAAGTCGGAAGGGTCAGAAAAATAATGGACAAAGCGATTTCTTTTTTTATCGAATCTGTTAAGTCCATTTTCTGTACCAATCCATAAACAACCGGTTTTATCAATATGTAAAGCACGGATAATATTATCAGAAATGGTGTTTGTGTCGAGCGGATCGTGCAAAAAAGTTTTAAAGGAGTAACCATCATATCGGTTTAGCCCGTATCCGGTGGCTATCCAGAGGAAACCGTCGTTGTCCTGAAGGATGCTGTTAACAGTATTCAGAGAAAGCCCGCGGGTAGAAGAAATATTTTCGGAAGCATTAAATTGTGCAATTATAATACTTGTAAAAAAAGACGAAAGAAACAGCCAGCCAATTGTTATTACCGGCCATAGCAGCGAGAACCGAAAGAAATCCTTACTCGTCATATTGCATAAAACCCCCTAAAGATAACCGAAAATGGCTAAAACAGGAAATCGGCAATAGTAAAAAATGCAAAAAAAATGCTGGCAATACCGTTTAATGTAAAAAATGCCCGGTTAATATGGCTAATATTATCATGAGTAATAAAAATATGCTGATAAATTAATAAGCCGATAAATATCAGAGAACCAAACCAATAATAAAACGAAGCATTTAGTATGCAGCCGGCAGAAATAACAAGGGCGGCAGAAAACAGATGAGCAATGGCAGAAAAGACAAGAGAATGGCGGCGGCCTATATGGACAGGTAAAGAATGAAGTTTTTCAGTTTTATCAAATGATTCATCCTGTAATGCATAGATAATATCGAACCCACTAACCCAAAAAAAGACAATAAATGAAAATAATAATGGAATAATCTGAAAACGGGATGCAACAGCCAGATAAGCACCTATGGGAGCAAGAGACAGGCCCAGTCCGAGTATAAAATGGCAGAGTGAAGTAAATTTTTTTGTAAAACTGTAACCCAGGATTATGAAAAGAGCAACCGGGGATAAGGCCAGCGTGAGCGAGTTAATAAAAGCAGCAGTAGTGATAAATAAGATCGAATTGATAGCGGTAAAAAAAAGAACTGAACGAGGCCGAAGGATACCGCGGGGTATTTCGCGCAGGGCGGTGCGTGGATTTTTCAGGTCAATAGAACGGTCAACAAAGCGGTTGAAGGCCATGGCTGCATTGCGGGCAAAAATCATGCATAGAATTACTAATAACAGTAGCCGCCAGCTAAAAGGGTATCCATTATATATTGCGAGAAAAAAACCAATCAGGGCAAAAGGCATAGCAAACACCGTATGACTGAAAGTTACCAGTGAGAGATAGTTTTTTATCTGTTGCATGAGTTGTTCGAATGTTCGGTTTTAATTAAAATTTTGAAGCATTTGCCGGTAAATGCAATAATTTTCATTATCAAAGCAGATAAAAAATACTTTTTCCGGAATTTTATTCTTTTGAAGGTAGGAAAAAACGGTACGAACAGCTATTTCGGCTGCTATATTTTTGGGGAAGCGGTAAACGCCGGTGCTGATATTGGGGAATGCAATAGTGAGCAGTTTCTGTTTAGTGGCAATGGCGAGACAGTTTTGGTAGCATGATGTAAGGAGTTTTTTTTCTTGTTTTTTATCCTCTGCCCAAACCGGGCCAACCGTATGAATGACATATCTTGCAGGCAGATTATAGCCACGGGTTATTTTGGCCTGGCCGGTAGGGCAGCCGTTAAGTGTTCGGCATTCGTCGAGTAATTGTGGTCCGGCAGCACGGTGAATGGCACCATCCACACCACCACCGCCAAGCAGTGAATTGTTTGCGGCATTAACAATGGCATCGGCCGTGATCTTTGTGATATCGCCGTTAATCAGTTCTATCCGTTCAGAAAGGTTCATGTTTGCTGATTAACGAAGTTGCGCGTCCAGCTCTTTTTTAAATAGAGCAATCAGATTATTCATTGTTTTATCTACCTCGCTATCGGTAAGTGTTTTGTTGAAATCCTGAAGGATAAAAGCTATGGCATACGACTTTTTGTTTTCGCCTAATTTATTATCTTCATAGCTATCGAAGAGCCACATATTGCGTAAGAGTTTTTTTTCGGCTGCAAAGGCCAGTTTGCTCAGTTGGCCGAAACTGACGTTCCGGTCAAGTAAAAGAGCCAGATCGCGCCGTACCTCGGGATAACGTGGCAGTTCGCTAAACGGAGCGGGTTGTGTGTTGATCAGAGAGAGAATCAACGACCAATTGATTTCGGCAAAATATACGGGGTTTTTAATGTCGAAACGGGATAACAGGTTTTGATGAACAATGCCCGCATCGGCAATAACATTGTTTTTGAATAGATAACTTAATCCGCCGTTGAGCCATAATGATGAGGAATTGCAGGTTTCGGTTATGCGGGCAGGAATATTGAGGTGGTTAAATATTTTTTCGACCCATGCCTTGAGCGTGAAGAAACTCATTTTGGCAGGAGTGGTGGTCCAGTTGCCAATACAGTTGTTGCCCAGCAGGAATAAGCCCAGATGCATAGATTCGTGATAACTGTCAAGTGGGTCGTTGCTGTTTTTTTTGTTATAAGCATAGCAGTTGCCAAATTCGAACAGCCGCAAATTGGATGTCCGGTGATTGATATTGAGCAGAATGGATTCAAGGCCGCCAAACAGCAATGTTTGCCGCATGACGTTAAGTTCGCGGCTCAGGGCATTGATTATGAATACGGAGTTTTTTTCTACTGTGGTGTTTGTGTAGTAATCAGAACGGGAGAGGGAATTGCACATGATCTCATTAAATCCGCCGAAAGCCAGCAGGTCAGACACCGAATTGCGCAGTTTTTCGGGATCGGGATGCCTGCCCGGTACAGGGGCGAAAGATACCGAATGGCTTGGTTCAACAGTGTTATAACCATGGATCCGTAAAAGTTCTTCTACAATATCAGCTTCGGTTTTAACATCTACCCTGTAGAGTGGCACGCTGACGGTAAGTCCTTCGGATGATTCGTGCAAAACAGAGATATCGAGTGATGAAAGGATTTTTTTTATACGCAAGGGATCAATGTTAATGCCCATAAGAGATGACATGCGACTGAATGACAGTTCAATTTTAGCCGGATTGGATGGAGTCGAACAGATATCGGTTATTGTTGAAGAGATTTGTCCGCCGGCAATCTCTTTTATCAGCAGCGCAGCTCTTTTCAGCGCGTATACGGTTATTTCAGGGTCTGTCCCTCGTTCGAAACGGAAGGATGCATCGGTAGATAAACCATGCCGTTTAGATGTGCGGCGAATGTAAACGGAATTAAAGCAGGCGCTTTCGAGGAAGATATTTTTTGTTTGTGGAGTGATTCCCGACACTGCACCGCCAAATATGCCAGCTATACACAATCCGCCGTTCGCGTCGCAAATCATCAGGTCGGCGGCCGACAGCTTGCGTTCAATCCCATCGAGGGTAGTGAATGGAGTTCCATCGGGCAGTGTTTTTACAAATATGTTTTTTCCGTTTATTTTATCTGCGTCGAAGGCATGCAGGGGCTGACCGATTTCGTGTAGCACGAAGTTTGTGATGTCAACCACATTGTTGACCGGCGTTAAGCCAATAGACGAAAGCTTGTTAAGCAGCCACTGGGGTGATGGCGCGATGGATACTCCGGAGATGGTTAAACCGGAATACCGCGAGCATGCGGCCGTGTTCTCAATAATTACAGTAAACGGCTTGCTATTATTGTCAACGCTGAATGCATCAACCGGCGGCTTACGGAGTGTAATGTTTTGACTGATTGCCAGACGGGCGGCCAGGTCGCGTGCCACACCAAAATGTGATGCGCAGTCAATACGGTTGGGTGTAATGGCGATTTCAAATACTGTATCGGTGGCAATGTTGAGACAGGTTGCGGCCGGTGTTCCGGGAATGGTATCAGGTGGCAGTACCATGATGCCGCTGTGGTCGTTGCCCAGTCCGAGTTCGTCTTGGGCGCATATCATGCCTTCGCTGGTTTCACCGCGTATTTTTGTTTTTTGTATGGTGAAGGGTTTATTTTGGGAGCCCAATACAGTACCAATGGTAGCAACAAGTACTTTTTGCCCTTGTTGTACATTAGGGGCGCCACAAACAATAGTAAGCAGTTCGGGCTGACCAATGTTTACGGTAGTTATGCTGAGCTTGTCGGCATTCGGGTGTTTACTGCACGATATTACTTCACCTGCCACTACGCCTTTCAGTCCCCCGGGAACCGGGCTCCATGTTTCGTGCGATTCTACCTCAAGACCAAGAGATGTGAGTGTTTCGGCCAGTTGCTGTGGCTCCATGTTTACAGCGAGATAGTCGTTCAGCCAATTAACAGAAAGTTTCATGGATAAAATTTTTAGACCGGGCAAAAATAGCGAAAAAAGCTAAAATCAGGGTTATATGCAGTAAAATGGTTTAGATGATATCAAGGCATTTTGATTTACCAGGATTAAAATCACCGGTTGTCGTATGAGCGGAATTGTGCTAAAATGCAGTTGAATATAAATTTGTATTAGTACACCGGCAGGGAAAATGGAATAGTTCTGATTTAAATACTTTTTTGGCTAATTATGTGGCAGTATTTGTTCGCACAGATGATGCAGCCAAAGCGCAATTTCCAGTCCCAGTTGGTCGGTATTGGCTCCGGGTTTCCAGATAAGTGTATGGCAAACGCCAGGTACCATTAGGTTGAGTCCACGGTCCTCGGATGTGCGAAAATCGGTACGGACACCAATCACCGGTTTACCCAGAGCAAAGCCAAAGCCCAATTCAATGCAGGTTCCCGAGTCGGCATCAGCGCCATCGAGCACAGCAATAATAGCATCGCAACTCCTGACCCCGGCAATGCAGAAGTCGAAAGCTTTCTGAATAAAGTCCGGGTCACCGGCAATCTCTTCACCGTAATCCTGCGGGATAATGAAAGTTACATCATGTTTAAGATTTTTTTGAATGGCAGCAATCAGCTTTTTATTAAACTCTTTTTCGGCGAGTGAAAAAAGAGGTCCGGCAAAATAAATTTTCATTGGTAATTTTTTTGCAAGATAAAAAAAACCCTTCACAACAGGTTTATGAAGGGTTTATAAAATTTCGGCTGAAAAGGTCAGATTGCTTTGCTTCCCCGTTCTTCGGTACGTATGCGGATACATTCTTCGAGAGGGAGGATAAAAATTTTCCCATCGCCCAAAGCGCCGCCATCCACTGTTTTAGATGCTTTGAGGATAGCATTGACGGTGATGTCTACAAAAGCATCGTTACAGGCAATTTCGAGTTTTATTTTAGGAACAAGGTTAGGTATCACTTTTTTACCGCGATACACTTCTTCTTTCATCTGTTGCCCGTGACCGGATACGCGCGATACGGTTATGCGGGTAATTTCGGCGTCAATGAGTGCTTCACGCACCTGGTCGAGTTTATTTTCCCTGATAATGGCTATGATAAGTTTCATAATGGTTGTCTTTAAAGATTAAATGAATGATACATCATAATAATATTGATTAGTTAGGCGAAAGCATACCATATCCCCGCTCACCATGATACGAGGCATCGAGTCCCTGCATTTCATCATTTTCAGAGGATTTAAGTCCTACAATTTTGTCGGTGAGAAAAATCAAAATCAGCGTTACAGTGGCGGCATAAAGAATAGAAATACCCACAGCAATACTTTGAACGGCTAATTGGTGCCATAACGTCCATGTTGTTGCAATACCTTTATCAATTGCTGCTTGAGCTGCTGAGACCATCCAGCTTTTACGGATAAAGAAGGTCAAGCAAATAGCTCCGGTGATGCCGCCAGCACCATGTATTCCAAAGGCATCCAAACTGTCGTCGTACCCGAGTTTCCCTTTTAGTAAAATAACCGAATAGCATACAGCCGCAGCGATAAAACCAAGAGCCAGAGCCCCTGCGGGCTGCACTACGCCAGCTGCCGGTGTAACTGCAACCAATCCGGCAAGTATACCTGAGGCAAAGCCCAGAGCCGTTGCCTTTCCCTGATGAATATTTTCAATGACTATCCACGCTACCGCACCTGCAGCAGCAGCGGCCTGAGTAGCTGTGAGGGCTTGTGCTGTAAGAAGTCCGCTGGCAATACTGCTACCGGCATTAAAGCCAAACCATCCCACCCATAGTAATCCGGCCCCAATCATAGTCATGGTTAAATTGCTTGGCGACATGGCTGTTTTTGGATATCCTCTGCGGCTGCCAAGGTAAAGAGCAGCCACAAGCCCGCTGATACCCGAAGAAATATGAACGACCGTTCCGCCGGCAAAGTCTATTGCACCCATAGCACCCATGTTAAACAGAAATCCATCCGAAGCCCATACCCAGTGGCATAACGGAGAATAGATTAGCAGAACCCATAGAGTGATAAATACTACATAACCTTTAAATGTTACCCGTTCGGCAAAAGCGCCGGCAATGAGAGCAGGAGTTATGATGGCAAATTTGCCTTGAAACATTGAGAATACATATTCAGGAATACCGGCAGACATAATGGAAGCATCAATACCATTCAGGAACAGATAGTTACTGTTCCATCCAATCCATCCGCCGAGGACACTTGGCCCGAAACTCAATGAATAACCCACTATAACCCAAAGAACAGCTACAATTCCCATGGATACGAAACTATGCATCATGGTACCCAGTACGTTTTTGGTTCGAACCAGTCCGCCGTAAAACATCGCCAGTCCGGGAACCATCAGCAGCACCAGGGCCGTTGAAGTAAGCATCCAGGCCGTTGCGCCTGTATCAATTGCTACCGGTTCTGCTGCCATCGTGCCTCCGGCAATCCCTGCCAGAAACAGAATGGATAACCAAATTCTTTTTCTAATAATTTTCATAAAATTGCCATTTTTATTTATATATTGTAATAAAACTTGTTATAAATGTTTTAATATTTAAATATATTGCAAATATATATTAAAAAATGTAAATATGAATAGTAAAAATGCAAAATAATTCTTCTATGCCCTTAAATATTTGATTTTTAATAAAATATTTTAATAAAAAATTATATACACACTATAAAAAAAGTTATATTAAGTAATAAAAAGTAATATTTTTTTTGTTTTAACCCATATTTTTTATCATGTGACCTGCAAATTAGATTAATCCCCAAAACAGAATTTAAAAATGCGAATAATTTTAAAAAGCACAAAGGTTTGTTCCAACAGAGAATTAGCATTGAAAAGAATGGAATAATTATAGATACCTTTGATAAATATCATCGAGGAAACGGGGATGATCAGAATGAAAAAATTATACAACGAAAAAATGAACGGTCAGAAACTCATCGTTTTTTTTATTTTTTATTGCTCGCTAAGCTATAGTGAGCCGTTTGTTCACCGTAATAATTATAATCAATTGCTGGAAATAAAAGATAAAATAATTACAGGAGCAGGTCAGGATGACGATGCGTTTTCAAATTACTGGTATCTGGCAATGGATAGCGGCCATCAGCCGGTGATCTATATGTATTATATCGGATTAAAAAATTTGGACAGCACATGGAGTGACGGGTTAAAGGAAAAGTTAGATCATTATCCGGGCTTTGTGATTCCGCAGATCGGACTTTCGATGACACAGGACGGGACACCCTCAGAGCATTATGAGCAGGATGTTGTTGCCGGACTATATGATCAGGAAATTAGTAATCTGGTAAAGGGATTCAGACGGTTGGCCAGGCCGGCGTTTATTCGCATTGGTTATGAGTTTAACGGATACTGGAATGGTTATGAGTCGGGTACCTACCGGCAGGCATATTGGATCATCACTGATTCGTTGCGCGCAAACAATCTTGAAGTTGCTACCGTTTGGGCATATGCGCTGGATGGCACCAATACTTTTTATTCCTATTATCCGGGACATAATTATGTCGACTGGTTTGGCATTGATATTTTTAAGAAAGAAGGGATGACAGAAACCGATACAGAAGATTTTATGAATTTTGCTCATGTGGCAGGCAAACCGGTGATGATAGGTGAAACAACATCAAAGTGGTATAGTACATCGAGCGGACAGGCCTCATATGATGTCTGGTTTGCGCAATATTTTTCGTTTATTCATAGTCATCCGGGCATTAAGGCATTATGTTATATTAACTGGAACTGGAATGCTAACCCCGATTCGCCCTGGTATGGATGGGGCGACTGCCGGATCGAAATCAATGAATATGTCAGGCAGCATTATAATGGCGAGATGGATTCGGCACTCTATTTTCATGTCTCATCGGAACAAATGTTTCGCGAGCAGTTGAGTTGTTACAACGATACGATAGCTCCGGTTGCCGGTCATTTCAGCATAACCGAGGATGCCGGTCATTATCGTCTTACATGGGGAAAAGCCACTGATAGTGGGTCGGGGCTGGCCGGATACAGGATTTCCAATGGTTACCGCACTTATTATACTACTGATACATTCCTGACGGATGATACTTATTTTGCAGGTGATACGTTGCAATATACCGGATATGTGATTGACAGGGCCGGGAATATCAGCATGATGGATACCCTGCGGTATATTTTGCCAATGGTTGTGAATAAGTTGCGGAACAGTGAGTTTATGCATGATGGTGCAAACTGGTATTTATACCGGTCGTGTGGACTCACGGCATCGGGTAACATTGATACCACATCACAACTGTCGGGCAGTCAGTCATATCAGATAAATGTTGGCACAGCCGGCACACCATGGTGTGTTCAACTGCTACAACCAGTACAGGTGAAAACGGGTTATCATTATTATCTGTCGCTACAGGCCAAGGCCGATGATACAGTGGATGTTTATCTGGTATTTGAGATTAATCATTCACCGTACTCCAAGATGATTTATCAACAGGTTACTTTAATGTCTCAGCCGCAGACCTTTGTTTTTGATGCAGGTGTGGCCGGGTGGACAGATGAAATGAAGGTTGACTTTCAATTAGCCTCAGTAGCAGGCAGGGAATATCATTTTGACAGTATTTTTCTGATGGAGTATCATCCATTATTTGCTTTACCGGAAAACACAGCCGCTCAAAATGCAGATGGCTATAAAGGTGTGAGGGTGTTTCCCAATCCGGCTTCAGGTCTGTTAAATGTTGAATTTAGCACTGAAACATCGTCTGTTGTATCTTTTTCTTTATTTAGTATTAGTGGCAGTATGGTTTATCAATGGGAGGGCGGGAGTTTTAATAGTGGGAAACACATTGTCCAAATATCAATACCGGGAGTCAGTCAGGGATTATACTTCCTGAATATCAGTTATGATAAGGTTTGTCGTGCTGTTATGCCGGTGGCGGTTATACGATAAAAGACAAGCATTATCAACGTTTTCAATAATGATTCAGTTATGGCGATTATGGCAATGTTGTCGAATTATATTGTTTATTCTGTATTTTGCAATGGAAATTCCCTATATACTATAAAACCCACATTTCTATATCATTAATGCAGCAACCCTTTGTTCCGCTAAAGCTACGCGAAAGCGATGCCGTCTTAGAAAATCTTATTGTTAGTAATCAGCTAACGATTAGATTTTCAAGAGATTTTTTCAGTTAAAATTTATCAACTGAGAAATCAGGGTTCAATGTTGTGAAATTTGGGATAAACAGACAATGGAAAAAAGCCCGGGGTTAAATGATATCTGATCCTTGTTTAGTTTTTATCGAGCAACTTTGTCCAGTTTCGCGCTTCGCGTTTTTTCCATGCTTTCGAATGATAAAGGAAACTGGTAATAAGCGGCAGAACGGTTGTGGCTTCGGCAAAAACCATTTGTTCGTAGAGGGTATCTACTTTGCCCCATGAGCTGGCTTCCTGCAGTGTAGATGAGGAGCAGGCGCCATCACGCACATCAGCCACAGTGATTTGGACGGCGTATTTATGCATGGGCACTGCTTTGCCAAGAATTTCAGCACAGACAACGGTGTCCTGGGCAAAGTTTTTAGGCACACCGCCGCCAATCATAAAGAGCCCTGAGGTTCCTGCTGCCATTTTAATCATAGTTAGTTCGAGGAAATCTTTTACCGAGTCAATTGAAACATGTTTGTCGGGATTTTCCCATTGGTGCTTCACAAGCCCAAATCCTGCGCTGCTGTCAGAGAAGGCAGGACAGAATATCGGAACGTTTTTTTCGTACGCAACCTGAATGAGAGAATCTTTTTTTACAGAATTTTTTACCAGATACGCTCCAAGCTGTTTAATAAATTCACGTGACGAATAGGGGCGGGGTTTAAGTTTATCGGCAATTTTTTTAATAGTATTGTCGCATTCCTGCAATTCGTCTTCATCAATAAATGTATCGTAGATACGGTCAATGTAAAATTCGCGCAACCGTTTGTCCGATATATCACGGCGACCGATAAAATGTTTAAACCCGATGGCTTCAAAAAAGTCCATATCAATAATGGATGCCCCGGTTGCAACAACCACGTCAATCATGTTATGCTTAACCATGTCAACGTACACCTGCATACAGCCACCCGCGCTGGTACTGCCGGCAAGGGTGAGTATATTGGTGCATTCTTTGTCTTTAATCATTTTCAGAAGGATATCGGCAGCATTTGCTGTTTCACGTGATGAGAACGACATTTTTCGCATAGCATTGATAATGGGTGTTGAATCGAACGATTTGATGTCAATATGTTCGATTTCTTTGCTGAGCAGTTCTCTTTTTTTCATTGCAGTGATGGTTTTTTAATGTTTATCATTTGCAGGTGCAAACTTAAGAGAATAAAGAAAAAATCAGAAAGCATGGACTAAAAGATATTAACAAAAGATTTAATATTTCAAACATGATGATATAGAAAAAAAAACTCCTTCCGGGGAAGAAGGAGTTTGGTATTTTGTGGTTGTTAAGTTATCAGGCCAGGATGGGATACAGATAACTAGTGAAGCACAGCGCCACGATGGCTGAACCGTACTCTTTCCGGGGCGTTAACGATGAGGTGTGCATTTCGATGTTTTGAAGCGCATAGCGTTCTTCGAACCCGTTAATGTAAAGCTCATTCAAACTCGCCTCGAGTTTATTTTCGAGCTGTTTGAGGGTGTAATTGCCATTGTGTTCACAAACCAGGCCTCCGTAGCGATGGCCTGTTTCACGGTCAATCAGCCAGCCATTGATAATGCCGGCAGATACAAGTTCGCCTTTATGGCCGTTAGCAACCGCCATAATGGTTTCCATAACTGCTCCGTGGATGATCTCTTTTGGTTTGTGGATTTTTTTGGCGATACCGGGAAGGATAGACGAGTAGGTAATGATGTTTGCCATTTCTATCCCGGCGGACTTCAATGCAAGGTGATAGGACCCTGCATGCACTGTGATTTCACTTTCTCCTGTTCCCTTGGTGACAAAATATTCTTTCGGAATTCTGTTACCAATGATTAAGCCGCCCTGGAGAGGGGCATTGCTGCGTAATCTGTTAGTTGTCTTAACTAACGCATTACTGAGAACTAGGTCTTTCATTTTAGCTAGGTAAATTTTTTAGTTTTAAACATAAATTATGGTTTATTAATTTGAACACAAAGATAAAACATAAAAAAATAAATTTAACATTCTGTAAGCAAAAATTTCATATTTCGGGGCATTTTTTTTAATCTGGGATGGGCGCTCCGTTACTGGCGCGAATAATTTTACCTGAAACACTTATGAACAGGGTGTTTTAGAGATTTGTCAATAGTTGCTGTTTTTTTTGCTTTACCGGGAGCGCTGCCTGAATCAGTGTTGGGCGGGTTGTTTCAGAAGTCGCCGCTGTTCATATCCGGACGTGTTGTGCCGTTTTCACCTTTTTGTTCCTTGTAATTGTTGATGCGGTAAGTGAGCGACAAGCTGAAGATTGGCGCTTCGTGCGTCAGAATAAAGTGGCTGTAGAGGTTTGTTGTCCGGGAGGCAATATCAATTTTCATAGATTGGAAAATATCGTTAACATTGAATGTTGCCGAGAATTTTCCTTTCCGGAAATCATGGCGAACACCAATTCCGGTCATCAGAAATTCGCCCCGCTCTCCCTGCGCTGTAATTGTCGGGGCCGAGTAGAAGCCTGTAAGCTGTATCCGGGTGTTCCATTTTAAGCGGAAATTATTGGCAAACCGCATATTCCAGGTATTCGTGGTCTGGTTCACATCACCATCAGTATCCAGAGTGCCTTTGATCCGGTAGTTGTACATAGTGCCGGTTGCAAATACATTCCACCAGTGCGAAAAGATGATATTGGCTGTAAGTTCAATGCCCGTTGAGTAGTCGCTTGAGATATTGTCATATGTGTAGTATGTCGTTGAGTCGTTCAGTAAGCGGGAAATTCGTTCGAGTTTATTCAATGTCTGGCGGTAATAACCTTCTAATGAAACGAATGATATACCGAGCCGCTTCTGGTAACCGAGTTCGTACGAGTTGATGTATTCGGATTCGAGCGCCGGATTGCCTACACGGAATGTCTGACGGTCCATATACGACCGGAAGGGGTTCAGTTCATGGCCTCCGGGACGGTTGATACGCCGGCTATAGCTGGCCATCAATTGCTGTTCGGCCGGAAGCTGTCGTGAGATGTGCAGGGCAGGGAAATAATCAAAAGTATAGGTGCGGAAAGTTTGTTCTGATGTGCGCTGGTTAATCAGCATGTCGGTTAACTCGCCCCGTAGACCGGCCTGAAATCCTATTCCGGCCAGTTTATTGGAGTACACCGAGTATACAGCATGGATGTCGCGACGGAAGTCGAGCATGTTGGTTTGCAGCGGATCGTTGACCCAGTTGCCGGTGATAAGGTCGTTTTTTTCGAACCGGTAATTTCCGTTGTCTCTTTCAAAATCACTTTGTGCGCCGGCCTCAAATTTGCTGTCTTCCGAAAATATCCTTATGTAGTCGGTTTTTATCCGCCAGTTATAGTTGTCGGAATTACTGAATGAGCGCTGCTGATAATCGCTGAATGCAATTTTATTCCAGTAAGCATCTGCAATATATTCGGTATTGACTGCGTTTTCAGTCTCAGGTCTGGCCGAATAGAATACCATAGCTTCGATTTTATTCTGTTCGCCTGAAAATGTATGATCGATCGACAGAGTACTGCTAAACTCCGGCCCCTGGTCACGCCTGGTTCCCTCGCGTATATAATATTTTTCATCACCCATGGACGCGTGTTCATAAAAATTGAGAGCAGAGATACGTCCGCCGTTTGATTCGCCTGCCTCGCCCGATAATGACAAGGAGGTTTTGGGTGTCAGAAACCAATCCATCCCGGCTTTGAAATTATAATTATCCTGTTCCATATTTCCTTTGCCCAATGAGTGCAGATAGGTGGTATCGGCAGAATAGATTTCACGGGTGATATCGCGGAAAACATAATGATTAATAGAGTTCATACTTGCGCCTGTGAAGAAATTGGATTTGGTCGTGCGATAGTTAACAAGCACGCTACTATTGTAGCCCATATCGCTACTGGCTGATCCACTGATCATTCCGCTTATGCCGCTGGTTTTATTTTTTTTCAGAACTACATTAATAATACCTGCCAGGCCGTCGGGGTCATATTTAGCCGATGGATTAGTGATAATCTCGATGGTTTCGATGGTGTTGGCCGGGATCTGGCGGAGCGCCTCGGCTCCTTTGAGCATTGTTGGCTTTCCATCAACCAGAACTTTAAAGTTTGTGCTTCCGCGCAGCGTAACATTGCCCTCGATATCGGTTTCGACCGATGGGGTATTTTCAAGCACATTCACTGCCGTGCCGCCTGCGGAGGATATGTCCTGACTGACATTAATAACTTTTTTATCGAGTTTGAATTCAATTCTGGGCCGCTGAGCAGTAATTTCCACTTCGCCGGTGAGCGTTGCTGCAGAAACCAAACGTATAACACCAATATCTTTGATTTTTTGTTTTGGAGTAAGCATAAAAGCCGGGGTGCGTTGATGTGCAAAACCAATAAAGCTGGTTTCAATAAAGAAATTACCACACGGAAGGCCTTCAAGCCGAAATAGCCCCAGCGAGTCGGTGATGGTGCCGGTTATCAGGGAGGTGTCTTTTTTACGGAATAAACTAATGGTTGCATATTCTATGTGCTGTCCTGTTAATGAGTCCTGAACTTTACCCGTAACAATACCTTCTTTGGGCAGATCAGCCATAGCCATCCCGGGTTGACGCTGCGCCGTGGCGATGGTAATACCAATGCTAAAAAACAAAAAGATAAACAAATTCTGCATAACCGGTATTAGACATCGAAGAATTAAAAAAGTTTAAACGAGGCAAAAAAATATTTATTTCTTTAATTTATAGATAATTTGAGAATTTTTACTGATTCTGGTAATAATCTGATGATATATAAGGAATTGGTTACCGGGTACCTTCAACGGGAAAAACTGGTTGAACTGTTTGCAGTTTTCCAACTGCAATATTCCGGGTAAAACCTGTTCACCGGCTTTTTTCGGAATGCTGTCAGGATTAAAATATTTCAAATCAATCTCAACTCATCGGACGGCGTAAGGAGCGTTAAGAAAGATTACGAAAAGCAACAGGATGGTAATGCGCATAATTGAAGTAATTATTAGAGTTATAAAGATAAATCATTATTTTTGTTATTCTTATGTTTTTTCGTTTCATTCATACTGAAAAATTATACATCCGCAAATGCCTTTCAGACATAGAACAGGAGATGCATTGGGGGCCAAGTACCGAATGGACAAATTTTCATTTTCAGAAACTCAGTCAGTTGATTACCGAAAAAACAGGAGATACATTGAGTGTATCATCTGTAAGGCGACTGTTTACAAGCGGGATAGATTTTATACCTCAGCCTGAAACCAGAGCCACACTAGCCCGTTTTATGGGTTGTGTCACCTGGTTGGGATATAAAGAGAAACAACGTGAAACGATTTATAAATATTGGTTACGGAATGTTATTAAGCAGTATGTTCATTTGCGGATTGGGTTAGTATTGTTTATTGTTGGAGGATTATTTGCAGCATATTTTGCAGGTAATTATTTTTTACGACCGGTAAAAGTTGTAGCCACACTATTTCCGAGCCAGGGAAACCCACCCTTAACGGTTATTACGCAATATAGTGTTTCTAATAAGGGAAATAATGATATTTTTATTGATTTTGGCGAGTTTTTTCATAATCCCCACCGGTTAATGCTGCCTGATCGTGGCCATGTGCTTACGCATACTTATATGCAATCGTATTATTATCCTGTGAAGATAATGATGGAAAAAAAAATCTTATGGCAGGATAAAGTACATGTTTTATCGGATGGATGGGAATATGGGGTTTTTACTCGCACCCCCCCCAAATATTATAGTATTCACAGGGATTCTGGTCATCAGACATGCCTGTATCTTGCTCCCCGTTTATTGGCGTTTTATGGTATTGATACCACACGGAGTTATTATACGGAGTTTAAAAACATCCGCAGATTTGGTGTTTTGTGTGACGACCTAACATTAAGTTTCAGGATGAAAATCAGCCGGACAACTTTTAGCCGCGGTTGTCATGATGCCACCGTGCTTTTACTTGGCAAGTACAATAATTTAAAGGCAACCTTTACTACGCCGGGATGCTCCGGCCTGTCAAGCATTAGCTTCAGCGATTTTAAACGATCAGGAAGATTCAATGAATTGAATGGTTTTAGTCAAAATTTTTTTCAATTTGTTCAGATTATGATTAAAACGAGCCGCATGAAGACAAAAATCAGCATTAATGGAAATGAAATTTATAATTTTTCTTATAATAAAACTGCTGGAGAATTATATGGTATTCATTTTTATTGTTTGGGACCCGTTACCTTGGATCATATCATGCTTGCTGATAGTAATAGGACTGTTGTGTTGAATGATTTTGTCAATGATGTTGATTCAACCGTGATTTTGCAATAGAAATTCCTTGTAAACTATAAAACCAACATTTTTATTGCATTAACGCGGTAATCCTTTGCTCCGCTATCCGCATTTTGCCGTAGCTTTAGCGGAGGCATAAGCTACGCGAAAGCGATGCCGCCTTAAAAACCTTATTGTTAGCAATTAGCTAACGATTAGATTTTCAAGAGTGTTTTTCAATTGATTTTTTATAACTGAAAAATTCGGGTTCAAATTAACTCAACTTATTCAATGGAAACCATTAGAAATGGTAAATTATTGGATTATTTGGGTTAATTCCGAATTTAGGTTGTTGATAGACAAGCCAAATGGTATGTGTTTTCTTAATCGCTATGCAATAGAAACCCTTCTATTGCATAAAATGGGTTTATTTTTATTGATACGTTTATGGCTCTGTTTTAATGCATATTTTGTATATAACCAGAATTTGTATAAACAAAAAGCTTCGATTCTATTGTAATTAAATGAATAATGGTTATTTTTGTTTAAATCAAACAGTTTTTATTGCTATGAGCGGACAGATGGAGCATGAGGTAAGGCATTTAGACCAATGCATCCGGGAGATTGAAAATAAGGTACAATGGGGCAGAAAAGAGGAGTGGACGAATTATCACTTTACCCGGTTAAGTGATGATATATTCCAATCTACAAGTGTTCGTCTAAGTGTATCATCTATCCGTCGTTTGTTAGGACAGGATAAATCGTATAAGGAAAAATTCAATCCTCAGATAGAGACAAAAAATGCATTAGCAAAATATCTTGGATTCGAAAGCTGGTCGGCTTTTAAAGAGAAATTTAATAAGACAAATCCATCCAAAACAAAAATCAGCCGTAGAATTATTATTCTGTCAGGAGGGACGCTCGTTATTATTGCTTTTATCATCTGGATGGGAACAATTTTTTACAATCGTATCTTTCCCGAAGAATATTATTTCAGTGGTCGTAATTTAAGCGGCTATCATCCTCATACGGCAGCATTTCATTATGATATCAGTGGCTTGCATGGTGATGAAATATATATAGATTTCGGGGAGTTGTACAATCCTACCGGAAAACTCGAATTGTTGCCCAAAACGGAGAATATTGTTACGCATACCTATTTTAATTCGTATTATTATAACGTACTGCTCATTTATAAAAATAAACCAATTGCGCATGAGAAAGTATTGGTTTTGTCGGATGGATGGGATGGCGGTGTAATTCAAAATAATGAGTATTATTTAATAGATAAGGCATTACTGATTAATGATAGTTCTATGAATATATCGGCTAGCGAAGCTGCTATTGCAGGGGTTGATACTACTCGCGATTTCGAAATAGAATATAAAAATGTTGCTGATTTTGATATTACGGACAGTAAATTTTCTGTTAGCTTTGATGTTTTGCTCAGGCGTCGGTTTAACCAGAATAACTGTAGTTTTCTAGAGATGTTACTGCTGGCTACTGAAAGTGATGCGGGTTTTAAACTGGCTAATACGGGCTGTTCCAGCATGACATCATTTTTTGCCGGTGATTCGGTGCGCAACGGCCGTTATGATGAATTACAGTCGCTCGCTTATAATCTGATGAAGTGGAATACTATTCGTTTTGATGTAAGTGATAATACAGCAAAACTGTATGTCAACGAAACGCTGATTTATAAACTCGGATACACGCAGTCATTGGGCAGTATCAAATGTATTCATTTAAAATTTAGCGGATATGGGATAGTAGATAATGTTGAATTTAGAAATAACCAGAATACAGTTGTATATAATGAAACATTCGATAATAAATAAATTGTTTGGTGCATTAACTATAAAACAGAATATATGAAACAACGCATTTTAATTTTTTCAGTAGTGTTGTCGTTTATGGCAGCCGTATCATTTGCCGGCACACAAGAACCGGAAAAGAAAAAAGAAGATAAAAAGGCAAAAACCGAAAAGCAGGACACTACCAAGCAGGCCAAAAAAGGCGGCGCCTGCAATCATGGTGGAGCAAAGGAAGGCGGCGCTAAACAGAAATAAGTACTGTACCGGTATTTTGTGTTAGACATTGTTGCCGGAATAGTCCGATGGTGTATTTGTATTGGTAATTATTGCCATGATAAAACGCAGGGTATGATGAATAGGTGTATAGTAGCTTTGTTTTACGTATTTAGCGTTGTTTATGGCAATGAATCAGAGTCAGTGATTAAATCTGTAACTGTGTACCGGCAATACGCGCTTGTAACACACGAAGCGCTGTGTACAGTATCGGCAGGTACAACCGGGCAGGTGATCGGTGGTATTACCGAAGCTGTTTTGCCAACTAGTTTGCAGGTTACCGTGAATGGACAGGCCACTTTACTTTCGGCTGTTTACCGGCATAATTATTTGGATGAACAGGAGCGGAAACAGGATATTGCCCTGTTGCAGGATTCGCTCAAACAGATCGAATATAATTTGCGTAGTATAACCGATAAATTGGCTGTATTTAAAGCTGAGGAGCAGGTTCTGTCGGTTAATACCAAGCTTGGATCGAATGAACAACAAATGACTGTTGCCGAACTGAAATTATTAACCGACTATTTCAGGTCACGCATGTTGGAAATAAAAGGAGCGGCGCTTGAACAATCAAAAAAGTCGGATGCCCTTCAACGGATCAAACAACGAATAGAAAACCAGTTAAGTATACTGAATGGCATAAGCACGCGGCCAACCGGTGAAGTAGTGGTGACGTTGGCTGCAGCCGGAACAGCAAAGGTAAAAATTGTTTTTTCATATCTTACATCTCAGGCCGGCTGGGACCCGGTTTATGATATCCGGTCGTCGGGAAGCGATAAACCGATTCAACTGACATATAAGGCAGATGTACATCAGAATACGGGGTATGACTGGAAAAATGTAAAGCTTACGGTTTCAACCGGTAATCCGGCTGTTGATAATAAAAGGCCATTGCTTTATCCATTATTTGTAGATTTTCATCAACCCATGCCGGTATTGAATAAATCACGAGCCGCTGTGTTGGAAGAGTCGGCCGCTAAGCCACAGATGATGGAAAACGTTAGTGATGACGAACAGCGGAGCGATCCGCCTGAATATATTGTTACAGAACAACAGGGACAGATAGCCAACGAATATATGATTGAATTACTGCAAACCATACCTTCGGATGGCGCTAATTATAAGGTAGTAATTAAAGAATATAGTTTGCCGGTTGCTTACCGTTATCATACAGTACCGCGGTTAAACGACGGAGCTTTTTTGCTGGCGAGTGTTACCAATTATGGGCAGTATAATTTGTTGCCGGGTAATGCCAATATTTTTTCTGACGGGATGTTTATCGGCCAGTCATTCATTAACCCCCAAACCAGCAGTGATACACTGTTGTTGTCTCTGGGCCGCGATGATAAGGTTGTGGTGCGTTTGCAGCAACTGAACGATTTTACAGAAACAAAGATGATTGGCATGAACACAAAAGAAATTAAGGGTTTTGAGATTACGGTACGTAATAACAGGAATATTGCTGTTGAAATTGAAATACTAGACCAGATACCGGTATCGCGTAATAACGATATTGAAGTTGAACTTTCGGAATCAGGTTCTGCTTTAGTAGATACTGACAGCGGCCGGATGCTTTGGCGATATATCATAGCTCCTTCACAGTCGCAGAAAACACGGTTTGTATATTCAGTAAAATATCCTAAGGGTAAAACGATACATTTTTTTCACTGACCAGTATGAATGCACATCAGATAGATTATACAGTATACGGCGATGATATGCAGGCCGTTGAGATTACGCTTGATAACGGAGAAACGGTTATTGCCGAGGCAGGCGCCATGAACTGGATGGAAGAAGGCATTAGCTATGAGGCGCGCATGGGCGATGGCAGCAGACCTGATGAGAGCTTATTGAATAAATTGTTTAATGCAGGAAAGCGCCTGATTAGCGGAGAATCGTTATTTCTTACTCATTTTACAAATCAGGCAGCAAGCCGTAAACGCGTGACATTTGCCTCGCCTTATCCGGGGAAAATAATTCCTGTTGATCTGATAAAAAATGGAGGCGAGTTGTTATGTCAAAAGGATGCATTTCTTTGTGCCGCGCTTGGCGTGCAACTTGATATTGCATTTACTAAACGGTTTGGCGCCGGCCTTTTCGGAGGCGAGGGTTTTATACTTGAGCGTCTATCGGGCAACGGATTGGTGTTTTTGCATGCATGCGGAACTGTTATTGAGCGCAAACTGCAAAATGAAACATTATTTATTGACACCGGATGTATTGTTGCCTTCTCTCCCGGCCTTGATTATGATATTCAGGTTGCGGGCAATCTGAGGTCGGTTCTGTTTGGCGGCGAAGGGATATTTTTGGCTACTCTTCGGGGAACAGGTACTGTATTGTTGCAAACATTGCCATTTTCACGGCTTGCCGACAGGATTATTCGTCAAGCACCATCACTTATGGGCAAGGGTAAAGAGGAGGGCTCTATACTCGGCGGAATAGGCCGTTTTATTGATGGCCGTTAGAGCCGGTTGTTGTCTCAGGTGATTTAATCATCTATGATTTTTACCAAAGGATTTTTAAAAAAATTTCATTCAGCGGCTTCGGTGACTCTGCTGTTAAGTGGCGACGATTATTTTAATACTATCGTGCAACTCATTGATGCGGCCAAAAAGGAGATACATCTTCAGGTATATATATTCGATGAAGATAAAACAGGAAATGAGGTAGTACAAGCACTTATTAAGGCAGCAAGCCGCGGTGTAACGGTTTATTTATTGTTTGATGCCTATGGATGTAATCATCTCAGTGAAGCATTTATTCAACAACTTCGCAGGCCGGGGATTACACTGCGTTTTTATTCTCCGGTGAATCTGTGGACGCTGAAGTTCGGCCGGCGACTTCACCATAAAGTGCTGGTTATTGACCGTTCAATTGTAGTGATTAGCGGCATAAATATTGCAGACCGCTACAGGGGAAATCACAATGAGAAGCCATGGCTTGATTTTGGAGTAGTGATTAAAGCCGCGGTTGCCGAACAGGTCGCAGGTATTTGTTTTAATCTGTTACAGCGCAAATGGAAGCGAACCAATAAACATTACCGGCGGAAGAAAAAGTCCGTTTTGCCTATGGATGGCCTTTTGGTTCGCATTCGGCAGCACGACTGGATAAGAGCTAAGCGAAGCATATCGTCGGGTTATCTTTATGCCATTCGTCATGCGCGGGCGAGTATAACCATTGTTGCCAGTTATTTTTTACCCGGAAAAACGATAATGCGTGCATTACGCAAAGCCGCACAGCGCAATGTAAAGATCCGGATTTTGTTCTCTGAAAAAACAGACGCTGTATTAATGAAGAGGGCTACCAATTATCTTTATTACTGGCTGTTTAAATACAACATAAAAATTTATGAATATCAGCCGGCCATGGTACATGGTAAAATAGCGATTGTGGATAAACAATGGGCTACCATTGGTTCATATAATCTGAATCACCTGAGTGAGTACGGAAGTGTTGAGATGAATGCCGATGTGGTTTCATCTGAATGGGTATCACGAATGAACGATCAGATAGAAAAGATTATAATTCAGGATAGCAGGCCGGTAGATGCAAGCCGTTTTTTTACCGGTAAAGGGTTTTCGGGGCGAATCGGAGACCGCTTGTCCTTTTATCTTATGCGTGTTGTGTTTTGGCTAATCCGAAACTTGACCGAACACGAACAACGTATCAGTTAACATGACTGGTTGGTGCGTTGCGCCGGTGCATCTCTAAATTTGAATGACTCAGATCTTCAGGCACCAACGGTACTTTTTCAATGAGTATATTGCTGTTGTCGAGTCCGAATGTTTTGATTTCTGATGTTCCTAACAAGCGCAGAATCTGGTATAGCTTCACGATAAAGTTATCGTGTACCGAAAAATCAAAGTCGTAATTCGGTATTCGGTCAATGATTACGAACTGAAACTCACCGGCGATGTTATGTTTTTTTAATGATTCATATTTACTGGTCAGTTCAATTTCTTTGTTTTCAAGCATCTCATGAACAACCTGCCGGAAATAAAGATTAATTTTTGGTTCTACTTTAAAACCCAGATAGAAGTCAACCTTGATAATGGTGTCGGGCACAAACTGTGTAATTTCGTATTCGAGAGTATAGGGTTCATCGCCAATATCAATATGCAGGAACCAGTATCTGTCGGCACGTTTGGGATGTTTATTCAGGATCGAATACATGATACTCGATTCGATATCAGATTTATTATTGGCCCGTGATATATACACAAGGTTGGATGCAAATTTGGGAACCGATTCATCATGACACAGGTCTTTTAGTACCTGAATATAATTATTGAGCCGTACAAAGATGAGAAACATATTTCGCATTTTTCGTGCATTAAACCAGGTATACATAACAATGCTGTAAATAGCAGCAATAAATACCGTGAACCAACCGCCATTATAAAATTTGTTCAGGTTGGCAATAAGAAATGAACCCTCGATGGTAAGGAAGAGGAGAAGCATCAAACCAATGAGTATGGGATTTGTATGCCGGGTGCGCAGATAAAATGCCAGCATCAGAGTAGTCATCAGCATGGTAATGGTAATAGACAGGCCGTATGCTGCTTCCATATTTGCCGATTCTTTGAAGAAGAGGATGACAAACGAACAGGCAATGCACAAAAACCAGTTGATTGAAGGGACATAGACCTGACCTTTAATTAGTGTGGGATAATTTTTTTTTACCCGGGGCCAGAAGTTAAGCGAAATGGCCTCACTGATTAGAGTAAAGGTTCCTGTAATGAGGGCCTGACTGGCAATAATGGCTGCAATGGTAGCAATAATAACACTCGGAATAATGAAGAAGGAGGGTACAATAGCATAAAATGGATTGATGGAACTATTAACCAAATCCTGATTTTTCAATATCCATGCTCCTTGCCCCATGTAATTAAGGATGAGTGTGACTTTTACAAAAATCCATGAAATCCGGATATTTTTAGCACCACAGTGTCCGATATCAGAGTATAAGGCCTCAGCTCCTGTGGTGCAAAGGAATACAGCACCTAAAAGAATAAAACTGCCGGGATAGCTGAAGAACCGGAAAACATAATAGGGATTCAGGGCATTGAGGATGCCCGGATATTGTAAAACCTGAACAATTCCAAGTGTGCCGAGCATCAGAAACCAGATAATCATCATCGGCCCAAAAGAGTTACCCAGAAATTTTGTGCCGAATTGTTGGAGAATAAACAGAAGGAAAATAATTATTAAAGCAATAGGAATTACCGGCAGGTCGGGATAATTGATGTTTAAGCCCTCAACGGCCGAGGTGATTGTGATGGCAGGAGTAATAATACCATCTGCCAGCAAGGTGCTGCCTCCAATGACAGCCAGCAGATAAACCCATTTATATCGTCTGCGGATAAGGGCAAAAAGCGCAAAAATTCCACCTTCACCCTTATTATCGGCATTAAGGGTTATGCTTATGTATTTGATGGTTGTCTGGAATGTCAGTGTCCAGAAAATACAGGACAGGGCGCCGAAAATAAAATCGGGTTCGATTACATCGCGGCCTGCAATAATAGCGCGGATAACATACAGAGGAGAGGTACCAATGTCGCCAAATACAATACCAAGACTGATGAGTATGCCGCCCAAGCTTAGCCCGATGGTATGCCGGCTGTTGTTCGATGACAATAATCGTTGCAAGCGCCTGAATAAAAAAGCGTGTAAAGATATATAGAATTCCTTAGAATAAAAATATTGTTAAGTAAACGGCCTTTGAGTGAGAGAAGAAAAGTGTATGAATTTGATTATTTTTAAGCCAAAAATCAATTATGCTGAAGCTATTCGCCTTATTGTTATTTATGGGTTCGATTGTATCACCGTCTTTTGCTTCATTGCCGCGAATGGTCGTGTTACTTGTAATTGATAATATGTCGGAGCAGCAATTGCAGCAGTACTGGCCGTATTTTGGCGATAAGGGATTCAAACGATTGGCCGCTGAAGGACGATATTGCCGGAATGTATCGGTTCCCTACCTGTCGAGTCAACCCTCCCAGGGCTATGCTACGCTGTCCACCGGCGCCTTTCCTTCTCAGCATGGGATTATTGCCGATAAGTTTTTTAATTCACTGAAGAATACTGTTATCGAATGTGTTGATGATGATCAATATCGTAAACTTAATCCGTTACCCGTTGATGGTACTCGCGGGTATTCGGGTTCAAAACTTTTATGTACAACCTTGGCCGATCATTTACAGATTAATACTCAGAATGCTTCTGTTGTGATTGGTATTTCGCCGGAGCCGCAGGGCGCTATTCTCACAACCGGTCATAATGCCGATGGCTGTTATTGGATGAACGAAGATAATGGATGGTGGATTACTTCCAGTAATTATGCCGATTCATTACCTGCATGGGTTCAGGAATTCAACAGAAAGCGGTTATTCGATATTTATCTGAATCGTGAATGGAATACTTTTTTCCCTTTAGACAGTTATAAACAGTGTCTTACCGACAATAATAAATATGAGCAGGGTATTGGCCAGCAGATTACGTTTCCATACAATCTCGCGGGATTAAAAAGTAAATATGGATATAAGCTGCTGAAAACAATACCTTGGGGAAACAGCTATACTAAAGATTTTGCTATTGCAACCATTATTAATGAAAAGATGGGGAAAGACAGCATTCCCGATTATCTTTCGGTTGCATTTACAATATCGCGCGCCATTGATAAAAGTTTTGGTTTGCGGTCGGTAGAGATGCAGGATATGTATCTGCGTCTTGATCAGGATCTCGGCCATTTTCTCGATTTTTTAGATGATCATTGCGGAAAGAAAAATTTTATTCTTGTCCTCACCTCATCGGGGGGTACTGCTGATGAGCCGGCATTTCTGGCCGATTTTAAGATACCTGCCGGATATTTTAAACCGACTCAAACAATTTATCTGTTAAAAAGCTACCTCAACATTTTGTATGGAAATAAAGAATGGCTACCGTTTTATTATAATAAAAATATTTATTTTAATCGTCAACTGATTGATGAGTCGAAATTATCATTATCGGCATTTCAGGAAAAGGCGGCTGGTTTTCTGATTCAAAGCTCGGGTATTTATCAGGTGTTGACTTCAACATCTCTGTTGGCAAATAATTATACTTCAGGTGTCTTTCAGAAAGTGCAGCGCACCTTTCATGCCGGCCGTTCGGGCGACCTGGTGATTGTACTTGAACCCGGATGGGCCGAAACAAATTATATCGAAACAATACGGAATAACACTTTACCAGTAGCTGCTTTCTGGTATGGCGGCCCGATCACGCCGGGTATCACTGTAAGAGACATTCAGATTACTGATGTGATGCCTACGCTTTGTGTCCTGTCTGGTATCAGTATGCCCGAAACTGTTGCAGGAACAGCGATTGGAGAGATTGTGGGGATACAGCCATAAGGTTAACCATAATGTGTTATTTTGATATGATAAAATCCAAACGATTAATAAATGGTAAAATAGATTTTATTTTATGATATTGGAAAATGGTAGTTATAATAAGTCATTTTCTGCGATTGCAGGATTTTTATCTTATCTGTTACATCCTATTTTTATTCCTGTCATTGGTATTGCCATAATTTCATTTACCCTTCCGCAATTTAATCTTTATTCGTTGCAAACAAAACTTCTTTTCTTAAGTATAATGTTTTCAATTACGGGTTTACTGCCCGGATTAATCATGCTTTTCAGGTATTATCAACAGGTAACTGCATATTCGGGCCATATCCCGGGTAATGAGCGAATTGTGCCATTACTGATAATGGCAGTAACATATTTTTTGTGTTATTTTTTTTTAATACGTATCCGGGCGCCGGTTATTTTGTGTTCGTTTCTATTTGCGGTATTTATAACAACGCTTAACACAGCGCTGATTAGCCGGTATTTTAGTATCAGCTTGCATACAACGGGCTGGGGCGGATTAATAGGACTGCATATAATACTTGTGTTTTATTATGGTGTTAGCGGAATTCTATTATTGATATCATTGCTTATATTGTCGGGGCTAACAGGAAGTGTTCGTGTCATTACTCAATCACACACCGCTTTTCAGGTGTATGCCGGTTTTTTAAACGGAGTTGTGCTGGTTTTTTTAACTATGTTTTTATTCCTGGCCGGTTTTTTCTAAGGTCATGATAGCCGAATTGAGAAAACGGTTGAACGGATACATGGTTTCAAATGTTTTGATAATTTTCTTTTGCAGACCGGGCGAAGTGATTTCTGTGTCGGATATTGCTGTTCCCACAATATAATGTTTGTATTTCAGCAGATTGATATCTTTAAAATCCGGTGAAAATCCTTTGGGTGCTGTTTTCAACATATCGAAATCATCCAGTTCGCCAAATGTATTTTGAAATTTTTTTGTTTTAAGAATCTGTTTAAAGGTGTCTGTGTCATGATATATTTCTGTACGTATGACTTTCAGCACATCGGGTTCGGGCATATATACGCCGCCGCCGGCAAAGCATTCACCTGGTTCGATATGAATATAATAGCTGGCAAAGCGACTGCGTTTGCCACCCATTGATAATTCGGCGCCGAAATTGGTTTTGTATGGTCTTTTATCGTGTGAAAAACGGGCATCGCGGTAAATTCTGAAGAGACATTTCCGGGCATCCAGGCCTGCAATTGTTTTGTCGGTTTTTGATAATCCGGCAATAATCCCTGAAATAAATTCTTCAAAGTTTTCTTTTAATGCAAGGTATCGTTTTTTGTTTTTTTCAAACCATTCACGGTTGTTATTTCTGCTGAGCGTATTTAAAAACCTAAGCAGATCGGAATCTAATTTCATATTATATTTTTTCCTGTAAAAAATAAGAGCCGCGTATTCAGCGGCTCTTTGTTTAAAACATTTTTTCTTTAATCATGTATTCGGCAATTTGAACCGCATTAAGGGCGGCTCCTTTGCGTATCTGATCGCCAACACACCAGAACGTGATTCCATTCGGGTTAGACAGATCTTTGCGGATACGTCCTACATAAACATCATCCATGTCGGCAACCAATAATGGCATAGGATATTCGCTGTTTGCTGGGTTATCCTGTAAGGTTATTCCCTCTGCTTTAATAAATGCTTCTCTTGCCTGTTCGACACTCACAGGTTTTTCGGTTTCGCACCATACCACTTCCGAATGTGCCCGCATAACCGGTATGCGAACACAGGTGGCGCTCACTTCAATATCGGAGTGCATAATTTTGCGCGTTTCGTTATACATTTTCATTTCCTCTTTTGTATACCCGTTATCAACAAATACATCAATTTGCGGAATGATATTATATGCCAATTGATATTTGAATTTTGAAATGGTTGGCTTTTGACCGTTCACGATTTGAGCGGTTTGATCAATTAATTCCTGCATGGCCTGCGCTCCGGCACCGCTGGCTGCCTGATATGAGGCCACATGTACCCTGCGGATATGGGAAATAGATTCAATGGCCTTGAGTGCAACAACCATAATAATGGTAGTGCAATTGGGGTTAGCAATCACATTCCGGGGTCTGTTGCGGCAATCGGCAGCATTTACTTCGGGCACAACAAGAGGCACATCAGCATCCATACGAAAGGCGCTGGAATTGTCAATCATTACGGTGCCATGCTTGGTTATTGTTTTTTCAAATTCGCGCGAGGTACCGGCACCTGCCGAAGTTAATGCAATATCAATACCTTTAAAATCATCGTTATGTTGTAAATGTTTTACAGTTATTTTTTTACCCTTAAATTCATATATACTTCCTGCACTTCGTGATGAACCGAATAATACCAGATCGTCCATGGGAAAATTTCTTTGTTCAAGCACTTTTAGAAATTCCTGTCCCACAGCTCCGCTGACTCCAACAATTGCGACTCTCATAAATCTTTAAGTTAAAAATTAGCAATTATAAATGTTTAATTCTTGCAAAAATTATAATAATATCTGACATTTGAAACTATTACGAATAAAAAACAGCGACTTAATTGAAAATTACTGATTTTAATCAGTTTGTTGCATGAGATTATTGGTTTTTTGGGTTCTTTTAATCAGCGTTGTTTTTAGCTATGGCCAGATTGAAGAGGATTTTACGGATGGTGATTTTGTACTTAATCCATCATGGTCGGGGGATAGCGACCGGTTTGTTATTGGTAGCGATTTACGGTTGTGGCTAAATGCTCCGGCTGTCACTAGTATGGCAGGAATGAGTGTGGCTTCCTTGGCCTCGGTAATGGCCGAATGGCAGTTTAATATCCGTATGGAGTTTAATCCGTCATCGTCTAATTATTGTAAAATATATCTGATATCAGATAAACAGAATCTTACCAACTCGCTGAATGGTTATTATTTACGATTGGGGTTTACTAATGATGATATATCCCTGATCCGTCAAACCGGAACAACAGAAACTGTAATAATTGATGGTTTGAACGGATTATTAAATAAGTCCTTAATCAATGTGTCAATTAAGGCAACGCGCGACAGTGGCGGCTTATGGCGAATACAGGCCGATACAACGGATGGAATCCATTATTTTGATATAGGCACCTGCTCTGATAATTTTGTCCGGTATTGTTCTTATTCAGGAGTTGTATGTATTTATACATCTACCCGTTCGAAGCAGTTTAGTTTTGACAGAATCAGGATAAGCGGTATGCCATATATTGATAGCATAAGGCCAGTATGTGATTCGGTAAAAATGTATGATCGTCACTCGTTGTTACTTTTTTTTTCTGAACCACTTGATTCATTATCATCTCATTGTGTGGCAAACTATTCGATAAATGGACTTACGCAGCCCTCAACAGTATTATACTTTGGCAGCAGGCAATGCCTGATTTTACAATTTAATGAGCCGTTTAACGAAGGCCGCTTATCTCTTAAAATGAATAATATCAGTGATGATGCGGGTAATATTATTCGTTTGACAGAAATGGTTTTTAATTATTTTTCAGCTTCTTTTCAGGATATAGTATTTACCGAGATAATGGCCGATCCGACACCTGTTGTCCGTTTACCCGGGTATGAGTATCTTGAATTATTTAACCGCTCGGATAAGTATCTTAGTATTTCAAAATGGAAGTTGAAGATTGGGAATACGATACGGATTATTTCTGATATTACAGTAATACCGGGGGAGTATCTTATATTTTGCAATACTGCGGCTGAGGCCTATTTTTCGTTGTATGGCCGGGTTGTCCCGGTATTTTCTTCGGCCAGCAGTTTATCCAACGATGGCCAGACAATACAATTGTTTGACAGCAATGGGGTTTTGATTACCGAATTGTATTATACACCGGACTGGCATAGTAATTCTGTTAAGAAAGACGGCGGATGGTCACTGGAGATAATTGATCCGGAAAATCCGTGTACAGGTAGCCGGAACTGGACATCATCAGTTGATCCATCCGGAGGTACGCCGGGACGGGAAAATTCTGTGAACAGACCAAATCCCGATTTAATTCCGCCGGCAATGGAAAAAATCATTGTATTAACCGACAGTACAGTAATTGTTGTTTTTAATGAAATGTTGGACAGCATTGAAGTATCACAGCCGGTTTATTTTGTTGATCAGCAGATAGGAGCACCCCGGATTATCCGGTATATCGGAGAAGAGCATACCAGAGTATTGCTTGTGTTCAACCAAAAATTGATTACAGGGAAAGTTTATACCATGAAGTTAACCGGCAAATTAACGGATTGTTATGGCAATTATGTGGATCAGAATCAATTGGTAAGTTTTGCCCTGCCTGAACTGGCTGCTGTGGGAGATATTATTATTAATGAAGTATTATTTAATCCGTTTAGCGGTGGTTATGATTATGTTGAGTTGTACAACCGTTCGTTAAAAGTAATTGATATTGCATCACTCCGGATTGGCAACGGAAATGCAGGCGCCGGAAGTAGTTCAGTTCTGTCGGAGGATGGTCGGTTAATTTTTCCCGGTGAGTTTCTGGTATTTAGTGAATCGTCCCAGTCGGTGCAAATGAACTATTATACTCCTGACCCGGAGTCAATTATTGAATTAAGAGAAATACCCTCTTTTCCCGACGACGACGGAATGGTTTCGCTGTATACCAGTGATTTAACAGTAATAGACCAGATGGTTTACAGGGAGAGTATGCATTTTGCACTAATTAATAATACAGAAGGCGTTAGTTTAGAAAAGATTCATTATGATATACCAGCGAATGATACATCCGGTTGGCACTCGGCAGCTGCTACAGTTGGCTATGGTACTCCTGGTTATGAAAATTCACAGTTTGCCGAAGGCAATGCAGTAACAGACGGTATTTTATTAAGTCCCGAGGCATTTAGTCCGGATAATGACGGGATAGACGATTTTTTGACTATTAATTATAATTTTAGTTTGCATGGTAATCTGGCAACGGTTAGAATATATGACAGGAATGGCATATGCAGAAAGACGTTACTGGATAATGAATTAATTGGCGCAGAGGGGGTTCTGTTTTGGGATGGAACTACTGAAGAAGGTTACAGGGATCGGCAGGGGATATATATTGTATGGTTTAGTATAATACGTCCTGATGGTTATACCAGATCTTATAAAAAACCATGTGTGTTAAGCGTGCAGAACAGATAAACAGGATACCGGGATTAGCCCAATGAAATTAAATAATTTGACATTGCTTTTTATATAGGTTAATGCGGAGTAATGAAAAATATTCGATGCAATAGAAAGTTTTTTATCATAGCGATTACGAAAACATTTACTATTTAGCTTGTTTTTTCGCGAGTTCTTTATTTTAAATGATTGATTTGCATAGAGTAAAATAATGACAACATTTGACAAGTGTTTTTTTGACCAACTTTTAGAAAATTGACTTATCTTTGAATAAGTAAATTTGTTTTCATAATAGCATTTGGTTTTAAGGGGTTAAATAGGCTGTTTGGATAACAAAAGCCCGGCTTGGAAGAGCCGGGTTTTTTTTGGCTGAAATGTTATTATCCCAGATCCGTCATTAGAATTACGAAGGCACAAGGAAAGGCCAACTCATTAGTTCAGTTGAGCTCCAAAGGCCTTTGAACCAATTTCTCCTTTTCATTTGCATGGAGAGTTTTAGGATACGGCTATTCCCGTTTTTTATCAAATAACCACCTATAGCAAAAACCTTGTACCTAAGGGTTTTCATTTGGTGCTGTACCTTTGTTCCCATCACAGCCTGACGGAAAAGACTCATGAGGTTGTAGGCAAGCA